>ENA-OWPN01000073-OWPN01000073.1-human-gut-metagenome-genome-assembly--contig:-NODE-73-length-171637-cov-18.033040_pt1 | contig 171637 bp, 135 predicted proteins | sample MGYA00248266_ERZ651850 | MGnify/ENA primary metagenome ERZ651850 (study PRJEB26924, sample SAMEA4378296) | human gut metagenome | biome: human gut; feature: human-associated habitat; material... | reverse complement strand
ACCTGTAACCGGCTGATCCGTAGTCAGCTACTCTATTCAGTTGAGCTACGCGGCCTTTTTGTTTAACGGGTGCAAAGATACGCACTTTTTCCGAATTAGCAAGCGATACGCAAACTTTTTTTGAAGAAAGTTACTCGATGAATCGGTAATTAAACAGTTGCCAACCGAGTGTCAACCCTACATTCCATTCCTTTTTCGGTGAACTATAATGATTTACATATGCAGAGATTGCTCCGAAAGGCAATTGACATATCACAGAAATTTCTCCCACATATTCAAAGCGTGAGAATGCTTTTCCATAATAAGCCTTGTTCAAAGCATTCTTTTTGATAGGAAATATCGGCATGAAACCATAAAATTCAGAACGGAACTGAAACATATCATTGAAAACAAATATCGGCTTGACCCCGGCAGCCAAAAACTGATTAGCCCGGAACGCCTCATTATACATCAGCTTACTATGAGGAGTAGGAGAAAAATCCGCCGCCTGCAACATTGTTGCCGTATAATTCTCTGAAAAATTCTTCGATGAATACAGCATTTCCGCCATCCACCCCAAAGTAAACTTAGGGCTCATGGTATGATAGGCATATTTCATATAAGAAATCTGCAACCAAGACTGCCGCTCTTTAGTTGTAACGCTCGTCTCTGTCGGATTTCCCGGTATGAATCTTTCTTTCCCGCTAAAGACTTGTGCCACCAACTTTTCAAAATACCCTTTAGTAGCATACTGTCGCGCATTCAACGTACTCCCATAAAATCCGATAGCTCCACCCAAAAGGTTATAAGTGCTCTTATCCGAACGGTCCTTATCAAAATTGATTACGCTGGATTGAAAGTAATTATCTTGCAACTTTCCGTATCCGATACTTATCTCCGCTCGTTTGTTGGCCAAAAAAGGTAAGGCTACCATCAACTTTACAAAACGCTCGTCTTTAGAATTGAAAGAGGGTTTATCGTTTTTAGAAAAAAGCTTGTCTTTCTTATAATAATCGAACGTGCTTAAAGAAGCAATAAGGCGATAGGAAGTCGGAACACGGGTAGGAAGGTCTATTTTAGCCATAAACTGCGCATTATTATACACCTTGCCAATCTGACCGTCGAGAGTGATTTCCTTGGAATAGTAATTCAAGTTCTGATAGCCCAATCCTAAATAAATCTGGTTGGAACTGGTGGTCGAAACACTTCCACCCATCCGTACAGAGAAATTATCTTCCATCTTAACCTTCAGATGCAGTGAATACAGGTCACTTTTAGTATCATAAACCGCATGAGGGATAATCTCCGAAATCATATTGTCGGATAGCAAACGGAAATAGCCACGTTTCAAATCTTCGTATGTAAACACTTCATGGTCTTCATCATGAAATTCTTTCTTGATATATGCTTGTTGCTGTGGGTTCGCTCCCTCTATATAGATGTCTCTAAAACGGAATTGGGGTAAATTACTTCGATATACCAGACGCCTTAAACGCACATTCTCAGCATTTACCCTCCGATGGATACGGCCTTTTATGGAGTCCATCAAACTTATAGTCCGATTGTAACCAATATCATGCAGTTCTTGCAGGCGGTCAAAATCCAGAAGACTTACATCATCGTACTTGAATGTCATAATAATGCCTAAAGAATCCGGAAGGGTATAATCCGTCTTCTGCATAATCATATTCTCAAGCTGGCTCATCAAATCATTCTCTTTCGGCTTACTGGGGTTAGCTGCCACCACACTGCCTATAATAACTTCCGGCCGGAAGTCCTCACGCATAATGTCCGTTGGGAAATTATTGTAAATACCACCGTCATAAGCCAAAACACTATCAATCTCTATCGGTTTGAAGACAAACGGGAAACTCATGGAAGCACGTACCGCATCTCCCAAATCTCCTTTACGCATAATCAACGGCCTTTTATTATATACATCGGAAGCGATGCAACGGAAAGGCACAAACAACCGATTGAAATCACCGTTGCACGCTGCCGTAGCGCGAGCGAACAATTCCACAAAGACCAAATTCATCTGAATGGGATTTACCATACTTGTAGGAAGTATCTGAGGCTTGATGTGTAACGAATCCTTAAAAGAGAAACGGATATTAAAAAACTCCGGAGTCGGTCGGTTCTGCTTAAAATAGTATCCATATTTAGGTTCTACTTGCCCCGAATACCAGCGTTTGAAGTCTTCGGAACGCAACAAAGCCTCCATGTCATCAGGAGAATATCCCATAGCATATAGCGAACCGATGATAGCCCCCATGGAAGTACCGGTGATATAATCGATAGGGATATTATTTTCCTCCAAAGCACGGATAATGCCGATATGCGTCATGCCCTTTGCACCGCCGCCACTCAAAACAAGTCCTACTTTCTGGGCTTGCGCAAGCGGCAGAAGCAATAAACAGACTGATAAAAACAAAAGAAATCTTTTCATGAATACAGTTTCGAGTGAAATATACTAATTTATTCAATGCTCAAATATAAACAATAGTTTCCAAAAACCTCGTATCCAACGGAAAAAAACATATCCATTACGAAAAAACAAACAAAAAAAGGGCATTACAACTCACATTAGTTGCAATGCCCTATATAATGAAATCTAAAGGGGCTTATTTAATCAAGTCGATACTTCTCTTAACAAAGTTGTTCAGAGCTTCACCCTTCAGCATGCCGTTTTGAAGCAATGCCAAGTCAATAAGTTGGCGGACAACTTTATTTTGGGCAGCATAGTTGGCAAACAGACCTTCTTTCTGAGCCTTCAGTTCTTCCCACTTCTTATCCAAGTCGTTCACTTCATCCTTTTCAGCCGTAGGAATATCTTCATCTTTCTTGCCTTCCTGCTTCTTCTTCAAATCATTGCGACGATTGTTTACATCATCCATTTCTTTTTGAATCGGAGCAACAGCAACCGCACATTCCTTGTCTTCATCAGCCAAAATCTCTTTTACCAACTTATGGTCAGCATTCAATACCAGATTAAACATATCCGGCATTTCACCATAGAAGCTCATTCCAGCCTGGATATTAGCCATTTCTTTCATACGGCGCATGTACTCACTTTGCGTAATCATGACCGGTGAAGCATTTTCACCCAAAGCTTGAGCCATCACATTGAACTCTGTCTTTTCTATCTGTGGCAGCTGGCTCTTGAAGATAACAGAGAGAGCTTCTTGCTTACCGGCTTCCAAAACATCACCCTTCTTATCTTCCTTAACTATCAAGTTGTCAACGACATCACTGTCTACACGGGTGAAACGTACTTTCTCAAACTTTTGCTCCAGCATGCTTACCATGGCAACATCAAGCTGGCCGTCCATCAACAATACATTATACCCCTTGTTCTTGGCAGCCTCAATATAACTGTATTGTTCATCTTTATTGTTGGCATACAGATAAATCAGATTACCGTCCTTATCTGTCTGATTATCCTTTATCAAGGTCTTATACTCTTCAAAAGTATAATGCTTGTCGTCTGTATCGGAGAGAAGAGCGAAATCCTTTGCTCTATCATAGAAATCCTCTTGTGTGAGCATTCCATAGTTTATGAAAATCTTCAAGTCATTCCACTTCTCTTCAAACTGTTTGCGGTCGTTCTTGAATATGGATTGCAGACGATCGGACACTTTCTTCGTAATATATGTAGAAATTTTCTTCACGTTAGAGTCACTCTGCAGATAAGAACGGGATACATTCAACGGAATATCCGGAGAATCAAGTACACCATGCAGCAATGTCAAAAAGTCCGGAACAATACCCTCTACAGAATCTGTTACATATACTTGATTGCAATAAAGCTGGATTTTATTCTTGTTCAACTCTATATTACTTTTCACCTTCGGGAAGTACAAGATACCAGTGAGATGGAACGGATAATCTACGTTCAGATGTATCCAGAACAAAGGCTCATCGGACATCGGATAAAGGTCGCGATAGAACTTCTTATAATCCTCGTCTTTCAATTCACTGGGTTTCAGTGTCCACAGCGGATTGGCGTCATTAATGATATTATCTTCGGCCGTTTCAACCTGCTTGCCGTCTTTCCACTCTTTTTTCTTACCGAATGCAACAGGAATAGGAAGGAAGCTGCAATATTTCTTCAGAAGAGAAGAGAGGCATGCCTCTTCAAGGAATTCCTTGCAATCATCGTCTATATAAAGAACGATATCCGTACCGCGTTCTGCCTTGTCCGTATCTTCAATTGTAAATTCCGGGCTACCGTCGCAAGTCCATTTTACGGCTTTAGCACCATCCTGATAGGATTTAGTGATGATTTCAACCTTCTTGGCAACCATGAAAGCTGAGTAAAAGCCAAGTCCGAAGTGACCGATAATAGCATTAGCATCATTCTTATATTTCTCCAAGAAGTCATTGGCTCCTGAGAATGCAATCTGATTAATGTATTTATCTATTTCTTCTGCTGTCAGACCAATACCATGATCTGATACGGTAATCGTATCTTTACCTAAAGATACGTGCACTGTCAAATCACCGACTTCACCCTTGAATTCGCCAATAGAAGCCAGCGTTTTAAGCTTCTGAGTAGCATCAACGGCATTAGAAACTAACTCGCGAAGGAAGATTTCATGATCACTGTACAAAAACTTCTTGATAACGGGGAAGATATTCTCTGTAGTTACCCCAATATTTCCTTTTTGCATACTAAGTTTATATTTTTAGATTTATATTTTTATTGTTTTGGCAAACAGAACACAAAAAAAATGCCAGTCCCGAAGAACTGACATTTTGGCTGTTTTATTAATAATGACTTATTATGCTTTGGTTATATTCAACTCGTCTTTTTCCGGATTGACGGAGACATTAACCGTATCGCCGGGTTGTAATCCGGCAGATACAATGAGTTCTGAAAGCCCGTCTTCCAGATAATTCTGAATGGCACGCTTCAACGGACGTGCACCAAACTGCACATCGTATCCTTTGGTTGCAAGAAACCTTTTGGCATCGTCATCCACAATCATCTTATAACCAATAGCTTCAATACGACCATACAATCCCTTCAGCTCTATGTCTACAATCTTTGTAATGGCATCCAACGAAAGCTGATCAAATGTTATAATTTCATCCAAACGATTCAGAAACTCAGGAGCAAAAGTTTTGTTCAATGCTTTTTGGATTACACTGCGTGAATGCTCATTATTATCCGTACGCGCCTGTGCAGCAAAGCCTACGCCACGACCAAACTCCTTCAATTGGCGAGTACCAATATTGGAAGTCATGATAATAACCGTATTTTTGAAATCAATCGTTCTGCCATAATTGTCAGTAAGACGTCCTTCATCCAACACCTGCAACAAGATATTAAACACATCCGGATGAGCTTTTTCTATTTCATCCAACAATACTATTGAATAAGGTTTCCGACGCACTTTCTCCGTTAGTTGTCCGCCTTCTTCATAACCGACATACCCCGGAGCTGCTCCAATCATACGAGACACCGTATATTTCTCCATATACTCACTCATATCAATACGTATCAACGCATCACTGGAGCCAAACATATATTTAGCCAACTGTTTAGCCAAGTGGGTTTTACCCACACCGGTAGGTCCGAGGAACATAAACGTTCCGATAGGACGGTTTGGGTCTTTCAAACCCACACGGCTACGCAGAATCGCTTTAGTAAGCTTTTCTATTGCAGCATCTTGAGCCACAACTTTTGCCTGCAAATCTTCTTTCATTCCTGCCAGCTTAAGACCTTCCGCCTGGGCCATACGTTGCACCGGAACACCGGACATCATTGATATGACATTGGCAATTTCCTCCTCACCAACAATCTGGCGGTTGTCTTTGAGACGTGCTTCCCATTCTACCTTCATTTCATCCAAACGAACCGAAAGTTCTTTCTCTCTATCCCGATAACTGGCAGCCAGTTCAAAGTTCTGCGACTTTACAGCTTCAGCTTTCAAAACACGTGCATCTTCTATCAATTTTTCCTGTTCTTCAATCTCTTTGGGGACATTGATATTCGTCAGATGCACACGTGAACCGGCTTCATCCAAAGCATCGATAGCCTTATCCGGGAAGTTACGGTCGGTTATATAACGTTCTGACAACTTGACACAAGCTTCCAATGCTTCATCTGTATAACTCACATTATGATGATCTTCGTACTTCTCTTTTATATTTTTCAATATTTGGAGTGTTTCTTCCGGAGTAGTGGGGTCTACTATAACTTTCTGAAAACGACGTTCCAAAGCACCATCTTTCTCAATATTTTTCCTATATTCATCAAGAGTGGTAGCACCGATACACTGTATTTCACCACGAGCTAAAGCAGGCTTCAACATATTAGCTGCGTCCATAGAACCTGCAGCAGCACCGGCACCTACAATAGTATGAATCTCGTCGATAAACAAGATTACGTTCGGATTCTTCTGCAACTCATTGATAATAGAACGAATACGTTCCTCAAATTGTCCACGATATTTAGTTCCTGCCACAACAGAAGCCATATCGAGCATAACAACCCGCTTGTCAAACAAAATACGGGATACTTTTTTCTGAACAATGCGCAATGCCAACCCCTCCACGATAGCTGATTTGCCGACACCCGGCTCACCAATCAACACAGGATTGTTTTTCTTACGACGGCTCAATATCTGCGCCAAACGTTCTATCTCACGCTCACGCCCTACAACAGGATCAAGCTTGCCTTCCTCTGCAGCACGAGTCATGTCTGTACCGAAATTATCCAACACAGGAGTATCATTAGAAGACTTCTTCGATGCAGTCTGTGCGGAAGAAGCCGCCCCCGGTCCTGCATTGTGAGAAGAATGGGACGACATATTCATGTCATCATCGTCCTCTTCTTCCTCTTCCGGAAATCCCATACCTGCACTCGGATTAGTAGACTGCATTGTAAGCTGCTCAAATACTGACTGGTAACTTACATGATTCTCTTCCAAGACAGTAGCAGCCAGATTATCCCCATCTTTCAGTATAGCCAATAGCATATGCTCGGTATCGGCAGGTGCACTCTTCAAAATACGTGCTTCCAAAATGCACATCTTCAATATCTTAGCAGTCATTGGTGACAATGGAACTTCCGCATCGGGCAGCAGGGTATCGTCTTCGGCATCTTTCAAGAAGCTTTCAATGCGTTTTTTTACTTGCTTCAAATCTATATCAAGTCTCATCAATATCTCAATAGCTTTTCCACCACCGTCACGCAACATGCCGAGTAGAAGATGCTCTGGACCGATATATCTATTTCTCAGTCTATTAGCTTCTTCCTTGCTATAAGTTATAATATCAGAAACTCTTTGTGAAAATTGATTATTCATATATTTTTATCTCCTTAATTAAAGGTTTTGAATTTACAAAGATACGCATTTCTTCATATTGCGTACCATAATCTGAATTAATAATGTACAAATCCCGTGCCATAAATCATTATCTTCCGTTTTCCTTTCTATACCTTATATTATAATGCACGAAAAAGGTATCGGTCATACCAACGATTGGTACGACCGATACCATCCTAAGGAACTTCATGTACCTAAGCTTGGTACGGCTCGTACCTTAGTAAGGTACACCGCGTACCAAAGGGTGGTATTCGTTTGGTACTTGTATTTGCCTTATTTCTAATCGGTTATATCTTCAGCAAGAAAGAGGGCGCCCAAACAAGGTTGCAAGCATGCAAATCTACAACAAAGTTTATGAAGGAAAACTTTTGTATATCGTAAAAAAGCAGTACTTTAGCGTGGTTTTTTACAAACCCGAAAATGTATAATTAATAATCTTTTTAAATGCTTGAACAAGACAGAATTATAAAGATTAACATCGAGGAGGAAATGAAGTCTTCGTACATTGACTACTCTATGTCGGTCATTGTTTCACGTGCCCTTCCGGATGTTAGAGATGGTTTTAAACCTGTTCACCGAAGAATTCTTTTCGGTATGATGGGACTGGGAAATACGTCGGATAAACCCTATAAGAAATCTGCGAGAGTTGTTGGTGAGGTATTAGGTAAATATCACCCGCATGGTGACTTTTCCGTATACGGAGCTCTCGTCCGTATGGCACAGCCTTGGGCCATGCGCTACATGCTTGTGGACGGACAAGGTAATTATGGTTCTGTAGACGGCGACAGTGCAGCCGCTATGCGTTATACAGAGTGTCGCTTGCAGAAGATTGGAGAAGAAATGATGCAGGACCTTGATAAAGAGACTGTTGACATGCAAACCAACTTCGACGACTCGTTGCTGGAACCGACCGTAATGCCTACCCGCATTCCAAATTTACTCGTAAACGGTGCTTCCGGCATCGCCGTAGGTATGGCCACAAATATGCCGACTCATAATCTATCTGAAGTGATAGACGCCTGCATCGCATACATTGACAATAACGATATTGACATTGAGGACTTAATGACCTATGTCAAAGCTCCAGACTTCCCGACAGGCGGTTATATCTATGGTATGAGCGGTGTGCGCGAAGCCTATCTGACAGGTCGCGGACGTGTCGTAATGCGTGCCAAAGCGGAGATTGAGACAACTTCTACTCACGACAAGATTATCGTTACCGAAATTCCTTACGGAGTAAATAAGGCCGAATTAATCAAGTCCATTGCTGATTTGGCCAACGAAAAGAGAATAGAGGGCATTTCCAACGCCAATGATGAGTCTGACCGTGAAGGTATGCGTATCGTCATCGACGTGAAGCGTGACGCCAACGCCAGTGTGGTGCTGAACAAGCTGTACAAGATGACATTGTTGCAGACATCTTTCGGTGTAAATAATGTGGCATTGGTACATGGACGTCCCCGCTTATTAAATTTGAAAGACCTTATCAAGTATTTCGTTGAGCATCGTCACGACGTGGTTATCCGCCGTACACAATACGATTTGCGTAAAGCTAAAGAACGCGCCCATATTTTAGAAGGTTTGATTATCGCATCAGACAATATTGACGAGGTAATCAAAATTATCCGTGCCGCAAAAACGCCGAATGACGCAATCAGCGGCTTGATAGAACGCTTTGAATTGACTGAAATCCAATCACGTGCCATTGTAGAAATGCGTCTGCGTCAGTTAACCGGACTTATGCAGGATCAGCTTCATGCCGAGTATGAGGAAATACAAAAGCAGATTGCTTATCTGGAAGAAATCCTCGTTAACGATGAACTCTGCCGCAAGGTTATCAAAGATGAATTAATCGAGATTCAAGATAAATACGGTGATGAACGCCGTTCTGAAATTGTTTATTCATCGGAAGAATTCAATCCGGAAGATTTTTATGCAGACGATGAAATGATTATTACCATTTCTCACATGGGATATATCAAGCGTACGCCGTTAAGCGAATTCCGTGCTCAAAACCGTGGTGGGGTAGGTTCTAAGGGAACAGAAACACGCGATGAGGACTTCGTAGAACATATCTATCCTGCAACAATGCACAATACAATGATGTTCTTCACCCAAAAAGGTAAGTGTTATTGGTTGAAAGTCTATGAAATACCCGAAGGAACGAAGAATTCTAAGGGACGCGCCATTCAAAACCTGTTGAATATAGACTCCGATGATGCTGTAAATGCATATCTGCGTGTGAAGAACTTGAATGACCAGGATTTCATCAACAGCCATTATGTACTGTTCTGCACAAAGAATGGTGTTATCAAGAAAACATTGCTCGAACAGTATTCCCGCCCTCGCCAGAATGGTGTCAACGCCATTACCATTCGTGAAGACGACCGCGTAATCGAGGTGCGTATGACTAACGGTAATAATGAGATTATCATCGCCAATCGCAACGGACGCGCCATTCGTTTCCACGAGAATGCAGTACGCGTAATGGGACGTACAGCTACCGGTGTACGTGGTATGACGCTTGATGAAGATGGACAAGACGAAGTTGTTGGAATGATTTGTATCAAAGACCCTGAAGCTGAAACAATCATGGTGGTTTCAGAGCAAGGGTATGGTAAACGTTCTGATATTGAAGATTATCGTAAGACGAATCGTGGCGGTAAAGGTGTAAAAACCATGAATATCACTGATAAGACCGGTAAGTTGGTAACAATCAAGTCTGTAACAGATGAGAATGATTTAATGATTATCAATAAATCAGGTATCACTATCCGCTTGAAAGTAGCTGACGTCCGCATCATGGGACGTGCCACACAGGGAGTACGACTGATAAATCTTGAAAAGCGCAATGATGAGATCGGTTCGGTATGTAAGGTAACCTCTGAGAATGAAGAGGATATTATTACAGAAGAAGATGATACCACATCAGAAAACCCTCAGAGCAAAATAAATAATGAAAATGAAGAATAGACATAATATTAATTTAAATTTTTCTACAATCATGAAAAGAGTACTATTTTCAATGGTTTTACTACTTGCCGCAGGCTTCACTTTCGCCCAAGAAAAGAGTGTAAAAGAAGCTAAAAGCATTGCTAACGAAGTAAAACCAAACTTTGCCCAAGCAGAGCAACTTATCAACGGTGCCTTGACCAATGCTGAAACCAAGGACAATGCTGAGACATGGGATGTAGCTGGCTTTATTCAAAAGAGAATCAATGAAAAGGAAATGGAGAACGCCTATTTAAGAAAGCCTTATGATACTCTTAAAGTATATAACAGCGCATTAAATATGTGCAAATACTACTTTAAATGTGACGAGCTTGCACAAATTCCTAATGAAAAAGGTAAGATCAAGAATAAATACAGAAAATCTAATAGCGCTGCCATATTATCTGCACGCCCTAATTTGATTAACGGTGGTATTCAATATTTTAACTTAGACAAGAATAAAGAAGCCCTTGACTTCTTTGCAACCTATGTAGACATTGCTATTAATCCGATGTTTGAGAAAGAAAATCTACTTCAAACAGATACTGTATTACCTCAAATTGCATATTATGCAAGCTTGGCCGCAGCCAAAATGGAAGATTATTCAAGCGTGTTGAAGTATGCTCAATATGCAAAAGAAGATAAAGAAGTAGGAAAATATGCCATGGAATTTATTTCTACAGCATTAAAAGCTCAAGGTGATACGGTTAAATGGGTTGCATCTTTAAAGGATGGTATTCAAAAATATCCAGAGCATTCATTCTTCTTTGGTCATTTAATTGATTATTATAGCAATAGCAATAAGTTTGATGAAGCAATGCAATTTGCTGATAATATGCTGGCTAAAGATCCTAATAACACATTCTACCTATATGTGAAAGGATATCTTTATCATAACATGAAGAATTACGATAAAGCTATTGAATTTTACAAAAAGACTATTGAAGTAGATCCTAATTATGCAGAAGCATATTCTAATTTAGGTTTAATATACTGTTTACAAGCACAAGACTTCTCAGAAAAGGCTACTACTGATGTTAATGATCCGAAATACAAAGAAGACCAAGCTACATTGAAGATTTTTTATGAAAAGGCTAGACCTAATTATGAGAAAGCAAGAGAATTAAAACCTGATCAAAAAGATTTATGGTTAAATGGTTTGTACAGAGTATACTATAACTTACAAATGGGTTCTGAATTTGATGAAATTGAGAAAATGATGCAATAATAATAAAAAGAGAGATAGCTTGAATTCAAGCTATCTCTCTTTTTATTATTGATTTAAATATTATTTATTATGGGAGTAATAGTTGTATAATTTTTATAGGTTCTTTTTTATATTAAACATAATCGTGATATTGCATAATTAACAAAAGTAATACTTATGTTTGTGCCGTAACTAATAATTAAAGTTATGGCACTTTCTTTACTAAACAATAGAAATCAAGTTGGACGTCCATAAATAACCAATAAAGGTGTATCAGAATGGAAAATCATCTTTCTTGCAATGCCTGGATTAAATAAACGAGAAAATATATTTCGCTTATATGACGTTAATGTAATAACATCTATATGATTACTTTTAATATAGTTATCCAAACTATTGAGAAAATCATCATTTTTCACCACATCATAATGAATTTCTAATTGTGGATATTGTTTTTGGAAATACTCTTTAATGCCGCCTAATTTTATCTCATTCCAAGTATCTTTTACATCGGCTAAATGGATTAAAGATACAGAAAACTGAAATGGTTTCAAGCTATTAATTAATAAATCAAAAGCTATTAAATCACGTTGATCAAAATTTGTAATAAATGCAATACGCTTTGCCTCACTAAATTGCTTAAATGGCGTGTTCTCAGGAATAGCCAAAACAGGTACACGGCTACGCTCAATAATCTCAGCCGTCACACTACCAATCAAATCAATATCCTTTTGATTCTTACCACGTGTTCCCATGATAATAATCCTCGGCCGATTTTCCTTAGAATAGCGTAATATTTCTTCCTCCGGGATGCCTTCCCTTAATACACATGTATATTTTACATTAGGAAACTCATTAGAAGCAACCTTAGCTTTTACTTTGTCGGATAAAGTGTTTAAATCAGCATGTACTTTCTGTAATATAGTTCTTACATTCTCTTCATCACTTAACTGGTAGTTAAAAACATCACCGTATGGTAACGATGTTGCATAAATAGGTGTAAAATAAACATGAAGTAAAACTACTTCAGCATCTATGTTTTTTGCAAAATTGAAGCCAAACTCACATGCTTTCAATGAATAATTTGAAAAATCAACAGGGATTACAACTTTGTTGCTACCCTTCTCTATTTTTGGAGCCTTCCCTCCCACTACTTCCTCAGATAGCCACGCAGAACTTTCAGTTATCTTCAAAGCATGTGGCAGATCACTCTCTTTGATACGAACACGTACACCGGAAGATATAACCGGCTGTATTTGGTTTACATTATGAATGTAAGTCTCAATACCTTCATTCTCAAGAACATTCTTCAGTATTTGTGCTTTTGCGTACGTCAGAATTGCTAATGTTACTAATTTATCTTCCATAAGTTTTCTAATTATATTGTTTATAAAACAAACAAGAAATCCCAATTGTTTCTCAGCAATTGGGATCCTCTTTTACTTTCTTTTCTTAAGCCCGAACAGGTTCAGCAGTTTCACCTGCCATTTCATCTAAAATTTTTAAAGCCCGATCAAGAACAGTAGTATCATCAATCATTACTAAACCACCATCCGGACCAGGTTCCAAGTGGATTCCAACACTCTTCCCCTCCTTAAAATTATGACCGCCAAAAAAATTTCTTACAGTGTCAACATTAAGTCCGAGTTCATCTGCTATTCTATGCATACTACCACTAGGTAATGAGTCTTTAATCTTACGAAGTTCATTAAATGTTATTGTTCTCATATTCATAAATTTAATGGTTAATACTTTGGATATTTCTTTATCACGCTATAAACTTAAGGAAAAAAAAAGATAAAACAAACTATTTGCTTGTATTTTTCTATCATATGTTTAACATTCTCATAAATACTAAAAAAGCCCGTATAAAGTATGAGAAAATTAATTCCTTCTACCTCTATACGAGCTTTATATCCAGCAACAGGCCATTCTAAATTATTTCCAATGCAGAAGTAGGGACCCACCCTACCTTACCATCTTCTAAACGAATTTCTTTCCATTCACGCATGGAATTATCTTTAATTTCAATTTTATGCCCTTCATGTAGAACAAACAAACTTGTACCACTTTCACTCGGAGTACTTCTTACTGTAACACTGGGAGACAATATTATGGCTTTATTTCTATTCATCAACTCATTTTTTTGTTCTGAAGCAAAAATATTACTCAGAATAACAAATACCAAAAATATAACACCCGCTATAAATCCGCTTTTCTTCCAAACAACCTGTTTGGAAAAGAAGAAAAGAGAAAATGATACAAGCAAAAGAATAAAAAATACGATTCCTAACTTAGCCCATACGTCCACACTTAAACAATTTATCAAAGATTTAGTCCAAGCAACAAAAAATATATCAGGAACTGAAGCTACTTTGTCTACTGTTTTAGAGCGTGCAATCTCTAAATTAGCACGAATATCGGCATTACCAGGTTGTAACAATAAAGCACGTTCATAATTTAAAATAGCCTTTGCTATATCATCAGCCTTATAATAGCTATTACCCAAATTATAGTAAATTTCTGACGCTTCTCCTTTTTTCAACAAACTTTCATAAATTTGAATGGCAGAAGCATAATCATTTCGCATATATGCACTATCACCTTGTGCTTTAGTTACATTATCTTCCAATAACTTTGCAGCAGAAAACTCAGTATGCGAACCTATAGAAACAGAGTCTTTTGCAGATAAAGTATCTGCTTCAACAGTACCTTGCCCCCAAACAACTACTGTCATCAACATAGTAAATGTTAAGGATATTATTTTCTTCATCATAGTGTCCTCCCAATTAATGTTTTATAGAGCTTTCCATTTTACTGATTACTTCCAAAGAATCCGAATAAACCTTATCCATAGCCTGATTATCATCCCCAGGAGCAAAACGAGCAAACTCACAATTATTCAAAGTATCAAGAAAATCTTTTATCAGTGCATCATTCACACCATAATTGCGAAGTTCCCCTTCAACATTATCTTTAGACAGGCGTGAAACCGGAATACTCAATTTGTCACTGATATATCCCCACAAGGCCTTCAATACTTCATCATAGAATGCATCTTTCTTATTATCTGCCAATAGTTTACCAGCCAACTTCATACGTTTAACCGCAACCTTATTTGCTTTCTTCGTACGCATCTTAGCCACATTAGCATTGGCTGCAATTTGTTTACGATAAATAATAAAGAATAAGATAAATGCAACACCAGGCACAATATAGAATAACCAACAAAGCAAAGAGCCAAAGAAGAAATCACCTTTTTGAGAAAGAGTTACATTATTCTGCTTAATATAACGGATATCCTCATTCAATACCTTTAAATCTTCTTTATTAGTAAAATTGGCAATCGTTTGGGCAGCATTACCGCTTCCTTTCTCAACATGAAGCTCATATTCCTCAGTTGTCAGAGTCTTATAAGTACGAGATTTAATATCAAAATAACTGAACTTCACAGCGGGAATCTTATAGGTTCCTGCGTTACGAGGAATGGCAAGATATTCTATCACCTGACTGCCGGAAAGCCCGGCATTTGTCAAACGGAACTTATTATCTACCTTCGGATCATAAACTTCAAAATCTTCCGGGAATTTTACTTCCGGAGTAGAAATCAATTTCAGATTACCTGTACCGGAAATAATAAGCTTCACGGTAACAGCATCATTCGTTTTTAAGTTCGTGCTATTTATAGAAGAAGAAATGCTGAACTCTCCCACTCCGCCGGAGAATCCTACTGGCTTACCTTCCGGCAAAGCTTTCACATCAACCGTCAATTTGGGAGTTACTAATGTTTTCTTTACCTCCACATAATTATTACCACCATTGAAGAATGCTTCAAAAGGATCGGCAACCTGAGTAGCTTTAGCTATAGATGCATCGAAACGTGCCGCATCAATTGTTATCTTTCCCGATTGTTGTGGGAATAGCACAAACTGACGATATACGGTTGTCTGATAATTTCTTCCTTTATAATGTTCGAGACTCCACTTGCGATCATTTGGCAATTCAACTTCCTGTGAATGAAATCCCTTGAAATCAGGGAGTTTCACATTGTCGAAACCTCTTAAGTCTACTAAAGTATATATCTTGTATGTCAACAAGAATGCTTCTTGTTCATACAGATTTGTCTTACTGGCTGTAGCTGTAATAAACAAATCACTATTTGATACTGACGCTCCCGACGAAGCGCGACTTGCCGAACCGCTCTGCCTTCCATTATTTCCGGAAGACGCTCCATTTGCCTGATCTGATGGAAGCACATTAACATGTACAGCATTGGAAACCATCTGATTACCATCTGCTGTTATTGTAGCCCCGGGAATAGTAAAACTTCCTTCCGCAGTAGCCATCAAGATATATGTAAATGTTATACTGCTGGTAGAGGTTGTTTCCCCATTAATAATCTGCACACTTTTCTGTTGTGAACGGCTGGGCCCCATAAGCACCTCAAATCCTTTTATAGAAGGAGCCCGAAAGTCTCTCACCTTCTGCGTAGTCACTGTATATGACAGTCTGAACTGATCACCTACCGCCACAGCATCGGGGGCAGATGCAGTAAACGATACCTTACCATCGGCAAAAGTATGTAAACTGACTGTTATCAGTACCATCCATAAGAAAACGATTTTTCTCATATATTATTTCCTATTATATTTATTACCAATCCTTTTCCAGACGCCCACCTTGAATAACCTGTTGTTTCTTTACTTTATCCTGCACGTCTTTCTCATCCTGCATCACAGAGTTCAAAAGCTGTTCGGCATTTTCCTTAGACATCTCATTATCCTTTTTCTGTGGCTGAGGTGGTTGTTGCTGGTCTTTATTCTGTTGTTGATCTTTATTCTGTTCTTTCTTATCCTCTTGCTTATCTTGCTGCTGTTGCTGTTGGTTTTGATCTTGGTTTTGCTGATTCTGCTGTTGGTCTTTCAGCATTTTCTGAGCCAAAGCCAAATTATAACGTGTTTCATCATCTTTCGGATTGTTGCGCAAAGACTGCTTGTATGCTTCTACGGCCTTTGCGTAATCTTTCTGCGATTGAAAAATCACGCCCATATTATGATAGACCTGTGCCAAATCACCCTTGTCTTTTTCTATTTTTGTGGCTGCAACATATTGCTCCATAGCTTCTTGCAATTTATTCTGCTGTGCCAATGTATTTCCAAGATTGAACATGGAAACTGTAGACTGAGGATTTACTTCCAAAGCCTTACGATAATTCACTTCAGCATTGACATACACACTATCTTTAAAAAAGCGGTTTCCCTTACGGATAAAATCACGTTCGGCTTTCTGAGCCGAAACCGTAACTGCCATTAGCAGCAATAAAATCAATCCTATATATTTTCTCTGTAACATACGCATCATTTCTTATTGGAAAACAAATGAATATTACGGAACAAAGGGTTCTTACGTTCCAATACCAACATTTCAGCCAACAGCAACAACAAAATAATCCATGCTACAGCCTGAAATTGCTCATTGAACTCTGTATATACCTGTGTTTCCACATCGGCCTTCGCCATTTTATTGATTTCCTGGCTGATTGCCTTTTGAGCACCGTTTGTATTGTCCACACGTACATAGATGCCATTGCCGGCCTTAGCTATTTCCTGACACATCTGTTCATTCAAACGAGTCACAATCACATTTCCGTCACGGTCACGACGATAATCATTGGTTCCCTCTGCCGGGATAGGCGCTCCTTCGGGCATACCCACGCCAAGCACATTCACCTGAATGCCTTTCTCTGCAGCCGCCTTAGCCGCTTCTATCGCACCGCCTTCGTGATTTTCACCATCAGTTATGACAATTACCGCGCGCCCCACCCCTTCTTGAGGAGTAAAACTCCGGGAAGCTAAATTAATGGCTGCTCCAATGGCTGTACCTTGTTTAGAAATCAATGAAGGGTCAATGGATTCCAAGAACATTTTAGCAGATATATAGTCACTTGTAATAGGAAGTTGTGTAAATGCATCGCCCGCAAAAACAATCATACCTACCTTGTCATTTTCCATTTTATCCACCAACTGCGCCACCAGCCTCTTTGCCTTCTGCAAACGGCTGGGCTGCACATCTTGCGCCAACATTGAATTAGAAATATCCAGTGCAATCATAACTTCCACTCCCTGGCGCTTCACTGTCTCCAATTTAGAGCCGAACTGGGGACGAGCCAACAGTACGGCAAACAGCCCGATAGCTGCAAACACCATCCAGAATTTCACATCGGGACGATACTTGGATACATCCGGCATCAACTGTGCCATTAGTACCGGATCTCCGAATTTACGGATATTCTTTCGCCGCCGATAATTGGAATACAAGTAGAAAGCTGCCAATAAAGGCAACAACAGCAACAAGTACAAATATGCAGGTTCTTCAAATCGAAACATCTTCTTTTTTACTAATTTACAATTTACTAATTTGGGTACGATACAAAATATATCCGAGGAAAATTCAGTGTAACTATTACGGTATTTTCTTCAATATAGAATTACGTAACAAAACTTCCAACAGTACGCATAAGAAAGCCGCCAGCGCAAACCAGCGATACTCTTCCTGACGCTTACTGTATTCTTTCACATTCAGTTTTGTTTTCTCCAGCTTGTCTATTTCCTCGTATACCTCTTTCAACTTTGAATTGCTCGTAGCGCGAAAATAATTACCATCCGTTGTTCCGGCAATCTGCGTCAGAGTCTTTTCATCAATTTCAACCGGCATATTGACATATTGCACTGTTCCGCCTACCGGATAAGGGTATGGAGCCATACCGTTAGTTCCCACACCAATAGTATAGACACGGATACCGAAACTTTTTGCAATCTCGGCAGCTGTCAACGGAGATATTTCTCCCCTGTTATTCGTACCGTCTGTCAACAGAATGATTACTTTCGATTTGGCTTTACTGTCTTTCAGTCGGGTAACCGCATTGGCAATACCCATTCCCACTGCCGTACCATCCTCAATAAGACCACATTTCACGTCTTTTATCAGATTCAGAAGAACGGCATGGTCCACTGTCAACGGACACTGTGTAAAACTCTCTCCGGCAAACAGCGTGATACCGACATTATCATTCGGACGACCATTGATGAATTCTGCCGCAACATCCTTAGCGGCTTCCAAACGGTTAGGTTTCAAATCTTCAGCCAGCATACTGGTAGAAACGTCTATGGCAAGCATTATATCAATACCCTCTATTTCACTATTCTGCCAGCTGTTGGTAGTTTGCGGACGGGCTAAAACAATAATAATCAATGCCAAAGCAGCTATCCGCAATACAAACGGTGCATGCAGCAGGTAGTTCTTATAACTCTTAGGGGTATGTGCATATACACGAGCATCCGAAATCTGAAGCGTGGCTTCACTATTCTTCCTCTTCATGATATACCATACTATATAAGGTATAAGCAACAATAGCAGAAATAAATATTCAATATTGGCAAAAACCATGATATTTACAATTTTACAAATTACGATTTAGCTTGAAGCGGACTTCTACTTTTACCATCAGGCAAAATAGTTGTACAACTCCAAACCGATATATATCAGCGAACCGACAAGAGCTGCCGCTAAAGCAACGATTCCTGCACCAAGCAATATCTTGGTACGCAAAGAGCGTTTCTCAATAACAGTAATCTCAGTAGGTTGCGGTTTAGCATTTTCATCCTCCTTCTCCTTCGTATCATTGATGAAGTCAATCGCATTAATCAAGTTAGCGTCATTCTCATTCATCAACGGATTATGCTTGGCAAACTTCACCAAATCCGCGGTTTGGAACAAAGCACGCAAATCTGATATAGCATCCTTATCATTCATTTCCAACAGCTTATCAATGATTTCAGAAGAAGTCATTTCTAAAGCATTGAAGCCAAAACGATCTTTTATATAAGTACGAATAGCATCAGTCAACTCCGTATAATATTCCTTCGACTGTCCTTTCTGCCATACTTTCTCACTCTTGATGCGTTCTATCTCCTGCATAGCCAATTGATGCGGCGGCAATTTGGGCTCCACTTTCACCTTACGTATAATCGGCTTATTGTCACGAATACGTTTCACGAGATATACCAGCAACAGCAGAAACGGAACAAGCAGCACGGCACAAGTGATAGACATATACCAATCTTCCCATGCAAAAGGTGCTTTCATTACCGGTTTCGGCCCGAAGAACTGGTCGGGATGCAACGTATCTACCGGCATGGAGTATACCTTTAATGCCAAAGCCTTGGAACGATATGCCTTGTTATCGACAAGCACCTCCATTGGCGGCAAATAATACAGCGCCGAATCAAAAGAAGTAACAGTATACTCCTGAGTTATCAACGAGCGTCTTCCGTCATTCAGCATTTGCGTATCCGGCTTGGCTATGTCAACAATTTCCACTCCACGCACCAAAGTATCGGTATAGACGGGAAAAATAGCACGCTTATCAGCATCCAGTGATACCTGAAGTTTGATTTTGGCTTGCTCTCCAATGAGGATTTGCAAGGAATCAATTGTAGCATCCACCGTCACAGACTGGGCTACCGTCCTACCCGTCAATACTGCCAACAGCGTTATCAGAAATAAATATCTTTTCATTATCCGATTAATTTCGTTTTGCAAACAAATTCATCAATGCCTTAACATAGTCCTGATCCGTACGTACCGACACATTGTCAACATTGCTCTTGGTAAACGTATCGTTCAGCTCCACCTGTTTGTTCACCCACCAATCATGATGGGCACGACGCACAGCACGCGAAGAAGTATCAATCCATTGCTCATGCCCGGTTTCCGCATCCTTAATCTTCATCAAACCTACGGCCGGCAACTCCTCTACACGACGGTCATAAACCTGAATAGCTACGACATCATGCTTGCGATTGGCAATGGTCATGGCATTTTTAAAGTTTTCCCGGTCGATAAAGTCTGATAAGACAAAAGCTGTGCAACGACGTTTCATAACATTCGTAAGGTATTCCAAGCCGAGACGTATATTTGTCCGCCGGCTTTCCGGATGAAAATCAAGTAACTCACGAATAATATATAGTATGTGTTTACGTCCTTTCTTAGGTGGAATGAATTTCTCTATCCGGTCGGAAAAGAAGATAACACCTATTTTATCGTTGTTCTGGATAGCAGAAAAAGCTAATGTAGCAGCGATTTCCGTCACCATGTCTTTTTTCATCTGCTTCACCGTACCGAATTCCAAACTACCGGAAACATCTACCAGCAACATTACGGTCAGTTCACGTTCTTCTTCAAACACCTTCACGAAAGGCTTATGAAAACGAGCCGTTACATTCCAGTCTATGTCGCGTATATCGTCGCCAAACTGATATTCGCGCACTTCGGAGAAAGCCATACCTCTACCTTTGAAAGCCGAGTGATACTGGCCTGCAAAAATATTATTGGATAATCCGCGTGTCTTTATCTCAATTTGACGGACTTTTTTTAACAAATCAGTGGTTTCCATTCAGTAATACATAAATATTTAGTAAACAATCACTTAGCATACTACAAACGTATTTTACTAAATTTATCTTCCTCTTTTACTAAAACATCGGCAAAGATTTAGTAAATCTCTTCCCCTGTTTTAGTAAAACAACAGGAGCGCTCTTTCAGCATCTACCTTACGGTTACGATATATGTTTACATTAGGGCACTTCAACCTTATTCAATATCTTGCTGACGATTTCGTCCGAAGTCATATTGCTTGCTTCAGCCTCATAAGTCAAGCCGATGCGGTGGCGCAGTACATCATGTGCCACGGCACGCACATCTTCCGGAATAACATAGCCGCGACGCTTGATGAAAGCATAACTGCGGGCAGCCAGTGCCAGGTTGATGGACGCACGGGGTGAACCGCCGAATCCAATCATATCTTTCAGTTCCTTCAAGTCGTATTTCTCCGGATAACGGGTTGCAAATACAATATCGACAATGTATTTCTCAATCTTTTCGTCCAGATATACCTGACGCACAACCTTACGCGCTTCGATAATCTCGTCAGCTTTCAAGATAGGTTTCACATTCAGCTTATCTCCATTTATATTCTGGCGTATAATCAGTTTTTCTTCTTCCAATTTAGGATAGTCGATGACTACTTTCAGCATGAAACGGTCTACCTGTGCTTCCGGCAATGGATATGTACCTTCTTGCTCAATGGGATTTTGGGTTGCAAGTACCAAGAAAGGTTCGGGCAACTTGAAGGTTTCCTTGCCTATGGTAACCTGACGTTCCTGCATGGCTTCCAATAATGCACTCTGGACTTTGGCAGGAGCACGGTTAATTTCATCCGCCAACACAAAATTAGCGAATACAGGCCCTTTCTTTACTTGAAAAGTCTCGTCTTTCTGACTGTAAACCATTGTACCGATAACGTCTGCCGGTAACAAGTCCGGCGTAAACTGAATGCGGCTATATTGCGCATCGATTAATGAAGCCAGTGTCTTGATAGCTAAAGTCTTTGCCAAGCCCGGCACACCTTCCAACAATACGTGTCCGTCAGACAACAAACCGATTAACAACGACTCTACCAGGTGCTTTTGTCCTACAATAACCTGGTCCATGCCCGTAGTAAGGTTGGTAACGAAAGCGCTTTGTCTTTCAATCCGCTCGTTCAGTTCGCGGATATCAATTGTTTCAGCCATAAATCAATGTATTTTTAGTGTTTAATTTTCATTTTAGTCCGGTTAGATACCGTTGATTATATTTTGCTCCCAAAAGTACAGGAATAAATTAACCATAGCAACTAATTTTTATTAAAAAACGATGTGAAACCTTTAGATTAAACTACTTTCATAGAGTTTAGTATTTAACAAAAAAAGAAGCAGTAAAATTTTACTGCTTCTTTGCTAATTTCGGTATTTTTATCGTTGTACCGGCAGGCACATTATTCGGCTTTTTGATAACATTCGGATTATGTTTTACTATATATGGATAAAGAGCTTTAGTACCATAGAAACGAAGGGCCACTTTGGTTAATGTTTCTCCGGGCTGAATTGTATATGTTGCCTCAGTTCCCACAATAGTGTAATTGGTGGAATCGGGAATATACGCAGCTCCGGACTGTTTTGGGGATTGGGATGCAGATGCAGCAACAACGACAGGTTGTTTGGCAACAACCGTTGCGTCCGGTTTCTTAATTACAGGTTTATCTACGGGCTTCTTTGGGACTGCTGTATCCGCCTTTGCAACAGCCGTAGTGTCTTTGACAGAAATACTGTCCGTTAAAACCTTATTATCTGTCTGTTTATTAACTTTGGCATCTACAATCTCTTCTACCGGTGGTTTGGTTGATAATTTATCAAATAAGTCCGGATAATATAAATAAACAACTGCTCCCGAACACAACAGCACAACAAGAACTACAATACCGATAAAATATTTCATGGTAGAAGATTCTGCCGGTACTTCCGTCTTCACTACTTCCGTTTCCTCAGCACCAGCTGTCTCTTCCGAAACAACGGAAGGTGTCTCCGCAATCTCTTCACCCGGACATACTGTTACTTCCTCCGAACGAATCTCCATTTCTTCCAAAGTTACTGCTTCCTCAGAGGTATCAACAGCCGCTTCTGTCACATCTTGAGATTTTTCTGTCACACCCGGTACGCATTCTTCCGTTTTTTGTTCTGTTTCTTCTTCATCCTCATTGCCATTGTCTATAGGGGTGCCTTCCAAAACAGTGTCATCATTGAGCACAACCGTTTCAAAATGCGAGAATGGCTTATTGATAATATCTTTCAGAGCGGGTTCCGGGGTAAACGAAACTTTAGTATGTCCTTGTATCTCAAAACGCTCTCCGGTATTGACGTTAATACTTTCACGACTTTCAACATCAATCAGTTTAAAGGCTCCCAATCCTTTTATCTTCACATATTTATCTTTTTCCAACGCTTCCTCAATCAACTGGAAAAACTCCTTCACAAAACTATCAGCATTCTTCTTGCTCATGCCATGCTTTTCAGCCAACAAGTCAATCAGGTCCTGTATGTTTAGTTTTTCATTCATAATTATGGAAGATTTAATAAGGAGGATTACTTAAACTTATCTTTTAACAACGTACTGGGTTTGTAGGTTAATACTAATTTAGGCGGAACCAGCATACGCTGCTTAGTCGTTGGATTCACAGATATACGTTCCGCTTTCTTTTTCACCTCGAATGTTCCAAAGCCTTGTACGGAAATTGTATTTCCTTCTTCCAACTGCCGCGTCATATCCGACAACAAGGATGTAACCAATTCCGAGGTATCCTTTAAAGTATATCCCAATCGTCGTGACAATTCAGAAGTAAATTCTTTGTTATTCAAAATCCAAGCTTTAAAATTGTGAACTACGGTGCTATATTAGCAAATCTTCTCCATATACACAAGAAGTTCGGAGAAAATATTCAAATAATCCGACCAAAAAGGTCGAAGTCATCGGAGTTTATAATCTCTACCTGATAAAAGTTACCCATCTCCAATGCCTTATCTTCACACTTAATCAGCACTTCCGGGTCTACTTCAGGAGAATCAAATTCAGTGCGTCCAATGTAGTAATCACCTTCCTTGCGGTCTATTATCACTTTCATGCATTTACCCACTTTTGCCGCACTCAATTCCGCGGAAATACCTTGCTGAATGGACATTAATTCGTCTAAACGAGCCTGTTTCACTTCTTGGGGAACAGCATCTTCATAATGGGCAGCGGCATATGTGCCTTCTTCTTCGGAATATGCAAATGCCCCCATTCTATCGAAACGCGCTTTGCGGACAAACTCTTTCAATTCTTCAAAATCAGCTTCCGTTTCTCCCGGATGCCCCACCATGAGTGTGGTGCGCAAATGAATCCCGGGAACTTCTTCACGGAATTTCTCTATAAGTTTATAGGTTTCTTCTTTTGTCACATGGCGGCGCATCTTATCCAGCATATTATCACTGATATGCTGCAAAGCAATATCCATATATTTGCAGACATTAGCTCGTTCGCGCATCACCCGAAACAAATCCATAGGAAAATGAGCCGGATAGGCATAGTGTAAACGTATCCATTCCACACCCGGAATTTCAGATATTCTTTCGATTAATTCGGGCAACATCTGCTTTTTATACAAGTCCACCCCGTAGTAAGTCAATTCCTGCGCAATGACCTGAAATTCTTTCACCCCACGAGACACAAGATATCTCACTTCATCCAGAATCTCTTCCATCGGACGGGATATATGCCGGCCTGTGATGATAGGAATGGCACAATACGAACATTTGCGATCGCATCCTTCCGAAATTTTCAGATATGCATAATGTTTGGGAGTAGTCAATGTGCGTTCTATGTACAGTTCATCATGATATGCCTTGCCCAAATCTTGCAACAGTTCTTTCCAATTAAACTTACCATAGAACTTATCAACTTGGGGAATCTCAACAGCCAATTCTTTTAAATAACGCTCCGAAAGACAACCCATTACATAGAGTTTCTCTAAATTCCCTTCTTCCTTTGCCAGTGCAAATTCAAGAATCATATTTATAGATTCCTCCTTAGCGTCGCCGATGAAACCGCAAGTATTAATCACCGCAATCTGCCCTCTCGGACGTTCGGCATCATGCGTTACATTAAATCCCGTTTCCTCCAATTGCCGCATCAAATGCTCCGAATCCACTAAATTTTTAGAGCATCCTAATGTTATGATATCAATAGTTTTTCGTTTCATGCGTTTCCACCGAACAATGAATCAACAAACTCTTTTTTACGGAACACTTGCAAATCTTCCATGCCTTCTCCCAAGCCGATGTATTTTACCGGAATTTTAAACTGATCGGAAATTCCTATTACAACACCGCCCTTAGCCGTTCCATCCAGCTTAGTCACAGCCATTGCCGTAACTTCTGTTGCCAAAGTAAACTGCTTGGCTTGCTCAAACGCGTTTTGTCCGGTGGAACCATCCAACACAAGCAACACCTCATTAGGAGCATCTGGCACAACCTTCTTCATTACATTCTTAATCTTAGTCAGCTCGTTCATCAAGCCCACCTTGTTATGCAGACGTCCCGCTGTATCAATAATCACCACATCAGCATTATTGGCTACCGCAGAGCTCAAAGTATCGAATGCCACAGAGGCCGGATCAGCACCCATTTTTTGTTTGATGACAGGAACTCCTACACGTTCCCCCCATATCACCAACTGTTCCACTGCTGCTGCACGAAAAGTATCGGCCGCACCCAAATAAACTGACTTACCTGCTTTTTTAAACTGATAGGCCAACTTACCTATGGTTGTAGTTTTCCCTACACCATTTACTCCCACTACCATGATAACGTAAGGCTTCTTTGTAATCGGAGTTTCAAAATCATCTACATCATCCGAATTGTTCTCAGTCAACAAAGCTGCGATTTCATCGCGCAAAATCATATTCAACTCTTGCGCGTTCATATATTTTTCATCTGCGGCACGTTTCTCTATACGCTCAATAACTTTCAGCGTAGTTTCCACACCCACATCCGAAGTTATCAAGACCTCTTCCAGATTATCCAGAACTTCATCGTCCACCTTCGACTTTCCAGCCACTGCACGGGCTATCTTGCCGAATACACTTTCCTTTGTTTTAGATAATCCTTTATCTAACGTTTCCTTCTTTTCTTTTGAGAAAAAACTAAAAAATCCCATAGTCTACCTTTTTGTACAATACATTATGCTACAAAGATATAACAAAACTAACAAATAATAAAAGTTGAAGCGATTTAATAACAAAAAAAATCCCCCCACCGATTATCCGGTGAGAGGAGCTTTATAAGTAATCAGTGCTTCGCAGCAACTGTATTCATCTTATTTTTTGAAAAAGTCTTGTACTTTTTCGTTGGGAACCATTTGTTCATCGAAGATGTAAGCACCGGTTTTCGGAGACTTAACCATCTTGATAACCTTCGTATAAGCACGACCTTCTTTAGAACCATCGTGCAAACTTGCTACTGTTTTCTTTGCCATGGGTTATACTATATTATTTAATTTCTTTATGTACTGTTACTCTTTTCAGAATCGGGTTATATTTCTTCAACTCCAATCTTTCGGTAGTATTCTTTCTGTTCTTCGTCGTAATATAACGAGAAGTTCCCGGCATACCGCTATCCTTGTGTTCTGTGCATTCCAGAATCACCTGTACTCTGTTACCTTTTGCTTTCTTTGCCATAATCAGTATTCTCCTCTACTTTTAGCCAATTACTTTAATGCTTTTCCAATCACAATAACCTTTAGCTACTGCATCCTTCAAAGCAGCATCCAAACCTTTTTTATTAATAATGCGCAGGCCGTTAGCGCAAATGCTCAGACTGATCCAGCAGTCTTGTTCTACATAATAGAACTTCTTGTTAAACAAGTTCAAATCAAAGGTTCTTTTTGTTCTTCTCTTTGAGTGTGAAACATTGTTGCCAATCATGGCTTTCTTTCCGGTAATTTGACAAATCTTCGACATTTCTATCTTATTTTTATAGTTTTTATCTATACTTATTTCAAACAGAGCGCAAAGTAAGCACTTTTATCGTTATAAAACAAGTTTTTCCCAAAATAATTCATTGTGCGAGAACATTTTTTCCTCATTTTAGCCTATCATAAAGCATCAACAGAGCATTTTGAATAGCCGACTGTACATTCCCCGCTCTTCCGCAGTCTCCTTCCTGCTTCATGGTTACGATTTCATTTTTATATGCAGCTGCTATCCACACTGTACCTACCGGTTTTTCCGGTGTACCGCCACCGGGACCTGCAATTCCCGAGGTAGCAACCGCACAGTCCGTTTTCAGCGTTTTCATCGCACCTTTCACCATCTCAATAACAGTCTCCCGGCTCACTGCGCCATATTTGGCCAAGGTTTCAGAGGAGACATGAAGCAAATCCTTCTTTATTTCATTGGAATACGCCACAATACCGCCATTAAAATACTCCGAACTCCCCGGAACCGAAGTTATCAGGGCGGCTATTCCGCCACCGGTACAACTTTCAGCGGTGGAAAGGGATAAATTCTTCGCTTTCAACAGTTCTCCTATCTCCTCTTCCAGTTTCATACCTTATTATATATAGAGTCTTATAAAGTAACACGTGAATAAGCCGGAGCCTCTATCGGACAGAAGTCCTTATCCAAATACTTAAAATATCCGGTGATGGCAATCATTGCGGCATTATCCGTTGTATAGCTGAACTTAGGAATGAATATATGCCAGCCATACTTTTCGGCATGCTCGCGGAATGAGTTGCGCAAGCCGTTATTGGCCGACACACCGCCTGCAACAGCCACTTCCTTTATATTATACTGTTTTGCAGCTTTACGCAATTTATCCATTAATATATCAACGACAGTAGCTTCCAACGAAGCAGCCAGGTCCGCCTTATGATGTTCTATGAAATCGGGATCATCTTTCATCCAGTCCCGCAAAGAATACAGGAATGAGGTCTTCAGTCCGCTGAAACTGTAATCCAACCCCGGAATATGAGGTTTGCTGAAAGTAAACGCTTTGGGATTTCCCTGACGTGCAAGCTTGTCGATAATCGGTCCGCCGGGATAGCCCAGCCCCATGACCTTGGAACACTTGTCAATGGCTTCACCTGCAGCATCATCAATTGTCTGTCCCAAAATTTCCATATCATTGTAAGCCTTCACCAAAATAATCTGAGAATTTCCACCGGAAACCAACAGGCAAAGGAAAGGGAATTCAGGTTGTACATTTTCTTCACCTTCCGCTTTAATGAAATGAGCTAACACATGACCCGTCAGATGATTAACATCTACCATAGGAATACCCAAAGAACGGGCGAAACCTTTGGCAAACGATACTCCTACCAGCAAAGACCCCATCAATCCCGGACCACGCGTAAACGCTACGGCACTCAGCTCCTCTTTGGTAACCCCGGCACGTTTCAACGCCTCGTGCACCACCGGCACTATATTCTGTTGATGCGCACGTGAAGCCAATTCGGGTACTACCCCGCCATAAGCCTCATGAACTGCCTGACTGGCCACGACATTCGATAGCAAGTAGCCGTCCTTGATGACTGCTGCAGAAGTGTCATCACATGAAGATTCTATTCCTAAGATTATTGTACTCATAGTGTTTATTTACGTTTAAACGCTGCAAAAGTAGTGATAAAAGTAGTATCCATAACGTATTATTTCATATTTTTGTTGGCTGAATAAAAAATTAATCGCCTATCAGAACGCTGAAAACGACAGTACGCTGGGTAATCGGTATAGTATTGGGACTCTATATCGGAATAATTTTATTGCTGAACATTCCTTATGTCCAGCACCAGATGTCTGTACTCGTAGCCAATGAACTGAGCTCCGTACTGGGCAGCCGGCTTACTGTCGGGCGGATAAATATAGGTCTGCTGAACCGAATTATCATTGACGACCTGATGCTGAACGACCAATCGGGAAAAGAGTTGCTGAAAATAGGGCGTCTGTCGGCCAAGTTCGAGATACTCCCCTTGTTCAACGGAAGAATATCCATCGGAAACGTGCAATTGTTCAGTTTCAACGCCAATCTGGAAAGACCTACCCCTCAAGCTAAAACCAATTTCCAGTTTATACTCGACGCTTTTGCTTCCAAAGACACCGTTAAGAAAAAAAGTAATCTGGACCTTCGCATCAACTCACTGCTGATACGTCGCGGAAGGGTATCCTATGATGTCCTCTCGGCCGGAAAGACCCCGGGGAAATTTAATCCGCAACACATCCGCCTGTCCAATATCCTTGCCAACATTTCACTGAAGGCGCTTCAAAGCGACTCTATCAATGCCGCCATTAAGCGAATGAGTGTTGAAGAGGAGCACTCCGGCTTTGAGTTGAAGAAACTGAGCCTTAAGATAGTAGCCAATGACCAAAAGATGCGGATAGAGAACTTCGCCATTGATTTGCCCAACACTTCCCTGACAATGGACACTATCCGTATGGAGTATGACAGTCTGGGCTCTCTCGGCAATTTCACCGATGATGTCCGCTTCTCATTCCGTATGCTGCCTTCGGAAGTCGTGTTGCAAGACTTGGCAGCCTTTGTACCCGCTTTCAAACCTTTCAAAGAAACGCTACGGTTGGAAACGGAAGCCAGCGGAACAGTGAACCAACTTTATTGCCCGAAGTTGCTAATCTCTGCCGGCAATCATTTCCTGCTGAAAGGCGATGTATCCCTGCAAGACCTGTCACACCCTCAGGACGCTTATATATTCGGCAATCTGTCCAACTTATACGCCGACCCGGAAGGCATCGCATTCTTCGTCCGCAACCTGAGCAAAGACTACAAGGGGGTTCCGCCGGCGTTGCAGCATTTGGGCACAGTATCCTTCCGAGGCGAGATTTCCGGGTACTTCACGGATTTGGTTACCTACGGTGAAGTGCATACGGATATAGGTACCATAAAGACAGACCTCAAGCTCAGTTCCGATAAGGAAAAGGGTTATTTCTCCTATTCCGGTGCAGTAAAGACCTCGGAGTTCGGACTGGGCAAACTGTTGGGTAACGACAAATTCGGGCAAGTAACCTTCAACATGGATGTCAAAGGAAACCATTACGCCCAAAGATACCCGTCCATTACAATGAAAGGGCTCATTGCATCCATAGATTACAGTGATTATACTTACGAAAACATCACTTTGGACGGAGAGTACAAACAAGGCGGCTTCGATGGAAACGTATCATTCGACGATGAGAACGGCGCTATACAACTGAATGGCTCTATCAACACAGCCGGCAAGACTCCGACATTCAACTTTCGCGCCGCCATCAACCATTTCCGTCCAAACACCCTTCATCTTACCCCCAAATACAAAGACACGGAAGTATCCGTAAAAATAAAGGCCGACTTCACCGGCAGTTCCATCGACGACATGAATGGTGAAATAAACATAGACAGCCTGCAATACATCGCTCCCGACCAAAATTTCTTCATGGACAACCTGCGGATTGCCGCCACCCAGAATGACGAGCGTCAAAAACATCTGACTATCAACTCCAATTTCCTGCGGGGCACTATCGAAGGAGACTACTCCTATCAAACCTTGCCCACCAGTGTGCTCAACATCATGCGACGCTATATTCCCGCCTTGATATTGCCGGACAAGAAACCTAAGGAAACCGAAAACAACTTCTATTTCGACTTGCATATCTACAATACGGAGATACTGTCCACCGTATTCCAGATACCGCTGAAAATATACACCCACTCCACACTGAAAGGTTACTTCAACGACAAGGCGCAACGACTGCGTGTAGAAGGCTACTTCCCGCGGCTGAGTTACGGAGAGAAGTTCTTTGAATCGGGAGTAATCCTCTGTGAGAATCCGGGCGAACAGTTTCAGGCAAAAATCCGCTTTACCAATCGGAAGACAACCGGCGCGGTGAATGTCGCTCTGGAAGCCAAAGCCAAAGACGACCGGATACAAGCCATTTTCAACTGGGGAAACAGTAGCGCTGTGACGTATAGCGGCAAACTGGCAGCCGTAACGCAATTCATCCGCGAATCGTCTCAGAAAGCGGATAATGATAAACAACATACAAACCCCACTCACAAAGGCAAGAAAGACATTCCCGCTTTGAAGACGATTGTCAACGTTCAGGAAACAAACGTAATCCTCAACGACACTATTTGGAAGATACACCCGTCACAAATCGTGGTCGATTCGGGCAAGATACACGTCAACAATTTCTATTTCAGCCACAAAGAGCGTCATTTGCGTATCAACGGAACCGTATCCGAACAACCGGAGGACACCGTGCGCCTGAATTTGAAAAAGATAAATATAGGCTATGTATTCGATATTGCCGACTTAGGTGTCAACTTCAAAGGTGAAGCCACCGGCCCTGCATACGCCAGCGGCGTACTTAAAACACCGGTGATGAGCACAGACCTGTTCATCCGCAATCTCGGTTTGAACGAAGGGCTTTTGGGTGATGCCAATATACACGGTGAGTGGCATCACGACGTGAAAGGTATCTATCTGGATGCCCATATCCGCGAGGAAGACATCGCCAAAAGCCATGTCTACGGCTATATCTACCCCATAAAGCCCACCAGTTCGCTTGATTTGCAGATAGAAGCCGACAGCACCAACCTGAAATTCATCCACCACTATATGCAAAGCATCACTCCCGAATTCAACGGACGTGCCAGCGGCCATGTGCATTTCTACGGCAAATTCAAGGCGCTGACAATGGAAGGACGTGTATTCGGTGACGCTTCCCTAAAAGTAGATGTACTCAACACCACTTTCTCACTGAAAGACAGCATACTTATCGAACCGGGCGGACTTACTTTCCGCAACAACCGCATCTTCGACACACAAGGGCATCAGGGAAGAGCCAACGGTTACCTGCACTACCAACATTTCAAGAACTTGGAATACCGCTTCCAGTTTGACGTCAACAATATGTTGGTAATGAACACTAAAGAGTCTCCCGACTTCCCCTTCTACGGCACGGTATATGGCACGGGCAATGCCACCATTGCCGGTAATGCGGCAGAGGGAGTAAACATCGACGTGGCAATGACTACCAACCGCAACACCAACTTCACCTATATGAAAGAGGGAGTCGCTTCGGCAGTCAGCAACCAGTTCATACGTTTCGTAGACAAGACTCCCCGACGTGTGCTCCAAGATTCCATCATGCTTATGTCTGAATACGAGCAGGCACAGAGAGAAGTCCGGGAAAAAGAAAGCGATACCGACATCCGCCTGAACCTTTTGATAGACGCCACCCCGGACGCTACCATGAAAATCATCATGGACCCCATTGCAGGCGACTACATCAGCGGAAAAGGTACGGGAAATATCCGCACCGAATTCTATAATAAAGGAGATGTGAAAATGTTCGGCAGCTACCGCATCAGCCAGGGAGTCTACAAATTCAGCTTGCAGGAAGTAATCCGCAAGGACTTCATCATTAAAGACGGAAGTACCATCACCTTCAACGGGCCGCCCCTCGATGCCACCCTCGACATTCAGGCCGGCTACCTTGTGAACTCCGCTTCGCTGAACGACCTCATACCCGATGCCAGCCACTACGTCAACCAGACCAGCATCAAGGTGAACTGCCTTATGGCTCTGACCGGACAACTCACCTCACCGGACATCAAAATGAGCCTGGAACTGCCCAACGAACGCGATGAAGTGCAGGCGTTGGTTCGGAACTACATTCCTACGGACGAACAGATGAATATGCAGATACTCTATCTCTTGGGTATCGGCAAGTTCTATACCCCGGAGAATGTGGATGCTACCGGCAACTCCAACATGATGTCGAGCGTACTGTCTTCTACCCTTTCCGGACAGTTGAACAATGCACTTTCACAGATTATCGACAGCAACAACTGGAATTTCGGCACAAACTTCAGTACCGGAGAAAAAGGCTGGACCGATATGGAGTTTGAGACAATGCTTTCCGGGCAACTCTTGAACAACCGCCTTCTTATCAACGGCAACTTCGGCTATCGCGACAACCCGATGGCAAACACGAACTTTGTGGGTGACTTCCAAGCAGAATGGCTCGTAAACCGTTCCGGCGATATACGCCTGAAAGCGTATAACGAAACCAACGACCGCTACTACACCAAGACCAACCTCACCACCCAAGGCATAGGCATCGTGTTTAAGAAAGACTTCAATAAGTGGAACGAGTTACTTTTCTGGAACAAGTGGAAACTGAAAAGATTAAAAGATTCCCGTTCGGAATCGCAATCCAAACGGGAAAGAAAATAATCAGAAAGTTCTGATGTGTGACTATTGAGGCAAGCTCTTAGCGTACAAATTATCAATTATACCGTCTGCCAAACCTATGACAGGCACATGGATATATTCCGCTTTCACCACCTCTGCAATTGTAAGGAAAATCTCTGCGGCAGGCACAATAACATCTGCACGGTCGGCCTTCAGACTGAAAGTTTCCATACGCTGTTCGGGAGTAAGCGGTTGCAGTTCGTCATACAAAGACTGTAAAGACTGAACGGGCAGGCGTAGTTTCTTCTTGTCCTTTTTATCGGCAAGGCGATACAGTTTATTGATATTACCGCCCGAACCGATGATATTGATTCCTTGGAAGTCTGCTGTAAGACGCTGCAAGTCATTTTTCATTTGTTGCCAGCTCTCCGCCTTAACAGCATTGCTCAGCATACGCACCGTACCTATATTATATGAAAGCGACTGTACCAGTTCACCGTTTGTCAGCAAATTGATTTCCGTACTTCCGCCGCCTACATCCACATAGATGTAATTTCCCATACGGTCTTCCAGACATTCTATATGATTATTGTATATCATCCGCGCTTCTTCCTGCCCGTCAATGACTTCAATATTGATGCCCGTATCTTTCAGTATCTTTTTGATGATAGACTTTCCATTCTTCGCGTCGCGCATGGCAGAGGTAGCACACGCACGATAATCCGTCACCTCGTATATCTTCATCAACTGACGGAAAGCCTTCATCAAGCGGCGCAGCTTCACGGCCTTTACATCGGAAACCTCTCCCAAAGCAAAAACATCAAAGCCCAGTCGCAGCGGAACACGGAGAAGCATCGCTTTAGAAAGACGCTTGTTCACCAAATTCTCATCTTCTTTCACCTTTTTAATAAGCAGCCGCACGGCATTGGAACCGATGTCGATAGCAGCGTAACATTTCCCATTCATTCTCTTTACTTATATTTTAATACATTCTATTCTTTGTAGCTCTTATAAAGTTCCTCTTGCGAACGGAACGGGACATCACTTTCCGTAGTCCAAGAGCGATTCTCTCCGCTTCCATCGACAATACTTCCCTGACAATTATCACGAAGGCCGAATTCGATGACCTTACGCAAATCGGCTTTAATCTGCGCATCGTACACGGGAGTTATCACTTCCACCCGATTATCCAGATTGCGCGGCATCCAATCGGCAGAACCGATGAAAGTCTTATCCTCTCCGCCCGCCGCAAAGATAAAGATACGCGAATGCTCCAGATAGCGATCTATAATGCCGTTGATGCATATCGTGTCACTCACACCAGGAATACCCGTTACCAGGGAGCAGTTGCCGCGTACCAGCAGCCCGACAGGCACACCGTTGGCAGAAGCCTCATAGAGTTTTTTCACCATAGCCGCGTCCGTGATGTGGTTTATCTTGGCAAAGATATAAGCCGGTTTTCCGGCTTGTTTGTTCTTGATTTCATCGTTTATCAGCTTTACGAACTTCTGTTTCATCTCATTGGGCGAAACCAACAGTTCCTTGAAACGTACAGGTGAATAAGGCTTCTCGATGAATGTAAATACGGAATTGACATCATGCACCACATTGCGCGCAGCGGTCATCAGCATATAGTCGGTGTACATACGCGCATTTCCCTCGTGAAAGTTTCCCGTACTGATACAAGCTATGTCATTCCCTGTTTTCATGCTGATATGGGTAATCTTGGAATGGACTTTCAGACCTTCCACTCCGAAGATTACATGAATGCCTGCATCCTGCATCTTTTTAGACCAACCGATGTTGGATGCCTCATCAAACCGTGCCAAGAGTTCGATAACCACCGTTACCTTCTTCCCGTTACGGGCGGCACAGATAAGGGCTTTCACCACTTTTGAGTCTTTGGCAAGACGATAGAGGGTTGTCTTGATGCTTTTCACCTCTTTGCTGACCGCGGCTTCCTGCAACACGCGAATATAATAATCGAAGCTGTGATAAGGCACATGGATAAAGCGGTCTCCTTTCTGTATCAGCCTCAGCAGACTCTCATTACTGTCCAGTTCCGGTTTTATAACAGGCTCCCATGCTGGATATTTCAAATCCTTGCGTCCGCAATCCGGAAACGACATCAAGTCCTTATGGTTGTGATAGCGTCCGCCGCCCAATACCGTATCCAGCTTGTCCAGATTCAGTTTGTTCATCACACGCTTCAACACATCCCTCGGCATATCGGCATCGTAAATCACTCGCAAGGCATCACCTTTCTTGCGGCTCTTCACTCCTTTGGATATTTTTTGCAGCATACCGTTGCGCAAGTCATTGTCTATCTCCATTTCCGCATCCTTTGTAAATTTGAATGCATATGCCTTGAAAAAGACATAATTCAGCCCGGAGAAAATCATCGGCAAGCAGTAGCGGATTACACCATCCAGATACATCAGATAATTCCTGCCTTCCTTGTCCGGCAAACGCACAAAACGTCCGCACTCAGCTACGGGGAGCGCAATCAGCGCATAATCAAAACTTTTCCGTCCTTCGGCCTGCATCTTGACAGCCAAATAGATGTTTTCATCCGTCTCATCGGTCAGTTGCCTGACTGCCGAAAGCCATACAGGGCTGACAAAGCCACTCAACCTTTGACGGTAAAACTGACGTACAAACCGTTGCTGTCCTTCGTCCAGTTCGTCCTCTTTCATCAGGAAGATGTTTTCCTCACTCAACTGCCGGGTCACTTCGTGAATGGCGTGTTCATACTCTTTGGCGTACTTGTTATTCAGCTTGTTGATTTGCTTGATGAGTTGTCGCGCCTGCTCTCGCTCCGAGCGCAGGCTTTTATCCTCGCACTCGGCAATACGGCTGAGCGTAGCCATGCGGACGCGAAAAAACTCATCCAGATTGTTGGAATAAATGCCGAGGAAGCTCAACCTCTCCAATAAAGGTACTTGTGGTTTGGTAGCTTCCTGCAAGATACGCCGATTGAAGTACATCCAACTCAAATCACGTGCCACGTACGCTTCCGATAATGTTTTCTTATTAATCATCTGTATATATTTATCAATGATTCGGCGGCAAAAGTATGCAACAAGTATTACAATGCCATGTCGGGCATATTACAATACGGATAAGGAAAATTCCGTGCCGGATAATGTGACAAGGACATCCCTGCCTCTATATGATTCATAATCCTCCGGTCACAACTCCGTACCCAATAACGGAATTGCGCGTCCGGCTTGTAACTTTCGGAGAAGTCCAGCAATTTTTGTAAGTCAAATCCGTCAGAGACAATACCCGCACCCGTACGGGCGGCATCGTATGCGTTGCAATCCTGTTCGATATGCGCGGGAACCATCAGCAAAGGTTTGCCCAAATACATCGCTTCACAAACCGATTCAAACCCGGCAGTCGTGGCATAAGCCTTGCAGCCTGCCATGTAGCGCAAAAACTTCACGTCGTCAATCTGATGAAAACTCAGCGTGTCATCCACCTTGCACACTTCAGCTTCGTCCGGCTTGTCCCAAAAGAAATGAAGCGGAACTTGCGGATGCTCCCCATGCCACGCCTTTATGTTTTCACCAAAACCGGAATTCACCATATATCCATGCAAGTAATCACCCTCCATACCCTCACAGGAAAGCACTTCACGACGAAGCAGTGGCGGCACGACGCGAATACGGGCGTACTCGTCATCTTCCATGTCACGAAAAGAGAGCGCAAGTTTTTGGGAGGCTCCTATACAAGTGAGGCGGGTGAAGAAACGCAAAAGCCACAGGCTGCCCCTGCCTTTGTCGGGAAACTCGAAATCACGATGCAGAAAGAGGTACTGATGTCCTATACTGATTTGGGGTACAGACGGACGATAGAGCAGATAAGTCAGCCCGGTCAGCAGCTCATAAAAGTTGATGACCAATTCCGCCCCGGTTTCTTGGATGCGCTGATGGATGTAGTGCATACTGCGCAAATAAGAAGGCGCTTTTATAAAATTGTATGCCACACTGCGCGAAAGGCTCACCCGCTTATTGGCAGGTGTAGGCAGAAAATTGGGACTGAGAAAACGCTTCACAGGGGCATGAATGCTACGATTGAAGAATCCGGGCAAATGACGGAAGTTACTCTTGCCTACCAACACTTCCACTACTTCGTGCCCGTTGCGGCGCAAAAGCCCTTCCATGGTAATCGCTTGGGTGAGATGTCCCCTCCCCTCTCCTTGAACAATAAAAAGAACCTTCATCTTGATACAGTTTATATTTTGTTTACTTTACGCTTTCTATAAAAAGTCACACCGGCGTCGCACAGGTATGACTTCAAGAGAATTTATGGAATTGTCATACGTAAAAAGGATGAAATATCTCTTTTCTTTTTAACGATACAAAGATGTCCGAAAACTGTTTCAGAAGTGTGTGGAGAAGGTTACAATTTCATCTCACAAGACAAAAAAACATAAGGTATTAATACGAACTTAAGCTATCGTTCTGAATGACAAAACAATAGCTTAAGTTCGTATTAACACCTTATGAACTTATCGGAATAATAATATCCTATTAATAAGAACGTGCAAATATCACGCGGCAGGCAGACGGCTTACCCGTCACCATGCACTTGCCCGGTTCTTTGTCGCCCGGCACAAAAGATTCAAACGGAATGCAGCGGATAGTGGCTTTGGTTTCTTCCTTAATCTTCTCTTCGGTTTCGGTTGTTCCGTCCCAGTGAGCCAGAATAAAGCCGCCTTCTTCAATCTTTTCCTTAAATTCGTCGTAGCTGTCCACCGTAGTAATGCGGCTGTTACGATAATCCAACGCTTTCTTGTAGATATTTGCCTGAATTTCTTCGAGCAGGTCTTTTACGTATTCTTCGATGCCGTCGCAAGAACAGGTTTCTTTTTCCAGCGTATCGCGGCGCATCACCTCCATTGTATTGTTCTCCAAGTCGCGACCACCCATAACCAGACGAACAGGCACACCCTTCACCTCGTAATCGGCAAACTTGAAGCCCGGACGCTTGTTGTCGGCATTGTCGTACTTCACGGAGATACCCATTGATTTCAGTTTGGCTACAATACCGGCAATCTTCTCGTCAATCTTGGCAAGCATTTCGGCATTCTTGTAGATAGGTACGATAACTACCTGTATCGGAGCCAAGTGCGGAGGAAGTACCAGACCGTTGTCATCGGAATGTGTCATGATAAGCGCACCCATCAAGCGAGTGGATACTCCCCAAGAAGTGGCCCATACATATTCCAGTTTGTTCTCTTTATTTACGAACTGCACATCGAAAGCCTTGGCGAAGTTCTGTCCCAGGAAGTGTGAAGTACCGCTTTGCAAGGCTTTACCGTCCTGCATCATCGCCTCGATTGTATAGGTATTGAGAGCGCCGGCAAAACGTTCGTTGGCAGATTTCACACCTTTCACAACAGGCACTGCCATATATTTCTCGGCAAACTCGCCGTAAACGTTCAGCATACGTACAGCTTCTTCCTCAGCTTCTTCGCGAGTGGCGTGTGCCGTATGTCCTTCCTGCCACAAGAACTCTGCGGTACGCAGGAACAGACGGGTACGCATTTCCCAACGGAATACGTTTGCCCACTGGTTGCACAGGATAGGCAGGTCGCGGTAAGAGTTAATCCAGTTCTTGTAGGTATTCCAAATGATAGTTTCCGAAGTAGGACGGATGATGAGTTCCTCTTCCAGCTTTGCAGCGGGGTCTACCACTACGCCGCCGCCATTGGGGTCGTTCTTCAAACGGTAGTGCGTTACTACGGCACACTCTTTGGCAAAGCCTTCCACGTGTTCCGCCTCACGGCTGAGGAATGATTTCGGAATAAGTAAAGGAAAGTAAGCGTTTACGTGTCCTGTTTCCTTGAACATATCGTCCAGCTGACGCTGCATCTTCTCCCATATTGCGTATCCATAAGGCTTGATTACCATACATCCGCGCACAGCCGACTGTTCTGCCAAATCGGCCTTTACCACCAACTCGTTGTACCATTGAGAATAATTCTCGCTACGTTTGGTCAGGTCTTTCAATTCTACTGCCATTCTATTTCGTTTTTTAAAGTTTTCTATTCTGATTCATTAAACGGAGTGCAAAAGTACAAATTTCTGTGCGAAAAGTGTTTATTGTATAAACACTATTTTTTGCAGACTTTGTGAATACTTACTTTTTCCTCCCCCTCCACCCGATATTCCCCGTAATAAATAGAGAGATGACGATTTACTAAATCTCCGGCAACGATTTAGTAAATCTTCCCCAACGTTTTAGTAAATCTCTATTTACTGCATAAAACCCGCCCGAGGATTGCTTGTAAAATGTAAAACACCTATATTTGCAACAAAACCATCTATAGAAAAACGGATATAGAGCCGGTGTAAATATGATATAAGAATGAAGCAGGAAGAGAAAAAAACTCGAAACAGACGAACCAATGAACAATTAGACAGGGATGTGATGTCCGAACTCGAAAAACTTGTGGCGGAACAGGGTTTCGGCAATGTCAATCTAAGCACCTTGACGAAAGCCGCAGGAATGGAAGCCAACGTATTCTATAGAAGGTACGGTTCGATGGATAATCTCTATGACAGACTTGCCAAGCAATATGACTTCTGGATGAACAATGCCATCGATATTTCCAACTTGAATGTATTGGGGCCTAAAAAGTTCTTCGCTGAAACATTCAAGATACTCTTCAGGAACTTGTCCGACAATCCCGTTATGCAAAAGCTGTTGCTTTACGAAATGTCAGTCGTCAATGATACCACAAAAAGAACGGCGGAAACGCGGGACATCATGAACCTTAATTTGATTACATATTACGAAACGCTGTTTAAACCTGCAAAAGTCAATATCAAAAGCATCGCCGCAATCCTAATCGGAGGTATTTACTATTTGATACTTCATAAGGAGTGCGCCAAAATCTGCACGATAGACTTTAATACCCCGGAAGGAGAAAAAGCCTTTTCAGAGGGAATAGACTTCTTGACCGATACCATTTTCAATAGATTGGAAGCGTATGAAAGAGACAGGAACGCAGTCCGGCAAATGATGGCTGACGGCATAAGCGAGCTAAAGATATGCAAATACATGGGCATTAGCAAGAATGACTTGAAAATGTTGCTCTCAAAGTAACCACGATACAACTTTTTATATAGCCATATTCAATATGGCTATATTTTTTTTCTCACAATGCGATTGTAATAATCGTGTTTTCATTTTCAAAAGAATCCACACAAAACAATATTCAATTATAAATCAATATATTGGCAGATATTTTAATTATATAACCATCCAAAATACAGGTAAATTCATTTAGTTCGAATTCTATAATAATTAAAATACATATCATATTTATAAGCAAAATACTTTTCTTATAATTTATTTATGCTACTTTTGTCGATTGAGTAATAAAACAAAAAAGCATGAAGAAAATTATGTTACTACTCCTTTTCGGAGTAATGGTACTTACGAGTACGGCACAGGAAAAAGTTTACCAAATAGAAGAAATCACCGTTATCAACTATGGGGATGGCCGGATGCTCTTTCGCCTGAACAATGAAGAAAAGACCCCGCTCAACGGCTCTCACCGCCTGATTGACGGCTATCACTCGGAGTACATTCTCGCTGACTTTAAGGATGGCATGTATCATGGTGATTACCGACATTTCAAAGAGAACAAACTACTTGAAGAGTGCCGTTACAAAGAGGGAAACAGGGATGGACTATACAAGCGCTATTATGGTGACGGACAGACCGTGCAAAGTGAGCGAACATTTATAGACGGCAAAGTGGATGGCGTGAGCAGGACGTATCACTCGAACGGCAAAGTTGAAACCGAAAAAGTATATAAGTTAGGAATTGAAGATGGTTATGACCGGCGATACGGCAGCGACGGCACTCTGACGCTCGACGAATGTTATAAAGACGGTAAACGCGATGGCAAATGGACTCAACACCTGTCGAGTAACCTCGGTGACATGGTTCGCATCAGCTTCTACAAGAACGGCTTGCCCGACGGTCAGTGGAGCGAAACGTGGAAAGACGGCAAGCCCCGTAGCAAAAGCAGCTATAAAGACGGCAAAAAAGAGGGTCTCTGGATTAAATATGGTAAAAGCGGCAAGCCTGAAAAGTCTACCACTTACAAAAACGATGAAAAGAACGGAGAAGAGATTACTTATTTCACTGACGGCACTCCTGAAAAGTCGTCAAACTACCTCAATGGCAAATTGAACGGAGTAACAAAGGAATTCTATTTTGAATCAGGCAAATGTAAATCGGAATATACTTTCAAGAACGGTGAGCGTGAAGGAGCATATAAACGTTACTTTGATACCGGAAAGTTGCGGGAAGAGGGTCGTTGTGAAGCTGACAGCGAGGTCTATCGCAAAGAGTATTACGCTAACGGCAAGCTCAAATCGGTTGCCGAGCGCAAGGGCGGAGGTTGGAATACCCTTGAAAGATATGATTCGGAGGGTAACAAAGAGTAAAAAAGGGAAATTGAAAAAAATACATGAAACCAGAAACAGCATACAAGTTGGTAAAAAGATTTAGTCTTACCAATGCAACAATCATGACTATATTTTTTGTAATTCATTCTGATTCTATTTGGCATGCATTCTGTTACATTGTTACTCTACCAGTAGTCGGTATTGGTATGATAGCCGTGTATGAATATGAAGCTGATGAATACACCGAGCTGATGAAAAATCTGACAGAAAAGGATAAAAAGGCAATGAGCGATGTCCCTTGGGATAAGGTAATCAAAGAAGCACGTAATAGATATTTAATGGGGTTAATCGGTATCATGTTTTGCAATATTTTATTTTCTGGGTTAATAATATTTTTCCTATGGATAATAATATATGAAGGAAGAACAGTTGTTTTTTAGATTATAAAAATCAATTATAATGGAAAGGTGGGAATAAAACGACGAAAACAACGAGAGGCATTTTGATAATCATTTATATGATAGTATTATCATTCTTGACTGATAAAGATATAGAATATCTTCCAAAAGATATAGTTGAAGATGAAAGTCCAATCATGTATTACTGGTATAAAACCAATACAGATGCAGATGCCATGTATATTTATAAACCAGACGAAACGACAAGTGATAAACCTCTTATTAAAGTTCGTTATCATCTGGGCGGATATAAGCCGGAAATTATTTATCCTGAATAACTATCGGTTATAAATGAGGAAAAAGAACGATCTGAATAATCACTTTTAAAATATATATAAAATGCGAACTATTACACGTGAATACAGGACTTTAAAGTAAGGATGATGAAATCGTACGATACTATCATGAGTTGCAGGAACGAAAACGATGTACAAAGAGTAAGTCAAAGAGTGAACAGGAGATTTCGATGTAACAATTTAACCTAAGAATATGAACAAAGTTATAATGATTGCAGCCTTATCGGCAGTTTGTGCGTTTACGGGATGCAACAATGCGTCCAAACAAAGAACCGGGAATACCAGTTCGGAAACCAACTTGCCTTCATGTCAGAAGACATCACAAGACAAACCGAACGTGATAGAGATTGACGGTACACCGTATCTTGCACTGAATAAGTTGTTGGTATTACCGGATGATGCGAAGACCGTGGCGATACCCTTGCCTGTTTCATTCTACAGCTATTATAAATATATACAAAATGGCGAAAATCCGGGATATCAACCTGCCGATAGTTTGATCTCTTTCTTAAAAGCACTCGGATTCGAGGGTATGGAATTTCATACGTGTCATACGCTTCCATTCAGAAATAAGAATATTCTTCCGGTATTACTTTGTCTATCCTTAGGAGACAACGACAGCTATCTGGTCGTGACCGTTGATGCCGAGCGAGGTAAAATAATTGACCATTTGAAGGTAGGCGAATCAACCGATAACGGTATAATTTCATTCCGTATAGATAAAGAGTTCAATATTGCGAAATTCAGCGCAGAAATAGTATACAATGAAACGGACAATACTTATGAAGAGGTCTATAAAGAGAAATTAGGTAACTATCAAATCGGATCTGACGGCAAAATATGTGATAAATAATGAACAAGACGTTTTATTAAAACAATAATAGTATGAAACTTAAAACATTTATCCTTATGGCAGCACTAAGCGCATCGAGTTTGGGCGGTTGTGCCCAACGCCCTGACCCATTGGGCGAAAAAACTATTAAACTCGATAATTTCGATTTTTCCACACCCATTACGGACATTTTTCCGGAACGCTATATAGATCTCCAGTGGGGAGCTAATTGGTATAAAATTCCCTCTATCAATGGTACAGTTTCATACTGCAAATCTGTATATGAGGACTCCGATGACAATGAGGTATGGATTACTTATAGCCACTCCTCATGTTGCACGGCAGACGAATTTTTAAGCATGTATGGCTATACATTCTGTTCCGCCTATCTTGTAACGACACTTGACGGACATATTTTTGCAGTGGGCGGTCACGCTCACGAGATCACACAAGAAGACCGGAATAAATTCATAGACCTTTTAAGTAAGCAATACGGAGAACCGGAGCGCAGCACCGGCAGTTTTTCCAGCAGTCTTTATAAATGGAAACAGAAAGACAGAACGCTGACGCTTGCGGTAAAAGAAACCGATGAACACAATGTATTGAAAATAGAAAGAAACTATAACGAAGAAGATGATACAATAGAGTTTCGTGAGGGCAAACGCAGAAACAGGGTTGAATGCTATTTCTTTATATTTGAGGGTGAATGGTATGACCGTTTTGTTAATACCTATAGCGATGCGTCAGGTAATATTCTCTATTGTAAGTGATACGAGCTGCACAGTAAACAGCTTCCGGCAGATTACTTGCCGGGGGCTGGCATATAAGCGTCTTGCCGGACAAGTGCCGGGCGAAATACTTTCGGGAAAACACACGTGAATACAGAACTATAAAGTAAATCATTAAACATAGGGTTTTATGAAATGGATTATATGGTGGCTTATCGGAGTCTTATTGCTCTCCTGTCAGGGAAAAAACTCGTCTGGAACTGGCGACAATAATGATGTATCCGCACCTGATACTGCGCTTGCCTATAAATACAAGGTATCGGGAAACGTCAAAGCGGAAAATGGAGATAAACGAGGGGCAATAAAGGATTATACACGAGCAATAAAGATTAACCCGATTTATGATACCGCCTATTATAATAGAGGTCTTATGAAGTATGGGATTGGAGACCGGAAGGGGGAACTAGCTGATTATAATAAGACATTAAGCATAAACCCTAAATACTTAAAAGCGTATTATAATCGAGCCTTACTAAAATCTGAAATGAAAGATTACGAAGGCGAGATTGCAGATTACCGTTTGGCAATTCAGTATTGTGAACCGGATTCCAATGTATACAACAACTTGGGACGTGCCTTATACGACTTGGAGCGTTTCAAGGAATCGGCAGACGCCTATGGTAAGGGAATTAAATACTTTCCGGAAGATTACAGGCTGTATTACGGTCGTGGACTTGCCCGCAAGCGAACCGGAGACAAACGGAGCGCCTGTGAGGATTGGATGAAGTGCAGCGAATTGGGATGTGTACAAGCAAATATATTGTTGCCCTTGTGCGACGAGTATATTAAGGAAAGAACGGATTCCCTGCAAAGGCAAAACGAGGGAAAAGAAAAATCTGAATAATCACTTTCAAGATATATACGAAAGGTGAACTATTACACATGAATACAGAACTAAAAATCAAAGTAACATGAAACTTAAAAAAATTATCGTTACGGGGATATTCGTAATCATTGTTGGAAGTATTGGACTCTTTTATTCCAACGTATTGCAACCTCCTTTTATTCACATAACTGATGGTAAAGATTTGGATATAAACCGAAGAGGAAGAGACAGTACCTATATCTATACCGAGGATATATTGGTGGCACATCCTCCTAAGGATACTTTGGAGTGCATGAAGATGATGATAAACTATTATGACACAGCAGGCATATCTTTAGCTGATTTAAAGAGACAAGGCGATATAACATTCTATTATATGGGATTCTCGAAAAACACCTGTGCTACCCGGAGATTTTATTTAGAGAAACAAAGGAATGTAGAATGCAACAGTAATGAAACCTATATAGGGGCTATTAGCATTGCTCCCATAAGAGAAAGTCCTGGTAAATGGAAGATTGATATAAGTTATAATCTGGGGACAGAACCCGATGCCGATTATATCGGGTGTAAAACAAAGGATTACATTTTATATGATGAAAGTGGCTCTTATTTTTATGAGAAGCATAAGGATGATGAAATCGTACGGTATTACCATGAGTTGCAGGAACGGAAACTACATATAAAGGGTGAATAAGTGATGGCAGAAATAAAGGAGTGTTTGTAATATGAGAAATAAAATATGGATTATAATAAGTGCATTGTTACTAACTAAAATTATGAAAATCGTTATACTATTACTTGTGCCGTTCCTATTTACAAGTTGCACAAAGACCGAATCAAATCCTTATGAGGCTATTTGGTTAGCAATTACAGATACTGATAGCGGGTATGTAGTATATAATTATCCTAATTTCCAAGATGAAAACATGATTGCACCGGAATATGTAGCTATTCGGAACGATTCTTTGATTTATGCAACTTGGCATGATTATCCTGAAAAATTCAGTTTGAAATACGCAAAAATAGAGAATGGCAACAATGAACAGTATTCCTTTGCGACGGAATATTACTTTTCATTCACGTGGGTTGACAAAGAGAAACATATTGCCCGTTGGACAATATCTGATATTCAAAAGAAAAAAATAATAAGTAATTATTTATATGTAGATAGTAGATATAACACGTTTCCTTTAATAGACTATCAATGGGAGGAAAAGCAACCAATAGATGGAGAAAGTGAATAGAAGCGGAATAAGTAATCAATATAAAAGCTATTTTGAACTATAAAATCAATGAATAACGCATTAAATATCATGAAATCAAGAGTGTTGCTATATTGCATATTGCTTGCCATCGTTTGCAGTTGTACCAAAACGGTGAAACAAAGTAAAGATTTTGACATTGTTGAAACGAACGAATATATAAATATATACAACTCCAAAGGAAAGTTAGACTCAGTAAAAATTACCCAAAAACAATTGATGTACGAGTCGAACGTACTGGCTTCGGTAAATATATATACCGGTTTGCATACATACACTTATCAGAATAACAGTCTCTATTCTATCACTGAGACAAGTGAACCGAAAAGAAATATAGTAAGAACCACCTATTATAAAGATAAGTCTGAAGAAACTATTGAGCTTAGGAACAATAAAGATACAATTAACTATTATTTCTACCGATATCGGGATGATGATAAAAAGCAGCTTAAGTATACGCGAATGATACAACGGCTTAACGGTAGACCGATTATCGACATTGACATTAATGACAATTACGAAGAATGGCGCTTTTATCACAAAGACTATCTGTTTAAGATTATCAGGCATGACTTCAACAGTTCTCAGACTGAAGAAACCTATTTCTTTGACACCATTCCTGACAAAGAGGATTTGCAATCCATACCAAAATCAAAAAACAAGCAATTCATTAAATACCATACGTACAATACCATAAATGACACTTTAATTGAAAAATACTTCACCAACGGGGAAGTTGATATGGTTGTTAAGAAATACAACGATAACGGCAAGGAAATGGAGCACACCAGTGCTACCGATGGCTTTGAAATACTTCATATCCGGTATAAAGAGAAAGATATGGATGTAACCGTGACAAGTTCTCCTTTCATGGGTAATAGTGTAGACAGCGTATACGCTAAAAATGGAAAAGATATGAGAGCAGTCCGAGTCGATGATGAGGCGAGATGTCTGATAACATACGACTATGACCGATATGGCAATTTAATAAAAGAAGTGAGAAAAACCAAGTTCTTTTAATGATTATAACATAATACGAAAAAAATCAGATAGAAATCTTTTGATAACTATCTGATTTTCTTTTAAGAGCGGAAAACGGGACTCGAACCCGCGACCCTCAGCTTGGGAAGCTGATGCTCTACCAACTGAGCTACTTCCGCAGATTTTATCTTCCTTTGTGCTGAAAACGTTGGCAAAGGTAATGAAATCTTTTAAAAAAGAAAAAATGAAACCGCTAAAAAAATGTTCTGTTCTTGCCACTGCCACAGAAATCATGTACATTTGCTTCCCGTAAACTTCAAGCAAATCAATGAAACGAATCATACTTATCACCGGCGGAGCCCGTTCGGGCAAAAGTACTTATGCGGAAAAACTGGCGCTCAGTCTCTCTCCCAACCCTGTCTACCTTGCTACGGCACGTATATGGGATGAAGAGTTTCGCAAACGAGTGATACACCATCAGGAAAGACGCGGCGCTGAATGGACGAACATAGAAGAAGAAAAAGAATTGAGCCGCCACGCACTGTCCGGGCGCATAGTCCTGATAGACTGCATAACGCTGTGGTGCACTAACTTCTTCTTCGATTTGAATGCAGACACAGACCAAGCCCTCACCGCTGCCAAAGAAGAATTCGACCGCTTTACCGCACAAGATGCCACTTTTATTTTCGTCACGAATGAGATAGGCATGGGCGGCACATCCGAAAACGAGATACAACGGAAATTTACGGATATGCAAGGTTGGATGAACCAATACATAGCCTCGCAAGCAGATGAAGTGATTCTGATGGTATCCGGCATAGCGGTGAAAATTAAAAATGAAGAATAAAGAATTAAAAAATAAAAGAATACGATGAAAACATTTCATATCTCCCGGCCGGACGAAGCCATCCGCCCGGCATTGATTGATAAAATCAATAATCTGACCAAACCGAAAGGCTCCTTAGGTACTCTGGAAAGCCTTGCACTGCAAATCGGACTTATCCAACAGACTTTAACTCCTACCCTTCAACATCCCCAGAACATCATCTTCGCCGCCGACCACGGTATCGTGGAAGAGGGTGTCAGCCTTTCGCCCAAAGAAATCACTTGGCAGCAAATCAGCAATTTCCTTCATGGCGGTGCAGGCGTCAACTTCCTGTGTCGTCAGCATGGTTTTACGCTAAAAATAGTGGATGCCGGAGTAGATTATGACTTGCCTTATGAAAAAGGTATCATCAATATGAAAGTACGTAAAGGTACGCGCAATTACCTGCATGAAGCCGCAATGACCGAGGAGGAAATGGAACTTTGTCTCGAACGGGGCGCTGAAGTGGTGCGTCGTTGCCACGAAGAAGGCAGCAATGTACTGAGTTTCGGAGAAATGGGGATAGGCAATACTTCCTCTTCTTCTTTATGGATGACTTGCTTCACAGGTATCCCGCTGAAAGAATGTGTAGGTGCGGGAAGCGGTCTGGACAATGCGGGTATCCGCCACAAGTATGAGGTACTGAAACAAGCACTGGACAACTATAAAGGAGATGGCTCGCCACGCGACATCATCCGCTATTTTGGCGGGTTGGAAATGGTAATGGCAGTAGGCGCCATGCTGCAAGCCGCCGAACTGAAGATGATTATTCTGGTAGACGGATTCATCATGACAAACTGTATTCTCGCAGCCGGAAAGCTGCATCCCGAAGTACTGGATTATGCTATCTTCGGGCATTGCGGAGACGAATCCGGACATAAACTTATACTTGATTCACTAAATATCAACCCATTATTACACTTAGGATTAAGGCTTGGAGAAGGCACAGGAGCAATTTGTGCATATCCCATTGTAGACTCGGCAGTCCGTATGGTTAATGAAATGGATAACTTTGCCCACGCCTCTATTACCAAATACTTTTAAGGCTCATGAATATATTGGCTGCATTTATCTTCTTTACACGACTTCCTTTCTGGAAAATAAAGGAAGTGCCCGCCGAATGTTTCAAGCACGTAGTACCCTATTGGCCGCTGGCAGGCTGGCTGACCGGAGGCATCATGGCAGGTACTTTATGGCTTGCCGGACAGATATTGCCTATATCCATAGCCTGGGTTATGGCTGTCATCGCCCGGTTGCTTGTCACAGGTTGCCTGCACGAAGACGGATTGGCGGACTTTCTCGACGGATTTGGCGGCGCCACCACCCGTGAGCGCACGCTTGCCATTATGAAAGACTCGCATATAGGCAGCTACGGCGTTATCGGTTTGATAATCTATTTCTTACTGTTGTCACAGCTATCCTTCCTTCCCCTGCATCTTCTCTGCATACTTGTATTTTGCGGCGATTGCTGGTCGAAGTTCTGTGCATCCCAGCTCATCAACTACCTACCATACGCCCGTAAGGAGGAAGACAGCAAAGCCAAAGTGATATACAACCGTATGAATTGGCACGAACTTCTCACTGCATTCATATGCGGACTATTACCGCTGATAGCGCTTCTGCCCGTAAAGCTATGGGTCGCCACTTTGTTTCCGCTATTGACCTTTGTCTTGCTCTGCCGACTGATGAAACGCCGCCTGCAAGGATATACGGGGGACTGTTGCGGAGCGGCTTTTTTGCTTTGTGAATTATCATTCTATATAGGAAGCGTAATTTTAATTATGAATTAGGAAATGTAAATTATGGAAATAGTATTTATCCGACACACCTCTGTCGATGTTCCGTCCGGTGTATGTTACGGTCAGACAGATGTCCCCCTGAAACCGACTTTTGAACAGGAAGCGGCCGTTACCAAAGAGAATTTGAAAGCATATTTGCCTTTCAACCATGTATATACCAGTCCGCTCACACGCTGTGTACGCCTTGCCACCTACTGCGGATATCCTGATGCGGAACATGACAAGCGTATTATGGAGATTAACTTCGGAGATTGGGAAATGAAACCTTTCGACCGTAACGACGACCCTCGTCTGCAGGAATGGTATGCCGATTATTTAAATGTTGCAGCCACCGGTGGAGAATCGTTCGCCATGCAATACCAACGTGTCAGCCGGTTTCTGGACGAACTGAAAACCAAACCATACCAACGGGTGGCAATCTTTGCACATGGCGGTGTGTTGATTTGCGCACAGATATATGCCGGGCTCATCAAAGCCGAAGAAGCATTCAGCGCACTGACACCTTACGGGGGCATCATCAGAATTGTCCTATAAGAGACAAACAGGTAGCCGTGACGATGGCAACTATTATCATAATCCATTCTGCACAACGGTTGATGCGCACGGCAACCTGCATATCTTCCGTTGTCAAAGGACGCTCATTCTCCCCGATATAGGGTTTCCACACCTCTTCTCCAAAATAGTTGTGAGGTCCGCCAAAACGACAGTTCAAGATTCCGGCAAGAGCCGCTTCGGGATAGCCGGAATTGGGACTGGCATGCTGATTGCCATACTTCCCTACAAAGAGCAGCAATGAGAACCTGCCGGAAGCCACTAACATAAGAAAAGCTGTCAAACGTGCAGGGATATAATTGGCAACATCATCCAAGCGCGCTGCGAAACATCCGAACCGGCGATACCGTTCATTCCTGTATCCTATCATGGAGTCCAGTGTGTTTATCATCTTATAAGCAATCATTCCCGGCACCCCCAATACAATGTACCAAAACAGCGGAGCAATAACCCCGTCGCTCAAATTCTCCGCCAATGTCTCCAATGCCGCTGTACGTACTTCCTGTGCCGAAAGCCCGGAAGTATCACGTCCTACGATACGGGCCACCTGCCGCCTGCCTTCTTCCAAAGAACAGTCTGCGGCCTTAAACACTCCACGAACCTCACGCACCAGCGTAGTGCCGGCAAGGCAATAGAAGATAAGCAGTACTTGCAAGGTCAAAAGCAGTCCGGGTGAATAATGCGCCGCCCAACGCAGCAAAAACAACGTAAGGAAATAAACGCCTGCCACAAGTATCAATGACATGGAAGCCCCTTTCAGGAAACGGGCACCCCCATTATTCAAATGACGCTCACCGAAAGAAATAGCTTTGCCGAAAGCCACCACAGGATGCGGCAACCAAGCCGGATCACCCAGCCAATGGTCCAGCAACCATGCCGTAAGCAGCGGAAGGTTCAGATTAAAAGCAATGCCTAAAATGATAATTATATCTTCCATAAAAATATTTCCCGCATTCATAGATTATAAATCCAAGCTCATAAATCTTGCAATCGCCGCCACCAGCCTGTCATTTTCTTCCGGGGTCTGCGTGGCGATACGGAAGAACTGTTCGTTCAGCCCTGCAAAATTGGAAGCGTCCCGAATGAGAATGCCATATTCTCCGGCAAGATAATCCTTCAAAGCAGATGCCCTTCCCATACGAAGCCTCACCAACATAAAATGCGTTTGCGTAGCCCATACTTCCAATCCGCCCGTGGCTTGAAGCGCAGCGGACAGACGTGCCGTTTCTTCCAAATAAGCCGCCACATCCAACGGATTGGGAACATCATTCTCCAACAAAAACATTCCCGCTTCAATGGCAAGCTGATTGACCGACCAAGGCATACGGTTAGTCCGCAATCGTGCCAGCAAACCGGAATTGCCCGTCACATAACCAAGCCGCAAACCGGGAACAGCATACCTTTTTGTCATGGAATGCAACAGCAAGACATTGGAATATTCCGCCGCCTCTGCCGGAGAAAAGAGCGGACATAATGTAAAGAACTCATAAGACTGGTCTATAATAAAACAAACCTGCGGATTATGTTCTATCAGCTCACGCATATATTCCTTATCAACCACCGTTCCTGTCGGATTATTGGGATTGCACAGCCAACACATCCGCACATCGTCCGGCAAGAGATACCCGTCTTGCTCTTGAGGCAACTGATATAATGAAGCCACCCGGTGTCCGTGCATACGGCAGGCATCCGCATACTCGCTGAAGGTAGGTTGCAAAATAGCCGTATTCGTACCCCGGAAAGTCTGTGCTATGAGATAGATAGCCTCAGTTGCGCCGTTTGTCACACAGACGGCATCGGCAGGCAGATGACAGCGTCGGGCTATTCGGGCTTCAAGCGTGTAGGGTTCCGGTTCGGGATAGTGGCCGATACCCTCAATCCGCTCGCACAGGTGTGCTTTCAATAGGGAAAGATCCACCTTGCTGTAAACGTTGGAACTGAAATTAGCCGTTATCGGGCGGTTATATTTGTAGGAGTCATCTCCATGTCCTTCAATCATATCTCTATCTATATTTGGTTCTCTGTCAATATCTGATAGATAAGCGGCATATTGACGTGACGACGCACGTGTTCGGCAAGCTTATCATACTGTTCTTCCTTAAACTGTTGATAGTTGAATGTCTCTGTTTTTTCCGACAATTTACCGGCAAACGGTTCGAGCAGGAAATCAATAAATTCCGGATTATCAAGAATACCGTGAATGTAGGTTCCCATACAGGTACGATCGGCAAAATACCCGTCCCACTGTCCGTTTTCCAACAGATTCAGCGGAGAGGCAGGCGCACCCTCTACGGGAACGGTACTACCCATGTGAATCTCGTAGCCTTTTAATTGAAAGTTGGGAGTTGAAAATTGGGAGTTGCTGTGCGGAACAGTGGTGCGGCAACTTTCAAGTAGTTTGAAGTTCACTTGCCTTGTCACCTTCTCTCCCGTCATACGGGTACTCACAGGCAGGAGTCCAAGACCGGGCAGGCGGTCAATATCTCCTTCAACGTGTTCGGGGTCAAGTATCTCCTGCCCCATAAGCTGATAACCGCCGCAGATGCCCAGTACGGCAGTCCCTTCACGATGGGCGCGGACAACAGCCTGCGCCACCCCGTTACGGCGAAGTTCATAAAGGTCGGAAAGCGTACTCTTGCTGCCGGGCAGGATGATAATATCCGCCTTTGCCAGTTCATCCGTATTATTGGTATAGAAAAGGTGTACGCGCGGGTCACGTTCCAGCGCGTTGAAATCCGTAAAATTACTGAGATGGCGCAAAAGCACAACGGCAATGTTTACCTTTCCCCGTTCCGCCTGCATCGACTTTGCGGCAAGGGCTACCGAATCTTCCTCCTCTATATAAATGTCCTTATAATAAGGCACTACACCCACAACAGGAATACCGCACAGTTCTTCAATCATCTTGACGCCCGACTCAAAGAGCCGTATGTCTCCACGGAATTTATTGATAAGAATACCCTTTATCCGTTCACGTTCATTTGGACGAAGCAACATCACCGAGCCATAAACACTGGCAAACACCCCGCCTCTATCAATATCCGCTACCAGAATCACATCCGCCCCGGCATACAGAGCCATAGGAAGGTTTACCAAATCTGAGTCACGCAAATTAATTTCGGAGATACTTCCCGCACCTTCCAGTACCACAGGGTTATATCTCCGTGCCAGCCTGTCATAAGCGGCGCACACCTCTTTGCGCAACTCTTCACGCCCTTCCTTGCGGAAATAATCATAAGCATTGCGATTGCCGATGGGACGACCGTTCAGAACCACCTGCGAGGTATGGTCGGACTGTGGCTTCAACAGCAACGGATTCATATCCGTATGGCAAGGTACGCCCGCAGCCTCAGCCTGCACGGCCTGTGCACGGCCAATCTCCAGCCCCTCGGGAGTGGCATACGAGTTTAGTGCCATATTCTGCGCCTTGTAGGGTGCAGGCCTGTAACCATCCTGTTTGAAAATACGGCAGAAAGCAGCCGCAATAACGCTCTTGCCTACATCACTGCCTGTGCCGGCAAACATAATAGGGTGAAGTATCTTCATATATTTTTGTATTTCCGAGCACAAAGGTAGCAAAAAGGTCGGTAGATTGAACAATAAAAAAGAATGAGTGTTTCAAGTTTATCATTCTAAACCTAAACGAAAAACTTGACATATGAAACAAATCTTATTCATTATTCTTCTGGGAACGGGTATTTCCGTAACGGCACAGCCCCTTTCCCTGAGCTTCGATGATGCCCTGCGGCAAATGCAGCAGGGAAACCGTAGCCTGAAGATAGCCGACAAGGGCATTGAAGCCGCACGTGCAGAACGTGACAAGCTGAATGCCCTTTGGTATCCCAGTCTGCAAAGTGCGGGAACATTTGTACACCTGTCCGAAAAGATAGAAGTGAAACAGCCTCTTTCGCAATTTACAGACCCCGCCAAAGACTTCGTACACAGCCTTGTCCCCGATGACCGGTTCATCAGCAGCATCCTCGACCAGATAGGCAGCCACACACTCGTCTTTCCGCTTGCCCCGCGCAACCTCACAACCGTAGGGCTGACAGCCGAATGGATTGTCTTTTCCGGCGGAAAACGTATCCGTGCCGGTAAAATAGGAAACACAATGATTGACATGGCACGCGAAAACCGTGAGCAAACCGACGCTACCCAACGTACCCTTTTAGCGGAAAGCTATTTCGGACTACGTCTGGCACAAGAAGTGGTGCGTGTACGCCAAGATACCTACCACAGCCTGAAACGCCATTACGAGAATGCACTGAAACTGGAATCCGCCGGAATGATAGACAAGGCGGGGCGGCTCTTCGCACAAGTAAACATGGACGAAGCGCAACGCTCATTGGAAGCCTCGCAAAAAGAAGTCACAGTGTTGCAGAACGCATTGTGCACGTTGCTCAACATGGACGATACCTGCGAGATACAGCCCACTTCCCCTCTCTTCATAAATGCCGTCCTCCCCGCTAAGGAAGAGTTCTTGCAAACCATGCGAACCGAGAACTACACCGTCAACCAATTGCAGTTACAATCGCACATCGCCAAGCAACAGCTCCGTATCGACCAAAGCGGATACCTGCCCGATATTGCCGTGTTTGGCAAGCAGACATTGTATGCCCATGGCATCCAAAGTAACCTCGTTCCCCGCACCATGATAGGAGTAGGATTCACTTGGAATCTTTTTGACGGCTTAGCACGGGAAAAGCGCATACGCCAATCCAAGATAACCCGACAAACCCTTGCCATAGGACAAGAAAAAGCCAAAGACGATTTAAGCGTGGGCATCGACAAACTCTACACGCAGATGCAAAAGGCCCAAGACAATGTACGCGCCCTGAATAGTACAATCGAACTGAGTGAAGAACTGGTACGTATCCGCAAGAAATCGTTCACCGAAGGCATGGCTACGAGTACCGAAGTGATAGATGCCGAAACGATGCTGTCTGCCGTACGTGTCGCCCGTTTGGCTGCCTATTACGAGTACGACGTGGCATTGATGAATCTTCTGGCGCTATGCGGCATACCGGAGCAGTTTGATAAATTGAGAATCGAAAACTAAAAATTGTAATAAAAATGAATATCAACAATAAAACCATCAGCATTGCATTCATCGTCATTTTAGTCGTTACCGTAGCAATATCGGTCATTGGAATGCTACTTATGAGCCGGCAGCCTTTGGTGTTGCAAGGACAGATAGAAGCCACAGAAATACGTATCAGCGGAAAACTTCCGGGACGCATCGATTCCTTTCTCGTAGAAGAAGGCGACCGGGTAAAAGCCGGTGACACACTCGTTGTCATCAACAGCCCTGTCATAGAAGCCAAATACCGCCAAGTAAATGCCTTGGAACAGGTGGCTCAAGAGCAAAACAAAAAGATTGATGCCGGTACACGCCGGCAGATAGTCGCCACAGCCCGGCAACTATGGAACAAGACGCAAAGCGACCTCACCCTTGCCCAAACCACCTATCAGCGTATTCTCACCCTCTACAAGGACAGTGTAGTCACCTCGCAACGCAAGGATGAAGCGGAGGCCATGTACAAAGCCGCGCAAGCTGCCGAACGCGCTGCCTACCAACAGTATCAGATGGCAGTAGACGGTGCACAAAGCGAAGACCGTGCCGCAGCACGCAGCCTTGTAGATGCCGCCCGCAGCACTGTAGACGAAGTCTCCGCCCTCTTGGTAGACTCCAGACTCACGGCCCCCGAAGACGGGCAGATAGCCACTATCTTTCCCAAACGCGGTGAACTGGTCGCCCCGGGCACTCCCATTATGAGTTTGGTCGTAATGAGCGACGTACACGTAGTCCTGAATATTCGAGAAGATTTAATGCCCCGATTCCAAATGGGCGGTACCTTCCAAGCCGACGTTCCCGCCCTCGACAAAAAAGGCATAGAGTTCCGCATCTACTATATCAGCCCGCTGGGCAGCTTCGCCACTTGGAAGTCCACCAAACAAACAGGCAGTTACGATATGCAAACCTTTGAAATACACGCACGTCCTGTACAAGCGGTAGAAGGGTTACGACCGGGAATGTCTGTTCTAATAAAAATGTAGTAATGAATGTATTTCTTCGCGAATATCACCGTATAACCTCCCGCCGTCTTTATCTCGGCGTGTGCATTATTCTGCCCCTGTTCTGTCTGTTCTTTATGGCTACCATCTTCGGAAACGGACAAATGGAGAACATCCCCATAGGCATTGTAGACCAAGACAATACAGCCACTTCACGCAACATTTCCCGCCGTATATCGGCAGCTCCTACATTCAGCGTCACGAAGCGCTTTACCGATGAAGCCTCTGCACGCCAAGCATTGCAGCGGAAAGAGATATACGGCTACTTATCCATCCCGCCCCGGTTCGAGCAAAAGGCCGTCAGCGGGACGGATGCGTCACTGAGCTATTACTACCACTACGCTCTTCTTTCAGTAGGAAGCGAGTTAATGGCCGCCTTTGAAACCACGCTTGCCCCCGTGGCGCTATCCCCCATTATCGTGCGGGCAGAGGCATTGGGAGTGGAACAAAACCGGATGCAAACATTCCTTCTCCCGATAGAAGCCGGCACGCATCCGCTCTATAACCCGGATATGGATTACTCCATCTATCTGAGCCAACCGTTTTTCTTCGTCCTGTTTCAAATACTGGTTCTACTTGTAACGGTCTATGCCATAGGCAGCGAATTCAAGTTTGGCACGACACAAGACTGGCTTCAGGCTGCCATACCCGCAGGAAAAGATTCCGGCAATCTGCAAAACGCCAATATCTTTGTCGCTGTTGTAGGAAAGCTGCTGCCCTACACCCTTATATTCTCAATAATAGGCATACTGGCAAACTACGTGCTATTCGGACCGTTACACATCCCCTTTCAAGGTAGCCTGTGGCTGATGAACAGCGTAACGGTACTCTTCGTCATGGCAACACAAGCATTGGCGGTAGTGATATTCTCTATCTTTCCCAAGATAGCCTATATCATCAGTGTAGTTTCAATGGTAGGCTCATTGGGAGCTACCCTGTCGGGAGTCACCTTCCCGGTAACCGCCATGTATGCGCCTGTCCATGCTGCATCCTACCTGTTTCCGGTACGCCACTTCACCGAAGCGGCACAGGCCATGATTTATTTCAATGCAGGTCTTGCCTACTTCTGGCAATCGGTAGCCATACTACTGGTATTCCTATTGTTGGCAGTATCGGTTCTGCCTTTATTGAATTGGTGGATAAAGAGAACGGTCGCCGCAGATAATACGTTGCCCCATCTCCATGCGGATAAAAACAAGATATCCTCCTTAAGCGATATTATCCGCCACGAATGGAAAGCCATCTCCACCAATCCCGCAATCCTGTTGGTACTGGCAGGCGGCATATTCCTATACGGTTTGCTCTACAACTATATGTACGCTCCTAATTTGGTGCGCAAAGCCCCCGTTGCCGTAGTAGACCTCTCTCATTCCGCACTCAGCCGGGAGTATGTGCGTTGGCTGGATGCCGCTCCGCAGACTTCGGTTTATGCACAGACCCCCAATATCCTCGAAGCGCGCGAATGGATGAAGCAAGGTAAAGTGACCGGCATACTCTACATACCTTCCGACTTCGAGGCACGTGTGGCACGCGGCGAAACATCCGTATTCACTCTTTATGCCGCAACCGACGCATTTCTCAACTTCAAGGGATTACAAGAGGCAAGTTCACGCGTAATGCTTGCCGTAAACGATGCCCACCGACCTGCCGGAGCTGTTTTCCTGCCACCGCAAGGGTTGCTGGCTGTTGCATCGTCTGCCCCCGTCAGTGTATCAGGAACAGCTCTCTACAATTACACCGAGGGGTATGGCTCTTATCTGATTCCCGCTGTAATGATTGTTATCATCTTCCAGACGATGCTGATGGTGATTGCCATGCTTACCGGCGAGGAGGCGGAAGCAAGGCGGAAAGGGATTTTCCTTACGGATGTCCGCTCCCTGAAAGATGCGCTGCGCATCGTGTCGGGAAGAACTTTCGTATATGTCATGCTGTATGTTGTGTTCTCCATGTTCCTGTTGGGACTTCTTCCGCATCTGTTCAGCATTCCCAACATAGGAAGCGGTCGGGACATTGTCACTATGATGATTCCTTTCCTGCTTGCCACAAGTTTCTTTGCGCTTGCTGTGTCCCGTTGGTTCACCGACTCCGAAGCCCCGCTACTGATGATAGCTTTCTTTTCAGTGGGCTACATCTTCCTTTCCGGCGTCTCCTACCCGTTGGAACTAATGCCCTGGTATTGGCAAGCGGCACACTATGTATTCCCTGTGGCTCCCGCCGTACTCGCTTTCGTAAAATTGAATTCAATGGGTGCCAATCTGGTAGACATCTGGCCTCAAATGCTGACTTTGTGGGTACAAGTAATCGTATACGGTGCATGGGCGGTACACACTACAAGGCGGGTCTATAATTCTACCAGTGTTGCAAATTCCGTTTGACATACATCAAACGGAATTTGCAACACTGGCAAAACTTTTTTTAATGTACATCATATGCCCATAGAAGAAATGGAATAACACAAAAAAACGGGCATAAAAAAAGGCTATCTATCCCAGACAGCCAATCTTTTTGTTAACCTTAAATCTAATACTATGAAAAACACATTGCAAATATACGGACATTTCGGGAATCTCCAAATTATACGAAAGTTGTAGCCCAACTTATAACATGGTTTAATAGGAATAGGCTGCTGTTAACAAATCAGTGACAGGAATTAAGAAAAAGTTACTATTTGATTCCACCTTTTTTCCGTTTATAAGCAAACTCCTGCCATTTCTCTTCCGACCAGTCCTGCCGCTGCATCTCGGCGCGTGCCATGACAAAAAAGAAATCAGACAAGCGATTCACGAAACACAATATATCTTCATTCAACGGAGATTGGCGATGCAATGTCCACAAACGTCGTTCGGCACGCCTTGCCACTGTACGGGCAAAATGCAGCTGCGCAGAGACAGGAGTTCCGCCCGGCAGTAGAAAATAACCGTTCTCCTTCAATTCAGCGGTCATGGCATCCATTTCCTGTTCGCAGCGTGCAGTCAGCTGTGCGGCAGATAGGAAGTTAGGATTCAATACATCATCGGGGGTAGCGACATGGCTCATCACTACCATCAATTCCTTTTGGATGGTGTGCAGTAATTCCTGCCAATCGTCTTCGGCAGGAAGCATGGAACGCACGATTCCTATCACGGCATTCAGTTCGTCCAGACAGCCATTTGCCTCAATACGAATATCATCTTTGGGAACACGCGCTCCGCCATGAATGCCGGTTGTCCCTTTGTCTCCCGTACGGGTATATACTCTTTTCATCTCTCAGCACATTGTTATTCAAATAATCTCATTATGTCCGTCTCTCCCCAGTAAAGGTGCGTATAGCTTGCTATCGTGTTCTTGTAGCGAAACACAGGCGTACTCACCGGCTGTCCTTTGGCATTATACGCCTGTGCGGCAGTAGGCGGCATATACAGTTCTTTCTTACTGTCATCGGGAGCTGCCCCCAACTTTCCAAACTGCGTATAATGAAATTCATGCCCCCGCAAATGCTGCTCCTTATAGTCGAAACTGCGATAGCCCAATGTCAGTTTCCGACATTCATCCTCATTGGAGATATAAAAAGGGAATACTCCCACCATCCTGTCGAACCCGCTGTCATTACCCCCATGCTCCCGCCTGTCATAACCGACGGCATACGAAAGATAAATCAGCCCGCCACACTCCGCCAGCGTCTTGCCACCGGACTCTATATACTCCCGAACGGATTCTTTCATCTTATAAGCTCCGGCAAGCTTCCGGGAATGCTTTTCCGGATATCCGCCCGGCAAATACAGCAAATCAATATCCTGCGATATGGGGATATTCTCTTCCGGATTGAAGAAAGAAACACACCCCATTTCACGCAATATCTCCAAGTGCTCCTCATAAATGAAAGAGAAAGATTCTTCATTACGGGCCACCAATATACGCAGACCACCCGGCTTCCGAGTGCCGACAACCGCCTTGTCCTTTCCCTCCTCCGGCACTTTCTGTAACGGAAGAGCCGTTTTTTCCAACAACAGTTTCCAATCCACATATTGTTCCAGTAACTCCGTCAGAGTACCGATGGCATCCGTACCTTTAGACTGACTGAAATCAAGCCCCAAGTAACGCGATTCCTGTTCCAACGCCTTTGTCTTTGGAAGATACCCCAAACAGGTGACACCTACCTCGGTACACACTTCCCGAAGCATTTCATAATGCCGGGGCGACCCTACACGATTGAATATCACTCCCGCAATCCGTATCCCCGGACGAAAATGAATGAATCCCGCCAATAAAGGAGCCATTGAATAAGCGGCAGATTTGGCATCCGCCACCAGCACTACGGGAAGCTGCAACAGCTGTGCTATCTCCGCCGAAGAGCCCCGGTCACGATCGTACCCGTCGAACATCCCCATCATCCCTTCCACAATGCAGACATCTGCAGGAGCGGCGTGGCGTGCATAGAGTCCACGTATATGTTCGGCGGAAGCCATAAACGTGTCCAGATTAATGGAAGCACGTCCGCATACAGCCGCATGATATTTGGTGTCTATATAGTCCGGTCCGCATTTAAAAGGCTGCACCGCCAACCCTTTTTGTGTCAGCAAAGCCATGAGTCCGCGGCTTACGGTAGTCTTTCCGCTGCCCGATGTAGGGGCGGCTATGAGAAATTGAGGAATGGAACACATTTCTATATGGATTTTTAGGCAAAGGTAAAAATATCTCCGACAAAACCCTTATCTTAGCTGCCAAATATAAAAAAACTGCTATGATAACCGAAGAACTTAAAAAACTCTATATCTCACATACCGGGCACGAACCCGAAACCATTGACGAACTTCCCTCTTCCGGCTCCAACCGCCGCTACTTTCGCCTCACAGGTACACCTACACTGATAGGTGTCAGCGGTGAATCTGTTGAAGAGAACCGTGCCTTTCTCTATATGGCAGAACATTTTCGTCAAAAAGGCCTGCCCGTACCCCAAGTTTTTATCCGTTCCGAAGACGATGTGTACTATCTGCAGGAGGACTTGGGAGACACTCTCTTGTTCAATGCCATCGAAAAAGGACGCAAGACGAGCGTATTCGGAGAAGAAGAGAAGCAACTGTTGCGCAAGACTATGCGCCTGTTGCCCGCCGTACAGTTTGCCGGAGCCGACGGCATGGACTTTTCCTATTGCTACCCGCAGGCAGAGTTCAACAGCCGCAGTATCTTGTGGGACTTGAACTACTTTAAATACTGTTTCCTCAAGGCAACCGGCATGGATTTCCAAGAAGACCGTCTGGAAGACGATTTCCAGAAGATGACGGACGTACTCCTTCGCAGCAGTTCCGCTACTTTCATGTATCGTGACTTCCAAAGCCGCAACGTAATGATTAAGGATGATGAACCTTGGCTCATCGACTTTCAGGGCGGACGCAAAGGGCCTGTCTACTACGATGTGGCTTCATTCCTGTGGCAAGCCAAAGCCAACTATCCCGACAGCCTGCGCCAAGAACTCCTGAAAGAGTACATCGAAGCCTTGCGCAAGTACCAACCGGTGGACGAAAACTACTTCTATGCCCAACTCCGTCATTTCGTACTGTTCCGCACCATGCAGGTATTAGGCGCATACGGTTTCCGCGGCTACTTCGAGAAGAAGCCCCACTTCATCCAAAGCGTACCTTTCGCCATCGAAAACCTGCGCCAGCTATTGCAAGAACCCTATCCCGAATATCCGTATCTCTGCAAAGTACTGCGCGAACTGACCGAACTGAAACAATTCACCGACGACCTGCAAAAACGCCGTCTGGTAGTCAAGGTCACCAGCTTTGCTTACAAGAAAGGTATTCCCGAAGATTCTTCCGGCAACGGCGGCGGCTTCGTATTTGACTGCCGTGCGGTGAACAACCCCGGTAAATACGAACGTTACAAGCCTTTCACCGGACTCGACGAACCCGTTATCCGCTTCCTCGAAGAGGACGGAGAAATCACTATCTTCCTCGAACACGTATATGCCTTGGTAGACGCCTCCGTAAAACGGTATATGGAACGCGGTTTCACTAACCTGTCCATATGTTTCGGTTGTACGGGCGGTCAGCACCGCTCCGTATATTCAGCGCAGCACTTGGCTGAACATCTGAACAAAAAATTCGGCGTACAAGTGAATTTGATACACAGAGAACAGAATATAGAACAAAACTTTAGCGCAAAAAGGTAAACAGTGAAAGCAATGATATTTGCCGCCGGACTGGGTACTCGCCTTCGTCCGCTGACAGACCACACACCCAAAGCACTCGTCTCCGTAGCCGGAAAGCCGATGTTGGAACGAGTGATTCTACGACTGAAAGATGCCGGATTCAATGATATTACAATCAATATCCACCATTTCGGAGAACAGATTATCGAGTTTCTTCGTGCCAATAATGATTTCGGCATCACTATCCACATCAGTGACGAACGGGCTATGTTGCTCGACACCGGTGGAGGGATAAAGAAAGCACGTCCTTTCTTGGAAAGCAACGAACCGTTTTTAGTGCACAATGCCGACATCCTCTCAGATATAAATCTCACAGAGTTATACAGACATCACCAAAAAAGCAATGCGGAAGCCACACTGCTCGTCAGCCAACGGCAGACCTCCCGCTACCTGCTGCTGGATGATGCCAACCGCCTGCATGGCTGGATAAACAAATCCACAGGCGAAACCAAACCGGAAGGCCTCACTTTCCAAGAAGGACAGTACAAGGAAATGGCTTTCGGTGGCATCCATGTCATATCCTCTTCTCTTTTTCACTACATGGAAAACGGTGAATGGACCGGAAAATTCTCCATTATCCCCTTCTATCTGTCTGTCTGCGAAACAGCCCGCATACAGGGCTATCCGTTGCAAAACTGCCGGTGGTTCGACATCGGCAAACCGGAAACGCTGGCAAAAGCCGAAAAATATTATTCGATATAAAACTTTTATTTTCTCAAAAAGTCTTTATCTTTGTCCTCGGAATTGGCAATCGGGAAGGCATATCTGCCTACCGATGTAAGGGAATCCGGTGCAAAACCGGAGCTGTACCTGCAGCTGTAATCCTCAATAAAAGATACTTGTATCCACAAAAGCCACTGTCGCAACAATGCGATGGGAAGGCAGTACAAGTAGAGGAAAGCCAGAATACCTACCTACTTCCGTAACTTGAGCGCTGAGCTTCCAGGATTAGAAGCGATGTTCCCCATACTGATAATAATAGGATTCCTATTTTATTTTTTCGGGTCATTACTCCTTTCGCATACAGAAGCAATGTGCCGTTTTGTTTTATTCAACAAAAAATCGGTAAACGATGAAGCACAAGTATTGGCTTGGAACGATACTGCTGTACGGTATGATTCAATCTGCCCCGGCCCAAAGTATCCTTAAAAACAAAGATGAGAAAGAACTCTCGTTACTACTCAACGAGGTAGTAGTAACAGGTACGGGAACCGAACACTACCTGAAAGACGCCCCCGTGCAGACAGAAGTGCTCACAGGAAAAGCATTGGAACAATACCAAGCACGCAGCATCGATGACCTTCTCAGCGGTCTCAGCCCTTCCCTCACCTTCCATGACGGCGATATGGGCAGCCACATCCAGCTCAACGGACTGAACAACGACTATATCCTCATCATGATAAACGGCAAACGCATGAACGGGGACATCGGCGGACAGAACGACCTCAACCAACTGAATCCCGCCAACATAGAGCGCATCGAGATTGTGAAAGGCGCCGCCTCTTCGCTCTACGGCAGCGATGCCATCGCCGGAGTCATCAATATCATCACCAAACAGAACAGGGAGAAGATGGAGCTCACCAATACCACCCGTGTGGGCGAGTATGGCGACGTACGGCAGAGCACCAGTTTCGGCTTCAGCTACGGCAAACTGAAATCGGTGACCGGCATCAACTTCCGCCATACCGACGGCTGGCGCAATACGGACATGCAATGGGACCAGAACCAACTGAAGTCCGGCTCTACCATGCTTACCGTCAACCGTTCCAGCAACTACACCCTCTCCGAGAATCTGGAGTGGCGGGTAAACAAGAAACTGAACCTCACCGCCGAAGGAACGTACTACGAACGTTGGGTGATGCGTACGCACGGCCCGTGGAAGTACCTGCCCAACGACTTCTACTACCGCAACTACACCTTTGCCGCCGGAAGCAGGTACAAGCTGAACGGGCGCAACTACCTCACCGCCGACCTCTCATACGGCCGCTACGGTTACTTCTACGACTATAAGCTGAAAGACATCACCGACTACTTCAAAGACGGCGACCGCATCACCTACTACCCCGGCCAGCGTATCAAACAAAGCATACAGCAACAAGTGTTGGCACAAGTAAAAGGCATCTTCTATTTTGGCGACCGACACATCCTCAATACCGGTATAGAGTACCAGTACAACCGTCTGGAATCTCCCCACCACATAGCAAACAACATCGCTTCCGTCTATACGCTCGCCGCCTACGCACAGGAAGAATGGACTGCCACGGACAGCTTTATACTGACCGCCGGCGTGCGCGGCACGCAGCACAAGGAAACCGGACTGAACCTCAGCCCCAAAATCTCTGCACTCTACAAAGTCAGCGACTTCAACCTGAGTACTTCCTATGCTATGGGATTCAAAGCGCCTACCATCAAAGAACTCTACTACAAATACACAGGCAGCATCGGCGGCGGCTCTCTCACCGCCTATCATGGCAACACCAACCTCAAGGCGCAAACCTCACAATACGCTTCCGTCAGCGTGGAATACGTAGGGAGCAAGTTCCAAGCGAGCCTGACAGGTTACTCAAACTTTATCCGCAACATGATAGAGCTGGTAGAGATAAAAGTAACCCCCGAAGAGAAACTCCTCGAGATAGAGAAAAGCAAGAGATACACCAACCTCACGAAAGCCCGCATCTACGGAATGGACTTCACTTTCAACTACCGCCCCACAAAAGATATCATGCTGGGAGGCGGGTACAGCTATGCCAATCCGAAAGCGCAGTATGCCGCCGATAAGGACGATAACTACATGAAGTATCTCTATATCGACGCCACATCCAACCATAACGCCATGCTCAACGCCACCTGGCAGCACACGTGGAACTGTTACCGCCTCGGCTTGGGAGTGTACGGCCGATACCAGTCAACCCGCCACTACGTCAACGACAACAACGCCGACGGCTTCCAGACATGGCGCGTCAACACCGCCCATACCCTGATGAAAATGCGGTTCTGGACGCTGACGATGAACATAGGCGTGGACAACCTCTTCGACTACGTAGACCGTACTCCTTTCGGACGCAATCGGGCTACCAGCACGCCGGGAAGGAATTTCTACATCTCGGCGCTCATAAAGTTCAAGAATAAACAAGGAAGTTCACTTCATTAACTCCTAAATTCCCAATAGCAAAATATCTTTTTTATTAATCAATTTACAAACAAAGTATGAAAAGTTTCAAGTTTTATCTGATGGTGGCTCTCGTAGCGGCCACAACTTGCGCAGGATTCACTTCTTGCAGCGACGACGACGATGAAGAAAGTACCGTAAACCCAGCAACCAGGGTAGTAGCCGAAACCAAGAAGCATGACACCGCTATCCTGCTCTGTACTTTCGGAAGTACTTATAATGAATCATTGGATGTTTATGACAACATTATTGCCGATTTCCAAAAGCAGTTTCCTCAAACAGACATCTATATGTCTTTCACCTCACGTACCTGTATCGGTCGTGCAGAAGCTTCGACCGGTGAAGCACGTTACAAACTGGACCAATGGTTGAAAGCTATCGGTGATGCAGGATATACACGCGTAGCCGTACAATCACTTCACGTTATTCCCGGTGAAGAATACCTCTCACTGATGAATACCGACATTAAGAAAAACTTTATGATTGACTGGTATCCACATATTGATGTACTGAAAGGCGCCAACCTGCTCTCTACTGATGATGATACGGAAGAAGTGTCAAAGATTCTTTATAATCATTACAAAGATAAACTGACCGACAAGAAGAACATCGTTCTCTTGATGGGACACGGTAACCCCGATGTGAACTACAATGCCAACGGTAAGTACCTGGATGTACAGAATAAACTACAAGCAAAAGCCGCAAACGGAAATATCTTCGTAGGTACCGTAGACTATGGCGAAATGCTTTTCTGGCCGAAAGAAGAGGAAGAGAAAGAAGCAGACCGTATATCGGTAGCTTCTGCCGAGCAGATGATAAGCAACTATCCCGGCTGCATCTACTCACAAGTGATGAAATATTGCAAAACCAACAATTTACAACCTGCAGACGTAACCATCTACCTTGCTCCTTTCATGTCTATTGCCGGTGACCACGCCCATAACGACCTTTGGGGTATCGAAGCAATAGCCGAAAACAAAGGTTTGGATGAAGTAGAACTCAATACCAACGAATACAGCTGGCGCGAACGTCTGGAAAAAGCAGGTTTCAAGGTAGACAGAGCATTTGAAGCTCACCCCGTAGGCCAGGCCGATGCCGACCACGGTATCAAAGACGGTTGTGGTATCAAAGCTTTGGGCAGCTATCCTGAAATACGTGCAATCTGGGTAAACCACCTGAAAGAACAATGGGATGCCGACGCCTGGGAAAATGGTGAAGATTATCAGCCGGAAGCATAAAGCAAAGTAGAGAACAAAGCATAAAGACACATAATTTTTTTCATCAATAAGAGAATGTGTCCAAAATGAAATTCAATTATCATTTTGGGCACATCCTTCCTTTTAAAATCAGGTATTTTAAAGAATTACAAATCAAAAAAATAGGCAATTAGATAGGACCTATTATGTTATCTCACCCTTTCCTTTATCAATTAGAAATAAACCCCTATCTTTGTTACCGCTTAGGTGATACACCCGTTGTCCCAACGAGTTGTATAAAAGGGAATCCGGTGCGAAACCGGAACAGTGCCCGCTACTGTAAAGTCACTTTGCTCCGCCTGCTTATCACGCAACGGAGCATGCGGAAAACATTCTTCAAAGCAATACCACTGTCTTACAGACGGTTGTTGATAGCAAACATTAGTTTGAGCACAACGTAAGCCGAGGACGGGAAGGTCTGTTTTTTCCACAGAGACTGAGTCAGGAAACCTGCCTTGGCAATTTGCGCAGTCAACGTCTTCCCGGGGTCAGGAAGACAAGTATTAATCTTACATTTTCAATAAATGAGAACTAAATGTTTATTGGCAGCCATACTGTGCTGCCTGACACCCCTGCTCTATGCCCAGACTGCATTGAGCGGAAAAGTAGTGAATGCCGACACAAACGAACCTCTCGCAGGGGTAAATATCCGGATAGACAATAGTCTGACAGGATGCACCACCAACGGAAAAGGAGAATTCACTATCGACAACCTACCTGACAGACAGCACACACTACGATTCTCCTATATTGGTTTCACCCCCAAAAAATACACCACAGACGGACAGAAGAAAAATCTCCTCATAAAACTGGAAGAGAGTTACAACAACATCAGCCAAGTAGTAGTAACCGGAACCGGTACACACCGACGAATGACAGATAGTCCCGTTCCCGTTTCCGTAATCACAGCCAAAGACATAAGTAGCGCCAACATATCCACGCTGGAAGAAGCACTGGTAAAACTAACGCCCAATATATCTTCTTACACCAACGGTATGGGTACTACCATGAGCCTGAACGGTATTAACGAAGACTACATATTGATACTGGAAAACGGTAAACGCCTGGCAGGTGAAGACCGCTACACACGTATTAACGTAGCCAATGTCAAACGTATCGAGATACTGAACGGCGCAGCGTCCGCTCTGTACGGAAGTGATGCCATAGGCGGCGTTATCAATATTATTACAGACGATGCCCGGAACACTGTAAACGTGTCCAGCTATACCCACTACTCCAATGAGGGACGCCTGACTGAAAGTGTCAATGCCGATGTCAATGCCGGAAAATTTTCCTCATACACCTCCTACCAGCGTCGTCAGGCAGGAAGTTGGCAGAACAATAACATCGATGAGAACGGCTACGAAACCGGACGACCTACTTCCGTAGGTTTCTACTCCAACACCGTGAACCAGCGTTTCGTATTCAATGCCACAGACAAACTGTCGTTCTATGCGCGCGGTACTTATTATGATAACAAAACCCGCCGTCCGCAAGATGCCACGTACTATGCCAAGAGCAAAGGTCAGTTCGTACTAAAAGACGCCTATACTTACAACCTGAAACATGAAACCTATACTTACGGCGCAGGCATGAAATACATGATAAACCGTTTTGCTTATATCGACGCAGAGTTCTACTCGGACAATTTCTCGTCGGACTATATCTACTTCAAAAAGTCAGGCAGTTACTTGCCGGGCGACCAAGTAACCCGCAAACAAGTACGTTACTACAACGGAAACATAAAAGGTATCTTTCGTTTGGGCAGCCGCAACAAACTGTCAGCCGGTATGGAGTACGTAAACGAAGGACTTGAGAGCGAATCGGATAACATCGCCTCCAAACATATGTACACTTTCGCTTTCTATGCACAGGATGAAATAAAGCTGCCCCTGAACCTGCAAGCCGTATTGGGCATACGCTACATCTACAACCAAAACTTCAAAAGCTATGCCACCCCCAACGTATCGCTGATGTACAAACTTGGCGGATTGAATCTGCGTGCCGCTTATGCAGCGGGTTTCCGTACACCTACCTTATCGCAACTTTATGCCACCGATGAGTCCAAGACCAGCAACCGCTACACTACGGGTAACATCAATCTAAAACCGGAAAAAAATAACTTTTATTCGCTGAATGCAGAGTACAACTACCGTTGGCTTTCTGTATCCGTCACCGGATTCATCAACGACATCCGTGACATGATAAACTACCGTACCCTTTCCGACCAAGAAATACACGACATGGGACTGGATGACAAATACACCACTTTCGATGAGATACGCCAACGTGACAACGTAGACAAGGCAAATACCAAAGGCCTCAGCGTGAATGCCAGTCTGAATATGGGTGCAGGTTTCAGAGTAGGAGGTGGATACACATATATGGATACCGAAGCCAAACAGTTGCAAGCCGATGGCAACTATGAAGTATCGCCCATAGACAAAAGTATCAAGCATATGGGAAATATCAACGGCCAGTGGGAACATACATGGAGCTTCTACCGCTTAAATATAAATGTACATGGACGCCTGCAAGGCGAACGCTATTCACAAACATACGGCTATGCCCCAAAATTCCAGCAATGGGATTTGAACACCCGCCATACTTTCAATCTGAAGGCCATTATTTTGGAACCGGGCGTAGGCATTGAAAACATCTTCGATAAAATAGACGACCGCCCTTGGAACAATAACTTCTCGACACTCAATCCGGGACGCTCGGTATATGTGAGTTTGTCGGTACGATTTAAAAAATAAGGTAATAATCAATCATTTTTATTTATGAAAATATCTCTCTTCTCTCTGTTCCTTGCCGTTTCTCTCTTCTGCACTGCTCATGAAGGGGGAAATTTCGTGCCCAGCGATATGCTGGCAAGCATAAAACCCGGTGAAAAAGCCGCACTACTCATGGTGCACTTCGGCACTACACACGATGACACACGTGCACAGACCATTGATGCCGTCAACGTCAAAGCACGAAACACTTTTCCCGAACTGGAATTTCGTGAAGCCTACACTTCGCGTATCATCATACGCCGCCTTAAAGCACGCGGTGTCAACAAACCGACTCCGTTGGACGCACTGCTTCAACTGCGTGGCGAAGGCTATACACACATTATCGTACAAAGTACCAATATCATTGACGGTGTAGAAATGGAATCACTGCGTCGTGACGTGGAGAGCGTATCACCTTTCTTCAAGGAAATACGCGTAGGTACTCCCTTGCTATATTCTGTAGAAGATTCGGAAAAGGTTGCTGATATTCTGGGGCAACGGTTCAATGCTCGGGCACAAAACGCCAAGAAGAAAGACAAAGAACATTTCGTGTTGGTAGGGCACGGAACATATACGCCCAGTACTGCTACATACTGCCAAATGGACTATATGCTAAAAGCTGCCGGATTCAGCAATTTCCATGTAGGTACCATTGAAGGTTATCCCACTTTCGAAAATATGCTGGCACAACTGAAAACCGCCAAAGCCAAGAATGTGACCCTTATCCCCTTTATGTTCGTAGCCGGCGACCATGCCAAGAACGATATTGCCGGAGAATGGAAAGAACAGCTTGAAAAGGAAGGATATACCGTTCGCACACTTTTGGAAGGTTTGGGACAAGTGCCCGAAATACAGGAAATCTTTATAGACCATATCCGTTTCGGACTAAAACACCGTATACTAAATATCATGGAGAAGAAAAAGGCATATGCAGCCGGTAAAGAACCGGAATGAGAAAATTGTCGTTTCATGCCTTGAATGTGGTAATTTGAATATATCTTTGTAGATTATATTTTGTAACGTAATAAGCATAATGGTTTAATACAAATCTACACGCTTGACAAATAGTAATAACTGAGAGATTAAATGAAACAACCCAGAATAATTGTTGCAGGCATCGGCCCGGGTAATGAGCAAGACATTACACCCGCCGTTATTGCCGCTTTGCAAGAAGCGGATGTAGTAGTGGGATATAAATACTATTTCCGGTTTGTCACTCCTCACCTTCGCCCCGGCACGGAATGTATAGATACGGGGATGAAACGGGAACGTGTCCGTGCCGAACAAGCCTTTGAACTGGCGGAACAGGGAAAAACGGTATGTGTCATCAGTTCCGGTGATGCAGGAATTTACGGCATGACTCCGCTTGTACATGAAATGAAACGGGAACGATGCAGCAACGTGGAGATTGTCTCCCTGCCGGGCATCAGTGCTTTCCAGAAAGCGGCCTCTTTACTGGGTGCTCCTGTGGGACACGACTTCTGCGTAATCTCCCTCTCGGACTTAATGACTCCATGGGAGCGCATCGAGAAACGTATTATAGCCGCTGCCGCCGCTGATTTTGTGACAGCCGTCTACAATCCCAAGAGCGAAGGACGTTACTGGCAACTATACCGGCTGAAGGAATTGTTCTTACAAGAAGGGCGTTCGCCGCAAACGCCTGTGGGATATGTACGCCAGGCAGGACGCCCCGAACAGGAAGTGCACATAACAACACTGGAAGCGTTCAATCCCGAAGAGATAGATATGTTTACCATTGTACTGATAGGCAATTCGCAGTCGTACGAGTGGAACGGAACGATGATTACTCCGCGGGGATATTACAGGGAAGAGACCGGAATCCGTAAAGGTCAACTTGAAACTGCCAAACCTCAACTTCAGAATCCTAAAGGTCAACTCCATACTAACAAAGGTCAGGATATTATGATACGCAGTTTCCGTACCATCGAGAAAGAACTGAAGAACAAGAATATTCCCCTCGACCATAAATGGGCGCTGTTGCACGCCATCCACACCACTGCTGACTTTGAAATGGAGAAGTTACTGCACACAGACGAAAAAGCCGTGGAGACCTTGTATCAAGGCATCATAGAGGGACGCATACGCACAATCATTACAGACGTGACAATGGCGGCCAGCGGTATTCGCAAAGGGGCTTTGGAACGTTTGGGTGTAGAGGTAAAATGCTATCTCGGTGATTCTCGTACCGCTGCAATGGCATCAGAGAAAGGTATCACCCGTACACAGGCGGGCACACGCCTTGCCGTTGAAGATTATCCCGATGCCCTCTTCGTATTCGGCAACGCTCCGACTGCACTAATGGAACTCTGCGACCTTATACGCAAAGGAAAAGCACATCCCACAGGAATTATCGCTGCTCCGGTAGGCTTTGTACACGTACAGGAATCCAAACATATGATTAAACCTTTCATCCGGATTCCGAAAATAATTGTGGAAGGACGCAAAGGAGGAAGTAATCTCGCCGCAACATTGGTAAACTCTATTTTGTGTTACAATGATGCGGAATTGTTAAGACCGGGACGAGATGTGTGAAATAGTAATCAGTGATTAGAGATTAAGGATGGAACGGAAATTTATCATTATAGGAATGGACGATAACCGAGTACCTTCCTTTTCGCCGGAAGTATTGGAACACATACGGAATGGAAAGGTATTTTCGGGAGGAGTACGACATAGGGGGATTGTCAAAAGCTTATTGCCGGAAGATGCGGAATGGATTTCCATTTCCGTACCATTGGATAATGTGTTCGCACAATATGAAAGAGTGTTCGGCAGTGACGAATACAGACAGACTGAATCGGATATCAGTCAAATTATTATTTTCGCATCGGGCGACCCTTTGTTTTTCGGCTTTGCCAATACGGTAAAACGGAAGCTGCCGGATGCGAACATCAAGCTTTATCCATCTTTCAACTCACTACAAACATTAGCACACCGTCTCGTAATGCCCTACAATGATATGCGCACCGTTTCGCTGACAGGACGTCCCTGGCATGACTTCGACCGCGCTCTGATTGAACGTGCTCCCAAGATAGGTGTCCTCACCGACCGGGAACATACACCCGCCGCTATCGCCGCCCGTATGCTGGAGTACGGCTACCAACGATATACAATGTATGTAGGGGAACATCTCGGCAATCCTGAAAAAGAACGTATCCGTCACATGACATTGAAAGAAGCGGTACAAGACGAGTTTCAGTATCCTAATAACCTGTTGCTTTATGCCACCTCCTTTCCCGAATCCCGTCCTTTCGGTATCCCCGATGAACAGTTCGCCCATCTGGACGGACGTGCCCGGATGATAACCAAAGCCCCTATCCGCTTGCTCACATTGCAGGCATTGGAACTGAACCGACATCGTGTATTCTGGGATATAGGTTTCTGCACCGGCTCGGTTTCCATTGAAGCCCGATTACAGTTTCCCCACCTTACGATAGTTTCCTTTGAAATACGTGAAGAAGGCAAAGAACTGATGAATATCAACAGCCGCCGTTTCGGTACACCGGGCATTACGGCAATCATCGGCGACTTCCTGCAAACGGCAACCGATACCCTCTCCCGCCCCGATGCCGTCTTTATAGGCGGACACGGTGGACATCTGCCGGAGATGCTGATGAAAATAAAAGAAACGTTACAGCCCAACGGCTGCATAGTTTTCAACTCCGTATCGGCAGAAAGTAAAAACGCATTCATAGAAGGAGCAAAAGCCGCCGGCTTTACACTGCATCCTTCCACACGTATTGCACTGAATGATTATAATCCAATTGAAATTATGAAAGCGACACTTTCATAATTTCAATTAAATAAGATATATCCATTATGAAAACCGATACTCTCCATATGAAGACAGCTATCATGCTCATCTCGGAAGCCGGACTGTCTTCTGCACAACTACTGCTCAAAGAGTTTCCTGAAGCGGAAATTTTCACCCCACGCCATGAAGACGGGTGTACGCATATAGAATCGACCGGTACCTTCATCGTTGAGAACTTCAACCGCTACGATGCATTTATTTTTATCGGCGCTATGGGCATCTGCATACGCTCCATTGCTCCCTGCGTGAAGAATAAGTACACCGACCCCGCCGTAATTTGCGTGGACAGTACCGGCAAATATGCCATTTCCGTCCTCTCCGGACATATCGGTGGAGCTAACGAACTGACCGAAATAATAGCAGGTACACTGGGAGCCGAACCCATAATAACTACCCAAAGCGACCTCACCGGATTATGGGCACTGGACAAGCTGCCCGAACGCTTCGACTGGTTTCCGGTAATCAATGTAGACGCTTCGGCCCTCCTGCTGGCAGAGCTTGCCAAAACTCCCGAAGAGAAAATGAAAGCATGTATGAACGAGCCTATCAGTCTCTTTGTAGCCGGCAAGCCGACAGCTCTGCTGCTCGAAGTCCGAGACAAGGGTACTGACTGGCTCGAAGCCCATCTTCCTCCCCACGTAGAGGTTTTCTACCGACTGAAAGACATCAAGCCTTCCTGCTTCAAACTGGTGCTGTGCGTTTCTCCGCAAGTGCCCTACATAGAAGAAGTACCGTCCATCTGTTATGTACCACGCGTACTACACATCGGTATCGGACTTGCCCGCCAAGCCGGGCCTACGAAGAAAGTAGTGGAAAATATTTTGGACAGTTTGAAAGAATACAACATCCTTCATCAGGCCATCGCATCCATTTCCACAATTGACGCCAAGCGTGATGAACCGGTAGTGAAGTCGCTCAAAAAGAAATATAATATTCATTTTTATACAGCCGGGGAACTGGCGACAGTAGATGTGCCACACCCCAGTAAGACAGTAATGAAGCACATGGGAACACCCAGTGTAAGCGAAGCCGCGGCACTGCTCTCTGCCGGAAACAGCCAATTGATAATGCCAAAACAAAAAGGTGAGAACTATACGGTAGCAGCTGCCATGGATATTTGTGTCTCGCGCCGGGGGCACATTGAGATTGTCGGTGCAGGTCCCGGCGATCCCGACCTTATCTCCGTACGCGGACGGGAAATGTTGGAAAAGGCCGACCTCATTCTTTATGCAGGCAGCCTTGTGCCCCGTGAACTGACACTCTGTGCCAAACCCGGAGCAACAGTCCGCAGTTCCGCTTCTATGGACTTGGAGGAGCAGTTCGCACTAATGAAGGAATTCTACGATAAAGGCAAGTTCATCGTACGCCTGCATACCGGTGATCCCTGCATTTACGGAGCGATACAGGAACAGATGAATTACTTTGACCGATATGGCATGAGTTATCACATCACACCGGGTATATCTTCTTTCCAAGCAGCGGCGGCAGCTTTAAAGTCGCAGTTCACTATTCCGGAGAAGGTGCAAAGCATCATACTCACCCGTGGCGAAGGACGAACCCCCATGCCCGAACGGGAAAAGCTGCACCTCATGGCACACTCGCAAAGTACTATGTGCATCTTCCTTAGCGCAGGCATTGCAGAACAGGTGCAAACTGAACTTCTGCAGGAATATCCGGAAACGACCCCCGTAGCCGTATGCTATCACCTGACTTGGAAGGACGAGCGCATCTTCCGGGGAGAACTGAAAGACCTTGCCCGAATAGTGAAAGAGAACAACCTGACCCTGACAACCATGATTGTTGTAGGCGAGGCTATCGGCAATCGTGAGGGACTGTCGCGACTATATGCACACGAATTCAAACACTTATTCAGAAAATAAAAATATGATACTGATATTAGGCGGTACAACCGAGGGACGCATAGCCGTCCAAACACTTGAGGAAGCCGGAAAGCCCTTCTATTATTCTACCAAGGGCAATGAACAGGACATTCCTCTGCACAACGGCATCCGCCTGCAAGGTGGCATGGACAACATCAGCTTGGAAAACTTCTGCCGTAAAAAGAACATCTCACTGCTGATAGATGCCGCCCACCCCTTTGCCGAAGAGCTGCACCGGAACGTCAGTGAAGTATCCGACAAGCTCCATATACCGGCTATACGCTACGAACGCACCTATCCGGACAGGCAGGACGACTATATCACATGGTGTGACAATTACGAAGATGCCATCTACCGGATAAGAAGAGAAGAAATTTATATATTACTGGCATTGACCGGAGTACAGTCCATAGGCAAGCTGAAAGCACTTTGGCAGGAAAGCTGCCGCTGCTACTTCCGCATCCTCGACCGTGACAGTTCACGCGAACTGGCTAATCGCCAAAACTTCCCTGAAGAATACCTGTGCTACTATCATGCCGGAGAGGATGAACGCCAGCTGATGAGCCGACTTCACCCCGAAGCCATCTTGCTTAAAGAAAGCGGCATATCCGGAGGATTTCCCGAAAAGGTGGAGGCCGCCCGCGAACTGGGCATCCATATCTTTGCAATAAAACGCCCTCCCCTTCCCGATAATTTCCTGACAGTGACCGGTGAATACAGCCTGCGCAGAATAGTAGAGAAATATATGCCTGAGTTCTACCCCCTGCACAGCGGACTTACTACCGGTACTTGCGCTGCCGCAGCTGCAGTGGCTGCTGTGTGGGATTTATTCAACACCAGTGGACAGCCACGTCCCAAAGAGTTTCCAATAGTTCTGCCCAATGGGGAGAAGATAGACGTTCCCGTTGGAAATCTGGAGAAATATCCTCATACCAGCTTTCTGAACGATGACTGGATGATGGAAACGGAAGCCTATGTCATAAAAGATGCGGGAGATGACCCCGACATTACCAACGGAATGCAAATAAGGGCAAATGTGGCAATACCGTTCAAGATGGACGACTCTGACGAAGAGGATGAAGTATACGGAGATGACTACAACATTATCATTGCCGGAGGTGAAGGCATAGGCATCGTCACCCTGTCCGGACTGGGACTGGAACTGGGTACATCTGCCATTAATCCTACTCCGCGCAAGATGATAGAGAACAATGTAAAGCTATGTCTTGAACGTCTCCATATACCCAAGCATCTCAATCCGTTTCTTGTCACTATCTCCGTACCCGGTGGAGAAGAAATAGCCAAACGTACTTTCAATCCCAGGCTGGGTATAGAGGGAGGCATATCTATCATCGGCACATCGGGCATCGTGAAACCCTTCTCCAGCGAGGCGTTCATCGGTTCTATCCGCAAGTCGATGGAGGTGGCACGTGTCACAGGCAGTCCGCGTATCGTTATCAGTTCCGGAGCAAAGAGTGAGAAATACATCAAAGCATATTATTCCGGACTGCCGGCGCAGTCCTTTGTACATTATGGCAACTTCATCGGAGAGACTTTGAAGATTGCCGACGAATTGAAACTGCCTCATGTCACATTAGGAGTCATGATGGGCAAAGCGGTGAAGCTGGCGGAAGGCAATCTCGACACCCACAGCAAGAAAGTGACAATGAACAAGGATTTCATTCAAGATATTGCCCGCCGGTCAGGTTGTAAAGAAGATGTATTGGCCGCTATCCGGCAAATGAATCTGGCACGGGAGTTATGGGATATTATCCCTACAGAAAAGACGGAGGCTTTCTCCAAACTACTGATAGAACATTGTCGTCAATGCTGCGCTCCTCTATTACCCAACGGAGAACTTACCATATTACTAATCAGTGAAAGTGGAAAAATATACGTATGAAAAAGGTAATGATGATAATCAGTCTGGCGGTTGCTGCATTAACCGTACAAGCTCAATCACCTTTCTCCTTTTATGCAGAGACGGGAATAGGGACTTCCCGTCTCTACGGAAGACATTCCGGCAGTGACACGCAAATATCCTATAAAACGGGAGTAGGTGCAGAATATACGCTCAATAAAACTTGGGCGTTGCAATCTGCCCTGGAATTTGTATCCATAGGTGGAAAGGACAATATAAAATATGTTGAGAATACTCTGATAAATGCCAAGATGAATGAATTATACTTGCAGATACCTCTCATGGCGGCTACACGACTGCCTTTGGGAAAGAATTATCATGCAGCGGTAATCTTTGGCCCATACATAGCTTGTGGTATAGGCGGAAAGACATCCGGCAGCATACCACACGATTTTGACGGTCATAGCCGTTTCAAGATAGATACTTTTGGCAGTGTACTGGAAAACAACGCCGGAAACAGACGGTTGGATGGTGGCATTATCGTAAAAATCGCATTTCAGTACCACAAATTCATTATCGGTGCAGAGGCACAAATGGGACTGGTAAAGATTAATCAACAACTGAGACAAGTAATAGATACAAAAGAGTTCCGTAATTACCTGCCCAAGAATTTCGCCTCATTCTTTACCATAGGGTATAAATTCCGATAAAGACCGGATAATTATCATCTGCAAAGCGAAGACTCGTGGAGCTTCGATAATAAATCTTCGATACAGGTAAGACATAGCGGCGTTTCACCGGGTTGATGCAAAATAAATGTCCCGTCTCCTTTCAAATCACCTGTTTCGATATAGGTTTCCGACTCTACATTACGGTTAGCAAGTATGCCGTTACGCTGCAAAGCCTTGCGCACCATGGCATACCTCTGCCCATGTCCTACCAAACGCACCTGCGAGATATATTCATTGTCTACACGGAACAATCCGGTCTCCAAGTCGAATACAATGCCTTTACGGGCAAAGAAATTACTGAGGCTACCGTTCAGGGACAAATCCTCGGGAGTACCGATAGTAACACCGTTCACTTTGTCCATAAGCCAGATTTTATCGGCTATTTGCAGAGCCAGTTCAAGGTCGTGCGTAGAAAGAAAAATGGTCTTGTCTGTCTGCCGGCTGAGATGGTGTAACAGTTGCATCATCTCCACCTTACTGGGAAAATCAAGAAAGGCGGTAGGTTCGTCCAGATAAATCACCGGAGTTTCTTGGGCAAGCGCTTTAGCTATCATTACTTTCTGGCGCTCACCGTCACTCAATGTATGCACCATCCGGTGCGCCAAATGAGAAATACCGACCAGAGCAATGGAGTGTTCCACCACACGCTTGTCTTCCTTGGTCAGCGTACCCCAAAAACCGGTATAGGGACTGCGTCCCAATCCTATCAATTCCGTAACGGACATATTGCGGATGTCGCACTTCTCCGTCAGCACCACGCTGATAACGCGTGACAGTTCTTTATCGGTATAGGATTCAATCTCTTTTCCCTGAATACGTATCTCTCCTCCCAACTTGGGCTGAAAAGCGGACAAGGTACGTAGCAGTGTGGACTTACCTACTCCGTTAGCACCCAACAGACAGGTCAGTTCACCACTGTTGATACCGGCACAAATACCGTCCGCCACCACTTTCACATCACTCTTACCGGGATACCCGATAGAGAGATTCTCGATATGTATAGTCTCGTTTTTCAATATATATATGGTATTATAGTTTAATATACTTGATACGCTCGTTTGATGTACTTGATATGGTTGTTTGATATACTTGATACTTTTATTCGTTCAACTCCCCTTTCCTCTTTCTGAAAAGTACGGATGCAACGACCGGAGCTCCTACCAATGCCGTTACCGAATTGACAGGTAACGCTCCCTCGAATCCCGGCATACGGGCTATCAGATTGCACACCAACGCCAATGCAGCGCCTACCAGCAAGGTGGCGGGCATCAATATGCGATGGTCGGACGTGTGGAAAATAGCACGGCACAAATGAGGTACTGCCAATCCTATAAACATGATAGGCCCGCAGTAGGCAGTGACAATAGCCACCAACACCCCGGAACAGGATATGACAAGCAGCCGCGCCCGCTTTATGTTCAATCCCAAATTACGCGCATAGCCGTCACCCAACAGCAGCAGGTTCATGGTCTTTATCAGCAGGAACGACAAGGGCAGCAATACTGCCATGATACAGACAAACAGCAACATCTGGTCACCGGAGACACGTGCAAAGCTGCCCAATCCCCAAATAACGTAAGCACGTATATCCTCTTCCACACTGAAATATTTCAGTACGCCGATAATGGCGCTTGCCACATAGCCTATCATCACACCGATAATCAGCAGTGTTACGTTTCCCTTTACCTTTTGGGAAACGTAAACTATCAGTGCCATGACGGACAATGCCCCTATAATAGCTGCAACCGACAATGCCACCTCTCCCATATATCCCAAACGGCTCAGCGCCACACCGCCCATGGCACCGGACAGCAGTACTACGCAAGCCACCCCCAAACTCGCCCCCGAACTGATGCCCAGTACCGAAGGTCCCGCCAACGGATTGCGAAACACCGTCTGCATCTGCAAACCGCTGACTGAAAGTCCCGCTCCCGCCACCAATGCGGTCAGAGCCTGCGGTACACGGCTTTTCCAAATGATATTGCTCCAAATAATCTCTTGATTGCTCATCATATCGGGAGTGGAAGCTACTCCTGTACCCCACAATAAGTCCCATATCTTGCCAAATGGGATATGAACAGAACCCAACAGCAGGTTCAGCAGAAAGAACAGGAAGATGGATGCCAATATCAATATCATCAACAGCAGCGTAGGTCTTTTCATCATTTCAAGCGCTCGTAATAAGTAGGTTCATAATCGGGTAACAAGTCAGGATGAAAAGCATGAATCAAATCTTCCAATACTATCTCGGGCTGCATGGGCATACTCTCATAGAAAGGTTTCTCACGCATATTGCAATAGATTACCCCTTTCTCACGGAAGGCGCGAAAGTCGGCATAACGAGGGTCTAAAGACTTCAAGGCATCGTAAGAGAATGTTCCGTCGTAACTGTTGACGATACGCCAATAGTCGGCACTCTCCGCCCGGCTGTACACCGTCTCAAAGTCCAACATTACGCCGCCCGAACGCGGGTCGTCTTTCAGGAAATAGTCCGCACCGGCATCACGAAACAACTCGGCAAGGAAACTCTTTCCGCCTACCGCATACCAGTTGCCGCCACGTATTTCACCGCTGAACACCACAGGACGCCTTTTCACGCCCGCCACCAACTCCCTCAACTCATTATACCGCTTCTCTATCTCGGCAAACTTGGCATTCGCCTCGGATTCCTGCCCGATGAACATACCGATAAACTTTATCCACTCTGCCTGTCCCAACGGAGTCATCTCTTTATACCCCAGATGCGGAACCAGCGGAATGCCTATCTCACGCATGGCGTCATATCCGCCCCGCTTGAAAGGAGAGATAAAGATTACATCGGGGGCTATACTCATAATCACCTCATTATCGAAATTACCTTCAATCCCTATTTTGGATGTTTTACCCGATTTCAGACGCCCGTTCATCTCCTTATTGAAAAGGTGGCGGGTACTGGTGATGCCCACCACATAATCGCAAGCATCCAAACGGATAAAGTTGGACAGTTGCAGGGAAGTCATGCAGATGACACGCTTCACCGGAGTCTCTATCACGGTATAATCGGCGGGAATGCCGGCAGGCTTCGTACCTCTTGGCACTAAAGCATACCGAAAGGTATTCCCCTCTTCTTTCTGAGGGTCGCGTATGTCCACCAGACGTACATTTCCCGGCAGATATTTCACCGTATATCCTTTGGCATAGGTAGGAATAATAGCAGAAGCAGTATCCGTAGCGGAGACTGCAACAGCTGTGGAATCGGAATTGCCGGACATTTGCCGGGACTTTGCCCCGCAAGAAGTCATAGACAATGCACACGCAAATGCAATACCTATGAGAGGTAATCTGGTCATGATTATTCGGGTTTTATATTTCAGGGCACAATATTCGGCAATTTTGGGGAGATACGCAAACTCTCCCCAAACAAATCGTTATAATCGTTATATAAAGAAACAGAATCTATAAGTTCATCAAATCATTCAACGCCTCGCTCATACTTGGATGCGTGAAGATGAAATCGCGCAGGAAAGTATACTCCTGTCCTGTCTTCATGGCCATCGCCACCAAGTTGATTACTTCACTCGACTCCGGACCGAACAACGTACAACCCACTATCTTATCGGTATCGGCATCTACTACCACCTTGAACAACCCGTTCGTATTGCCCAATGTGCGGGCGCGCGGAATAGCGGCAACGGGTAGTTTGTTTACCTTGATATTCAAGCCTCTCTTACGGGCTTCAACCTCGCTCATGCCAATGCGCGAAAGGGGCGGATCGATAAATACCGAATAACCCACCGGCTCACGGTCGGACACCTTGCGCTCACCCGCTCCAAACAAGTCCTCACGAAGAATGCGATAATCGTCCAACGAAATGTAAGTGAACTGTAAGCCGCCTTTCACATCACCGATAGCACGAATGTTAGGATTGGTGGTCTGCAAATGCTCGTTCACGATGATAGCGCCACGTTCGTCCACTTCCACACCTGCCGCTGCCAAGTTCAAACCTGCGGTATTGGGCCGGCGTCCGGTTGCAAGGAGAATGGCATCCGCATCCAGTCGCAGAACCTCGCCCGTCACAGCATCCTGATAGACAACCACCGTACCGTCCACGGACTGTACACGGGCGTTCAGACGGAAGGCAACACCCTTCTTCTCCAATACTTCTTGCACGCTGGCGGCGATGTCACGGTCTTCGCGAACTATCAGTTCGGCATAACTTTCCAGTACCGTTACCTGCGAACCGAAAGAAGCATACATCGAAGCAAATTCCAAACCGATATATCCGCCACCCACAATAACAAGGTGTTTGGGAAGTTCCTCCAACTCCATTATGGAAGTACTGGTGTACACCTTCGGATTATCCCTTACTCCCTCAATGGGAGGAATAACGGTTTCAGCCCCCGTATTGACAAATATCTGCGGGGCTTGAAGCTGAATAGTTTCTTCCGCCATGCGTACCTCTACCGCATCGGGAGCGATGAAAGAGCCCGTACCCGTATATACCGTTATATTGGGGTTATCTGCCAGGTTATGGTAGTTCTTCTGACGCAGGAACGAGGTTACTTCCTCTTTCCTTGCAACAGACCGGCGGTAGTATGCCTGTTTCTGTTCCCAAGACGCGTTCTTATCCGCCAGTTCAGCCGAATGTACCAATGTCTTGGTCGGGATACACCCGATATTGATGCACGTACCTCCGTACATCTTATCCGAGCGCTCTATCATGGCAACGGTGAAATTCCGCTTCGCCAATTCGGCGGCAAGTGTCTTGCCGCCTTTTCCAAAGCCTATGATAATAGCATCATACTTCTTCATACTTATTTCTTTAATTGATTCAAGACTCTTTTTGCGCTGTCTGCCAGTACCACGATAGCTCCGGCAAGGATAGCGGTATCTTTAATGACCAGTCGTCCGGCTCCGGTCAGTAAAGGGAAACCATGCTCTCCGCTTCCCAAGTCGGGAACCCATACCTCAGGAGTGGTGACAAGGAACGAAAGCGTGCCGACAGTCATTATGATGGCAAGTACAGCCCCCACCAATCCGATTTTGGGAGAGAATATCCCCAAGAAAGTAAGGATGCCGATTGTCATAATCAATATGCCAAGGCCGTAGGAAAAGCCGTAAGTATTGTTCTCTACGTGCCATTGGTGCTTGGCTTCATTGAACTCACCCTCTTTCAGTTTATATTCCTTGTATTCCGGTGCAGGCTTGTTGTAGAAGAAGCTCATGAACGGACTGTTCGCCACAAACGGAACGATTCCTTCGGCTTCGTAATTCCAGAATTTCAAACCGCCTATCCATACAAATATCACAAGGATAGCCACACGGATTAAGTTAATGCCTAACTTTTGGGAAGAAGCGGCGAGTGTCAGTGCCGCAATGAACAGGTTTTGTAATTTCATTTTCATTTTGTTTTTTATTGAGTTATAATGATTGACTTTGCAAATATCCCTGTTTCCCGCCGGCTGTGGAATGGCAATTATTCCGCAATAGTTGGCAATTCTTCCCGTTGTGTCTGTTTTCGGTAGTCCGACACACTCTCTCCCGTCATTTTCTTAAAGAAACGGCTGAATGTAGCCAAGTCCTCAAAGCCCAAAAGGGAACTGATTTCCTTAGCGCTTTTCCGTGTGTACAGCAACAGACGTTTGGCTTCCGCATCTATCCGTTCGTGAATGACGCGAAGCGGAGAAGGCAGTCCGCAAATGGAAAACAAGTTGGACAGCGTTTTAGGCGAACGACAAAGCATATCGGCATAGTCCTGTACCTGCTTCTTCTCGCGGAAGTTCTGGTCTACCAATACATAGAATTGGCGGATAATATCGAAAGTCCTTTCATTCTCCCGTCCCACACCGAACCTTGTACGGGCAATACGTGTGCAGGTGATGATGAAACGTTTCAGTACAATCCGCAACATCTCTTCCCGGAGATTATCATTAATGGCAGACTCCTGACGGAAGATACGGACTATATCGTGCAGGTTGGACGACTGTTCTTCCGACAACCTCAACCGCATTACCTGAGATGAACCGTAAAAGAGGAAACCGTTGCAGGACACTTCATTGTCATGCCCATAGATACAGTAAAAGTTACTGTTGAAAACAAACGTCAGATATTCACCCTCCACCTCTTTTATGTCCAGATGATGCAGCGGGGTAAGCGTGATAATCTCATCCTTCTCCAGCTTCATTGGGATGTGGTCCACCTCGACGGTAAGCGTACCGCTCTGTACCCACAGAAACTTATACAAAGTCTTGTCACGTTGCAGCGACCTGCTTTCGTGGAAGCGGGATGTCATTGCGATATTGCCGTTCAGGCGCGTATTCAGTTGATAGTCCATAAGCATAGATTATTTGATAGGAATACACAAAGATAAATAATATCTTGTTTACTATTGATTATTTCCCGACTTTTGCATCCCTAAGTTCCTATTTTATTTCTAACTTGATTAATAGTAAAGTATAATGTTTCCCATCATATTCGTATCACTCGGTCCCGGCGAAGCCGAACTGATTACCCTGAAAGGACTGAAAGCGCTGCAAAACGCCGATTGCATCTTCTGTCCCGAAACACCCGCCCGAGACGGTCGTCTCCTGTCACGCGCCGCCGACATCATGCTCCAACTCGACATTCCTGCCGACCATATCCACCGCTTCTCCCTACCCATGAGCAAGCAACGGGCCGATGCCTTTAACGCTTACGACCAAGTATATGCCGCCGCCCTTTCACTGCATCACGCAGGCAAGAAAGTGGCTATTGTGGCAGAGGGTGACGTAGGCTTCTACTCCTCTATACATTATATATATGAAAAACTGCAAGCCGGCGGTACTCCCGTAGAACAGATTGCCGGCATCCCCGCCTTCATTGCCGCCGGGGCACGAGGCGGACTGCACATCGCCAGCCAAGAAGAGCGGCTGACTGTAATTCCCGGCATCACCACCGCCGATGAAATAGAGCAGCTGATACAATCCCGGAGCACAGTCGTCATTATGAAACTGTCGCAATGCACCGACGAAGTACACCGCTGCATCCGCCTGCATCCCGAATACGATTATCATTATTTTGAGAATGTAGGCACTCCGCAGGAGAAATACATTTGTGACACACGACAGATTGAAGCCCTTCACTTTCCTTATTTCTCCCTAATAATTATTCGCCACAATAGCTTCTGATGCCGATTTAATACATTTTCGCACAGAGTACGAGTGATTTTTGCAGAAATGGCTTACCTTTGCACTTTATAATTAAAAAGATAAAGACATGAAGAAACTTGCTTTTTATATGTTGATGCTCGTTATGAGTATCGGTTATGCTTATGCACAAGGTCAGGCAGATATCAAATTCGAAAAGACCACCCACGATTTCGGAACATTCTCAGAAAACAGTCCGGTGGTAAGTTATACATTTAAATTTACCAATGTGGGTGATGCTCCGCTGGTAATCCACCAAGCCGTGGCATCTTGCGGATGTACAGTGCCCGAATATACTCAAGAACCGGTAATGCCCGGAAAAACCGGAACTATCAAGATTACCTACAACGGTACAGGCAAATATCCCGGACACTTCAAGAAGTCCATTACATTACGCACCAATGCCAAAACTGAGATGATGCGGATATTTGTTGAAGGTGATATGACTGCCAAAGATGCCAAATAAGCGTTTTTATGCTACAGAATAAAGGAGAATTTTTTAATTCTCCTTTTTTTTTGCTTTCTTTGAAGTCTATAACAAATTTGACTTGTGAAATGAACTTACATATTCACAATACTAAATCCAATACATATCGCAATCATAACAATAAAAAATAAAACAGCTATTATGAAACAAGAAGAAGAGAAACTTACCGGCTTGCCGGAAAATGCATTCCGTGAGCTAAAGCCGGGAGAAGTCTACAACCCCTTGATGAGTCCTGACAAAAAATATCCGGAGGTAAACCTTTGGTCGGTACTGTGGGGTATTGCTATGGCAATCCTGTTTTCGGCAGCGGCAGCCTATCTGGGACTGAAAGTGGGACAAGTATTCGAAGCGGCTATTCCTATTGCCATTATTGCCGTTGGTGTGTCCAGTGCCGCCAAACGTAAGAACGCACTGGGCGAAAACGTTATCATCCAATCCATCGGAGCCAGTTCCGGAGTTATTGTGGCAGGTGCCATCTTCACCCTGCCCGCACTGTATATCCTGCAGGAAAGTTATCCGCAGGAAATCACCGTAACATTTGCACAGGTATTCATCAGCTCGCTGCTGGGTGGTGTGCTGGGTATTCTTTTCCTTATTCCCTTCCGTAAATATTTCGTCAGCGATATGCATGGCAAATATCCTTTTCCCGAAGCAACCGCAACAACACAAGTGCTTGTATCGGGTGAGAAAGGCGGAAGCCAAGCAAAACCGTTGTTACTGGCAGGTATTATCGGAGGGCTTTATGACTTTATAGTAGCTACTTTCGGGTGGTGGAACGAAAACTTCACAACCCGCGTATGTGGCTTCGGCGAAATGTTGGCAGAAAAGGTCAAGCTGGTGTTCAAAGTAAATACCGGAGCGGCTGTATTGGGTTTGGGGTATATTGTCGGACTGAAATACGCTTCCATTATTTGTGCCGGTTCGCTTGCTGTATGGTGGATTATCATTCCGGGTATGTCACTCATTTGGGGAGACAGCATACTGAACCAATGGAACCCGGAGATTACCGTCACCGTAGGCGCAATGTCTCCCGAAGAAATCTTCCAACACTACGCCAAAAGCATCGGCATCGGCGGTATCGCCATGGCAGGTATCATCGGTATCATTAAGTCATGGAGTATCATCAAGAGCGCCGTAGGACTTGCTGCCAAAGAAATGGGCGGCAAGACTGATGCCAAAGCGAACCTAAAGCGTACGCAACGCGACCTTTCCATGAAGATTATCGCTATCGGTTCTATCATCACATTGATATTGGTTACGCTATTCTTCTACTTTGATGTGATGCAGGGCAATCTGTTACATACATTGGTAGCTATTTTGCTCGTTGCAGGCATCTCATTCCTCTTTACCACTGTGGCAGCTAATGCCATTGCCATTGTGGGAACAAATCCGGTATCGGGAATGACATTGATGACACTTATCCTTGCGTCCGTAGTAATGGTGACGGTAGGCTTGAAAGGCCCGGGTGGAATGGTAGCGGCATTGGTTATGGGTGGCGTGGTTTGTACGGCGCTGTCTATGGCAGGCGGTTTCATCACCGACCTTAAAATAGGTTATTGGCTGGGAAGCACCCCTATAAAACAGGAAACATGGAAGTTCCTCGGAACAATTGTTTCTGCGGCTACCGTAGGTGGTGTCATGATTATCCTGAACAAGACATACGGATTTACCAGCGGACAACTGGCAGCTCCGCAAGCCAACGCAATGGCGGCGGTAATAGAACCTCTGATGAACGGTGTAGGCGCACCCTGGTTGCTTTACGGCATCGGTGCGGTACTGGCCATCCTACTGAACGCTTGCAAAATACCTGCACTTGCCTTTGCATTGGGTATGTTCATTCCGTTGGAACTGAACGTTCCGCTGGTAGTGGGTGGCGCTGTAAACTGGTACGTAACCAGCCGCAGCAAAGACGCAGCCCTCAATGCCGAACGTGGCGAAAAAGGTACATTGCTGGCATCCGGTTTCATTGCCGGCGGTGCGCTAATGGGTGTGGTAAGTGCGGCAATGCGCTTCGGCGGTGTCAATCTGGTGAACGACGCATGGCTCAACAACACATGGTCTGAGGTGCTGGCACTGGGTGCTTATGCCATTCTGATATTCTATCTCGTAAAAGCTTCGATGAAAACCAAATAAGCTGCGAGGATATTAAAATAAGTTCAAAGGAAACTATATTCATTATGAGAAATATACTATTCTTATCTCTTTTATTCGTAACTACGATATTATCTGCACAGAAGCCCGTCGAGCTGCTTTTATGGCCCGACGGAGCACCTAATACAAACGGGCTGACGGGTACTGAAGAAGACTTGCAGGGTGGTCGTGTTGCCAATGTGGTTAATCCTTCCATCACCGTTTACCGTCCTGCAAAGCCTAACGGCATGGCTATTATCATGTGCCCCGGAGGCGGATACGCACGTCTTGCCATGAACCACGAGGGACATGATATGGCAGCTTGGTTTATGGCACAGGGCATTACGTATGCGGTACTGAAATACCGGATGCCGAACGAGCATTACGAAGTCCCCCTGTCGGATGCCGAACAAGCCATCCGCCTCATGCGCAAGCATGCCAAAGAATGGAACATCAATCCCAATCGCATCGGCATTATGGGTGCATCTGCAGGCGGACATCTGGCCGCATCCCTTGCCACGCTATACGGCAGTGACGCTACCCGTCCTGATTTTCAAATATTGTTCTATCCCGTCATCTCCATGCTGAAAGGTGTTACCCATGGTGGTTCACGCCGGAATCTTCTTGGCGAGAATCCTTCCACCGAACTGGAACAGAAATACTCGCTCGAACGACAGGTATCTCCCAAAACTCCACAGGCATTCATCATGTTGTCGGCCGATGACGGAGCCGTACCTCCTATCAATGGCATCGGTTATTTCCTTTCCCTGCGTGAACAAAAAGTTCCCGCCACCTTGCACGTCTATCCGACAGGCGGCCATGGTTGGGGATTCCGTGATAACTTCACGTACAAACGGCAATGGACCGACGAGCTGGAGAAGTGGTTGAGGGAAACTCTATAATAATCCATTTACCATTCAAGCCTTAAAGCTTCCCTATATGAAAATACAAAGACTATTGATTGCCGCTGCCTTTCTTCCTCTTGCCCTCACGGCACAGGAAGAAAGGTACGGACAAATCACCAACCCCAGACTGACAAGCATCAACAAAGAACTGCCCCGCAGTACATTCACTTCTTATACTAACGAAGCGGATGCCGTTATCAACGACCGTAAAAACGGAACATTTCGTCTTTCACTCAACGGTAAGTGGAAGTTCCATTACGTAGAAAACTTTGCCGATCGCCCCACCGACTTCATGGATACCCGTACAGACGTAAGCAAATGGCCGGATATCAATGTCCCCGGTAACTGGGAATTACAGGGCTTCGGCACTCCTATCTACGTCAATCATCCATATGAGTTCTGCTCTGCAGGTTACGCGCCCTATTGGGACAAGCCCAATCCGCCTTATGTGCCTAAAGAATGGAATCCTACGGGAACTTACCGCCGTACCTTCACCCTGCCCGCCGACTGGGAAAACAAAGAAATCTTCCTAAGCGCCGACGGAGTACGCGGAGCGGCTTTCTACTACCTCAACGGCAAATTTGTAGGCATGAACAAAGATGCCAAAACCCCTGCCCGCTTCAATGTCACTTCCTTTGCCCGCCGGGGTGAGAACGTGATAGCCATACAGGTGCACCGCTTTTCCGACGGCAACTATCTGGAGTGTCAGGACTTCTGGCGCATCAGCGGCATCGAACGGGACATCTATATGTATGCCCAACCGCAGATACACCTGACGGACTTCAAGGCTGAAACTCCCTTGGACGACAATTACCGTAACGGCATCTTAAAGCTGAAAGTAAAGTTTGCCAATGAAACCAATAAGGAGATTCCGTTTATCGTAGGCTATCGTCTGCTCAACAGCAAAGACAAACAGATTGCTCAGTCCTCAGTCCGCGTAAGCTACGGACAGACAGAAGTAGAATTCAACACCAAAACAATCAAAGAACCGTTGCAATGGACAGCCGAAACACCGAACCTCTATACACTCGTTATCAGCTTGAAACACATCAACGGAGACGTTATTGAAGCCACCAGCTGCAAAGTAGGTTTTCGTACCGTAGAGATAAAAGACAAGCAACTCATGGTAAACGGCCGGCCTATCCTCGTGAAAGGAGTCAACTATCACGAGCACAATGAATACACCGGACATTACGTCACCGAAGATCTCATGCTGAAAGACTTCGAACTTTGGAAACAATACAATATAAACACCGTACGTACCTGTCACTACCCGCAACAGGAACGTTTCTACGAACTGTGTGACCGGTATGGCATCTACGTCATAGATGAAGCCAATATTGAAAGCCACGGAATGGGCTATAACCTGAATGTAGGCGGAACATTGGGAAATAATCCTCTGTTTATGAATGCCCACGTAGACCGTACGCTGAATATGTACGAGCGCGACAAAAATCATCCCTGCATCATCACTTGGTCGCTTGGAAATGAAGCGGGCAACGGTCTGAACTTCTACGTCACCTACAACACACTGAAAGCATTGGACAGCCGTCCCGTACAATACGAGCGTGCCTTACTGGAATGGAACACAGACATTTATTGTCCCATGTACCACCGTCCCAAGCACATCGAAAAATATGCCCAGAATCCCAAAATGACTCGCCCGCTTATTCTTTGTGAATACGCCCATGCCATGGGAAACAGTCTCGGTAACTTTCAGGAATATTGGGACATCATCGAGAAGTATCCCATCCTGCAAGGGGGGTGCATCTGGGACTGGGTAGACCAGGGACTTGCTGCCGAAACCTCCGACGGCCGCAAATATTGGAAGTACGGCGGCGATTACGGTGAATACGGCACTCCGTCCGATGGTGACTTCTGTATCAACGGCGTGGTGTATCCCGACCGTAGCGTCAAGCCGCAGACTGAAGAGATGAGGAAAGTGTACCAGAATATCAAGTTCTTCGATTTCGATCGTGTAGCCTTCGTTGTAAAGATACGAAACGACTTTTCCTTTACCAATCTCGATAAATACGACTTCTACTACATCGTTCGTCGTCACGGTCAGGAAATTTACAAAGGTCGCATCAGAGACATCAAAGCCGAACCGGGTCAAACCGTCACCAGTCCGTTCCTGAATGGTATTCCCGTAGTCAACCACTCCACCGGAGACGTACGTATAGAGTTCTACGCCGCTATCCGTACACCCGAGCCTTTCCTTCCGGCAGGTACAGTCATCGCCCGCGAACAGACCTATGTATATACTTTCCACAAGGAAAATGCTCCGCAGCAGGCATTCGCCGGATTGGAAGATAACGGTAAACAAGTCACTTTCTCCGGTACAGACTTTAAAGCCACATTCGACAAGCAAAGCGGTCTGTTAGTGTCCTACCAATACAAAAAACAGGAATTCATTCACAACGGACAAGGTCCCCGCCCCTTCTTTTGGCGTGCTCCTACTGACAATGATTATGGAGCTCAACTGCCTGTACGGCTGAAAACATGGAAAGAAGCCAGTTATCAAGAGCCGAAAGCCGAAAGTTTCAATGTAATGCGGGACAAGGACTCTACGGCAGTAAAGGTCACCTACCGCTTCCCGCAGACTGATGCCCAATGGGATATAACATACAAAGTGTACAACAACGGAGTTATTAAAATAGACAATCATTTCGTTGCAGAGAATACCCAAAGCCCGATGATACCGCGTGTTGGATTACGAATGCAGCTTCCCGCCCGCATCACCTCGCTGACCTACTACGGACGCGGACCGGAAGAGAACTATCGCGACCGTCGCACCTCGCAATTCTTCGGTGAATATACGTCAGGCATCAAAGATATGTACGAACCCTATATCCGTCCGCAAGAAAACAACCACCGTACGGATATCTATTGGTGTACACTCACTGATAAGACAAAGGAGGGCTTGCTGTTCGTAGCCGACCGCACTTTTGAAATGAACGTATCCAACTATCCGCTGGAAAGTCTGGATAGCGGCGTCTCTCTCGAAAACGGCTCTCCCCGTACCGAAAAAACCAATCACCGTCACCTTACCGATCCGCAACCGGAATCCTTGGTAGATTTTTTCATTGACTACCGTATGATGGGTGTAGGCGGCGATAACAGTTGGGGAGCCTTGGCACACGAACCTTATCTGATACATTCCGGTAAGCAAAATGCCATTGACTATGGCTTTACGATTGTGCCGTTCGACAAGAAAACGGATTTTAAGAGTTTGATATATAAATACTAAAACACTGAGATAATGAAAACCTTACTCGGTATGCTTTGTACTTTGGTAATAGCATTGTCCGTTTCCGCGCAGGAAACGGGCAATGTCATGCTGAAATACGGATTGAACTTCCTTAAAACTCCCTACGTGGCACATACGCTGGAAGTGAACGATGAGGAAAAACTTGTAGTCAACTTCGATGAAGTAGATTGCACCACTTTTGTGGAATATGTGCTTGCCCTCGCTCTCTCTCCCGTCAAGAACGAAACAATAGACAAGGCTGATTACGCACGAAGTTTGCAAAACATCCGTTATCGTAACGGTAAGATTGACGGTTACACTTCCCGCCTACATTACATCGCTGATTGGGTGAATAACGGTGTTAGGCATGGTTTTATAGACGACGTAGCCGCTGCCAACAGCCCCGATACGCTAAAATTATCTCTCAATTTCATGTCCACGCATCCTAAAGCATACAAGCATTTGGAAGCTTCTCCCGAAAATATCAGCAAGATTGAAAATATAGAAAAGGCGCTGTCCGGACAAGTTACTCATTATATCCCCAAAAATAAGTTGCCCGACAATGGTTTCAGTTGGATAAAGAATGGCGATATCATAGCCATTACCACCAATATTCCGGGATTGGATGTTGTCCATCTGGGTATTGCCTACTATGAAAAAGGAATATTGAAACTACTTCATGCTTCCTCTACCCAGAAAATGGTGGTTATTACGCAGAGGCCATTAGCACAGATGCTGAAAAACAATAAAAGATTTACAGGGATTAGGGTGTTGAGAATGAAAGAAGACAAGCAATAAGACATTAGAAAACACCATAAATCTAAAAACAATTCAAGGATGTACCCAATATTTAATAATAGGTACATCCTTGAATTGTTTTTATCAGAACGGCAACGGTCCGTCCGACCCCACCCCGCCAAACGGATTATCTGTTTGCGGCATATAGTCGGCGGCAGACGGTGGTGGTGGCGTAGAGGTACTGCCGATAGGCGCATTCATACGCGAGCCGAATGTAGCCCCGCCTCCGCCCTCAGTAGGTGGCGGAATAACCATATCGTCTTCCGGATTTTGGAATCGGGTGTATTGACCGATAAAGCGCAAACGCACATCCCCCACCGCACCATTACGGTGCTTGGCTATAATAATCTCTGCCATACCACGCAAGTCGCTGCCGTCGGCAGAAGTATAAATCTTGTAATATTCGGGACGATGGATGAAGCATACCATATCGGCATCCTGCTCGATGGCTCCGGATTCACGAAGGTCACTCAACTGCGGACGCTTGCCTTCTTCTCCTTCACGGTTTTCCACACCACGATTCAACTGCGACAGGGCAATGATAGGGATATTCAACTCCTTGGCCAGCCCCTTCAATGAACGCGAAATCGTACTCACCTCTTCCTGACGGCTACCAAACGACATACCACTGGCATTCATCAGCTGAAGGTAGTCGATAATAATTACCCTTACCCCATGCTCACGTACCAGACGACGGGCTTTAGTACGAAGCTCAAATACGGAAAGCGAGGGAGTATCATCCACGTAAAGCGGTGCATCCAACAAGTCGCGCAACTTATAGTCCAATTGTTGCCATTCGTAGTCGGCAAGTTGCCCGCTCTTTATCTTCTCACTCGGAATTTCGCACACATTGGAGATAAGACGGTTCACCAACTGTACGTTGCTCATTTCAAGGGAGAACAAGGCAACAGGATTACGGAAATTCACAGCAATGTTCTTTGCCATAGAAAGCACAAACGCTGTCTTACCCATGGCAGGACGAGCGGCTATAATAATAAGGTCGGAATTCTGCCAACCGGAAGTCATCTTATCCAACTTAGTAAATCCACTCTCAAGACCGCTTAGACCATCGGTGCGGGCGGCAGCTTTCTGAATAAGGTCGTACGCTTCGGCAATGACCGGATTAATCTGCGTATAATCCTTCTTCATGTTCTGCTGGGAAATCTCAAATAGCTTGCCTTCGGCTTCCTGCATCAGGTCGTCCACATCGAGCGTCTCGTCGAATGCCTTGGACTGGATATTACTGGTGAATGTTATCAGTTCGCGCGCCAAAGCCTTTTGGGCAATGATGCGGGCGTGATATTCAATGTGCGCAGAAGATGCAACCTTGCTACTGAGCTGGGTAATATAGAACGGACCACCGACTTCTTCCAAGTCTCCACGTTTGGCCAGCTGTTCTTTCACGGTAAGGATATCCACCGGTTTTTGGTTGACTGCCAAATCCGTGATAGCGGAATATATCAGTTGATGCCGATGCTCGTAAAAAGATTCGGGACGGAGGATTTCGCTCACCAATGAATAAGCGTCTTTCTCAATCATCAATGCACCCAGTACGGCTTCTTCCAGTTCCGGCGCTTGCGGCTGGATACGCCCGTAGTCGTTAACGGGTTGGGGTACTTTTGATTTCGGAGTACGGGTAGTTCGTCTTTGTTCTGCCACTTTTTGAATTAAAAATTGAAAATTAAAAATTAAGAAATAATAGTTTGCCTTTTAAAAAGGGAAAGCAAAGATAAATGATTTTATTGAGAGCAATCAACAAATCATTGTTAAGTTTTCAATCTACTATAAACAGAATTCATTAACTTTGTCTCCATAATGCATTTTAACGGGCTATTTCTTAATTTTTAATTCTTAATTTTCAAATTAGCAATGCTTACTTTTCCAAATGCCAAAATAAACCTGGGGCTGAATATCACAGAGAAACGTCCGGACGGTTACCATAATCTGGAGACCATCTTCTACCCTATTCCCATTGAAGATGCACTGGAAATAAATATACTGCATGAAGGTGACGAAAAATACTGCCTGCATCAAGCAGGCATCGAACTAGCGGAAGAAGCAGACAATAATCTGGTAGTAAAGGCTTACAGGCTCTTGGACGAGCTGTTTGACCTGCCACCGACAGACATCCACTTATTCAAACATATCCCCTCGGGAGCCGGGTTGGGCGGAGGTTCAGCCGATGCAGCATTTATGCTGAAACTACTGAATGAGAAATTCAATCTCGGTTTAAGCATTGAAAATTTGGAAGAATATGCCGCCCGTTTGGGAGCAGATTGCGCTTTTTTCATCAGAAATACCCCCACTTATGCGGAAGGTATCGGTAATATATTCTCGCCTGTTTCCCTATCGTTGAAAGGTTATCAGCTTTGGCTGATAAAGCCCGATATATTCGTTTCTACACGAGATGCTTTTTCACAAATAAAGCCGCATCGTCCGAAACAGTCGCTTAAGGAGACAATACAATTGCCCGTTGAAGAATGGAAAAAGCACATGGTAAATGATTTTGAGGAGAGCGTGTTTCCTCAATACCCCGCTATCAGAGAAATCAAAGAAGAGATGTACAAGCAAGGCGCTATTTATGCGTCAATGAGCGGTTCGGGCTCATCCGTTTACGGCTTGTTTGCAGCCGATGCCATATTACCCGACATTGACTTCGGGGAAAAAGCATTTGTCTACAAAGGGAAGCTGACTATTTGATTTAAGATAAGGTGTAAGATACAAAATATAAATTATGAAGTATAAATTATGAACTATGCGGATATAGCATTGTTATACTTCATATTTTATACTTTGTACTTATTTTACCCTCTTAAATTAAATGAAAAGATTTAGATTTTGTATCGTAGCAAGTATGCTACTGCTTATGTCCGCCTCTGCCTTTGCCAAAGGACTCCCCGTAGAGATACAGACAGCCTTTGAGAAGATGTATCCGCAAGCTGAAAATGTTGAATGGGAACAGATGGCGGGATGTTATGTAGCGGAATTCGTCATGGACAATCGGGAGATAGATGTGTGGTTCGACGAAAAAGCCCAATGGGTAATGACAGAAAATGATGTCGAGTCATTAGAGAATGTCCCCGCTCCTGTTGCAGAAAACTTTATGAAAAGCATTATGGCTTCCATGAGATTAAAAGATGTGAGGATAATCACTTTTCCCAAACATCCTACGGTTATCGTTATCGAAGTAGAAGGCTACAATTCCGATGAAGAATTCCAGTTATTCTATTCGTCGGACGGAAAGTTACAGCAACAACTGAACGTAAGTGAACTGGGTGGAGAGATTTATCCGGGATTATTTGAATAAGCGTAATTTGAGTTTTCCTAATCCTTTTTGAGTTTATCGTACTCTTCATCCGTCACCGGGCAGTATCTTCAGTCCATACACCTTTCGCCAGATTGAATGCAGCCCATGCTTTGGGCCAGCCGGCATAGAACCCGATGTGGGTAATAATTTCGACAATCTCAGTACGGGTAATGCCATTCTTCTTTGCTGACTGAAGATGAAAGACGAGTGAATTATCGGTGATGCCCTGACTGATAAGAGAGGTAATGGTTACTAAGCTGCGGTCACGCAAACCTAATTTATCGGTACGGCTCCATACTTCGCCAAAAAGAACATCATCATTTAGCTCCGCAAATTTCGGGGCGAACTCTCCCAATTGGATACGCCCGGCTGTCTGTACTATTTTTTCTTGTGCCATAACATTGAGTGTTAAAATACTGAATACTGAAATCAAAAGAATCTTGTTCATAACTGCTTTCATTATTTATTTTCCGATTGCAAATTTACCGCAATTCAACAAACCGATTTGTATATGATTTACAGATATATATACCTAAATTCCCGATTCTAAGATAAATCCAATATCAATTAAATAAAATACCCTGACTTTCTACCATAAAAAAGACAATGCGTAACGAATGCTATTTCAGCTAATTCGCTACGCATTGCCTTATTCATGTTTTCCGCAATGTGTATATTAACACTTCACACCTGCAACTTAGTACACTTCCACTTTTTCCGCAATCCTTTTTGTCTTATCACGCAACGCATCAAGGTCACTATTCAGCGGTGCGTAGCACAGCACAACACCCATACGGCGATTGACACGGGTAGTAGGTTTGCCGAAGATACGCAAGTAAGTATCTTCTTCTTTGGTCACCTCTTCCATACCACGATAGTTAGGACGTTCTTGGCTGGAAATGGGTGAAAGGATAACGGCGCTTGCACCTATCCGCTCTTGCTTGATACCCGGAATGGGCAAGCCCAGTACGGCACGGCAATGCAATTCGAATTCATTCAGGTTCTGCGTTCCTGCCAACGTAACCATACCCGTATCGTGCGGACGCGGAGAGAGTTCGGAGAAGTAAACACCGTTCTCATGGCTCAGGAAGAATTCCACTCCCCACAAGCCGGCACCCGTCAGGGCACGGGTTACTTTCTCCGCCATATCCTGCGCTTCCTTTAAATGAGCGGGATCGATATGGGCAGGCTGAAAACTCTCACGATAGTCACCACCCTTTTGTACGTGACCGATAGGCGGACAGAACAAAGTAGGGCCGTTCTTTTGAGTAACCGTCAATAAAGTAATTTCACTATCAAACTTTATGAACTCTTCGATAATAAGTTCTTTAATATCGCCACGGCTACCATTGCAACCATATTCCCAGGCATGCTCCAGTTCTTCCGCACTCTTTACGAGCGATTGTCCCTTACCGGAAGAGGACATCAACGGTTTTACCACACAAGGGAAACCTATCTTTTCGGCTGCGGCTTTCAGTTCGTCCAAAGATTTGGCATAGAAATATTTGGCAGTTTTCAGTCCCAGCTCCTTAGCTGCAAGGTCACGGATAGCTTTACGATTCATGGTAAAGTTTACTGCACGTGCACTGGGCACAACCTGAATACCTTCTTTTTCAAAGTCGTACAAGCGTTCCGTACGGATAGCTTCAATTTCCGGAACAATAATATCCGGCTGGTGTTTGTGTACTACACGTTCCAATGCATCACCGTCCAGCATACTGAACACTTCGCATTCGTCTGCCACTTGCATGGCAGGTGCTCCGGCATATGAGTCGCAGGCAATGATGTATTGACCTTTACGTTGGGCGGAAATCACAAATTCCTTACCCAATTCACCGGAACCTAACAGTAAAATCTTTTTCATTTCAGTATCAGTTTATTATAGAATTATGGCAAAGATAGGGAGAAAAAACGATATAAAAGAAATACGGGAAGTTAACTTTATTCACTATATAAAGTTAACTTCCCGTAATTATGATATTAACATATTGTCACCTATTTAGTTAACTTCATTAAAGCAATGAAGTTAACTAAACATAAGCACTATTATTGATGTTGCTCTCTCAATAAGTCATTCACCGTCTTAACCGGATTAAAGGTAGTAAGAGGCACCTCTACAAATACTGTATTCCAGTCGCTCATCGCACCGTTCCAAAGTCCGGGAAGTTCCAAAGCTTTAAGGTCTTTACCGTTCTTTGACTTGTAAGAGATAAAACCTGTCGCCTTATCCACATACTTCACCAAGTCGAATTTATGACCTTTATAGTCGCGTACGGCACAAACCAAATCAACCGGATTGAAGTGCGTACCCTTTTCAAACATATCCTTCTTCTCCGAATCATTCATATCAATCTGCGAACTTTCGAGAATTTGCAGAGAAATCGTACCGTCACTGTTATAAGCAAGGAACGGACCGCCACCCGGCTCGCCTACGTTCTTCACCATACCGCAAACACGCATCGGGCGGTTCAACTTTTCTTTCAGATAAATCACAAGTTCGGCATCTTCCAAATTCTTAGTTTCCGGATTCTTGCAGAAAAGTTTTTTCTGTACAAATTGCAAGATGTCAAGAATTTGTTCGTGCGTATATTTACCGCTGTCCAGCAGTTGCAGATAAGCAAAAGCCTGCTGTTGCAATGTGATGAGTACACCGGCAATCAACTTCTTATACAATACTGTATCGCCTTTCAGTTTATCGGGCACTACATTATCAATGTTCTTAATGAAGATAACATCGGCATCAAGGTCATTCAAGTTTTCAATCAATGCACCATGACCGCCCGGGCGAAACAGAAGTTTACCATTATCGCGGAAGGGCTTGTTTTCCATATCGGCAGCAATAGTATCGGTACTCGGCTTTTGTTCAGAAAAACTGATGTTATAATCCACACCATATTTCTTGGCATAAGCGGCAGCTTTCTCGTCTACCAATGCCTTGAACAGCGCACGATGTTCGGGAGATACAGTGAAATGGACATTCACTTTGCCATTCTTATTGGCTGCATAAAGCGCACCCTCCACCAAATGTTCTTCCAACGGAGTACGACTGCCGTCTTCATACTTATGAAACTTCAACAGTCCTTTCGGTAACGCGCCGTAATTCAGTCCTGCCGATTCGAGCAATGCGGCAACCACTGTTTTATAATTCCCGGCAGCCACCAACGCTGGAATATCCTTACCGGCCGTTTTCTGACAAACGGCATTCAAATCATCGTAAAAAGCAAATTTTTCGATTTTATCAAAGAATGTTTTCTCAAAATTTGACTGGGGAGCATCATATTCCGCACCAAGAAATTCAAATAAATTCTTAAACATACGGCTTGCCGCTCCTGATGCCGGCACAAACTTCACAACCGTCTTGTCTGTCTGAGTGTATGCTTCCCATGCATTCAGGTATTTCTTCTGTTCATCAGCATCCGGAGCCAATATCCCCTGTTCCGCAGAAGCAGCAGCGAATAGCTTCAAATATGGAAATCCTTTTTCAAAACAGGCCAATTGTTCGGCAATCTGCTTTTCTGATATACCTTTTTGGGCAAGCAATTCTTTGTCTTGGAGTGTTATCATAATATCTAAATTTATTAATTGATGCCCAAAAATACAAAAAAAGCGCAAGTACCGTCAAGAAAAGGAAGAAAAAAACTACCTTTACAGCAGAAAATATGGACGATTATGGAAACATATGAATTTTTCACTACCGGAGAGAAACGTTTACTCTTCGTACTCTACCGAAAATTATTACAGCTTTCCGGAGAAACGCTCCACAAAGGCGATTGCAAAAAGCTAAAAACACATCTTATAAACTCTATACAGAATAACCGCATACAACGAGATATATTCGGTCTGAATCCGGTTATCAAAGATATGCAGACCGCTGTTATTGTAGCGGAAGAAATAGGTATGAAGCGAGCATCCATTTTAGGGCTGATGCTTCACGACTCCGTGCGTTGCGGTACTTGCACTTCCGAAGAAGTGGAACAGAATTATGGTGAAGATGTGGCAGGTATCATACGTGGGTTGATTCGGGTAAACGAGCTTTACTCCAAGAGCCCCACTATCGAATCGGAAAACTTCCGCAACCTGTTATTGTCTTTTGCAGAAGATATGCGTGTTATCCTCATCATGATTGCTGACCGCGTGAACATCATGCGTCAGATAAAAGATTGCGAAAATGACGATGCACGCAAGCAAGTGGCCAATGAAGCCGCCTATCTGTATGCTCCCCTCGCCCATAAGCTGGGGCTGTATAAATTGAAATCGGAGTTGGAAGATTTGTCTCTGAAATATACGGAGAAAGATGTTTACTATCATATTAAAGAAAAACTGAACGAAACAAAAGCTTCGCGTGACAAATATATAGCTGCTTTCATCGCTCCGGTACAGAAGAAACTGGAAGACGCGGGATTACATTTCCACATCAAGGGACGCACTAAGTCCATTCATTCTATCTATCAGAAGATGAAGAAACAGAAATGTCCTTTTGAAGGAGTGTATGACTTGTTTGCCATTCGCGTTATTTTGGATTCTCAGGTAGAAAAAGAGAAGTTGGAATGCTGGCAGGCATACTCCATTGTAACGGATATGTACCAGCCTAACCCGAAGCGTCTGCGTGATTGGCTTTCTGTGCCCAAAAGCAACGGATATGAATCGCTGCATATCACCGTCATGGGACCTGAAGGCAAATGGGTAGAAGTGCAGATACGTACCGAGCGTATGGATGAGATTGCCGAGCGAGGTCTTGCCGCCCACTGGCGATATAAAGGCATAAAAGGTGAAAGCGGTCTGGATGAATGGTTGACTTCCGTACGTGAAGCATTGGAGAATTCTGACAGTAGCGGTCTGGAAACAATGGATCAGTTCAAACTGGACTTATACGAAGACGAGGTGTTTGTCTTTACTCCTAAAGGGGACTTGTTCAAGTTGGGCAAAGGTTCCACCGTACTCGATTTTGCCTTTCATATCCACAGCAAACTGGGTTGCAAATGTATCGGTGCAAAAGTAAACGGCAAGAATGCACAGTTAAAGCAGATTTTGAATAGCGGTGACCAAGTTGAAATTATGACTTCCAATACCCAGACTCCCAAACAGGGATGGCTGAATATCGTCACAACCTCCAAGGCACGCACCAAAATAAGACAGGCACTCAAGGAGATGGCTGCCCGCCAACATGCATTTGCCAAAGAAACACTGGAACGTAAATTCAAAAACCGGAAAATAGAATATGATGAGGGTACGATGATGCGTCTCATCAAGCGTCTCGGTTTCAAAGTAGTAACAGATTTCTATCAAAGTATTGCCGATGAAACATTGGACATCAACGACATTATAGATAAGTATCTTGAACTGCAAAAGCGGGAGAATGACACCCACGATGACATCGTTTATCGCAGTGCCGAAGGTTATAATTTGCAAACTGCCACTCTGCCTGAAGAGACAACAGCCAAAGAGGACGTGCTTGTCATCGATCAGAATCTGAAGGGGCTGGACTTTAAACTGGCACGCTGTTGTAATCCTATTTATGGAGATGAGGTCTTCGGGTTTGTTACCGTAAGCGGCGGCATCAAGATACACCGTTGCGACTGCCCGAATGCAAGCGACTTGCGCGAACGTTTCGGATATCGTATCGTAAAAGCACGTTGGGCGGGTAAATCGCAGGGAACACAGTATCCCATTACGCTGCGTGTAGTAGGACACGATGATATAGGTATCGTAACCAATATCACCTCTATCATCTCTAAAGAGACCGGAATTACACTGCGAAGTATCGGTATTGATTCGCACGATGGTTTATTCTCAGGTACACTTACCATTATGGTAGGCGATACAGGAAGACTGGAAACACTCATCAAGAAACTGAGAACGGTAAAGGGAGTAAAACAAGTATCAAGAAACTGAATTCAGCGATTAGCATGAAATACGATTTAAAAAAACAACTCTGTAGTTTCGGGTATGCCTGGAATGGCATTCGAAATTGCGTGGGCAAGGAACAGAACCTAAGCTTTCATCTGATTGCAACAGTGGTAGTAATTATAACCGGGGTTGTCTTGAAGATTACACGCACCGAATGGATAGCAGTTGTCTTGTGCATCGGTATGGTGATTGCCGCTGAGCTATTCAATACCGCCATCGAAAAGCTGGTTGATTTAGTATCTCCCGAACAGCATCCCATTGCGGGACAAGTAAAGGACATTGCCGCCGGAGCAGTGCTGGTATGCGCTGTAGCGGCGGCAATAATAGGGTTGATTATCTTTATACCGTATCTTTAAAAAACGCGTTATCTTACTTTTTTCTTTTTATAATAAGGATATGTCAGCAAGATGAAGAAGAAGAATGCAAGTATAACGGCTACACCGGCTACATGATAGAGCAAGTACGCATCCGCCAATTTACAGGCTGTGGCAAGACCTGCAAAAATCCCTGTCTCCATAGCCAGATAGCATGTCGTATTGGCGGTCCCTCGCTGACAGTGATGCGACAGTTTCACAAACATTCTTATAAATGCCCCTGTCAGAAACGCCAATATCGCCAAAGCTGAAAATGTAATGTAGTCCCCTATATATAATAAGGGTAATAACACGCCCGGCACAAAAGCTATTAATAACATATTCAATGCAGGGACCCATGCACGCGGCAAAAAGAAGCGGTCTAAACTGCATAGTTTCATACCGATAGGCGCACGGAAAGCGACATATACCCTCGAGGCAAAGTACATACTGAGAACTCCGGTAGCAACAGCCAAATAAACAACCGTACGAAGACCATAAAGGTCGTACAATACGATGCTGCTTCCCGCTCCTATCAGCATACCCAGCCTTGCAGACCACGCATATACCATATTCCCCGCACTGCGTCGCGCCGATGTCGTAATGTCAATAGCTACCGTAATACCTGCCGTCGTTGCCAATCCGAAACATGCTCCTTGCACCAATGCAAGCAGCAACAACTTTATATAATTATCTGCAAAAATATATCCAGGAATTGTCGCCAGCAAGATAAGAGTAGAATAAAGCAATACGTTTTTCCGTTTATATTCATCGCACAGATAGGCATGAAACGGACCTACTGCAAACATCGCCGCTACAAATACCAGAAACATACTCCCTACCTGAGGAACGGATATTCCCAGCTGCTCCGGCATTACGAACGATAGTACGGGAAAAAGCATATAGACGGATGTAAACAACAACAAGTTTGCCGCACACATCCGCCAAAAGTTGAGTGTCATAAGTCCGTTAGTACTGTTCTTTCTCATTCGGGAAATCTAAGTTCTTCACATCAGATATATAATGGCTGATAGCATCCGTCATTATTGTATGAAGATCGGCGTAGCGACGCAGGAATCGAGGACGGAAACCATTGTTCATGCCCAACATATCCTGAACTACCAGTACCTGACCGTCTACTCCTCCACCTGCACCGATACCGATGATAGGAATAGTCAATTCACTTGCCACACGCTCTGCCAACGCTGCAGGAATTTTTTCCAATACAATGGCAAAACACCCTGCCTCTTCCAGCAAATGGGCATCACGCACCAGTTTCTCCGCTTCCGCATCATCTTTGGCGCGTACGGTATAAGTTCCGTACTTATTGATAGACTGCGGCATCAGCCCAAGATGCCCCATGATGGGGATACCTGCGCTGAGAATACGCTTTACCGTACCGATAATTTCTTCTCCACCTTCCAGTTTCAGAGCATCGGCATGGCTCTCTTTCATAATACGGATAGCTGAAGCCAAACCTTCCATTTCATTTCCCTGATAGGAACCGAAAGGCATATCCACTACCACCATTGCACGCTTTACACCACGAACAACGGACTTGGCATGGTAAATCATCTGGTCGAGAGTTATTGGAAGCGTAGTCACATTACCTGCCATTACATTGGAAGCGGAATCGCCTACCAGAATAACGTCCATACCTGCGCCGTCTACAATCTGCGCCATGGTATAGTCATAAGAAGTCAACATTGATATTTTTTCGCCTCTTTGTTTCATCTCAACAAGACGATACGTAGTCACTTTACGAGTATCGTCTGAAATATATCCAGCCATAGTTATTTACAATTTTACAAATTACAATTTACAATCTGCCATACAAAGTCTCCGCACGGCGGCGCAAAGGTAGCGCTTTTTCCCATTACTTGTGCACTTGAAGCATTTTATCGTATGTAAAGCCCGTAAAATCATCCAATATGCAATGGCATAACGGAGCGATGGCCTCACGGGGATTTGTCGTAGCCAACCCTATGACTACAGCTTCGGATGCCATACCCGCTTTCAGTCCGTTAAAGGAATCCTCAAATACATATGTGGTGTCAGGAGTTGTATCAAACACTTCCATTCCGAGCAAGAAGCAATCAGGAGCCGGCTTTGAATGAGCAAACATTTCTGCCGTAAGAATCCTATCAAACATGGTTTTTACCTCAGGACGGGCACGATAGACAGCGGACATCTTTTGATCGTTGGAACTGGTGACAACTGCCATTTTTACATGGTTACGACGTAAATCTGTGATAAAATCAAGTACACCGGGAATATATTCGTAATCCATATCCCGTTCAAAACGGTTGAGGGCAGCAGTAATTTCCTGCTGTTCCTTTGTTTTTCCGGCAAAAAAGGTATCATAAATGTAAGTCATTGTCTGCCCTTTTATACGGCTTTCCAAATCATCCATACCCAAATAATCGACACCGGCTTTATGCCAAAAGATAGAATACTGCGTTTCGGTATCCATTACTACCCCGTCAAAATCAAAAAGGACGGCTGTTGTTTTTATTGTATTCATGTTTAAAACAAATATAATATTCGGATGCAAAGGTCTGAATAATCATCGAACTGAGCAAATATTTCTTATCTTTGCGAAAGCTAAATTGACGAATATCAAATGAACGATCCGCATATTTTAGGAACCGAAAGAATCGGCAAGCTTCTTGTACAATATTCTATCCCTGCCATTATAGGTATGACAATAACTTCGTTGTACAACATCATCGACAGTATTTTTATCGGTCATGGTGTGGGTGCTATGGGGATTGCCGGACTTGCCATTACTTTTCCATTGATGAATCTTGTAGTTGCTTTCTGTACACTGGTTTCAGCGGGCGGCTCCGCTATTTCATCCATACGGTTGGGGCAAAAAGATGTTGACGGGGCAACGGATGTATTGAACCATACTCTGGCTTTATGCCTTCTCAACGCATTTCTGTTCGGTGGCATCTCCTTTATTTTTTTGGATGAAATCTTACGTTTTTTCGGAGCCAGCAACGAAACTCTGCCTTATGCACGCGACTTTATGCAAGTGATTTTACTGGGTACCCCCGTTACCTATACAATGATTGGACTGAATAACGTAATGCGTGCCACCGGTTATCCCAAGAAAGCAATGCTGACTTCCATGGTTACAGTGGTCTGCAACATCATACTGGCTCCTATCTTTATATTCCACTTAGACTGGGGTATTCGCGGTGCGGCAACAGCAACAGTCATCTCACAATTCATCGGTATGGTATGGGTAGTAAGCCATTTCCTGCAAAAAGCAAGCATCGTTCAATTGCAACCCGGATTCTGGAAAATGAAAAAACGTATCATCAGCAGTATATTCTCCATAGGAATGTCACCTTTCCTTATGAATGTTACTGCATGCGTCATTGTGATTATAGTGAACAACAGTCTCCAACATTACGGTGGTGATATGGCTATCGGTGCTTACGGCATCATGAACCGGCTACTGGTGCTGTATGTAATGATTGTATTAGGTCTGACTATGGGTATGCAACCTATTGTCGGCTATAATTTCGGTGCACAAAAATACGATCGTGTAAAGGCGGCGTTACGCCTAAGCATTATTGCGGGCGTCTGCATCACCAGTACGGGTTTTATCATCTGCGAACTGTTTCCACATGCCGTATCGGCTATCTTTACGAGTGACGGGCAACTGATTGATATGGCCTCCAGAGGGGTACGTATCGGTATAGCTATGTTCCCGTTGGTAGGTGCGCAAATTGTTATCGGTAACTTTTTCCAAAGTATCGGTAAAGCGAAGATTAGCATATTCCTGTCTCTTACCCGGCAGTTATTATACCTACTACCGGGCTTGATTATCCTCCCCCGTTATATGGGTTTGGACGGGATTTGGGCATGTATGCCTGTATCTGATTTCTTCGCGTTTGTTACAGCTGTCATTGCGCTGTGGATGTACGTAAAGAACTACAAATATTTTATTCGCTCTTGATACTGTTGACCGGATTCTCATTGGCAATCCGCCATGCCTTAACCACCACTACCAGCACAATAAGCACTAACAATACCACTCCTACCCCGATGAACCAGCCGGGAGAAAGTAGCGTCCCATCCGGAAATTGCTCCATCCATATGCCGGAGACATACCATGAGAAAGCAATGCCTATCAGCACTGCCCCCACAGCTACTTTCAGGATATCGGCAGAAAGCAAAAGCAATATGGAATAAACCTCAGCACCGTTCACCTTACGAATGGCTATTTCTTTGCTGCGACGCTGTGTCTCGTCGCTGACATAACCTATCAGCCCCATCAAGACGATAAGCAATATACATCCCGAAATCACCGTCACAATGTTGCGAAAGCGGGACACACTTTCATTTTGCCATTCACGTATCTCTTGATAAGTGGAGAACTCCAACAATTTGTTCGGATAAGCTTCCTTAACAAAGGCGTTCAGCTTTCTCAAATTCTCTTCCTCCGGTTCTTTCAGGCGTACATTGAAAGTGCGGTTACGGTCGTTCAGAATGAAGGCCGTACAAGTCTGCTCGTTGAAGAAACCCATATTGCGCACATCATCCACCACACCCACAATCGTGGGGGACTCCTGCAATCCTGCCCATGAAGGTTTTATCGGCAGCTTCCGTCCTATCACGTTATCCTGCCATTTCATAGTCCGTACCGTCTCCTTGCCTACCACGGCTTCGCCGACATGCTGTGGAAATACGCCTTCCAATAGCTTCAATCCTGTTACTTTCGGGAAGTCCTTATCTATAAGCATGAAGTGTAGCGGACACAGAAAGTTGCCTTGCGCATCGGTCAGACGGTTTGTACTGTAATGCTGCAACAGCATTTTGCTGCTGCATGCTACCGCTTCCACGTAAGGTTGGCGCCTAATGGCATCAGATATTCCCTCATTCTCCTCTATCGCTCCATTGACAGAGCCTACTGCCAGCCGTTCGGTTTGAAAGCCGACACGACTGCTCACCACTTCCCGGTATTGCCATACCGTAGTGAGTAACACCCCCAAGATAAAAGCCACTCCCATGAACTGCACAAAGAGCAGTCCACGCTTCCACGAGCGTTTACCCTCCGTATAGCGGCGAAATACCTGTGTCACGGGAATGCGTGCATACATGCGCCCCGGTAATACTCCCGCCACTACAAAGAGCAGCAGTACCGTCAGTAGCGGCACATAGAGATTGCTCCATGAAAACAAGTCTGCCAACCGTGTGCCCAACATCCCTTCGATACGTTCTCCAAGAAAATACATCAATAGCAGGCATGCTACCGTGGACACGAGTACCAATATTCCCGTCTCCCACAAAAACAAGCCTAGTATATGCCCCTCACCGGCTCCACTGCACTTATGCACGCCCACCATTTTAGCCCGCCGGCTCATAGAGGCAATTGCCGCCAGCACATAGTTCATAACCGACACAAAGAAGATAGAAAAACCCAGCCCCCCCATAATGAGCAACTTGCGTTGCGTATCGGGTCGGCTCCGGTAAATCTCACGTATCGGTATCACGCTATACTCCGTCACTACGGATTCTCCCAAATGGGGGTCGGTGTATTGCTCCACTGCCTTTTGCACACGTCGGTTCATGACATCCACATCACTTGACTGTTTCAACCGGAAAAGAATATGATAAATATTGTTCGTTCCCCATGTGCCCACCCCATATCCCCAATCCAATACGGCGCTGGAAAGCAGAATTTCGTGGGGAAAGTTAGTATTGCGTGGCACTTCCCTATAAACACCCCGAATGGTGACATTGAACATCTTCTCTACGGAAAGTTCCTTTCCTATGGGATTCTCATCACCAAAGATGCGACGTGCCATACTTCGTGAGATAAAAGCATTCTGCATCAGGGCAAGGTCATTGGGATTACCCTCCAGCACCTCCATACCGGTGGTACGGAAATAGAGCGTATCTACACACAACATAGGCGTGTCTTCCAGTTTCTTGTCATCTTTGTAGAAGGTGGCCTGAAAGAAGGTGGAAGTCAGGCTGGCACATTCCACCTGCTCGGGCATTGCCTCCCACAAGTCGGCAGCCGCAGGACGATAAGTACCGTAATTATACCCTTTCTCCGGGATTCCGTCTTTGGTATTGCGCATCCGAAGCATCACCAACCGCTCCGGATCTTGGTAGAAATCCTCATAACTAAACTCATAAGCAATCTGTGAGAACAGCAGAATGCCCATAAACAAGCCCAGTGTCAGAGATACCGTCTTTACCACATTGCTACTCCGCCCGCGCAGCAACGTTTGTACCGTATAATACAATTGCCTCATGGCTTACACTCCCATATTTGTATTCACGCTCGCCACTACGCTACCGTCGAACAGATGCACCGTACGATGCGCAAATGAGGCATCATGTTGGGAGTGTGTCACCATGATAATGGTAGTGCCTTCCTTGTTCAACTCCGTCAGCAAGCTCATTACCTCTGCTCCGTTCTTGGAGTCCAGATTACCGGTAGGTTCATCGGCAAGAATCAGTTTAGGATTCGTTACCACAGCACGGGCAATGGCTACACGTTGTTGCTGACCGCCTGAAAGCTGTTGTGGAAAATGCTTGGCACGGTGGCTGATATTCATCCGTTTCAGAATATCATCTACCATACGCTTGCGTTCGCCGGCTTTTACTCCCAAATAGGTAAGAGGAAGCTCTACATTCTCATAAACATTCAGTTCATCTATCAGATTGAAACTTTGAAATACAAATCCCAGTTTGCCTTTGCGTACACGGGTACGTTCTTTCTCTTTCAAATCCGCCACTTCCTGTCCGAGTAGCTTATAACTGCCTTCCGTAGGATTATCCAACAGACCGAGTATATTTAATAAGGTGGACTTCCCGCAACCGGACGGTCCCATAATGGCTACAAACTCACCTTCTTTTACTTCGAGGTTTACATGATTCAATGCTACCGTCTCTACTTCCGAGGTACGGAATACTTTGCTGATGTTATTAATTTCAATCATAATTTTCGTTTTTCTATGTATTGTTTTTTATTCACTCTTAATACTGTTCACCGGATTTTCGTTTGCTATCCGCCAAGATTTCCAAAGGACGCAACTTACGATTACTGCCAAGTTAGCAACCACCACCAATACGTACACTATCCAACTGAGAGGAATCTGCTCGGCAAACTGTTCCATCCAAATACCATTGACATACCATGCTGCGATACTTCCGATAAGAACAGCCGGCAATGCCACAACAAGCACATCTTTAGACAACAGTTCCAAAACAGAAGAGGCTTCCGCACCGTTAACTTTACGGATTGCAATTTCTTTGCTGCGACGGCGCACTTCATCAGCGGTATATCCTATCAAACCCATCAACATGACGAAGAACATCGTTATGGCTGCCATTAACGTGGCGTTACGGAATACACGGACAGAGTTGTATGCGTTGGCAACATTCTTCTCGTAACCTCTGAAATCAATCGTCCGGTCATGAAATGCCTGTGCCACATCTTTGTTCAACTGTCGCAGATTAGTTTCAAAAGGAGCTTTCAGACGAAGATGTATCGTACCGTAAAAGTTTTTATCCCCCTTAGCTATAAACGGCATTTTCGGAGTAGTAAAAGATTCTATCTGAAAATCATTCAAGACCCCGGAAATTTTATATCGCCTTCCATCAATATTTATCATGCGTCCCACTACATCTTCCCCCCAACGCATCATCTCCGCAAAGGTTTCATTGACAATCACTTCATCTTTATCACGCGCCATACGCCCCGCTTTAAAAGTCATTCCCATTAGAGACGGATAATCCTCACGCATATAATAACAGGCACGTGAAGAAAAGAGCGCTTGTCCGCCCTCGTCTTTAATCATCGAACCGCTATAACCGAAAATAGGCGTATTGTTGGCACTGGACACTGCTTCCACATAAGGCAACCCTTTGAAAAAGTGATAAGCGGCATCACGTGCTTCTTCCGTGTCCCAATAAGCATCTCCTATTGCCATGCGCTGAGGATCGTAGCCCATATCCTTGTTGAGCACATACTGGTATTGCGCCATCACTACACACATCAGTCCGCATATGAATGCCACACCGGCAAACTGAATGAAAAGCAACGGACGCTTCCAACCTTTCTTACCCTCTGTATAACGGCGGAATACCTGTGACACGGGAATGCGGGCAAACAACCGACCCGGCAACACTCCGCCCACTATAAACAGTACGGTTATCACCGACAATGGTACCCAAATACGAGCCGGCGCCAACAGTAAAGAGAGTTTTGCAACAGCCGTATCCTCAAAGGAATCACGAAAATTCAAGAGAACCAGAGCCATCAATAGTAATGCCGCTGCAATGATTAAGCCCGTTTCCAATAAAAACATCCCAAATATCTTGCCACCGCTCGCGCCATTACACTTATGTACACCTATTGCTTTGGCACGATAAGTTAACGAAGAAATGGAAATCAGCACATAGTTCAATGCGGCGATAAAAAGAATGGCAAGACCTAAAATACTCATTATGTTGCGCATCCGCATCACATCTTCACGATTACGATATGTATCGCGAATAGGTTGTACAAATGCAGAATAACCGAATTCTTTCTTATCCACTGCAGGACGATACTTGTCTATCATGGCATCAATGCGTGTATTTATCACCGACTTGTCTGCTCCCGGACGGAAACGGATATATTCAGGAAAGCTGTCACCGCCACTCCACGAGTAATTACCTATTTTACGACTCCATATAGTAGGCATTGAAATAACGGCATCATGATGCCGAGTAACATTTTCCGGTAATGCCTCGTAAGTTCCTTTCACGGTAAGGTCGTACTGATGATCATAACTGATAACTTTCCCTATGGGATTTTCTCCGCCAAACATCTTTTGGGCAAGACGGTCGCTTAAAAAAACAATATCCGGTTGCTGGAGGTCATTCACCGGTTTTCCACTAAGGACTTCAATACCCATTGTCTGGAAATAAAGCGAATCGGCAACTATCTTTTCTTCATCAAAACGAACATTTCCATTATACAGCGGAGCATTCATCCAATGGCAAGTACTCGTAGCAGCCTCTACTTGTTCGGGAAAGTTCTCTAATATGGCACCTGCCACCGGACCGCTATTCTGTTCCTGTGGCGGATATTTCTCACCTTTGACGGTAAACACAGACCAAATTTGGTAAAGATTGTCATAGTCTTTGTAACAGGTATCAAAGCTCTGTTCGTATGCTACGCGGGAGAACAACAGGATACTCATCGTCAAGCTTAATCCTAAAGAGATTATCTTGATGATATTCGATCCACGTCCCCGAAGCAAGGTTTGAATGACATAATAGATTTGTTTCATACTATATTTATATTGCTATGTTTTCCTGCTTGAATAATGCAGAAAGCGTGCCAAAAACAATATACCACTGGCTATCAACAAATAGCAAACAAGTAATAACTGTACTCATGTCTAATTTTTAGACACTGCCTGTCCAAGAATTAGACACCTCCCCAATTATGAACTATAGAACAGAAAAACGGAAAATAGGATAAGTTTTCTATCAAACGAAAACTCTAACTTTGCCGAAAGTTTTCATTGCATATAATCCCATAAATATGATAAAGCTATACAAACCTTTATTTCTATCATTCTTCTGCCTGTTTATGGGCAGTTGTGATATGATAGATTATCATCCGTATGATGTACGAATCAGCGGCGAGACTGATGTTAATGCCCATAATATTGCAGAAATAGAACAGAAGTGCAAAGATAAGACAACGATTAAATTCGTGACTATGGGTGACTCTCAACGTTGGTATGACGAAACATTGGATTTCGTAAAAGAAATAAATAAGCGCAATGATATTGATTTCGTAATACACGGAGGAGACATGAGCGATTTTGGCCTTACAGATGAATTCCTTTGGCAGCGTGATATTATGAATAAACTTAATGTACCCTATGTAGCCCTGATTGGCAACCACGACTGTTTAGGTACAGGAGAGGAAACGTTTCGCACCGTATTCGGTAATCCCAATTTTTCGTTCATTGCCGGACGGATAAAATTCGTATGCCTGAATACCAATGCAATGGAATTCGATTACTCCCGCCCCATTCCCGACTTTACATATCTGGAGGGAGAGCTTACCAACCGCCGGGATGAATTCGACAAAACCGTAGTGTCCATGCACGTGCGTCCCTATACCGACCAATTCAACAATAATGTGGCCCGGGTCTTTCACCGCTATGTAGCCGAATTTCCCGGTATACAATTTTGCACTGCCGCCCACGAACACCATGTTTTTGAGGAAAATCTTTTTGAAGACGGCATCATGTATTATATGAGCGACTGTATGAAAAACCGTAATTACTATATATTCACTATAACCCCCGACGGATATGAACGCGAAGTGGTCTATTTCTAAACAACCGGTACTCACCGTTATCTGCCTGTTGTTACTGTGGTGCGTTTCACTTTCCGCACAAGAAAAGGATACGGTGTTTGTTACAAAATACGATACAATTTATTTGCAACACAAACCGGATACAGTTGTTACCGGGCACGTGCGCCACAGTCGTTACGACCGACGTGTACACCGTTACCGCAGACGGTGGGAAGCCTTAATTCCAACCCATACTAAAATACAGTTTGCCGGTAATATGGGACTGCTCTCACTGGGTACAGGCTGGGATTACGGAAAACGTAACCAATGGGAAACGGACATTTTTCTGGGTGTCCTTCCCAAGTATCAATCCGATTGCACCAAGATGACATTTACCTTGAAACAAAACTATATTCCGTGGAGTTTGCAAATCAAAGAAAGCCGATTCTCGGCAGAGCCCCTTACCTGCGGTATGTACTTCAACACCGTATTCGGCGACAAGTTTTGGGTAAGCGAACCGGAACGTTATCCGAAAGGCTACTACGGTTTTTCGTCCAAAGTACGCATCCATGCTTTCTTGGGGCAACGCATCACTTATGACATTGACCCTCGCCGCAGATTTACAGCAAAAGCTATTACGTTTTTCTACGAACTGAGTACTTGCGATTTATACATCGTAAGCGCCTTCACCAATAAATATCTGAAACCAAAGGATTACCTGAGTCTGTCCTTCGGGCTGAAGTTGCAGTTGCTGTAAGCTTTGTACGAGAAATACCAACCGTTGGTACAAGGAATACCAAACATTGGTACGAGGAATACCAAACATTGGTACAGCGTGTACCAAACATTGGTATAATCAGTATTCACAAATTATTATCTTTCTTTCCCCCTTTCTCGGGAAAATAGAATATATTTGTCCTCACAAATATAAAAAGACACTGTTCTGCCATGAAGAAATCCGGAAACATTCTTATCGTTGATGACAATCGCGGTGTACTCACCGCTTTGCAACTGCTGTTGAAACCTCATTTTGATAAAATAACCACTCTTTCTTCACCGGTTACCCTTCCCGCTACTTTGCACGAAGATACATGGCGGGTAGTACTCCTCGACATGAATTTCACGTCCGGTATCAATACCGGAAACGAAGGCCTTTACTGGCTGCACGAAATAAAGAAGCAATATCCGGCACTCCCCGTAGTGCTGTTCACCGCTTATGCCGACATAGACCTTGCCGTACGCGGAATAAAGGAGGGTGCAACGGACTTTATCGTCAAGCCTTGGGATAACGGAAAATTAGTAGAGACTCTGCTGAATGCTGCACAAAACACCCCTGCATCCGGGAAGAAGAAAACAACGGCGGAATCTGCAAACGCCGTTTCCTCCATGTACTGGGGAGAAAGTCCCGTCATGCAACAGCTTCGCATACTGGTAGAGAAGGTGGCAACCACCGATGCCAATATCCTCATCACCGGTGAAAACGGTACGGGTAAAGAGATGCTTGCCCGCGAAATACACGCCCTTTCCACCCGCCACCGCAAGGAAATGATAAGCGTGGACATGGGCGCCATCACCGAAAGCCTTTTTGAAAGCGAGCTTTTCGGACACATGAAAGGCTCTTTCACCGATGCCCATACCGACCGTTCCGGAAAGTTCGAGGTCGCCGACCACAGCACGCTCTTTCTTGATGAAATCGGTAATCTCCCCTATCATCTGCAAGCCAAACTGCTGACAGCCATTCAGCGTCGCAGCATCGTACGGGTGGGCAGCAACACGCCTGTTCCCGTAGACATCCGCCTTATCTGCGCCACCAACCGCAACCTGTCCGAAATGGCGGACAAAGGAGAATTCCGTGAAGACCTGCTCTACCGCATCAACACCATCCATCTTGAAATCCCTGCATTGCGGGAGCGACCGGAAGATATAATTCCGCTGGCAGAGCGTTTCATAACACGTTTCTGCAAGCAATACGGAAAGACGCCTTTACGTCTGGACAATGCGGCGCGCGAGAAGCTGATGCTGCATCCCTGGTTCGGCAACATCCGCGAACTGGAGCATGCCATCGAAAAAGCCGTTATCATCTGCGACGGCGCATTCCTATCCGCCGGATTATTCCAGCTGCAACGCAGGAACGAAACACCGGAAATGCCCGTGTCCACTCTTGAAGACATGGAAAAGCAAATGATACGCCGGACACTGGACAAGTGCGGCGGTAATCTTTCAGCTGTAGCCTCGCAACTGGGCATTACCCGGCAGACGCTTTACAATAAAATGAAAAAGTATGGACTTTAAGAAATATAAGAGTATAAGCCAATATTATATTTTCCGGACCGTCGTCAGTCTGCTCATAGCTGTGGCCGCCGGAATAATGTGGACGTTATTCTTCCTGAAGTCTCCGGAATCACACAGTCTTGGCGACCCTTTGTTTTGGGCTGTATTCTTCACCGTATTTCTTCCTCTGGCGGTACGCTGGCAGCAACAGTTGTATCACCGCCATACCCGTAAAGTCCTTTTCATGCTCGATGCCATTGAAAACAACGATACGGCCATTCACTTTTCCGAAACGGACGGTACCGAAGACAACCGTCTCATAAACCGTTCCTTGAACCGTGTAGCCCGCGTATTATATAATGTAAAGAGCGAAACCGCCCAACAGGAGAAGTACTACGAGCTTATCCTCGACTGTGTAAACACCGGCATTATCGTGTTGAACGACAACGGAGCAATCTATCAAAAGAACAACGAAGCCCTGCACCTGCTCGGGCTGGAAGTATTTACCCACATCCGCCAGCTGTCACGTGTGGACAATCATCTGATGGATATGCTCACCACTTGCCGTTCCGGCGACAAGTTCCAAGTGGCATTCAGCAATGAACGCGGCACAGTGAACCTTGCTATCCGCGTCAGCGACATCACTGTCCGTCGGGAACACCTGCGCATTCTTGCACTGAACGACATCAACAACGAGCTGGACGAAAAAGAAATAGATTCATGGATACGCCTTACACGGGTACTGACCCATGAGATTATGAACGCCGTAACCCCCATCACCTCCTTAAGCGACACGCTATCAGAACTGACCGAAGCAAAAATATCAAAAGAAGAGATACGCAATGGTCTGCAAACCATCAGCGCCACAGGCAAAGGGCTGCTCGCTTTCGTAGAATCCTATCGCAGATTTACACGCATCCCTACTCCCGAGCCCTCTTTATTCTATCTCAAAAGTTTTATCAGCCGCATGGTGGAACTGGCGCGACATCAGTATCCCGGCACTCCGGTCAGTTTCAATGTTTCCATCGTTCCCGATGATTTGATACTCCATGCAGACGAGAACCTCATTTCACAGGTCATCATCAACTTACTGAAGAACGCCATACAGGCTTTTGAAATGTCTTCCTCTCCCACAGAAGAAAAACACATCAACATACGCGCCTATTGCAACGAAGCCGAAGCCGTACTGATTGAAATATCCAATAACGGCCCTGCCATTCCCCCGGACATTGCCGAACATATCTTCATCCCCTTCTTCACAACCAAAGAAAACGGAAGCGGCATCGGGCTGAGCATCTCCCGGCAAATCATGCGCTTATCCGGCGGAAGCATCTCTCTGATACCCGGAAAAGAGACTACTTTTGTGTTGAAGTTTAATTGAACTAATTAAGTCTTGTATTTGTTAGCAATAATAAATATCTTTGTACACGAAGGTACATAAAACATTCTATAAACAACTTTATAACACAATACATATGTTATTTACAGCCGAAAACATTCTACTCGTAGGTTCTATTTTACTTTTCGTCAGTATCATTGTAGGTAAGACAGGCTATCGCTTCGGAGTTCCCGCTTTGTTGCTTTTTCTTGTAGTGGGTATGCTCTTCGGTAGCGATGGGCTCGGATTGCAATTCCATAATGCCAAAGAGGCGCAGTTCATCGGCATGGTGGCCTTAAGCATCATCCTGTTTTCGGGTGGTATGGACACCAAGTTCACAGAAATCAAGCCCATTCTCTCCCCCGGTATCGTATTGTCCACTTTCGGCGTACTGCTGACGGCGTTGTTTACCGGATTATTCATATGGTGGCTTTCGGGCATGAGCTGGACCAATATTCATCTGCCGCTCATCACATCCCTGCTGCTCGCTTCTACCATGTCGTCCACAGACTCGGCATCCGTATTCGCCATCCTGCGCTCGCAGAAGATGAATTTGAAGCACAACCTGCGGCCTATGTTGGAGTTGGAAAGCGGTAGTAACGACCCGATGGCCTATATGCTGACTATCGTGCTGATTCAGTTTATTCAGTCTTCGGGAATGGGTGTTTCACAAATAGCCCTCTCCTTTGTGATACAGTTCATTGTGGGTGCTGCCGCAGGTTATCTATTGGGCAAACTGGCTATCCTCATGCTGAACAAGCTGAACATTGACAACCAGTCACTCTATCCCATCCTGCTGCTGTCGTTCGTATTCTTCACATTCTCCATCACCGACCTGATGAAAGGCAACGGCTATCTGGCGGTCTACATTGCCGGTATGATGGTAGGCAACAACAAAATCATGTACCGCAAGGAGATTTACACCTTTATGGACGGACTGACATGGCTTTTCCAGATAATCATGTTCCTTTGTCTCGGCTTGCTGGTCAACCCGCACGAAATGCTTGAAGTGGCGTGTGTGGCATTGCTCATCGGCATCTTTATGATTGTGATAGGACGTCCGCTCAGCGTATTTCTCTGTCTGCTCCCATTTGGAAAACGCATCAATCTGAAGTCCAAGTTCTTTGTTTCGTGGGTGGGGTTGCGCGGCGCAGTCCCCATTATCTTCGCCACTTATCCGGTGGTGGCGGATGTGCCCGGTGCGGATGCAATCTTTAATATCGTGTTCTTCATCACCATTCTGTCCCTCATCATTCAAGGCACTACCGTTTCAAAAGTAGCAAGCATGATGGGACTTTCCACCCCGATGGAAAAGACGGGCAATGACTTCGGAGTAGAACTGCCCGAAGATATTGATTCCGACCTGCGCGATGTAACCGTCACCCAAGAGATACTCGACACGAAAGGCGATACACTCAAAGACATGAATCTGCCTCAGGGAACCCTCGTCATGATAGTGAAGCGCGGCAACGAATATCTGATACCTAACGGTAGTCTGAAACTCCATGTGGGAGACAAGCTGCTTCTTATTTCTGAAAAGACCAAAGAATAGGAAATAAGGAAGAGTGTTCTCCCATGAAAAAAAACTCAAACCACTTGCTTTGCATCACTATAAGCCCTATATTTGCGCAGTTTTAACTAAAGTGTGCAAATATACGCATGGAACAAGAACAACGGTTCATTGACTATATCGAACAAAGCATCGTACAGAACTGGGACAGAAATGCCCTGACAGACTACAAAGGAATAACTCTACAATATAAGGATGTTGCCCGCAAGATTGCAAAATTTCATATCGTATTGGAAAGCGCCGGTATTCAGCCCGGTGATAAAATAGCCGTATGTGGTCGTAACAGCGCCCATTGGGCGGTCTGCTTTCTGGCAACTGTAACTTATGGCGCTGTAATTGTTCCTATCCTCCACGAATTCAAGGCAGATAATATACACAATATCGTCAACCATTCCGAAGCTAAACTCCTTTTTGTCGGTGACCAGGCTTGGGAAAACTTGAACGAAGAGGCCATGCCGCTGCTTATGGGAGTTGTCCTGCTGACGGACTTCACTCCGGTTGTCTGCCGGGACGAACGTCTCATGGAAGCTTTTGAACACCGCAACGCCATCTACGGCTCACGCTACCCCAAGAATTTCCGTCCCGAACATATTTGCTACCGTAAGGAACAATCGCCCGAGGAATTGGCGGTCATCAATTATACGTCCGGTACTACAGGCTACTCCAAAGGCGTAATGCTGCCCTACCGCAGTTTGTGGTCCAACATAGCCTACTGCCACGAGATGCTACCCGTACGTCCCGGTGACCATATTGTATCCATGCTTCCTTTGGGACACGTTTTCGGTATGGTATACGATTTTCTTTACGGCTTCTCGGCAGGCGCACACCTTTACTTCCTTACCCGTATGCCGTCGCCAAAGATTATCGCACAGTCATTCTCCGAAATCAAGCCGCGCGTCATATCTTGCGTACCTCTCATCGTAGAGAAGATTATCAAGAAAAATATTCTACCCCTTATAGACAACAAAATAGGTAAACTATTGCTGCGGATGCCCATCGTCAACGACAAGATAAAGGCTGATATGCGCAAGAAAGCAATGGATGTTTTCGGCGGAAACTTCGATGAAATCATTATCGGCGGCGCGCCTTTCAACGCCGATGTGGAACGTTTCCTCAAACAGATAGGATTTCCCTACACCATTGCTTACGGCATGACGGAATGTGGCCCTATCATCTGCTCCAGCCGTTGGGAAACCCTGAAGCTTGCTTCTTGTGGAAAAGCTACCACACGTATGGAAGTAAAAATAGACTCTCCCGATCCTCAGAATGTAGCGGGTGAAATCATCTGCCGGGGAACTAACCTCATGTTGGGTTATTACAAGAATGCAGATGCCACTTCTCAAATAATAGACGTCAATGGCTGGCTGCACACAGGTGACCTTGCCACAATGGATGCCGATGGCTACGTCACCGTACGCGGGCGCAGCAAGAATATGCTTCTCACTTCCAGCGGACAGAACATCTATCCCGAAGAAATAGAAAGCAAGCTGAACAATATGCCATACGTATCAGAATCATTGATTGTATTGCAACACGATAAACTCGTAGCTCTGATATATCCGGACTTTGACGATGCTTTTGCTCATGGCCTGCAACAAGCCGATATAGAGAAAGCGATGGAAGCCAACCGGAATGAGCTGAACCTGCTGCTGCCAACATACTGCCAGATTACTAAAGTGAAAATACACTTTGAGGAATTTGAAAAGACCGCCAAAAAGAGTATCAAACGCTTCATGTATCAAGAAGCAAAAGGCTGAGATTCTTAAAAAATATATAGCAAGAAGTATGATTTTATAATAAGCGTTATAAAACATACTTTTTTTCTTGGATAATTTGCAGATTTCTCAAGTGTCCGTATCTTTGCAGTGTGTTTTTCATAGTATTAGATTTAAGGTTAACAAAGGTTGGAGTACAGCGGTACTCCTTTTTTTATGTCTTTACATTTCAGTGCCCCGGAATATTAATTATCTTTACGAAAAAATTGAAAGGCATGGATATACATACGTTTATCAACAATTATCGGGAAGCATTCGGGCAGCAAACTGAACTTCCTATCGCTTTTTGGTACTCCGACCAATTAGAAACTTCGACAGAGAAAGTAAACGGTTGCTTCTTCAAAAGCATGGCGCAAGTCAGAAGCGGAAAAACAATCAGCCTCAACGCAGAGACAATAAGTTGCGGTGGCGGCAAGTTTTACACAGGCTTCACAGATATGCCGGAGCATGTGCCCGGTTTCGTTTCTTTAAAAGAGAAATACAAGAAAACACCTGAAATGGTTATCGACTTTATACAAAAGTTACAAGTACCCAAAACAGAAAAAGCCTATCTCCACTTTACACGAATCGATAATCTAACTTCTTTCGACAAAGTGGAAGGTATACTGTTCCTCGCAACTCCCGATATTTTGGCCGGACTGACTACGTGGGCTTTTTCCGACAACAATACATCAGACTGTGTATCTGCTCCGTTCGGTTCGGGCTGCTGCTCTGTCGTAACCCAAGCCGTTCTTGAAAATCGGAAGCAAGGAAAAAGAACTTTTCTGGGATTCTTCGACCCGTCTGTACGTCCTCACTTTGAGGCAGACTTACTAAGTTTTACAATTCCAATGTCCCGATTCAAGGAAATGTATCATACAATGCGCGAAAGCTGTCTGTTTGGTACACATGCTTGGAGCAAACTAAAGGAAAGAATAGAAAGCACACAGAAAGAAACAATTTCTTTCAATCATTTAAATGTGTCTTTTGAGATTCTTCCGAACATTATGTTGCGTGAAGTAACGATAGAAGACGCGGCTGCCATATATCATGCCATTGATACCCACCGCGATTATATGCGTACTTGGCTGCCGTTTGTCGATAATCTGAAGTCCGTAGCCGACGAAGAAAACTTTTTGAAAGGAGTCCTCTCTGCCCCTGCCGAAAACTACGAGCCGATATTCGGCATCCGAAACAAACAGAATGAGATTTGCGGACTGGTAGGTTTCCATTTCTCCGACTTTGCCAATCACCGTACAGAAATCGGTTATTGGTTATTGCCCGAATACCAGCATCAAGGCATTATGACTGCTTGCGTTCGCCGCCTGTGCCAATGGGCAGTTGAAACCAAAAATATAAAACGCATACAGATACGCTGTGCCACAGGCAATACTGCAAGTAACGGCATTCCTATCCGACTTGGTTTCCGTCTGGAAGGAACAGAACGTGCCGGAGAATTATTGACCTCGGGAAAATATGCAGATATACATGTATACAGTATTTTGAAGGAAGAGCTTATTATGGAACAACAAATTAAACTCAACGAACACAACAAGCAGGAATATCCACCTATGCATACAGTCGAAATGAACACACCCTTAATTAATCAACTATAATACAGAGCGTTAAATCATATACTAAAAAATCATAATTACGCATTTATCTTACGCACTTGTTTTACGCAACTCGCTTAGAAAATATAAGCCAATAAAGGAAATAAGGTCAGTATTACCAACACCTATTAGGAAGTTAATATTCACAAATATACAATATACTATAAAAGTGAATGCCTGCAAATTACGATTTCACACATAGCTTCTATAAACAACTAATAATCAAAAATCTGCATACATTCTTAATATTCATTTATACTCTTAATGAATATTGGATTGAAACAATCAAATTTCATTTTGGAAGCCTATATAAATCTCATTTTTGGTACATAGTTTATCATACAATAGAAATGAACTTATACTGTATTAGTACATTTATTTCAACTATCAATACTTATCCAATTTAACACAAAACAGCCCAAGCATATTTAAATAAAATGGGGCTTTAAAACATTGTACTCAAAAAATAAATATTCTTTTGCAAATTCCAATTAGTTTTAGTTCCTTTGTATAATATAACTCTAACATTAAACAAAATGGAAAAACGAACAGAAGGAGCATGGCTGATACACCACACCAAAAAACTATTTGATGTAAGGGATACTCAAGACTTTGAAGATATTGAACTAGCTGGTAAATGTGGAATTTTTCTATCTAACTTAGCTGCAGACGAAAATACCGATTTAAATAAAGATAAGGTCGATGCCATAGCAAAAGCTTCAAGTATAAAAAAAACAGAGATAGAAACGATTAAAAACAAACTTGTAGAGGCACATTTAATTGATGTTGTAAAAAATGGAGGTATTTCAGTATTAGGCATAACAACTTCTACGGTTTTATCACATACAGCTAATATATTTGATTCTTCAAATTCAAATAATTATCAAAAGGCTGCTTTAGAGTTATCTGAAAGGATATCAGATTTGCCCAAACCTGAGAAAGAATTAAAAGAATACATATCAGATGAATATAAACTGACTTCTAGAGATACAGTTGATTTATTTTCTCAATGTGAAGAAATAGGTTTTATTGATTACGAGAATCTAGATAATGACTCTAAATTTTATTTCAATGGTAACCTATTTAGAAAAGAAAATATTCAAAAAACAAATGCTATATTGAATTCGTTAAACTCTGATGACAGTAGGAAAATTCTTGAGATGAATGAACTTTTGTCAAGAAAAGGTTGTATCACATTCGAAAAAGCTAAAGCTATTTTAGGAGAAGTACTACTAACTAAACTTCAATCAATAGGTATGTACGATTTCAATGAAGTGAGTAATTCACATGAAACCAAAACTTTTGTAACGAAACCATCCGCATTTTCTAAATACGGCAATCCTTTTGAAGAGGATGCATTAGATTTAGCTAAAGCGTTCGTTTCATCATTATACTATGGAATGAACTTTAGTTCTTCAGGAAGAGGCAGAATTACCATGCTTAATGCTTTAATGAGAAAATTAGTGAATGGTTTTGAAGTTGGTCCAGCTACAGCCATTGGGGAAGATTATAGATTGCTAGAACTGAAAAGGGTCATTCAGCTTCGTGATGCTGGAAATAATCGCTATTTCATGAAATTACTGAAAAAAGATGTAGGCCAATTGGCTCTACAAGTCTTAGAATTTGGTGATGCAACGGAACAGTCAATCCAAAATTCAATAGTTTATACTGGTAGTGTCACTAATTATAAAGGTCCAGAGCAAAAGCGATTCATTAGTAGGAAAAGGCAAACAAGCCAATCCAAAAAATCAGTAGCAGAATTATTACGAACTTTTAGAAATTAGACTATGGAAACTCAGCAGACGCTTTTTAAAGGTGAATTAATGGAAGAGTTATTGAGATATTATTTTCTAGAAATGGGCTATTTTGTGGCTAGAGGAGTGAAATTTCAATACCAAAATATGGATGTAACTGATATCGACTTATTTTTATATGGAAGACCATCAAGTTTAACACGAGAAAGAATCAATGTTGATATTAAAAATAAAAAAACGCCACAAGCGTTTGAACGAATTGTATGGGCTAATGGTCTAATGCGAATTCTAAATCTTGATTCTTGTATAGTTGCTACAACAGATTCAAAGCCGATAATTACTTCTTTTGCTCAATCAATGCACACTATGGTTTTGGATGGTAAGTTTTTGAACAAAATTAAATCTATCACCAATGAAAATGAGCGTATCTCTGAAGAAGATTTATTAAATGAACTTTCAAAATATAAAAGTTACAAAACCTACAATAATAAGAGTTGGAAATATATCTATGAATTTTCAAAATCAAGACTTCTTACAGAATTAGACTACTCAGGGTTTAACTCCTCTATAATGGACTTAAATTACTTTATTACTAAATATATTGCTGACGAACAAAAAAGAGCAATTTCATTAAGAATGGTCTATGTAATACTAGCACATACTCTTATTATAATGGATTTTATTTTAAAAGACATCGCCTTTTTAGAACAAAAAGATAGAGAATCAAAACTTTCTATTGGATTAAAGTATGGAAATTTAGGAAAAGAAGGAATTGATAAAATAATATCTATGGCAATGCATATCTCGGGAGTGACTTCAGCTAATACTATCATGAAGTCATTAGATAGTATCCCTGTAGATATTCTTAAAGACTTTTTTTCAAAAAATGAGAATGCAAAAAAAGCATTTGGTTGGGCTAAAGAACTCAGCATATTAGCATTCTCTTCCACATTAATATATCCAAATGAAATCGAGTCTTCCTTAAAAGGCGTATTATCTGTCATTTTAGATTTTCTATCCATTGACAGAAAGACTTTTTTCGAAACTAAATAAATTTTATAAAAAACAATCTACTATTTCCTCCATTTTACATAGAAAGGAACATTAAAAAAATTATGTTCCAAAATATCGAATACAGAAACAACGACAACCCTAGCATATAAACATCTATATAAGCTAGGGTTTAAATTTCCTCTTCCACTGGAGTATCAGGTAAAAAGTCCCGAGGAGAACAACCAAAGACTTTAGCAAGTATATTCAAATGGTTTAGATTATATTTTGCCCTCCGTTTAGGATTCTCAATATCAGCAATAAAACTTGCAGACATATTCATGTAATCTGCCAATTCCATCTGCGACCATTTTCTTTCCATTCGCATAGCCTTCACTTTCTGTATTACAAATTCTTCTATTTTAGTCATATACCAATTATTTAAATTGGTAAAGGAAAGATTATTGCAGAAATATTTTGAGCGTACATGTACGTGTATTATCTTTGCAGTCTCAATTATACAAGAAGTGTTTAACTAAAAAAAAGAAAAATGAAAAAGAAAACCATTTTTTTATTGACCATTTTATTAATGGCAATTTTCGTAACAAGCTGTTCAAGCGATGATGATAATGAAAAAACAGAATTCACATCAACACTAACAGTAAATGGAAGTGCTGTCAAGATTACAAATCTCGAAGGTAAAGCAATAGCGAATAGTATGTTTGAATTTTGGGTAAATGATGCAATATCCGATTTTTATATTCAAGGTAACATTGACTATCGTGAAGAGCTAACAACGGGGAAAGATGTAACCAAGGGTTGCAAAATGTCAATTGCTTTAGTAAAACTTGAAGAATGGTATTCCTCTGAAAAAGAGTATATTTCTGGTACTGTTACAATTGAAAAATGGGATTTGGAAAATTTCAGAGTTACACTTGTATTTAAGGATTATAAATGCAAATCGGGTTCAAAGAGTATTGTTTTAAACGGTAGTGTTACCTTTCCAACATCCATAAATATTTAATCAATAGAATAAACAACTTTAAATTGAGTAGTTACATACAAGTATAACTGTTAAATACGGCTTCATTATTCCTATGAATAAAATTGCACTTGCACTTATTTCATTAATATTACCATTCTCTTTAGTCTACACATCACCACGAAAAAAGGTAGGTATCGTTTTAAGTGGTGGTGGAGCTAAAGGGGTTGCGCATATTGGAGTAATAAAGGCTCTTGAAGAATTAAATATACCTATTGATTATATTGCAGGAACAAGCATCGGAGCTATTATTGGCGGATTATATTCTATAGGTTATACATCCGAACAATTAGAAATAATAGTGAAACAAACAAACTGGATAGACTTACTTACCGATAAAGTTTCACGCAAAGAAATTCCTTTTCCGTTTAAATCTGATGACAGTAAATACTTTATGTCATTTCCTATCAACAATAGTGGAAAGAATGGAGGTATAATAAAAGGGAAGAACATATCACAGTTATTACATCAACTTACAGAAGGCTATCAAAATGTAACTAATTTCGATAGCCTTCCAATTCCTTTTGCATGTATTGCCACAGATATGGTAAGAAATCAAAAAGAGGTCATTCGCTTTGGCAAACTTTCAGAGGCAATGCGTGCAAGTATGGCTGTTCCCATTGTTTTTTCACCGATATATTCAGGACAAAAAGTTTTAATTGACGGAGGATTTAAAGACAATCTACCAATTGATGTTGTCAAAGCTATGGGAGCAGATATTATTATTGGCATTGATGTACAATCTGAATTATCAGATTCGGACAACTTACATTCTATTGCAGGGATAGCCAATCAGCTTATGTTAATGATTTGTCAATCATCGCTTGATGAAAGTACTAAGGATATAGATGCTTATATAAAAGTTGATGTAGAAAACTATAATGCTGCAAGTTTTACAAAAGCCGCAATAGACACTCTCATTATAAGAGGAGAAAATGCCGCAAAAGCCAATTACAACACATTATTATCAATCAAGAATAGGGTAGGCATAGTAAATAATGAAAAAAACAATAAAGCCAAATTACCCTTGTTTTATCCGCAATATGCTCCAAGCAATGATAATCAACTAAGAATTGGACTAAGATTTGATAGCGAGGATATTGCAGCAGTGATTCTTAATATCAATTTGAATAAACAAAAATTCGGGAAAGCCGAAATAGTGGCGAGAGGAGGAAAACAATCTTTCCTCAGAACCCAATATCATCTTCCTATATCAAAACCACAATGGATAACACTTTCAAATCAAATTGGTTACAATGATATATTTTTATACAGTCATGGACACAAAATATCTAACCCAACCTTTATACGGAATACTAGCAGTCTAATTTACTCTATTATACCTTCTATAAATCTTCAAATGGAAGTTGGAGCTTCATTAGATTATCATCGGTATTATAGGACATTGGTAAGTGAAGATGCAACACTAATGAAACGAAAGAATTTATTTCTTAATTATCATACAAAATTGAAATATGAAACTTTAGACAAAAGATATTTTCCTACTAAAGGTTTGAAAACTAATATTTTTTATACAATATATACCAATTTGCATACTAACACTGCATACTCATCACTTGCTACCCAAATCACCAAGATATTTCCAATCACACTAAATACATTTATTATACCGACAATATACGGAAGATTTATTTTTAATGATGGCATTCCGTTTATGTACAGCAATGTTATCGGTGGAGAAGGATATAATCCACATTACGAGCAACAAATACCTTTTTCAGGGCTAACTCATACAGAATCCACCCTGAAATTATTGGGAAATGCACAAATCCAAGTAAGACATAAATTTCATGAAAAGCAATACCTTACCTTATCAGGAAATTATGCCATCCATCAAAATCAGTTTTCCAACTTCCTTCAAGGCAAAAAAATATATGGAACAAGTATTGGATATGGTTACGATAGTCCATTGGGACCTATAGAGGGATTTATATGCTACTCCAATAGGACTAACAAACTGGGATTTTATCTTAATATCGGATTTGGATTTTAAAAAATACAGATTTAAAAACTGAGCATATCATACGTTTCTAACAATTCTTTTGAGCGTAACCCCAAATACTTACGTGTAGTCATTACATCAGCGTGATTAAACAATTCCGACAGTTTGATAAGAGCAAATTCCGAGTTTTCCCCAGCAGCCTCAACGACTTTCCTGCCAAATGTTTTTCGCATACTATGGGTACTAAAATGTTCAATTTTCAAATTATATTTTGATTTTATTGACTTGAATAACACGTTTATTCTTTGTGTACTATACACCATTTTTTTGCGACTGATAAAACATTTTTCATTTTTATCTGTTATATTCAAAGCCATATAACAGTCTGCAATATGCTTTTGAAAATTTGAATTGATTTTTATTTCCCGTCTTTTACCCGTTTTCTTTTCTATAATAACGAACCTTTCATCATCCAGCAACATAGACCATGTAAGAGTAAGAATATCCGATATGCGTAGCCCAAAGAAACTGCCACAACCAATAAGTAAAGACAGACGGTATTCTTTGTCACGATACAATTTTCTAACTAATGAAAGCATTGTGTCCCATTCAATATAATCACTTGTTACATAACTGTTTTTTAAGCTCATAATATTCTCTTTTAATTGAAATTTATAGTTTTTGAATATACTGCAAACCGACTCATTATTAAAACACTGATAATCAATCTATATTCAAAAGTTATAGAAGTGAATATCAAAAAATGGCTATCAAGTTTTCCCATCTGAAGGAACGCCAAACACATTTTTCCAAATCAAAATAAGCCGTTGTTGCAAAATCTTCTCTGCTCTGTCCCTACCCACAAACCTTATCTTTTATAAAATCGGGATTGCTAATACCAAATGCAACACGAACTCCACCATCACTTTTCAAATAAGCAAATTTGACGATTGTGCTACGTTTTAATTACAGTACAAATATATGACATATACTTAATATCTGCAATTTATTTACGCTAGAAATAGTTAAATACATGACATTTATTCATTTTATGCCATGTAATTCTTATTTTTGCAATAAAAATATTGTAATTATGACTGAAAAAGAGAAAAAAGAACGAACAGTAATACATCTCTATATAAGAGAGAATGATACTCACCACTATTTTGGCAGTATCGCTAACGTATTTGAATACTTTTCTGCTGAGGAAATTGGAATAACCTACGGTTCGCTAAGAAATTATGGACTTTCCAATGAAAATTCATATCAAAATGCAAAATCTATAATCAGGAAAGGAATACTTTTATCAAAATCAGGAAATCGTGGTAAAAAATAGATAGCAAACAGTGTGCCACCTAACATTCGGATATATATCCAGTCACTTATATTTCATATAAAACATTGTATTACAACAAATTGATACCATATCACAAAAATCAGATGATAATAAGACACTTTATACCATACTTGTACTTTTTGAGGACTTTTCAGACTAAATTTCTTATTAAAAGTTAGTAATATACATTAGAAAGTCGTATATTTGCATAAATAAAATATACTTATATTATATAGTTGAAAGTAGGTATACCTGGAAGTAATGGTTTGTTAAGGTTACATTGCTTCCTTTGTTCAACTATCAAACCTTAACATCCTAAATAAGTGACACGTACAAGTCACACAATAATGTCAACCTTAACATGTACAAAAATGAAAAATTTTCTTTTAAATTGATGATTTCCGTCAATGGTTTCACAGAAAAACCTACCAGTAAAGACTACAACAAAATATCCTTTGAAGAAAAAGAAATTACTATTTCTGAATTGGAGCAATTTATAAAACAAGGATATATATTCTCTTGCACATATATCGACAAGGAAATAAAATCCCTCTTTGGTTATAAGAAGAAAGAAAGGGCATTACATACTAACATAATAGTATTTGATATTGATAATACATTATTATCATTCAATGAATTATTAGTAACATTGAAATATCAGCCAAGCATTGCGTATACCACATTTTCACATATTACTAAAGGAAACAGATATAGACTTCTATACATTTTCAATACACCACTAAATCAAAATCAATATCAGATACTATATGATAATATTATAACAAATATAGAATTAGATAATCATAATAGAGCAATCTACCAATTTTATTTAGGGAGCTACGCAAATTGTAAACTTATAAACAATCTTATCATTTATAGTTATGATGACATTTCCATTTCTAACAGTATAAAAGAAAAGCCAACACCATACAATATACAGTTACAAATGGAAAAGAGAGATAAAGTTGTTGTTGAAATAAAGGACCATGAATATATTACCAATTTTTGGAACCTTTCCCATAAAGACTTAATAGAAAAATACAGAGAAAAATATCCATTCTTTGAAAATAATTTGGAAGAAGCCAATGAAGATATTCCATATATTACAATACCTGAAAACTATTGCTGTATCAAAAGATATTGGTTCAAGGAAAAAACAAAACTTGATAATGGTAATTGTGTTTACTCCAACAGAGTATGTAAAATTAAAGACGGGAACGGGCGTAGAAAAAAACTCTTTTTAAATGCTATAGTACGCAAATATATGTACCCACAAATTGAATTTGAACATTTACTGCACTGTTTAGCCAATGAACTATACTACTACATCAACAACAGCAAGGACCCAATAAGCAAACAAGAATTATATGATATCGCAGAAAATGTATACAATGAAAACATTGACAAATACTCAGCAATGATTAAACAACAGCAGACAGAAAAAAGAAAATGGATAATAAACCCTCAATATTGCATTAAATACAATCTTTCAGCTAAGACTGTACGAAATATGGTAAAAGGGAAAATCAATAATGAATTAATTGGCTTATATTATGATTGTTCCAAATCCCTAAAAGAAAATCTATCAACTTTTAAAGAACTGAATTTAAAAGTAGGAAAAAGTAAATTATATGAATGGTGTAAAGAAAACAACATTCCAACCAATATGAAAAATAATCAATCAACTAAAAATACTGTTGGCTTATATCTGTATAACCCTATTTCGGCAATAGCAGGATAGGATTCCCCTATAGAAATCCACTCGTTACAAACTATAAGGGGGGGACTACAAAATCCTCCCCCTGAGTGAGGGGTTACGGTGGTAGGAATATTATTATTTATGACTTGGATAATAAACGTTCCAAGACCTTGTCATTGTGTACTTTCCAATCAGTTCTGTTTTCTTGTAAAGATTTTCCAAAATCTTCATTAGAAGGTACGCTTAAATCTTTACCACTATCTTCATAAGCATAAAAAGGGAAACATCCCATCCATCCTGTTGCTTGTATCATTTGATTAAATGTATCATAATCATACTCACCTGATTTAAACTCCACATATATTTTACTTCCACCATGATAAGTAATAATACGTGTACTTTTATCATACGAAAAACAATGTTCCGTATTATTAAGTAACCACCCCTGAAATTCAACACCATAATGACAATGCAATTCATCATAAAACATCTCCTCCTTTTTATAACGAGCGCATTTAATTGTTCCCCACATCTCCTCACCTCCTTTATAAGATACTACGACCAATAACCAAAGTTCATGTAAACGAAATATAGTAATTTTATCAATATATTCATCAACCATAGTCTTTACCAAATCCCTATTTTTCCTAATCTCATCCATTTTATTAATCAACAAAGGATTGGCATTCAAACGCTTCAAATTATCAATAGTAATTCTCTTTGTTGTGATTTCTCGTGACAATTTATCCATAGTTTTGTTCAACACGTTTTTAGTTTCATCATATTTATGTTTTGCATCTGAAATCAAATTCTTTGCAACCTCATCGTCTTCAATCGCAATAAGACGTTTAAGTGTCTTTTTATAAAGATTCTCCGCTTCAACCAATTCTGTATTCTTTGATGATTTTATTTGAACCAACTCTTCGATTTCTTTCCCTAAATTTTCTATCTTTAAAATATTGGTCTGCTGAATATTAATCTCAGCAAACATTTGAATTGACAACTGTAAAACAAGTCCATCCAATTTCCATTGTCGAAGTTCTGCCCCATTCGTGCATGTTCGTGGTTTATCTTTACGATTCACTCTACCATAACATTTGTAAGTACGTCCACCACTGATATAATTTTTAGATGTTTCATTTGATTTCCCTACAGAAAAATTAGCACCGCATTCGCCACATACCATTAAATGTTTCAATAAATTCTCATGCCTGACTGCATTATTCTTATTATAATGCGCTTTGGAAAGTTTATCTTGGGCTTGCTGAAACAACTCGTCTGATACAATTCGCAGACTTTCCACATGTTCCGAATATTCATAAACAATCTCTCTATCTTGCCTTTCGGATAACGGAAGTGGATTGGTAGGGTCTGGTTTATAAAATGTTATTCTACGATTACCTTTATATAACTCATTGTGCATAAGTCTGTTTATTGTAGAAATACGCCATTTTAAATTATCTGTATCAAATTTATACTCTTTCACCTCCAATCCTTTTGCTTCTCTATTCTTCTTGTACTCATTCAATTTTCTTACGTATGGAGCAGGTACTTTCTCAGCATTCAATATCTCTGATATTTGAATTGAAGAATATCCACCAACATACATTTCAAAAATACGGGTAACAATCTTACTTTCGATAGGATTTATAACAATCTGTTTATTTTCATTGTGCATATAACCATACGCACGTTCATCCCCGCCTCCATGACCTGCTTGAACTTTTGTTATCTTGCCACTTAATGAACGTTCAACAAACAATTCTATCTCATAGCTTGACATAACAGCAAGTACATGCAATAAAATAATACTACCTACATCTTTATTACTATCTCTTACCCACAATTTTTGTTTATCAAAATACAAGTTAATACCTTTATCTATAAACAATTTGATTTGTTCTAATAACTCCGTAGCATTTCTTGCAAGACGAGAAAATTCAGAGAATAAAATTATATCAATATCCCCATATTCGACTCTTTCAAGCATCTTCACATATTCAGGACGGAACTCTCCCTTTTTAAAACCACTAATAACATCTATGAAAATATCCTCTTCTTCAACGTTCCAATGGTTTTCTGCTGCAAACTTCAACAATTCCTCTTTTTGTCTATCAGTTGTCTGTTGTTGCGTACTAACACGACAATAGATTAGTACCTTCTTATCCATATTATTCATTATCTTTGCGCTGTTAATTACATCAATATCAATTAATATGGAAACAAATATAGAAATAAATAAACCAAGTCCCAAGTTTCAGGATGTGTCAATCGCACCTATGCATACCACCGAACACATCATTAATCAGACAATGATTAGATTATTCGGCTGCGGACGTTCTGTCTCCGCCCATATAGAACGTAAAAAGAGTAAATTGGATTATCTGTTGACAACCTGCCCCACAGAAGAGCAGATAAAGAATCTGGAAAAAGCGGTCAATGAAGTTATAGCGCGACATCTGCCTGTAACAACCGAATTCATCACTCAGGAAGAAGCCAAGGGCAGGTTTGATTTGGAACGCTTGCCGGAAGATGCTTCGGAAACCGTACGTGTGGTAAAAGTCGGTGATTACGATGAATGCCTTTGCATCGGTACGCACGTTGCCAATACTTCCGAAATAGGAACCTTCAAAATTATCAGCCACGATTGGGACGAAGAAAGCAAACGTTGGCGGATGCGTTTTAAATTAGTATGAAATTCCATCGAATATCAATCTGACGAAGTTTACTGAACAAGAAAAAGAAAAAGCCAAAAATTCATTGACGTAAAATAAAGTAACCGGTAATTAGGCGAATGCCCCGATACAATGGTTTGTTATCGGGGCATTTTATTGTATTATAATTGATAATCAATCTTTATCTTCTTTCTTTTTTCCTCTCAGAAAACGGTCTGTCAACCATTTGCGTACAGGCTCGTCATAGAGTTTCAAGCAAGCATAAGCCAGCACAAAAGCCCCTACAAAAGTCAATATCATATAAGGAATACCTTCTGCCAGAGTAGCATTATTATTACATACCCAAGCTGTATAAGTATATATTAACGGATAATGTGTTATGTATACCGGATACGAAATATCTCCTAAGAATTTACATATGGCTGTAGAATGTTTACCGGTTACCTTACCGCCCGCTCCCATAGAAACTATTACAGGAAAGATAAAAAGAATACAACAGGCTTCATAGAGCCCATTCATCCAAAAGTGATTTTCACCACCTAATCGAGGGAAAGCCAAAACTATCACAATCATCAAGCTGCACCACCAAAAAGCACGCTTTTTTATACGAATCAGCCATCCTAAGCGGGACAGTAATAAACCGCCGAAGAAAGGATACATCAACCGGACAAGACCAAGATATTGTTGTTCCCAGTTCAATGCCCAACCACCGACAATATCCCCCGTAGGTGCAGTAAGACAATGATGTACCGTAAAGCATCCGGCTATCAACACAAAAATGGACAAAGCTGTTTTATTAAATTTACGAATGAATAGCGCATAAAGAATATTACCTATGTATTCAAAGTAAAGTGACCAAGCCGGTCCATTCAACGGATGCATCTCTGTCCAGCCGCGAATATCCCATTTCAAAGGAAGCGGGAGCAGAGTGCATCCCAATAACATTACCAGCAGCATAGTTCCTACAGATGTATTCTGAATGGCTGGAAAACAAGGAGACTCCTGAAAATAAAAAAACACTGCACCTATAATACTTCCCACAATAACCATAGGATGTAAACGTATAATACGTCGTTTGAAGAAAGTACCGACACTCATCCGGTTCCAGCGGTCATCATAAGCATAACCAATAACAAATCCGGAGAGCATAAAGAAAAAATCTACTGCCAAATAACCATGATTGATAATCTGTTCCAGATGGCTACCACCGGCATGTGCTTCAAACAAATGGAAAGCGACAACCAATACAGCAGCTACGCCACGAAGACCATCAAGGATTTCATAATGCGGCTTCGGGGCAAGATAAGAGTTTTGCGTGTTCATTAGGTATAAGATATTTCAAACAAAGTTTACTCTAAAACATCATCTTTATCTAAAGGCATATACGGCCCATCCTTCACTTCGAATATAACAGAGGACTCCAACACTTCTAAAGTATGCCACTGCCCTTTGGGAATATGGACAGCATATATGCCATTTCCGGGATACAAATCATAGCGTTCCACCTCTTCTCCATTATCATTGTAGAACATCACGTTGATATGTCCACGCAGAAGAAGATAGGTTTCTGCAGTATGTTTGTGCCTGTGTATAGGCAAAACGGTCCCTACTTCCAACGCATTAAGCAGTCGCTGCGCTTTAGCGTCCAAAGTTTCATGCAAATTGAAGTTCATACGTAACCGTTCACTTTCTTTGGCCTGACCGGATACCTTATCCAGCAATTGATCATCTATTATCATCTTGTTGTTTTTAAGCAAGCTTTTTACAATGGATATATTTATGCACAAAAATAATATAAATTGTTACTTGGCTACTAATTTCAGTAGAAAAAAATCAGCGGCAGTGTTTGAACGTAAGCATTCAAATAATCACTACTCGTACAAGAAGTATTTAGCCTGCAAAAAACTGTTTTGATGTATATCATAATTCATTTTGATATACGTCAAAACAGATTATCATGTATATAAAACAGGGAATATTCTTAAATTTCAGAAGGGTAGAAGGGGTATGGCATGAAACTGTATTATTACATTAAACAAAATCCCCGCTAAATTTCTACTACCCCAAGAATAGAAGAAATATATGAAATTAACATCCAAGTATGCAAGAAGCTAATTTCCCAATTCAGCTACTCTTCCTGTAACTTCGTACAGCCCAAATATTGGCAACTACAGCAAAAGCCAACAAGGCGCCCAATTGAGGCAACAGCTCAATAAAGCCGCCGCCACGAAGATATATTGTACGCATTACCTCAACAAAATACCTCAACGGATTTATGCGGGTAATCCATTGTGCCCATTCGGGCATACTATGAATAGGGGTAAAAAGACCGCTCATCAAAATAAGAACAAGCATAAAGAACCACATAACAAACATAGCTTGCTGCAACGTTGCCGAATGATTGGATATAACCAGACCGAATCCGGATACAACCGGAAGAAACACCAAAGCAAAACCGTAGATAGTGAGGAAATGCCCGGCAGGCAAAATTCCATAAAGCAACCAAGCAAGAGCAAAACAAATGGTAAGCACAACAAAACCTATCAACCAATAAGGTATCAGCTTCGCAACAATAAACGTAAATTTATTGACCGGTGTCACATTAATTTGCTCAATAGTTCCAGCCTCTTTCTCCCCCACTACATTAAGGGCAGGAAGAAAACCGCATATCAAAGTCAGCAACATAACCATAAGTGCCGGAATCATGAAAAGTTTATAATTCAAAGTCGGATTATAGAGATTCAGAGAAGAAATACCTATACGGGGAAGAGGTTTGCCTACGAATGTTTTCACAGGTGTTTCCGACTTCAATTCACGAACATAATCGCTGATGATAGATGACAGATAGGAGCCGCCCAAACTTCCTTTGGTTCCATTCACCGCATTGGCTGCTACAAGCAGATGAGGGACCTTACCGTTTATCCAGTCTTTTCCAAAATCACGGGGAATCTCCAGAATGACATCTGCCGTACCCGCCTCAACGCCGAGCATAGCTTCATCATAAGTATCGGGAAGCGCCGTCAGACGAAAATAGGTAGAGGCGCCAATCTTATCCACCAAACGACGGGACACAACACTATGATCGTTGTCCACAATATTCAGATTGATATTCTTTATCTCCAGATTGGCAGCCCAAGGCATCAATATCATAATCATACATGGGAATATGAAAATCAGCTTGGGCAAAAACGAGTTGCGGATTAGCTGCTTGAATTCTTTTTCTATCAAATACTTAATCATAGAGGCATTTACTACTAATTATTATAATTGAAAATTCTTCATTCCAACCTATTCTTGAATTTCTTGAAACTAACGGTTATCAGCAGTACCGCCATAACAGCCAATATACTGATTTCAGGCAGCACCAATGATATATCCACACCCTCTATCATCAATTTACGTACCGCCTGAATATACCAACGTGCAGGAATCACTGTGGAAATACCCTGTAAAATAACGGGCATACTCTCAATAGGAAATATCATCCCTGAAAGCAACATGGTGGGCATCATCAACATTAACCCGGACACCAGCATAGCGGCTACCTGCGTATGGGTAACAGTAGAAATGAGCAGTCCCAAAGCCAATGATACGAAAATAAAAAGCAGTGATACAGTTATCAGCCAAAACAGACTGCCTGCAACCGGAACATGGAGGACATAGACCGAGAGCAATAAAATCGTTATCAGATTGACAAATGACAAAACAAAGTATGGCACTGCTTTGGCAAGGATGATAAACAGCGGTTTTACGGGAGAGACCAATAATATTTCCATAGTTCCCGTCTCCTTCTCACGCACTATGGAGATGGAGGTCATCATTGCACAAATCAGCATCAGAATAAGTCCCATAACACCGGGAACAAAATTATAAGCGCTCTTCATTTGCGGATTATAGAGTAACTTGACTTGAGGAACAATGGCAGAAACACGCGCTCCGGGAGGAAGCATCTCTTGTCCTGTCATGGAGATTATATTTGTGGCATATCCGGCCTGCATGGTAGCCATATTAGGGTCGGTGGCATCGGAAATAATCTGTACTCCGGCCTCACCGGTATAGAGGTTGTCCGAGAAACGTTCGCTAAAGACTATTGCCATATCAATATCCCCGCTCTTGAAAAAACGTTCTGCTTCTTCGGGAGAATGCAAACGGCAGATAACCGTAAAATACTCACTGGCATCTACACGGTCGATAATGCGTCGGGTCACGACATCATTGGAAGGGTCGAGAACGGCAACACGCACATTCTTTACTTCCGTAGTGATGGCAAAACCGAAAAGAATAATCTGTATGATGGGCATACCCAACAGAATCAGCATTGTACGCCGATCGCGGAAGATGTGAAAGAATTCTTTTCGGACAAAAGCTATGAATTGTTTCATGGTTATATCGCAATCTGTTTTGATTTTTATATCTGTATCAATCGGCCGTTCTCACAGCCTCACGAGCCAACTGTTGGAAAACATCATCCATGGTAGCGGCTCCAAACTGTTGCTTCAGTCTGTCGGGGGTGTCAAGCGCACGGATTACACCGTCCACCATGATAGAAATACGGTCGCAATACTCCGCCTCATCCATAAAATGGGTCGTGACAAAAACAGTGATACCTTGCTCTGCAGCCTGATAAATCAATTCCCAAAACTGGCGGCGGGTGGCAGGATCGACACCGCCCGTAGGCTCATCCAGAAAAACAATCTTGGGATGATGAAAAATGGATACCGAAAAAGCGAGCTTCTGTTTCCAACCCAGCGGCAAGCTCTTTACGAGCGTATTACGTTCCTTTTCCAGCCCCAGACGCAGAAGCAATTCATCTGTTCTCGGAGCAATCTCGGTTTCGGGTATCCCATAAATACCGGCAAAAAGGCGGATATTTTCCCAAACTTTGAGATCTTCGTATAAAGAAAACTTCTGGCTCATATAACCGATGTTCTTCTTCACAGCTTCGGATTGGGTGGCAACATCAAAACCTGCAACACGAGCTTTGCCGTCCGTAGGATGGCTTAAACCTGTAAGCATACGCATAGCGGTAGTCTTACCGGCCCCATTGGCACCCAGAAAGCCGAAGATTTCACCTTGGCGTACTTTGAAAGAAATATGATCGACAGCCGTAAATGTACCGAAACGTTTGGTCAGTCCGTCCACTTCGATTACATAATTCTCATGGTTATCCGCTTTCGCATGTAACAATCCCGAAGGACAAAGTATGTCCGCAAATTGTTTCAGAATACGACCGGGAGTGTCAATACCATGTATCCGACCTTCATTGATAAAGGCAATACGGTCGCATTGACGCGCCTCATCGATAATCGGAGTAGAGGCTATGATGGTGATACCCTGTTCTTTGAGACGGCGAAGCATTTCCCAAAATTCCCTGCGCGAAACAGGATCGACACCAGTGGTAGGCTCATCCAGAAACAAGACATCCGGTTTATGAATAAGTGCACAGCTAAGGGCAAGTTTCTGCTTCATTCCACCGGACAAGGCCCCGGCACGACGTTTACGAAAAGGTTCTATCTGCCGGTAGATGTCACGCACCAAATCATAATTCTCCTCAATGGTAGTATGAAAAACCGTAGCGAAGAAACTCAGGTTTTCTTCTACTGTCAGGTCTTGATAGAGAGAAAAACGTCCGGGCATATATCCTACCCGTTGGCGGATAGACTTATAGTCTTTCACCGTATCCAGTCCACATACCGTAGTCTCACCTTCATCGGCAAGCAACAAAGTGGTGAGGATACGGAACAGCGACGTTTTCCCCGCACCGTCAGGCCCGATGATTCCGAAAAGTTCACCCGTACGGACGGAGAGTGAAACGCCTTGCAAGGCTTCCACCCGACCGTAACACTTAAAGACGTTATCGACAGTTACTGCAAAGTTCATGACGTTATTGAATGTGAATTGTAAATTCCACTCCCCCATACATTCCGATTTTCAACATACCGTCATTCTTCACAGCCACTTTTATGGCATACACCAAATTGGCACGTTCATCTTTCGTAAGAATCGTCTTGGGAGTAAACTCGGAGCTGTCCGAAATCCAAGTGACAACTCCCGGATATTCTTTTCTGACATCTTTACCATAATCGGAATAAACTGTCACTTCCTGCCCCAACTTCACTTCGGACAATTGTTCGGAAGTGATATAGGCACGCAGATAAATCTGTTCCATATCAGCAATCTTGAATAACGGAGTGCCCGGCGCTGCCTGTTCTCCCGCTTCTGCATATTTGGCAAGGACAGTTCCTGTCAACGGAGAGGTGATATGGCACTTCTTTAACTGGTCTTCAATCTGCGCAACCTGAATACCCACCGATGAACTCTGCCACGTCAGGCTTTGGTCGCTGTTCTGCAGTGTGGAGTTTTGAGCGGTAAGTTGTTTGCGGAGTACTTTAAGTAAGGATTCGGCATCATCCAACTGCTTCCGGTTAGCCGCACCTACACGAAGTAAATTGGCTACACGATCACGCTCGCGTTGCGCCTGAAGGATTTGTTCTTTGGTTGCCGCCACCTGTTTCAGAATATCGGGGCGCTGCCCTTCCACGGACTTGGCACTGGCTTCCAACTGGAGTTTTTTCAGATAAAGCTGAACAGTGTCAATGATGCCGACCTCCTGTCCGGCTTTCAAGGTGGTACCTTCTTCCACATCCAAACTGAGTATCTTTCCAGACGCTTCGGCAGAGACTATAACATCGGTAGCTTCAAAAGTTCCCGTAGCATCGTATTTGGGTGTACCGCTACTGCAAGCGACAAGAAAGAACAGGACCGGAAATAATTTAAATGATTTCATATTATATGATTTTATTGTAATTCTAAAGCTTTAATTATTTAAAGTATATTTCAGTTGCCAGATATTCATCAACAGCTGTACTTCATGCAATGCCTTGGTACGACGTGCCAAGTTCTCATTGGTTATCTCACGGAGCATATCGGTGACAGTCAGCGTTCCGTTCTCTACTTTGGCTTCGGCTGCACGACGAATATTCTCACGCAAACGGATGATTTCATCGTCATCCGCCATTTGCCTGCGCATGGACAATACACCCGCATCCTGCTGCGTAGCCTGCAAACGGGTATTGAAGAGAAACACGTCCCTACCCGTCTCTATCTGTCGCCGGCTATTGTCTATCCTGCGGCGATCATTCTTTAGAGTATACAGACTACCGAAGTTCCATGACATACGTACACCTGCCATATAGTATGCACTGAATTCATCTTTCAGCATATTCAACCCCGGATTGCCATAAGCGCCCTGCACAAAAAGCCCGAAACGGGGCATTACTCTTGCATTCAGCGTAGCTTCCTGCACTCTAAGCTGTTCTCCCTGAGCCTCAAAAAGACGAAGTTCCGGACGATTGTTTATTCCATTCACACTACCCGTATCTTCCGCTACGGGCTTCTGCAAAGTAGTTCCGAGAGGGATTTCTTTTCCTATAAAAGCGGAAAGCATATTGATATATGCCTGGCGTGATGTTTCCAATTCGATGCGGCGTTGTTTGGCATTCAGTTGCTCCACACTGACGGCATCCAAATCGCTTTGAGTGGCTATACCGTTTATTATATAGTTTGACACTTGCTTGTGCGTTCTTCCCAAATCATCCTGCAAAAGTTGATTCTGATTCAGCTGTTCGTCCAGCAACAGGATACCGAAAAACAGCTGATTGATGCGGTCGTTCAATGCGTACATATCCACATTCTGCTTCTCCATGTCCACATCCGATGCCGCACGTGTCAAACGTTTTTGGTTGCGGATATCTCCACCGTCCCAAATGGTTTGCTGCAATTCGAGCATCACCTGATACTGGTCTTTGGGGGCGGTTTTTACATTGATACCCGGTATTTCGACGGGCAGTTGCGTTATATCACTTTGATACGTAGCCTTGCCCGACAATGAGAACCGGGGCAGATATCCCTTTCCGGCATTGGAAAGATCATACTCACGTGCCTTTTCTATCAGTCCGTACTGACGTACCAACGGATAATTAGCCTGTGCCTCACGTTGGCATTCATCCAAAGTAAGCTGGGCATGAGCCAATGTAGCCGTAAGAAAAAAGGCTAAAGAGAGAATTGCTTGTTTCATATCTGTTTCTTATTTATTAGCACAATACAAAGATAGACGCATAACTTAGTATGCTTACAACCTATTTGTCGGCAAAGATGTCCCAATAGTACGACTTTCTGTATGAAAAGACAAATGATATGGATACTTTATTATCTTTGCCACTGAATTACTTACTATTTATAAATATGGAGAAGAACAGACCTATAAGCGTTGCATTCGATGATATCCGTTATAAGCTGGACATCATCAATCATCATGAATATCGTTTTATAAACGATGATTTGGGCATGGTTATCAGCTTCATACAAATGGGAAGCAAGCTATTCCATATCGGACAGCCCTATCGCGCCAAAGAAGGACGAATCATTCGTGTTTTGCAAGGAACAGGGAGAATCTCCATCAACCTTATTGAATACGAAGTATCCACTCATCAAATTATTATAATCCCCGACAACTCCCTGATAGAATTGTTTGAAATCAGCCCCGACTATGATTTTCAAATCATAGTGCCCGCCTGCAATTTCCTGCCTGTCCTGCCCGGTTCTATCTTGTCGGAGACTTACACAAGAAACGGTATCGTGCTGTCACTTAATGAGGAAGAATGGACACAGGCGGAGATGTTTTTTACCCTGCTGTGGAATATACTTCATTCCTCGCCCTATCGTCGTGAAACCGTACAGCATTTCATCATTTCCCTGCTTTACAACCTTAAATATACTTACGAGCAAACGCGCACAACCACTCCCCTGCGCCTTTCGCGCCAGGAAGAAATTTTCCGCCGCTTCATAGCCCTTGTAAACAAACATAGCAAGCAAGAACGTTCCGTCAACTTCTATGCCGACAAATTATGCCTGACCCCTCATTATCTGAGCACCATCATACGTGAAGCAAGCGGACAGACGGTGATGCAGTGGATTAACCAGTCCGTTATTCTTGAAGCAAAAGTTTTGCTGAAACACAGCAATCTGCTAATTTTCCAAATATCGGACGAATTGAACTTTCCAAACCCATCTTTCTTCTCGAAATTCTTCAAGCGAATAACAGGAATGACACCTGCCGAATACCAGAAAACATAATAAACCGGAGACAGTCTGTTTTTCCTAATAGGATAACAAACAGAACAGTTTATAAATCTTATAAACCTTTTCTATATAGCGGTTACTGAGTACTTTTGTCACAAAACTAATATACTTTAGATTATGAAACGAATTTATTGGGTTTTAGCAAGCATTTCCATATGCTTACTTGCATCCTGCAACAGTGGCACGAAAGATGCAAGAGAATGCCAAACTGTAAAAATAGATACAGTTACTTCCGCCAGCGGACAGACCTATCTGCAATACCCCGGAAAGGTAAAAGCGGCACAGGACATCAGTCTCGCATTCAGAGTAAGCGGTACTATCCGGAAAATATATGTAAAAGACGGCACCCGTGTACAAGCGGGACAATTACTTGCCGAACTGGACCCAACGGACTACCAAGTACAGCTGGACGCCACCGAAGCCGAATACAAACAGATAAAAGCGGAAGCGGAACGCGTAATGGCCCTGTACAAAGATAACGGGACTACTCCCAGCGCCAATGACAAAGCTGTGTACGGACTGAAACAAATCACCGCCAAATATCAGTACCACAAAGACCAGCTGGGTTACACCCGCCTTTACGCTCCTTTCAACGGCTATATACAAAAACGGTTGTTTGAAGCGCACGAGACAATAGGCGCCGGAATGCCTGTCCTGTCCATGATTAGTAGCGGTGCACCGGAAGTCGAGATAAATCTGCCTGCAGCCGAATATATCCGACGTGAGCAATTCAACCAATATCACTGCACATTCGACATTTATCCGGACCGGAGTTACCCGTTGAAGCTTATCAGCGTCACTCCCAAAGCCAATGCAAACCAACTGTACACCATGCGGCTGCAACTGGTTGCAGACAAACAGCCCGTTCCTTCGCCCGGCATGAATACAATGGTTACCATCCGTTGTGATAGTGACGATACCCACAGTATGTCCGTACCCTGCAATGCCATTCTGCAGAAAGACGGCAAGGCCGGGGTATATGTATACAACCCGTCCAACAATAAGGTGAGCCGCCGCGAGGTAACCATAGTACGCCTGATGAGTGACGGACGCAGTATCATCACATCCGATGAACTGAAGCCCGGAGAACTGGTTGTGTCCGCCGGAATACACCACATAGAGAACGGGGAAACCGTAAAGCCCCTGCCCGCTGCCAGTAAGACAAATATCGGCGGGCTATTGTAACATTGATTTACATCTAAAATATCAGTTATATGGATATAAGTAAATGGGCATTTAAGAACCGTAACCTTATCTATTTTCTGGTGACGGTGCTGCTTATCGGCGGAATTCTCTCCTGCTATCAGATGAGTAAACTGGAAGACCCGGAAATAAAAGTGAAACTTGCCATGGTGGTGACCACATATCCGGGAGCATCCGCACACCAAGTAGAATTGGAAGTGACGGATGTACTGGAAAAGAGCATCCGCAGCATGGGAAACATAGACAATGTGGAAAGCTACTCTTACAACGACCTTTCGCTGATACAGATAGAACTGACCACTACTACCCAAGATGAAGAGGTAGAACAATGCTGGGATATGTTGCGCCGCAAGGTACACGACGCTTGCGCCCTGCTTCCCGACGGATCGGGTACCCCTATCGTCAAAGATGATTTCGGCAATGTATATGGAATGTTCTATGCACTGACTGGTGACGGTCTGTCCGACCGTGAGCTGTCCGACTATGCCGAACTCATCAAGCGGGAAATCAGTGACATGGAAGACGTAGACCGGGTGGAACTATACGGCAAGCGTCCTGAATGTATCAACATCTCCCTGTTGCAAGACCGTATGGCGAACCTCGGTGTGAAACCCGCCGAAGTTCTCGCTACCCTGAACGGACAGAACAAGACTACATACAGCGGTTATTACGACAACGGAGACAACCGCATCCGCGTCACTGTCAGCGATAAATTCAAGACGGTAGAAGACATAGGCAATATGCTGATTCAGGGACATGACGACGACCAACTCCGTATGCGCGACATTGCCCGTATAGAAAAAGGATACGAAGAACCTACCCGCAACGAACTGTTCTTCGACAGCGAACGGGCACAAGGCATTCTTGTCGCGGCCGCCAGCGGATCGGATATTGTAAAAGTCGGCGCCGCCGTAGAGAAGAAACTGGCACAGTTGAAAGAAAACCGCCTGCCCGCCGGTGTAGAGTGCCACAAGGTGTTCTATCAGCCGGAGCGTGTAGGAGCTTCTTTGGGTACTTTCGTAATCAATCTGATTGAATCCGTCATTATCGTTGTAGTCATTCTGATGTTGGCTATGGGATTCAAGAGCGGAGTCATTATTGGAATCAGTCTGGTTGTCACCGTATTCGGTTCTTTCCTGTTCCTGCAAACGGCGGGCGGAACCATGCAGCGCGTATCGCTGGCTGCCTTCGTGTTGGCAATGGGTATGCTGGTGGATAACGCCATTGTTATCGTGGACGGCATATTGGTAGACCTGAAAGCCGGGAAGAACCGTATGGAAGCCATGACCGCCATCGGCCGCCAGACAGCGATGCCTCTGCTGGGAGCTACCCTGATAGCCATCATCGCCTTTCTTCCCATCTTCATGTCATCGGACACAGCCGGAGTGTACACCCGCGACCTTTTCATAGTGCTGGCCGTCTCCCTGCTGCTAAGCTGGGTACTGGCATTGGTGCACGTACCCCTAATGGCCAATCGCAGACTCCACCCCACAGTAGAAGTCAGCACTACCGGAAAACGTGAATACAAAGGGCGCACCTATGCCTTGTTGCGCACCGCCCTATATTTCGGGCTGGCACACCGTTGGAGCTTTGTGCTGGCAATGGCGGCTCTGTTAGGACTTTCCATATTCGGTTACGGATATATGCGCCAGGGGTTCTTCCCGGATATGGTGTACGACCAGCTATATATGGAATACAAGTTGCCCGAAGGCAATAACTCCACCCGTGTGGCAAAAGATTTAAGCGAAATAGAAGCCTATCTGAAAACACGTAAGGAGATTACCCACATCACTGCTTCCATAGGAGGCACACCGGGGCGTTACAATCTGGTGCGCAGTATCGCCAATCCGTCTCTATCTTACGGCGAACTGATTATTGACTTTACTTCACCGGACGCCCTCGTAGACAATATGGATAAGATACAAAACTACCTGACACAGCATTATCCCGATGCCTACGTGAAACTGAAACGCTATAACCTGATGTTCAAGAAATACCCCATCGAAGCACAATTCATGGGTCCTGATCCCGCCGTGCTGCATCAGTTGGCGGACAGTGTACGAAGCATTATGGAGAATACCCCGGAAGTATGCCTCATCACTACCGACTGGGAGCCGCAGATACCTGTACTTTCCATTGAATACGATCAGGCGGCAGCCCGGGCATTGGGTCTCAGCCGTAACGACGTAAGTATGTCTCTCCTATCTGTGAATGGCGGCATACCTATCGGCTCTTTCTACGAGGGCATACACCGCGACAATATCTATCTGAAATGTCTGGACGAGCAAGGGCAACCGATAGAAGACTTGGGCAACACACAGGTATTCTCCGCCCTTCCCTCTCTGAACGGACTGCTGAATGAAGAAACCATGGTCAAGCTGAAAGCCGGTACCCTGAGCAAAGAAGAGTTGGTTGAAAGCCTCATGGGAAGTACTCCGCTGAAACAAATCAGCAAGAGCATAGATATCCGTTGGGAAGATCCCGTAGTACCACGCTACAACGGGCAGCGCAGCCAGCGTGTGCAATGCTCGCCCGCTCCCGGCATAGAAACGGAAAAAGCGCGGCAAACCATTGCACGAAAGATAGAACAGATAGAATTACCCGACGGCTATACCCTGCATTGGCAAGGAGAGAAGAATGCAAGCGACCAGTCCATGAAATATTTGTTCAAGAACTTCCCGCTGGCTATCATACTGATGATTGCCATCCTCATTATGCTATTCAAGGATTACCGCAAACCGATCATCATCTTCTGCTGTCTCCCCATGATTCTTGTGGGAGTGGTGGCGGTGATGTTGCTTACGGGTAAAACGTTCAACTTCGTAGCAATTGTGGGCACATTGGGACTGATAGGTATGCTTATCAAAAACGGTATCGTACTAATGGATGAAATCACTCTCCAACTTAATCAGGGAGTAGAACCGATTACAGCATTGGTGGACAGTGCCCAAAGCCGTCTCCGCCCTGTGACAATGGCGGCGCTGACTACCATTTTAGGCATGATACCGCTGCTGCCCGATGCCATGTTCGGTTCGCTGGCGGCCTCCATTATGGGCGGCCTTACATTCGGAACGCTGATAACGCTCCTCTTCATCCCCATCCTGTACGCATTATTCTTTCATATAAAAAACGAACAATGATGAAAAAGAAAATAATCATCCTCACCGCTCTGCTATTCTCAGCCGGTATCTCCGCACAGGAGACACTGACTTTGGAACAATGCAGGGAAATGGCACTGAAATACAACAAGGAGATGGCAGCTTCCGCCAAGCAAACGGAAAGCGCACACTACACCGCAAAGAGTTACAAAGGCAATTTCTTCCCCAACTTTACCCTCAGCGGAACGGGTATTTACAGTACAGCGGACGGCAGTTTCGGCATAGCCGGCGGCAATCTGCCCACTTTTCTACCCGATGCCGCAGGACAATTTCTGCCCAACAACGGTTTCGCCTATTTCCCCGGAGTAGACTTAAACTATAAGATAGGCATGGTATATATGGGCGGTGTACAAGTAGAACAGCCGCTGTATATGGGCGGCAAAATTCGTGCTGCCTACAAAATGTCTTTATTGGGCAAAGAAATGGCGCAGATGAATGAAACGCTGACAGCCTCGGAGGTTATTGTGAAAACAGACCAAGCCTATGCACAAGTCATCAAAGCCAAAGAGATGAAGAAAGTGGCCGAGAAATACAACGCTGTGCTTATAGAATTGATGAAGAATGTTGAGAGCGCCCATAAGCATGGCCTGAAGCCCCGGAACGATGTACTGAAAGTGCAGGTAAAACTGAATGAGAGCGAACTCAATATCCGCAAGGCCGACAATGCGCTCCGTCTGGCAACCATGAATCTCTGTCATTGCATCGGCAAGCCTTTGGGCACGGATATACGGACTTCCGACAATTTTCCCGAAGTGGGACGAGACATCCAACTGCAAATATCGGATATCTCCGCCCGCCCCGAATATGCCATACTGAATCAGCAAGTAGCCATTGCCAAACAACAGGTTAAGTTAAACCGCAGCGAATTACTGCCCCAAATCGGTGTAAAAGGTTCATACGACTATATTCATGGTCTGGAAGTGAACAATCAGGATTTGTTTGATAAGGGCAGTTTCTCCGTCCTCCTGAATGTAAGCATCCCTCTTTTCCATTTCGGTGAACGTACCGGCAAAGTACGTGCTGCCAAAGCCAAATTGGAGCAAACCCGTCTTGAACAGGAGAATATGAACGAACAGATGTTACTGGAACTTACACAAGCCGCCAACAACCTCGATGAAGCCCGACTGGAAAGTTCCATCGCCGAACGTTCCCTGCAACAGGCAGAAGAGAACATGAGGGTGAGCCGCAGCCAATATGACGTGGGACTGGAGACACTGTCCGACCATCTGGAAGCACAAGCCATGTGGCAGCAAGCGTACGAAACCAAAGTGGATACACATTTCCGGCTGTACTTGAACTATGTCGCTTATTTAAAGGCAACGGGGACGCTGCTGAAATAGCGATTATATAAAAACAAGAGACCAAAATACACCAGATGATTTCTTTCAGGCACGGATTACACGGATTTACTTTATCTTTTTTCCGTGAAATCCGTGCCTGAAAAGAAACAAATGGACTTTTATTTATACTCCTCCCAAGACTTGATAGCCAAATCATCCGGTGTCATCGTACAGAACGCATTGATAAAGGCGCTTGCCAAACGCGCGTTCGTAATCAGCGGAATATTAAGGTCGATAGCGGCACGACGTATCTTGTAGCCGTTGTCCAACTCGCCCGCGGTGAGGTTCTTCGGGATATTCACCACCATATCAATTTCTTTCTTGTGCAGCATATCAAGTGCCTGCGGCTGCATATCGGGTTCGCTCGGCCAATAGACGCGGGTATTCTCCACGCCATTCTCCGTAAGGAACTTGCTTGAACCACCGGTGGCAAACAGTTTATATCCTTTCTTCTGAAGCATACGGGCTGCGGAAAGCATATCCACTTTCTGTTTCGGAGTACCGGTAGAGAGCAGGATATTCTTTTGCGGAATACGATAACCGACAGAGAGCATCGCCTTGAGAATGGCACAGGAAGTGTCACTGCCTATACACCCCACTTCGCCCGTAGACGCCATATCCACACCCAGTACAGGGTCTGCCTTTTGCAGGCGGTTAAAGGAGAACTGAGAGGCCTTGATTCCTACATAATCGAGGTCGAAAAGGTTCTTGTCCGGTTTTTGTACAGGAATGCCGAGCATCACTTTCGTAGCCAGTTCGATAAAGTTGATTTTAAGCACCTTGCTTACGAACGGGAACGAACGGCTGGCACGCAGGTTACATTCAATCACCTTGATGTCGTTGTCCTTGGCAAGATACTGGATATTGAACGGGCCGGAGATGTTCAGTTCGCGGGCAATCTCCCGACTGATACGCTTGATGCGACGTACTGTCTCCACATAAAGTTTCTGCGGCGGGAACTGGATAGTGGCATCGCCGGAATGTACACCGGCAAACTCTATATGCTCGCTGATAGCGTATGCTATGATTTCCCCATTCTGCGCTACGGCATCCATTTCCACTTCCTTGGCATGTTCTATAAACTGGCTCACGACTACCGGATGCTTCTTCGATACGTTTGCCGCCAACTGCAAGAAGCGTTCCAGTTCTTCCTGATTGGAGCAAACGTTCATTGCCGCACCGGATAGCACGTAACTGGGACGAACCAATACCGGAAATCCTACTTTATCGACAAAAGCGTTGATGTCTTCCAGTGAAGTAAGCGCCCGCCATTCGGGTTGGTCTACACCGATACGGTCCAGCATGGCGGAGAACTTGTCCCGGTCTTCGGCGTTGTCAATGCTCTTGGCGCTTGTGCCGAGGATGGGCACATTCTGCGCATCGAGACGCATGGCAAGGTTGTTCGGTATCTGGCCGCCCGTAGAAACGATTACGCCATGCGGATTCTCCAGTTCGAGGATGTCCATGACACGCTCGAAGGTGAGTTCGTCAAAATAGAGGCGGTCGCACATATCGTAGTCCGTGGATACGGTTTCGGGGTTGTAATTAATCATCACGCTGCGGTAGCCCTCCTTGCGGATAGTGTTCAACGCCTGCACACCGCACCAGTCAAACTCTACCGAGGAGCCGATGCGGTACGCGCCCGAACCGAGCACAACGATAGACTTACGATCGCCCAGGTAATGCACATCATTGGCAATGCCGCTATACGTCAAGTACAGGTAGTTGGTCCGGGCGGGATATTCGGCGGCAAGGGTATCTATTTGTTTCACTACGGGCAGGATGCCCATGCTCTTGCGGAGAGCGCGTATGGCAAGAATACCTTCTTCACTATCCATGTACTTTTCCAAGCCAAAGGCACGGGCTATCTGGAAATCGGAGAAGCCCTGAACTTTTGCTTTCCGCAGTAGTTCTTGTGCTGCTATGTCATTCCGAACGAAGTGAAGAAACTGCTCCTTTGAACGTGCAAGGGGAAGAGATTCTTCGCTGCGCTCTGAATGACAGGAGGATGTTGAATGGCTGATGGCTGTTGAATGACAGGCGGCTTCCGAATACTCATGCAGTTCCTTGCTGGTATTCATTATATTCATCAGTTTCTCCAAGAACCAGCGGTCTATCTTTGTCAGTTCATGTATTTGGTCTACGGTATATCCGGCACGAAAAGCTTTGGAGATGACGAAGATACGCTTGTCCGTAGGCTCACGGAGCGCTTTATCAATATCGGAGATAACGAGTTCCTTGTTCTCCACAAAACCATGCATTCCCTGTCCTATCATGCGCAGTCCCTTCTGAATGGCTTCTTCAAAAGTGCGTCCGATAGCCATGACCTCGCCGACAGACTTCATGCTTGAACCCAGTTCCTTATCTACGCCATGAAACTTGCCCAAATCCCAACGGGGAATCTTACAAACCACATAGTCCAGCGCCGGCTCGAAGAATGCGCTGGTAGTCTTGGTTACGGAATTCTTCAGGTCGAAAAGCCCGTAACCCAATCCGAGTTTGGCAGCCACGAAAGCAAGCGGATAACCCGTTGCTTTAGAGGCAAGTGCAGACGAACGGCTCAAGCGAGCATTTACCTCTATTACGCGGTAATCTTCGCTTTCCGGGTCGTAGGCATACTGCACATTGCACTCGCCTACAATACCGATATGGCGGATGATGCGGATAGCCAGTTCACGCAGTTTGTGATAATCCGTATTGCTTAATGTCTGCGACGGGGCAATCACGATAGACTCCCCTGTATGGATACCCAGCGGGTCGAAGTTCTCCATGTTGCAGACTGTTATACAGTTGTCGAAACGGTCACGCACCACCTCATACTCCACTTCTTTCCAGCCGCGCAAAGACTTCTCCACCAATACTTGCGGGGAGAAGGAAAAGGCTTTTTCCACCAGCACATTCAGCTCTTCCTCATTGTCGCAGAAGCCCGACCCCAGTCCGCCCAGCGCATAGGCTGCACGCACTATCACCGGATAGCCCAGTTCCGCAGCGGCACGACGGGCATCTTCGGCATTCTCCACAGCTTCGCTTTGTATGGTCTTTACATCGATTTCATCCAGTTTCCGGACGAATATCTCACGGTCTTCCGTATCTATGATAGCTTGCACGGGAGTACCGAGCACCTTTACGCCGTATTGCTCAAAAATGCCCTTTTTGTAAAGCTCCACACCGCAGTTCAGCGCTGTCTGTCCGCCAAAAGCGAGCATAACGCCGTCGGGGCGTTCTTTCTCGATAACCTTCTCCACAAAGTAAGGGGTAACGGGTAGGAAGTAAATCTGGTCGGCCACACCTTCCGAAGTCTGCACCGTAGCAATGTTCGGGTTGATAAGGACGGTATGGATACCTTCTTCTTTCAATGCCTTGAGCGCCTGCGAACCGGAATAGTCAAACTCTCCCGCCTCACCGATTTTCAGTGCGCCGGAGCCAAGCAACAGGACTTTCTTTATATTATTTTCTTTCATTTGTCTAAATTTGATTATACCAACAATCTGTTTTCAGCGGCATCCTAATCTTTTTTGATGTACATCAAACGAAGTTTTGACGTATATCAAACAAAATTTTGATGCCTGTCAAACCATTATAACAACTTCACGAACTCATCGAACAGGAACTCCGTATCCGTCGGCCCGCTGGCAGCTTCGGGATGAAACTGTGCGGAGAACCAGGGATTGCGCTTATGGCGGATACCCTCGTTGGAGCCGTCATTCATATTGATGAAAAGCGGTTCCCAATCTTCGCCCAGCGTATTGTTGTCCACTGCATAGCCATGATTCTGCGAGGTGATGAAGCAACGCTCCGTACCCACCATGCGTACCGGCTGATTATGGCTGCGATGTCCGTATTTCAGCTTATATATCTTGGCTCCTCCGGCTTTGGAAAGTAACTGATTGCCCATACAGATGCCGAAGATAGGCAGCTTTTCGTTCTTCATCGCCTTGCGGATATTCTGAACGGCGGCATCACAGGTATCGGGGTCGCCGGGCCCGTTGGAGATGAACAGACCGTCAAATTCCAGTCCGTTGAAATCGTAATTCCAAGGAACGCGAATGACTTCCACATCCCGCTTCAGCAGGCAACGGATGATGTTGGTCTTGACACCGCAGTCCACAAGGACAACCTTCTTTAATGAAGAATGAGGAATGAAGAATGAAGAATGGGCTGCGCTACGGGTGGAAGTGCCGTCGGGCAGGTAATGGATGATTTCCTTGCAGCTCACGCGGTCCACGTAGTTCACACCCTCGTACACCGCTGCCGGCAATTCTTCATCCTTCCGCCCCAATTCTTCATTCTTAATTCTTAATTCTTCATTAAACTCTATTCTCCCCATCATCACTCCATGCTCGCGCAGTACTTTAGTCAATTCGCGGGTATCGATACCCGTAATGCCCGGCACTTGCTCACGCTTCAGCCAGTCGCCGAGACTTTCCACGGCATTCCAATGGCTGTAGTTTTCGGAATAATCACTTACGATAACGGCTTCGGCATGGATGTGTTCACTCTCCATGAATGTAGCCAGCCCGTTTGGCTCGATGGTGAAAGGCGGCACGCCATAGTTGCCCACCAACGGATAAGTGAGCGTCATCAACTGTCCGGCATACGAAGGGTCGGTCAGGCTTTCGGGATAACCCGACATGGCTGTGTTGAAGACCACCTCCCCCGCTACCGGCTTTTCATAGCCAAACGACTTGCCGCAGAAGCGGCTCCCGTCGTCAAGGATTAAAGTTACATTTCTCATATTCAGAATTGATATACTTGTTCTATATAATTAATAAATGCCGCATTCAGCAACTTCACACCGCCCGGCGTAGGATAGTCACCGCTGAAGTACCAGTCGCCCCGATGCTGCGGACAGGCTTCATGCAGACCCTCAAGAGGCTGGTATACAATCTGCACTTTCGCCTTCGTGCCTTTCGGAGTCAGGAGTTCCACCATTTTGGCGGAAATCTCTTCATCGGTAAAGGGAGCGTAGATTTCCTTTACGTAGTTCACCATCTGTTCCTTGGGCAGCCCCACTTGCTCTTTGGATTTGCGGTAGGCGGATGCAATGACATCGCGCATCTCACGTTCTTTCAGCAGCTCGATGGCGGCTTTGAAAGCAATGAATTCGCTCATCTTCGCCATGTCGATACCGTAATAGTCGGGATAGCGCACTTGCGGCGAGGAGCTTACGATTACAATCTTCTTCGGATTGAGGCGGTCGAGGATGCCGATAATGCTTTGTTTCAAGGTAGTGCCGCGCACAATGCTGTCGTCTATGATAACCAGATTGTCCACACCGGGCACAAGGCTGCCGTAAGTGATGTCGTACACATGGGCGGCAAGGTCATTACGGCTGTTGCCCTCGGCTATGAAAGTACGCAGCTTGATGTCTTTGATAGCTACCTTCTCGCTTCGTATGCGGCGGGACAAGATACGCTCCAGTTCATCGTGGCTGGGGTTATGTCCCAAAGCGGCAATCTGCCGGACTTTCTCCTCGTTGAGGTAATCGTCCAGTCCTTGCAACATCCCATAGAAGGCCACTTCCGCCGTATTCGGTATGAAGGAAAAGACGGTATGGTCTATATCCTTATCAATGGCTTTCAAGATGTTAGGCACTAACTTCTCACCCAATAGTTTACGTTCCTTATAGATGTCTACGTCACTGCCGCGACTGAAATAGATACGCTCAAAGGAACAAGGTTTCACCTCACGCGGCTTATTGATTTGCACCGTACGGAGCTTACCGGCTTTGTTGATAAGGACGGCTTGTCCCGGTTGCAGCTCCTTGATGCTGTCGGCGGACACATTGAGCGCGGTCTGTATCACAGGGCGTTCGCTGGCAAGCACGGCTATTTCATCATCCTGATACCAGAATGCAGGGCGGATGCTCCACGGGTCGCGGACGGCGAATGTCTCACCGCTCCCGGTAAGCCCGCACATCACATAGCCCCCGTCCCACTCTTTGCTCGAAGTGCGCAATACGTTGGCAAGGTCTATATGGTCTTCGATGTAGTGTGTGATGCCCATACCGGTCAGTCCTTCGGCTTCGGCAAGGTTGAAGAGGCGTTCCACTTCGCGGTCGAGCCGGTGTCCCACTTGTTCCAGCATGATATACGTATCGGCATACTTGCGAGGATGCTGGCCGATAGCGGTGATACGTGCAAAGATTTCATCCACGTTCGTCATGTTGAAGTTGCCGCACAGGGCAAGGTTCTTGGCACGCCAGTTGTTTCTCCTGAGAAACGGATGCACGTACGAGATGCCCGACTTACCCGTGGTGGAATAACGCAGATGCCCCATATACACTTCTCCCGCAAAGGGAAGTACACGCTTTGCATAATCGGCATCGTGCAGTTGTTCTTTCGTCAGGTCTTTAAAGTTGCTTTGCACCGTGTCGAATATCTCGGTAATAGCTCCCGAACCGAGCGCCCGTTCGCGAAACATATACTCCTCTCCGGGATTCGCTTCCAGTTTCACGCAAGCCAGTCCGGCTCCTTCCTGTCCCCGGTTGTGCTGTTTCTCCATGAGAAGGTAGAGCTTGTTCAGCCCATACATCCATGTACCGTACTTTTCTTCGTAATACTCCAGCGGTTTCAGCAGGCGTATCATGGCAACGCCACATTCATGCTTCAGTTGTTCCATTTATATATTTACTAATGAGTAATTACTTCTTTTAAAAACGCATTATTTATGTTCTGAAAACACATCATCTGTCAGGGGCAAACACATCATCTGTTTAGTACAAACGCATCATCTGTTTTACCCGTACGCATCATCTGTTTCCGGTCATTCCACCGTTACCGACTTGGCAAGGTTACGCGGTTGGTCTACATCCATGCCTTTGCATACGGCTATGTGATAAGCGAGCAACTGCAAGGGAACCGTAGTTATTAACGGGTCAAGGCACTCCATTGTTTCGGGAAGTTCGATACAAGTGTCGGCTATTTTACTGATAACCGTATCTCCCTTGGTGACAATCGCTATCACCCTGCCTTTGCGCGCTTTGATTTCCTGTATATTGCTCAGTACTTTTTCGTACAATCCGTTCTGTGTGGCAATGACCACTACCGGCATTTCCGCATCTATCAGCGCGATAGGTCCATGCTTCATTTCGGCGGCCGGATAGCCTTCCGCATGGATATACGAGATTTCTTTCAGCTTCAAAGCGCCTTCCAACGCTACGGGATAGCTGTAGCCGCGTCCCAGATAGATAAAATTGTGTGCGTAGGTGAAGATTTTGGAAAGCTCCGCTATGCGGTCGTTCAGCTTCAGCACCTCTTTCATCTTTTCGGGAATCTGTCCGAGTTCCCTCACTATGGCAAGGTATTGCTCCTTATCAATCGTACGCTTCTCCCGCGCAAGAGTCAATGCCAGCATAGTGAGCACAGTTACCTGACCCGTAAAGGCTTTGGTAGACGCCACCCCTATTTCCGGTCCTACATGGATGTAAGACCCCGTATGCGTAGCGCGCGGAATACTCGAACCGATAGCATTACAGATGCCATATATAAATGCACCGCGGCTTTTGGCAAGTTCCACGGCAGCCAGCGTATCGGCTGTCTCCCCGCTCTGCGAAATGGCAATCACCACATCATTGCCGTCAATCACCGGGTCCCGGTAACGGAACTCCGAAGCATACTCCACTTCCACCGGAATGCGGCAGAAACTCTCTATCAAATGTTTGCCTATGAGCGCGGCGTGCCAAGACGTGCCGCAGGCCACGATTACAAAACGTTTGGCAGCAAGCAGACGTTCCTTATAATCTATAATGGCGGAAAGCACCACGTTAGTACCCTCCAAATTAATGCGTCCGCGCATACAGTCGCGAATACAATCGGGTTGCTCAAAAATCTCTTTCAACATGAAATGCGGATAACCTCCCTTCTCCAACTGACCGAGATTAAGCGCTACCGTCTTTACCTCGTGCGGACACTCCACATTCTTCAGATTCACCACTTTCAGTTTCTCCCCGCGACGGATAACGGCTATCTCTTCATCTTCCAGATAAACCACCTTGTCCGTATATTCCACAATCGGAGTGGCATCGGATGCCAAGAAGAACTCATCCTGCCCGATGCCCACCACCAACGGACTGCTTTTGCGCGCGGCGATAATCTCGTCTGGATTCTCCCTGTCGAGCACGGCAATGGCATATGCACCGATAACCTCCTGCAAAGCCAGTTGCACGGCAGTCAGCAAGTCGATGCGGTTTGTAACCTGAATGTATTCTATGAGTTGTATCAGTACCTCGGTGTCGGTACTACTTTTAAAAGTATAGCCTTTGGCTTGGAGTTTGTCTTTAAGGACGGCGTAATTTTCAATGATGCCGTTGTGGATGAGAGCGAGTCTTTCGGAAGAGGAATAATGAGGATGGGCGTTAACGGAACAAGGTTCTCCATGTGTAGCCCAACGGGTATGTGCAATGCCTATGCTACCGGAAATATCTTTTTGAGTGACGAAAGTTTCTAAATCCGAGACCTTTCCTTTCGTCTTGTACACGTTCAGTTGTCGGTCATCACTGATTAATGCTACCCCTGCACTATCGTATCCGCGGTACTCCAACCGCTTCAAGCCTTTGATAAGAATGGGGTAGGCTTTCCTTTGACCTATATAGCCTACTATTCCACACATAATATATCAGTATTTAATTTGCGCTGCAAAGATATATATTATTGAGAACATAAAGTTAATATTTTCACTATTTATTTGTCAAAAGAGTAGAAAAAAGTTGTTTTATTATCAAAAAGACAAAGAAAACAATATTTTAAAAGCAAAAGGTAGAATTTATAATCTTAAAGCAAACTGGCGGAATCTGATTTAAGATTAGAAGAAAACAAAGGGTATTTTCTATCAGATTATAACTTCAGTCTCCGGTATAAGTATTTAATAGGGCACAAATCAAGGCATATCGGTATCAATTTGAAATTAAATGCATATTTTTGCCAAACATTTTGATACAACAAATAGGTATTACACAAATTAAAGTAAACCGAAAATGGAAAAGAAAGAGCTTTTTAACAACGAAACAAAGGAACAACCCGCACAACGACAGCCCATGCAGTTGGGCCTGTACGATGCAGCCAATGAGCACGACGCTTGCGGTGTGGGAATGTTAGTGAACATCCATGGGGGTAAATCACACGAATTGGTTGAATCCGCATTGAAAGTATTGGAGAATATGCGTCATCGCGGAGCGGAAGGCGCCGACAACAAGACCGGAGACGGCGCCGGCATCATGTTGCAGATACCGCACGAGTTCATCCTGCTGCAAGGCATCCCCGTTCCCGAAAAAGGGAAATACGGAACAGGATTGCTTTTTCTTCCGAAAGAGGAGAAAGACCGGGCAGCTATCCTGAGCATCATCATTGAAGAAATAGAGAAAGAAGGATTGACGCTGATGCACCTGCGCAATGTGCCTACCTGCCCCGAAATACTGGGTGAAGCCGCGCTTGCCAACGAACCCGACATCAAACAAATCTTCATCACCGGATTTACGGACAGCGAAACCGCCGACCGACATCTCTATATAATAAGGAAAAGAATAGAAAACAAAGTACGCAGATCGGATATAGCCGCACGGGAGGATTTCTATATCGTGTCGCTGTCTACGAAGAACATCATCTATAAAGGTATGCTCTCTTCCCTACAACTGCGCAACTACTTCCCCGACCTGACAAACAACTACTTCACCAGCGGACTGGCTTTGGTGCACTCCCGTTTCAGCACCAACACCTTCCCTACGTGGGGACTGGCACAGCCGTTCCGTCTCTTGGCACACAACGGTGAAATCAACACCATACGCGGCAACCGCGGCTGGATGGAAGCGCGTGAAAGCGTCCTGTCCTCTCCAGCCCTTGGCGACATCAAAGAACTGCGTCCCATCATCCAGCCGAACATGAGCGACAGCGCCTCGCTGGACAACGTACTGGAGTTCCTTGTCATGTCCGGCCTCAGCCTGCCGCATGCCATGGCAATGCTCGTGCCGGAATCCTTCAACGAAAAGAACCCTATCAGCGAAGACCTCAAGGCCTTCTACGAGTACCACTCTATCCTCATGGAACCTTGGGACGGACCTGCCGCGCTACTCTTCAGCGACGGACGCTATGCGGGCGGTATGTTGGACCGCAACGGCCTGCGTCCCGCACGCTACCTCATTACACACAACGACATCATGGTGGTGGCAAGTGAAGTCGGCGTAATGGACTTCGAACCGGGCGACATCAAAGAGAAAGGCCGTCTGCAACCCGGCAAGATACTCCTGATAGACACCGAAAAAGGCGAGATATACTACGACGGCGAACTGAAAAAGCAACTTGCCGAAGCCAAGCCCTACCGCACTTGGCTCGCCAACAACCGCATCGAACTGAACGAACTGAAAAGCGGACGCAAAGTACCCCACAGCGTGGACAACTACAACAGTATGCTACGCACGTTCGGTTTCTCCAAAGAAGATGTCGAGAAAATCATCCTGCCCATGGCATCCAACGGCGCCGAACCTGTCAGCGCAATGGGTAACGACACCCCGCTTGCCGTACTTTCCGACAAGCCGCAACTACTATACAATTACTTCCGCCAACAGTTTGCGCAAGTCACCAACCCGCCTATCGACCCTATCCGCGAAGAGTTGGTAATGTCTCTCACCGAGTACATCGGCGCAGTAGGCATGAACATACTGACGCCCAACGAAAGCCATTGCAAAATGGTACGGCTGAACCACCCCATCCTGACGAATGCGCAATTGGATATTCTCTGCAACATCCGCTACAAAGGCTTCAAGACCGTAAAGCTGCCGATGCTGTTTGAAGTCTCCAAAGGACGTGCCGGACTGCAGGAAGCGCTTGACCGCCTGTGCAAGGAAGCCGAAGCGTCCGTCACCGAAGGCGTGAACTACATTGTACTGACCGACCGCAACGTAGATGCCGTCCATGCCGCCATACCCTCATTGCTTGCCGTATCGGCAGTGCACCACCACCTCATTTCGGTAGGAAAGCGCGTACAGACCGCATTGGTAGTGGAAAGCGGCGAGATACGCGAGGTGATGCACGCCGCACTGCTCCTCGGTTTCGGTGCAAGCGCACTGAACCCCTACATGGCATTTGCCGTACTGGACGAGCTCGTTGCCAAGAAAGAGATACAGCTGGACTATGCCACCGCAGAGAAGAATTACATAAAAGCCATCTGCAAAGGCCTGTTCAAGATTATGAGCAAAATGGGTATCAGCACCATCCGTTCCTACCGGGGCGCAAAGATATTCGAGGCTGTAGGACTGAGTGAAGAACTGAGCAACGCCTACTTCGGCGGATTGAAATCGACTATCGGCGGCATCCGTCTGGATGAGGTGGCACGTGATGCCATCACTTTCCACGACGAAGGGGAAGCGATGAAGAAGGAAGAAGCGCGCATGAAGAATGGCGGCGGTGAAGCTCCCCTATTGCCAAACAAAGGACTGTACGCATACCGCAAGGACGGCGAAAAGCACGCTTGGAATCCGGAAACTATCAGTGCCCTGCAAATAGCCACCCGTCTGGGCAGCTACAAGAAGTTCAAAGAGTTTACCCGCTTGGTCGACGAGAAAGAAAGGCCTATCTTCCTGCGAGACTTCCTCGACTTCCGTCACAGCCCCATTTCCATAGACAAGGTGGAGCCGGTGGAAAGCATTCTGAGACGTTTCGTTACGGGGGCCATGTCTTTCGGCGCCATCAGTCAGGAAGCGCATGAGGCAATGGCGGTTGCCATGAACAAGCTGCACGGGCGAAGCAATACGGGTGAAGGCGGTGAAGATGCCGCACGCTTCGGAACGGAAATGCGCAGCGCCATCAAACAGGTGGCATCCGGACGCTTCGGCGTTACTACGGAATATCTGGTGAATGCCGACGAAATACAGATAAAAGTGGCACAAGGCGCCAAGCCGGGTGAAGGCGGCCAGTTGCCGGGATTCAAAGTAGACCAAGTGATTGCCCGCACGCGCCACTCCATTCCGGGCATTTCATTGATTTCTCCCCCGCCCCATCACGACATCTATTCCATCGAAGACCTGGCACAGCTTATCTTCGACCTGAAGAACGTCAACCCTAAAGCCAAAATCAGCGTGAAGCTGGTAGCCGAAAGCGGTGTGGGAACTATCGCCGCAGGCGTGGCGAAAGCCAAAGCCGACCTTATCGTCATCTCCGGCGCCGAAGGAGGTACAGGCGCGTCACCCGCAAGTTCCATCCGATATGCCGGCATCTCGCCCGAACTCGGACTGAGCGAGACGCAACAGACACTGGTACTGAACGGGCTGCGCGGGCAAGTGCTGTTGCAAGTGGACGGACAACTGAAAACCGGACGCGACGTAGTGCTCATGGCCATGCTCGGTGCGGAAGAATACGGTTTCGCCACCGCTGCCCTCATCGTACTGGGATGCGTGATGATGCGCAAATGCAACCAGAACACTTGTCCCGTAGGTGTAGCCACCCAGAACCCGGAACTGCGCAAACGTTTCATCGGGCGCAGCGAATACCTTGTGAACTACTTCACCTTCCTTGCCCGCGAAGTACGCGAGTATCTGGCAGAGATTGGAGTGGAAAAGCTGGACGACATCATCGGGCGTACCGACCTCATCCTCCGCAAACCGGATGACGGCATCAAGAAGCATCAACTCATCAGCTTCGACAAAATACTGGCACGTGTGGACAACGGAGCTGCCATCCGCCACATCATAGACCAGCAACACGGCATCGACCACGTAAAAGACGTGGAAATGCTGAATGCCGCCGCCAATGCCGTAAACGAACAGAAGGAAGTTTCCCTTGAATATACCATTGCCAACACCGACCGCGCCTGCGGTGCGATGCTCTCCGGCGCTATCGCCGCCAAGTACGGCGCCAAAGGCCTGCCCGAACATACACTGAACGTCAAGTTCAAAGGTTCTGCCGGACAGAGTTTCGGAGCATTCCTCGTACCGGGTGTCAACTTCAAGCTGGAAGGTGAGGCCAATGACTATCTGGGCAAAGGACTGAGTGGCGGACGCATCGCCGTGCTGCCCCCTGTGCGCAGCAACTTCGAGGCTGAGAAGAACACAATTGCCGGAAACACCCTTCTGTATGGCGCAACCGGCGGTGAAGTATATATCAACGGTCGCGTAGGCGAACGCTTTGCCGTCCGCAACTCCGGTGCAATAGCCGTTGTAGAGGGCGTGGGTGACCATTGCTGCGAGTACATGACCGGCGGACGTGTGGTAGTGCTCGGACAGACGGGACGTAACTTTGCCGCAGGTATGTCCGGCGGTGTGGCCTACGTCTGGAACAAAGACGGCAACTTCGACTACTTCTGTAACATGGAGATGGTGGAACTAAGCCTCATCGAAGAAGCCTCGTACCGCAAGGAACTGCACGAACTCATCCGCCAGCACTATCTCTACACCGGTTCCAAACTGGCACGCATCCTACTCGATGACTGGACGCACTACGTAGACGAGTTTATCCAAGTAGTCCCTATCGAGTACAAGAAAGTGCTGCAAGAGGAACAGATGAAGAAGCTGCAACAGAAGATTGCGGATATGCAGAGAGACTATTAACTTTCAACTATCAACTTTCAACTACCAAAGACCATGGGTGATTCAAAAGCATTCTTAAATATCCCCCGCCAAGAAGCGGGCTACCGTCCGATACACGAACGTATCACAGATTTCAGTCAGGTGGAACAGACGCTGAACAGTCACGACCGCAAGCTCCAAGCCTCACGCTGCATGGAGTGCGGCGTACCTTTTTGCCATTGGGCGTGTCCGTTGGGCAACAAGCAACCGGAGTTTCAAGACGCACTCTGCAAAGGAAAATGGCGCGAAGCCTACCAAGTACTGAACGAAACGAACGATTTCCCTGAATTTACGGGACGTATCTGCCCCGCACTTTGTGAGAAGTCGTGCGTGCTGAAGCTCTCCTGCGACGCTCCCGTAACCATCCGCGAGAATGAGGCAGCCATTGCCGAAGCCGCTTTTCGCGAGGGTTACATCGTGCCTGTCCGCCCCGAACGCAATGGCAAGAAAGTAGCCGTCGTCGGTGCAGGGCCTGCCGGGCTAAGCGTTGCCGCACGGCTGAATGCCTGTGGCTACGAAGTCACGATATTCGATTCCAAACCGATGCCGGGCGGACTGCTTCGCTACGGTATTCCCAACTTCAAACTACCCAAGGAAGTAATAGACCGCCGCATGGATGTGCTGAAAGCCGAAGGTATCCGGTTTGAAATGGGCGTCCGCATCGATATGCAGAAGCTGCCCGCAGGCTTCGACGCTTACGCCGTCTGCACAGGCACACCCACCGCCCGCGACCTCGCCATCCCCGGCCGTGAACTGAAAGGTATCTACTTTGCCCTCGATATGCTGGCGCAACAGAACCGCATCCTCGACGGAGAGACATTCCTGAAAGAACAGCTTGTCAATGCCCGTGGCAAGCGGGTGCTCGTCATTGGCGGCGGCGACACAGGCTCGGACTGCATCGGCACGAGCATCCGCCAGGGAGCCGCGAGCGTGACGCAAATAGAAATTATGCCGCAGCCACCCGTAGGACACAATGACGCTACGCCCTGGCCGCAATGGCCCGTTGTCCTGAAAACCACTTCCAGCCACGAAGAAGGATGCACACGCCGCTGGTCATTGGCATCCAACAGATTCATCGGCAAGAACGGAAAGGTTTGCGGCGTGGAAGTGGAAGAAGTGGAATGGCTTCCGGCAAAAGACGGCGGCCGCCCCACCATGAAACCTACGGGTAAGAAAGAAGTCATCGAAACCGATATGGTACTGTTGGCTATGGGCTTCCTCAAACCGGAACAGCCAACGCTGGCAGAGAATGTATTCGTGGCGGGAGATGCCGCCAATGGTGCAAGTCTCGTAGTACGTGCACTGGCTGACGGTCGTAAAGTGGCCCGGCAGATTGACCAATACTTCAACCGGTAGTTTTGCGGCAACGAAAAAAGTTTCAAAGGGGAAAACTAAAAGTTTCAAAGGGGGAAACTTTCTGTTCCACCGCATGAAACTCTCTGTTCCAACGCTTGAAACAATTCGTTCCCTGTGGTGAAACTGCCGACCTTACCCGATATAACTAACATCATCCAATAAATAAATGTGCATAATTAGTTTATACTATCTGTCATTCAGAGCGTAGCGAAGAATCTACTCTCTTATACACAGAAAAGAGATTCTTCGCTACGCTCTGAATGACAGATAGTATAAACTAAATTTCAACACTTACTTATCAACTTCTAAAACATCTACAACCATGTGTGGAATAACAGGTATTTTCAACATAAAGTCCCAGACTCCGGAACTCCGAAGCAAAGCCTTGAAAATGGCACAGAAAATCCGCCATCGCGGACCGGACTGGAGCGGCATTTACGTAGGCGGCTCCGCAATCTTGGCACACGAGCGTCTTTCTATCGTCGACCCTCAGTCCGGCGGGCAACCTCTCTACTCGCCCGACCGCAAGCAAATCCTTGCCGTCAACGGTGAGATATACAACCATCGCGACATCCGTGCGCGTTATGCCGGAAAGTACGCCTTTCAGACAGGTTCGGACTGCGAAGTCATCCTCGCCCTCTACAAAGACAAGGGCATCCGTTTCCTCGAAGAGCTGAACGGTATCTTCGCCTTTGCCCTCTACGATGAAGAGACGGATGATTACCTCATAGCCCGCGACCCTATCGGAGTGATACCTTTATATATAGGTCGCGACAAGGAAGGCCACATCTACTTCGGCAGCGAACTGAAAGCCCTCGAAGGCTTCTGCGACGAGTACGAGCCTTTCCTGCCCGGACACTATTACCGGGGACGCGAAGGTAAAATGCACCGCTGGTACACCCGCGACTGGATGCAGTACAGTGCCGTAAAAGACAACTATGACACTGATTACTCTGACATCAACTCTACGACGCTAAAGGTCAACTCTGCATCCGTAAACGTCAATACTGCAACCTACCAAGCTCAAGTCTCTGACGTACACGATGCACTCGAAGCCGCCGTGCAACGCCAACTGATGTCGGACGTGCCCTACGGTGTGTTGCTGTCCGGAGGGCTGGACTCTTCCGTAATCTCGGCCATCGCCAAGAAATATGCAGGAAAGCGTATCGAGACAGACAATAAATCAGATGCGTGGTGGCCTCAACTCCACTCCTTCGCAGTAGGCTTGAAAGGCGCTCCCGACCTCATCAAAGCACGTGAAGTGGCGCAATACATCGGCACTATCCACCACGAAATCAATTATACCATTCAGGAAGGACTGGACGCCATTCGCGATGTCATCTACTTCATCGAAACCTACGACGTAACCACCGTCCGCGCATCCACTCCCATGTACTTGCTGGCGCGTGTCATCAAGAGCATGGGCATCAAGATGGTGCTTAGCGGTGAAGGTGCGGACGAAGTATTCGGCGGTTACCTATACTTCCACAAAGCGCCTACGCCGCAAGCCTTCCATGAGGAAACGGTGCGCAAGCTCTCCAAACTGCACCTCTACGACTGCCTGCGCGCCAACAAGAGCCTTGCCGCTTGGGGTGTGGAAGGACGTGTGCCGTTCCTCGATAAAGAGTTTCTGGATGTAGCCATGCGGCTGAACCCTGCCACGAAGATGTGTCCCGGCAAGGAGATTGAAAAGAAAGTGGTTCGCGAAGCCTTTGCGGACATACTGCCCGAAAGCGTTGCATGGCGTCAGAAGGAACAGTTCTCCGATGGTGTAGGTTACAATTGGATTGACACATTAAAAGCCGTTACCGCTGCTGCCGTCAGTGATGAACAGATGGCAGCGGCAGCAGAACGCTTCCCTATCAACACGCCCATGAACAAGGAAGAATATTACTATCGTAGCATCTTTGAGGAGCACTTCCCCAGCGAGAGTGCCGCCCGCAGTGTGCCCAGCGTGCCCAGCGTGGCGTGCTCCACCGCCGAAGCATTGGCATGGGACGCCTCGTTCCAAGGCAAGAACGACCCCAGCGGACGCGCCGTTGCCGGTGTGCACGAGGAGGCATATCAGTAACCGCTCATTTTCAGGCACGGAGAGGAGAAAGAAAAATCTGCATCATCCGATATCATCGTGCCTGAAATAATCATATCTTTGTCCGCTGAAACATCTTAAAGCCCGCAAATCATGGAACAAAAAGAACGGGAACTAACCCCCGCGGAACAAAAACGGAGAGAGAACTTTGAAGCAGTATGTATCGAAATGGAACAGAAAGGATACGAAAGGCATAATCTGACAGTCGGTCTGTTGGCTGCCAACATATGGGGCGTGGTAGTTACACTGCCCTTTGTGGCTTTCTTTACGATGCTCTTCATCCAACATGGCGGATTGATTAACTTTGAGAATACGGCAGAACAACGGCTTTCGGTGTTTCTATTTTGCCCCGCGATGCTCTTTCTTATCGTGGTTCATGAGCTTATCCACGGATTGTTCTTCGGGCTTGCCGCCAAAGAGCATTTCCGTGCCATCAGCTTCGGCGTGGTGTGGAAAGCATTAACTCCCTATTGTTCATGCTCCTCGGTGATGAGCAAATGGGGGTACATCATCGGAGCGGCCATGCCCACCGTTATCTTGGGCTTCCTTTTGGCATTCGCCGCAATAGAGGCGGACAGCTTATTGTTGAAGTATCTCTCCCTGACAATGATTATTGCGGGCGGCGGCGATGTCCTCCTCATCTTGAAAATTCTTCTCCATTCCACCCGTGGAAAAGAGGCACTCTACATCGACCATCCTTATGAATGCGGGCTGGTGGTCTTTGAAAGATGACACAGAAACTTAACATTCTTTCCTACTTTATTTATAACACAGGCATTATCTTTGCGGGGTGATTAGGGACGTGTCCCCATCACCCCGAACAGTTTAAATCATATTCAAATGGAATTCAAAAACTTTATTCTTGCTTCCGCCTTGTTCCTTGCCGCTGTTGGCGGCATACAAGCGCAGTCCACCCAAGTCATTGCCCACCGTGGTTTCTGGAAGACCAACGGTTCGGCACAAAACTCCATCGCCGCCTTGGTGAAAGCCGACTCCATAGGTTGCTACGGCTCCGAGTTCGATGTATGGCTCACCGCCGACAACCAACTGGTGGTGAACCACGACAGCACTTTCAAGGGGGTGAATATGCAGAATTCCACCGCACAACAGTGCACCGCCGTCATACTGGACAACGGAGAGCAACTCCCCACCCTGCGGCAATACTTGGAAAAGGCCGGACAACTGAAAACGCGCCTTATTCTGGAACTGAAATCCCACAAAACGCCTGAACGGGAAACACGTGCCGTAGAAAGTATCGTGAAGATGGTGGAAGAGATGGGATTGGAAGACCGCATGGAATGCATCGCTTTCTCGCGACACGCCACCAAAGAATTTATCCGCCTTGCCCCCAAAGGCACTCCGGTATATTATCTGGAAGGTGACCTCTCTCCCAAAGAACTGAAAGAATGGGGATGCGCCGGACCCGACTATCACTTCAGCGTATTCAAGAAGCATCCCGAATGGATTAAAGAATCCCACGACTTGGGCATGAAAGTAAATGCTTGGACCGTAAACGAAGCCAAAGACATGAAGTGGCTGATTGGTCACGGTGTGGATTTCATCACCACCAACGAACCCGTAGAACTACAAGAAATATTACAGTAAAAGCATAAACTTACAATACATATAGAAAGCTATTACAGAAAAGCCGCTTCATTTTGAGAACAATGAAGCGGCTTTCATATTTCAAAAAGGTAGTAATACACGAATAAAACAATCATTTTTATTATTTCCCTGCAAGAATACGAGAGCGTTATATTACAATCTTTACGAATATAACATTATATACTTTTAAATTGGAAGTGAAATCGTGTATATTTGCACTGAATGAAAGTTAGAATAGAAATAAATAGAAAACAGATACCAATATAGATAAAGATTATCCAAAACGTCGTATATTTGCAGTGAAATAAGACAAAAGGATATACCTAACCAACAAAGTAAGTACAAAATGACAAGAACCATAAAGTTTACCAAGATGCACGGCGCAGGAAACGACTACATATATGTAGACACTACCCGCTATCCTATCGAGAATCCGGAGGAGCTTTCGAAGAAATGGAGCGCACCGCATACGGGAATCGGCAGCGACGGTCTGGTACTTATAGGGCGTTCCGACAAAGCCGATTTCAGCATGCGCATTTTCAATGCGGACGGTTCGGAAGCCAAGATGTGCGGAAATGCCAGCCGGTGCATCGGCAAATACCTTTATGACTACAAGCTGACTTCCAAAACGGAAATCACACTCGACACCCTGTCCGGCATCAAGATTCTAAAACTACACGTGACAGACAACAAGGTAGACACCGTAACCGTTGACATGGGTATTCCGTCTGACGAACCCGTGAACTATGACGGCAAGGGGAGCAATCCGATGAAAGAACATCCCATCGAAATAGACGGCATACGCTATACAGGTACTACCGTATCCATGGGAAACCCGCATCTGGTAATCTTCGTGAACGACATAACGGAGGTAGACCTCTCCTCCATCGGTCCCAAACTGGAGAATCATCCCCTCTTCCCCGACCGCATCAATGTGGAGTTTGCCCAAGTACTGGGAGAGGGAAAGATAAGGATGCGCGTATGGGAACGGGGTTCGGGCATCACCCAAGCCTGCGGAACAGGAGCCTGTGCCACAGCCGTAGCCGCTTTTCTCACAGGACGCGCCGGAAGAAAATCAATCATCATCATGGATGGAGGAGCACTCACCATTGAATGGGATGTAGCCACCAAGCACATCTTTATGACGGGAGGGGCAAGTAAGGTCTTCGAGGGAGAAATTGGAGAGGAATGAAGAATGAAGAATTATGAATGAAGAATGAGTATACGCTTTTATGCCGCATGGCAATTCTTCATTCTTCATTATTCATTCTTCATTATTAAATAATTAAACCAACAGAGATATGGCATTAGTTAATGAACATTTTTTGAAATTACCCGGAAGCTACTTATTTTCGGATATAGCTAAGAAGATTAATACTTTCAGGATAACGCACCCTAAGAAAGAAGTCATCCGTCTGGGTATCGGAGACGTTACCCGTCCGCTGCCGCAAGTCTGCATCGAAGCGATGCACAAGGCAGTGGATGAGATGGCTGATGCCAGGACATTCCGCGGATATGGTCCCGAACAGGGCTATGACTTTCTGATTGATGCCGTCATCAAGCACGATTATGCGACACGCGGCATTCATTTCAGTCCACAGGAAATCTTCATCAACGACGGAGCCAAGAGCGATACGGGAAATATAGGCGACATACTCCGCCATGACAACAGTGTGGGAGTAACCGACCCTATCTACCCTGTCTACATTGACAGCAACGTAATGTGCGGACGCGCCGGCATACTGGAAGAAGACGGCAAATGGAGCAATGTAACCTATATGCCCTGCACAGCCGAAAACAACTTCATCCCCGAAATACCGGACAAGCGCATCGACATCGTCTACCTCTGCTACCCCAACAATCCCACAGGCACTACCCTTAGCAAACCTGAACTGAAGAAATGGGTGGACTATGCTCTCGACAACGACACGCTCATCTTGTTTGATGCCGCCTACGAGGCTTTCATCCAAGAAGACGATGTGCCCCACTCCATATACGAAATAAAAGGAGCGAAGAAATGCGCCATCGAGTTCCGCAGTTTCTCCAAGACCGCCGGATTTACAGGCGTGCGTTGCGGCTACACCGTAGTGCCGAAAGAACTGACCGCCGCCACGCTGGAAGGCGAGCGTATCTCCCTCAACAAACTGTGGAACCGCCGCCAATGCACCAAGTTCAACGGCACAAGCTACATCACCCAGCGTGCCGCCGAAGCCATCTACACCGCGGAAGGCAAACGGCAGATAAAAGAAACGATTGACTACTATATGAACAACGCCCGCACTATGAAAAAGGGATTGGAAACAGCCGGACTGAAAGTGTACGGCGGTGTGAATGCCCCATACATCTGGCTGAAAACCCCGAACGGCATAGGCTCTTGGCGATTCTTCGAACAGATGTTGTACGAAGCCAATGTAGTGGGAACCCCGGGCGTAGGCTTCGGCCCGAGTGGTGAGGGATACATCCGCCTGACCGCTTTCGGCAAACACGAAGACTGTGTGGAAGCCATGAAACGCATCCGCAACTGGCTGAAATAAAATAAGCAAACTACTATTTAATATAGTTCAAGCGCAGTACTATACAAACAGAGCCGGACTGATCATCCGCAATTTTTCTAATTAAAAAGGTAAGAAGGTATGAAAACAAGAAACGTAAAATTAGGAGTAATAGCAATAGCGTTACTATCAGCTGCAATGCCTTTCACAACAAAGGCACAGGACAAAGTGGAAGCATCCATAGGCGCAGACATCGTAAGCGGCTACATCTGGCGCGGACAAGACTTGGGAGGTGTAAGCCTTCAGCCCAGCGCATCCATCGCCTATAAAGGTTTCTCGCTTGGAGTGTGGGGCTCAGTAGGCATTGAGAGCACAGATGCCAAAGAGTTTGACCTCACACTGGGCTACTCTACAGGTGGTTTCAGCGTATCGGTTACAGACTACTGGTTCAACACCGGCGCAGGCTATTTTCATTACGATGCTCACAACACAGCCCACGTATACGAGGCACAGCTGGGTTACGACTTCGGTCCGGTGGCAGTAAACTGGTACACCAACTTTGCCGGAGACGACGGTGTCAAGGAGAATGGCGACAGAGCCTATTCATCCTATATTTCCGTAGCTGCCCCCTTCAAGTTGGGCGGACTTGACTGGACAGCAGAAGTAGGCGCCACCCCATGGGAAACGAGTTTCTACGGAGCAAGCGGATTTGCCGTATGCGACGTCAGTCTGGGAGTTGCAAAGGACATCAGAATAACCGATTCATTCTCCCTGCCGCTCTTTGCCAAAGCTACTTGGAACCCACGTTCGGAAGGAGCATACTTCGTAGTAGGATTAAGTTTTTAAGAACAGTAAACAGTTTTAGGTATGAAAAAGATTGAAGCTATCATCCGCAAAACCAAATTCGAGGAAGTGAAGGACGCACTCCTCGAAGCGGATATCGAATGGTTCTCTTACTACGATGTAAGAGGCATCGGAAAGTCCAGACAAGCCCGCATTTATCGTGGTGTACTGTACGACACCAGTTCCATCGAGCGAATCCTCATCTCTATCGTAGTACGCGACAAAAACGCAGAAAAGACAGTACAAGCTATCATCAAAGCCGCACAAACCGGCGAAATCGGCGACGGCCGTATCTTCGTCATCCCCATTGAAGACGCTATCCGCATCCGCACCGGAGAACGGGGTGACATCGCCCTCTATAATGCCGAACAGGAAAGATAACCGGCAGCACTCAAACCACAAGACTTTCATTGAGCGGCGTGCTCGATGACAAGCAAAATACAAGTACAACTAAAAATCAAAGAGATTATGGACAAATATATGAAACGCAGTTTCACAAAACTGTGTACGGCCCTTGCTATACTCATAGCTTGTTGCCTCACAACAGATATATATGCGCAAACCGCCGTAGCTGCGGACAGTGCGGCAGCCGTCACTACCGAAGTGATAGCTGCCGCGGAAATACCTGCCGAAGAAGCATCGGCAACCGATACCGTCGCCCAATTAGTTTCCGGTGTCAATACCGTCTGGATGTTACTGGCAGCCATGCTGGTATTCTTTATGCAACCGGGCTTTGCATTGGTGGAAGCCGGTTTCACCCGCACCAAGAACACCGCCAACATACTTATGAAGAACTTCGTAGACTTCATGTTCGGTTCACTCCTTTACTGGCTGGTAGGTTTCGGCATCATGTTCGGTTTGGGCGACTTCTTCGGAACTCCCCACTTCATGAGCCTGTTGTTCGACAGTAACGGCCTGCCCGACCCCGCTTCACTGCCCACCGAGGGTTTCCTCGTATTCCAGACTGTATTCTGCGCCACTTCCGCCACAATCGTATCGGGAGCCATGGCAGAACGTACGAAGTTCTCCATGTATCTGGTTTACACAATCTTCATCAGTGTACTGATTTATCCCGTTTCCGGTCACTGGACTTGGGGCGGAGGATGGCTGATGAACGGTGAAGCCGGTTCCTTCATGACGGAAACATTTGGAACTACCTTCCACGACTTTGCCGGTTCCACCATTGTACACTCCGTAGGCGGTTGGATTGCACTGGTAGGTGCAGCTATCCTCGGTCCGCGCATCGGCAAGTACAGCAAAGACGGTCGGTCAAAAGCCATCCCCGGGCACAACCTCACCATTGCGGCACTGGGTGTCTTCATCCTTTGGTTCGGGTGGTTCGGTTTCAACCCCGGCTCTCAGTTGGCGGCAGCCACTACCGAAGACCAGGTAGCTATCTCGCTCGTATTCCTCAACACCAACCTGGCAGCTTGTGCAGGCGGTTTCTTTGCTCTGGCTGTCAGCTGGCTGAAGTACGGCAAACCATCCCTGTCACTCACACTGAACGGCATTTTGGCAGGATTGGTAGGCATCACGGCAGGATGCGATGCCGTTTCTCCGCTGGGTGCGGTCATCATCGGCACCATCTGCGGCGTACTGATGATATACTCCGTAGAATTCATTGACAAAGTACTGAAGATTGACGACCCTGTAGGCGCATCTTCCGTACACGGCGTATGTGGTTTCACAGGAACAGTACTCACCGGACTGTTCTCTACCAGTGAAGGTCTGTTCTACGGTGCAGGTGCGGGTTTCCTCGGAGCACAGATATTCGGTGCGGTGATTGTCGGACTTTGGGCGGCAGGTATGGGCTTCATCATCTTCAAGGTACTCGACAAGATACACGGTTTGCGTGTTCCGGCTCGCGTAGAGGAAGAAGGGCTTGACATCTACGAGCACGGAGAGTCCGCGTACAACTAAAATAAGAGTTTTTTTACTCTAACATATATTTATAAACCAACAATTACAACTCTAAGGTATTATGTCAAAATTGAGATTCAGAGTAGTAGAGACGGCGTTCAAGAAGAAACCCGTTGCAGTGGCAGTCCCGGTGGAACGCCCGTCGGAATACTTCGCCAAGTATGTATTCAACAAGGAAAAGATGTTCAGGTATCTGCCCAGCAAGGTATATGCCAAACTGA
>ENA-OWPN01000070-OWPN01000070.1-human-gut-metagenome-genome-assembly--contig:-NODE-70-length-173029-cov-8.311845_pt1 | contig 173029 bp, 152 predicted proteins | sample MGYA00248266_ERZ651850 | MGnify/ENA primary metagenome ERZ651850 (study PRJEB26924, sample SAMEA4378296) | human gut metagenome | biome: human gut; feature: human-associated habitat; material: faeces... | reverse complement strand
GATTTAATGGACAATTAATTCAGATTCAAAATTCCGAAACCTCGACTCAGTTCCATTCGTGCTGTCATCGCTTCCTCGTTTGCGGATATTTTCTCCAATAACTCACTGGGAAACGGTCTTTTACTCGTCCGTTTAACTGAAAAAGAAATCGATGAGATTATGCAAACGCTCAAAGCCAATCCCGGCATGCAAATTTCAGTTGATCTTGAAAATTGCAACGTAACTGTTGGCGATAAGCACTACTCGTTTGAAATGGATCCCTTCAGAAGACATTGCATACTTGAAGGACTAGATGCTATTTCTTTGACCCTTGAGCACGAAGAAGCTATCGCACAATACGAAGCTAAACGCCCCAACTGGATTAAGAAAGGCATCGCGGTTTAGCTTGAATGGGGGCCTCTTTGTTTTTACCCAAAAGGCCCCTTTATTTTAAATTTTTGAGTTAGCCAGTGTTTTAAATTCTTTAATGTATCCACAGGCCTGATCCAAACATAAATTCCAGAAATCTTCCTTTGTTGCATCAAGGCCTATGTGTTTGCTGATCAATTCATCTACTGTCATCCGTCCCGTATCTCTCAAGAAATTTCGATAAAACTCAGGAAAATCTTTTCCTCGCTTTTTCTGTTCAAGACAGAGTCCTTGGGAAATTAAGTAACCGATCGTGTAGGCATAGTTGTAGATATATTGATCGGTCATGTAAAAATGCAGCTTATAGCACCATAAATACGGATCGCTGTCCTCAATGGCCTCTCCCATATACTCGTGCCAAGCCTGCTGCATCATTGTCTCAGCTTCTTCTTTACTGACAAGTCCCGTTTGACGTTTTTCAATAAAGCGTGTTTCGAATCCCATTCGAACGGGCAACTGCAGACAGAAGTTCGCACAACTGATTAATTCTTGCCACAAAATTGATAAGCGCTCTTCATCATTTTGGGCATGTTGAGCACAATAACGCCTGACGTTCGCTTCATTAAACGTACTGGCAACCTCCGTGAGAGTCATCGGGAACTCGGTTTGATTGGTTGGCAGATCCCGCATCACCCAATAATGAAATGCATGTCCCAATTCATGAGCTTGCTGCAATACAGAGCCAAAACTACCTAAATAGGTTGTGAACACCCGTGGCTGCTTTAACCGATTGAAACGGGAGTAAAAGGCGCCGCCCGCTTTTTTCGAATCAACTTTGGCATCCAACCAATGTTTTTCAAGCATCATATCAATAAAGGCGGGAATATCCGGATTAACTTCCTGCAAGGAGGCTTTGACAGTCTGGATGGCTTGCTCATATGGAATGTAAGGCGCTTCTTTAATCGAAGGACTGGGCATCGGAGCAAAAAAGTCACAAGCTTTCATCACTTTTCGCCCAAAGAAAGGGGCACGCATCGTTATAGCCTGCTGTATTTCCGATTGACGATGTTTAATCGCCCCCAAAGCGGCTTCAAGAGCTTCTTTGCTGATGCGGTTTTGTTCAAGACTTGGTTGCATCCAATCGGATAAACCCGCCAATGAAAATTGAACTTTACGGAAGCCATGCAGAAGATTTAATAAATCCACATAGTAGCCGGCTTGCTTTTTGTACCAATCATTGACTGCCAACTGAGCTGTTTCTCTCAAAACAGGATCATCGGCCCCCTTCAAAACCCCAACACACTGAGAATGCGTAAGGTGAACTGTTTCTCCTTGACTGTTTTGAGCCTGTACCCGCATGGACTTATTTAAGCGCTTATACATGGCATCTACAGGATAAAAACTCGTTGCGGCAAATTTGTTAATGATCTCGTTTGTGGCTGAATCCAGACCCTGACGCCAGGACTTATTCTTTTCACGAGCGTTAAATTGCCAATGAGAAACAATAGAATTTTCCCAAAATGGGTCGTTATTCGCTATTGAACCCAGCTTGGCAAAAAGGGGCGAAGCAATGGATTCCAGTTCTGCATATAAAGCTTGTGTTTGCGCGTAAGTAGCGGCTGCCGCCGAATCCGTAATATCGGCACTGGAAGCACAGTAGGAAAAAGAAATTAGCGAAGTAATCCCCTCAACAGCATCTTCGTAAATCGGAAGACATTGCAATACATTTTCTTTTGTTGGATTCGTGGGCAATAAATCACGTAATTTTTTTATTTCACAATGAATCTTTTGTAATTCATCCTGAAAGCGCTTGTCTTGAACAGTCCCGTAAGCATCTTCCAATGTCCATCCCGGGAGTTGCTTTTGTATTGTTTGATCCATCTCTGCACCTTTTTCTAACTGAAAAACGAGAAAATTCTAAAAGAAAAGGAGCGAAACCGCTCCTTTTAAGTACAGAGAAAAATGATGAACCTATTCTTCAGTCAACTTGAGCTCATCGTCTTCAATATCAATTCGTTCGTCATCTTTGTATTGATTTTCACGACGTCGCTCTTCATCCAAATATTGGGCAATGGCTGCAACCAATTCTGGACAACCCTCACGAGTAGCCGCCGAAATAACAAAAACTCTTTCATCCTCCGGAATCTGCAACGCATCCAATAGATCATTGATGCGATCGTCTTGTTCTTCTTGCGCGATCAAGTCCACTTTATTGAGAACAAGCCAGCGAGGTTTGTTATAAAGCGCTTCATCGTACTTCCTTAACTCTTCAATGATTGCCTTGGCTTCAGCAGCCGGGTCGACAGTCTCATCAAACGGAGCCATGTCAATGAGATGAAGCAACAGTTTCGTGCGGGATAAATGGCGCAGGAACAAATGACCCAAACCGGCTCCCTCTGATGCCCCTTCAATCAACCCGGGAATATCTGCGACCACAAAACTTTGCTCTGGTCCCACTCTTACCACACCCAACTGCGGATGCAAGGTTGTAAAGGGGTAGTCCGCAATCTTTGGACGAGCGTTGGAGACAGCAGAGATAAAGGTGGACTTACCGGCATTGGGCATCCCCAGGAGACCAACGTCGGCCAATACTTTTAATTCCAAATTCAGAAAACGATGCTCGCCTTCTTCACCGGGCGTGCATTGACGCGGAGCTCGGTTAGTGCTGGATTTAAAGTGCAAGTTACCCAATCCGCCCTTTCCGCCTTTAGCCAAGAGGTAACGCTCGCCATGGCGAGTCAAATCGGCAACCAATTCTCCCGTATCAGCGTCAGTCACTAAAGTGCCAACAGGCATACGAAGCTCAATATCGTTGCCGGCCGCACCGTAGCAGTCTGAGCCACGACCGTTTTCACCATTTTTGGCAAAGTGTTTACGGGCATAACGGAAATCAATCAACGTATTAATGTTACAGTCAGCGACCGCGTATACATCGCCGCCTCGGCCACCATCTCCACCATCAGGGCCACCTTTGGGAATAAATTTTTCACGGCGAAAAGACGCTACGCCATTGCCGCCCTTACCCCCGGCAACTTCAATACGTGCCTCATCAACGAATTTCATGCCTATTTACCTCAAACGTCTAAAATAGCGCGGACAAATCCGAATAACTTTAGACTTTAACACAGAAAAAGCCATGTCATCGACATGGCCTTTTCAAATTTAAATTCATTTCCCCGATTGAGCTTACTCAACCGAGAGGTGCTGCTAGAAATTAAGCAGGAATCACCTTAACGAAACGATGATTTTGAGGTCCCTTGACTTCAAACTTCACCGTGCCGTCAACCTTGGCAAACAAGGTGTGGTCACGACCCATACCGACGTTGTCGCCGGGGTGGAATTGCGTACCACGTTGACGAACAATGATGCCGCCAGCATTGATAGCTGCATCACCAAAAACCTTCACACCAAGACGCTTAGCTTGGGAGTCACGACCGTTGCGGGTAGAACCGCCGCCCTTTTTATGTGCCATTTTCTTACTCTCTTAGAAAAGTCCAAATTAAGCCGCGATCGAGTCGATCTTGAGCTCCGTGTAGTTTTGACGATGACCAGCGCTCTTGATGGAGTGCTTGCGACGACGCATCTTGAAGATGCGAACCTTGTCGTGACGGCCGTGAGAAACAACCGTGGCCGTAACGCTGGCGCCTTCAACGAAGGGAGCACCGACCTTAAGTTCATTGCCATCGGAAACAGCCAAGACTTCAGAAAGGGTCACTTGGGAGCCGACTTCGGCATTCAAGGTTTCAACCTTGATCGTGTCACCGGCAGCAACGCGATATTGCTTTCCGCCGGTCTTAATAATTGCGTACATTGTTTATTACCTCGCCCGTTTCGCTCAGCCAACGCACTGTCTGCGAAACCTTTTTATAGTTAATCGGCAGGACAAACCCCGCCTACTCATGCGTGGAAAGACGGATTATTTCATAAATCAATTAGTTATGCAAATTAATTTACAGCACGCGCCCACAGAATCAGCAATAACCCGAAAAATATACGTTTGATCCGTTATTTTGTCATATTGTTGTCATAATTCTGTCATAAACTTCGCGCAACGTTACAAGACGTTGACAATATTACGAACTTTCCGACGGGGAACTCATGGAATATTACTATATAGCGATGCTTGTGTTTTTGGCTGGCCTTGCATGCTTTGATCTCTTCGTTGGCGTCAGCAACGACGCCGTGAACTTCCTTAATTCCGCTATGGGATCACGCATCGCAAGCTTCCGCACAACAATGTGGGTTGCCACCTTCGGGGTTCTTTTAGGGGCGACCTTCTCATCAGGTATGATGGAGGTAGCACGTTCCGGCATCTTCCACCCGCAGATGTTTAATTTCACAGAAGTGATGATTATCTTCTTTGCGGTCATGATCGCCGACATCGTCTTACTTGATACCTTCAACTCACTCGGTCTTCCCACCTCCACCACCGTTTCCATCGTCTTCGAATTATTAGGCAGTGCCATTGCAGCCGCAGCTATTAAGTTATATTGGGAAGGCGGTTCTTTACAAATGGTCTTTGACTATATTAATACCAGTGAATCATTGACCATTATTTCTGCCATCTTGATTTCAGTTGTCGTGGCATTTATTTCAGGCGCAGTGGTGCAGTACATTATGCGTCTGATCTTCTCTTTCTACTTCGAAAGAGTCTATCCCTACGTCGGCGGTGTTTTCGGCGGTTTATCCATTACGGCTATTGCGTATTTTCTGGTCATGAAGGGAGCTCGCGGTGCCAGCTTCATGCAACCGGAATGGATTGAATGGATTGAAGCCAATACTCAAATGCTTGTTATTGCATTATTTGTCGGTTTCTCCATTCTCTTTCAATTGCTCATCCTTGTCTGCAAATTCAATGTTTTCAAAATTGTCATCTTGGCCGGTACTTTCTCCCTGGCTTTTGCCTTCGCTGGTAACGACTTGGTGAACTTCGTCGGTGTTCCGCTTGCCGCCTATGATAGCTTCAAGATCTGGATGGCTTCGGGCGCACAACCTGACGATCTCATTATGAGCGGACTATTGGTTTCGACTAAGACCGACACGTTCTTCCTGCTTGCCTCCGGCATCGTCATGGTCTTTACGTTGTGGTTCTCTAAAAAAGCCCACCGCGTGCTTCAAACAGCCCTGAATCTGTCTTCTCAGCAAAGTGATCATGAACAGTTCGGCTCCTCGATTCCCGGTCGTGTTATCGTGCGTGCCTCTATGGGCTTGGGAAACATTGTTAATCAATTAATCCCGGGAGCTGTTAAGAAAACCCTGGACTCTCGTTTCAAACACAGAAGATTGAAGCGTGGTGAAGTGCCCCTTCCTTTTGACTATGTTCGAGCATCCGTCAACCTTGTGTTGTCTGCTGCATTGATTTCTTCGGCTACATCCTTGCAATTGCCGCTTTCAACCACTTACGTTACGTTCATGGTCGCAATGGGCTCTTCCTTTGCAGATGGCGCTTGGGACCGTGAAACTGCCGTTTACCGCATTTCTGGCGTCTTAACCGTAATCAGCGGCTGGTTCGTTACGGCATTGACCGCCAGTACGCTAGCCGCCGTTGTCTGCGCCATCATTTTCCTGGGTGGTGGTTTCGTGGCCTTCTTGCTTGCCATCCTGGCGTTTATTCTCATCATCCGAAGCAATATGCGCTTTAAGCAACAGGAAGCCAACTACAAAGCCGAACAAGCTATTCGTTACGACGTCAATAAGATTCGTGAAATTTTGAATCAGCGTGTCGGCGAGAACCTTTTGACCACTGTCACGCTCTATAACAATATCGTTGAAACTTTCCTCAATGATGATGAAAGCGGATTGCGTAAGCTCAAACTGCAGTCGAATGAAAACTTCGATCAGCTCACTCATGAGCGGAGCATTTATTACAAGATGGAAAATTCCGGCTTTGTTCCCACCAAAGAGGACAATGACGCCCGTTACAGCTATTTCCGCACATTCACCAATCTGCGTGATGTAGGACGCTCGCTGCAGGCTTTGGCTCGTCTTTCTAAAGATCACATTGCCAATCGCCACCGCACTTTCCAAGGCGAATTGAGTCAAGATTTAGCGGACTTATCTCAGCTTCTGCTTGAGATTGTTGGCAACCACAATGGCAAAGCAGATGTGGCGGCTTTGCACGCCAATGCACAATCGCTTCTTGCTCGCATTGAAACCATTCAGGAAAAACTGCTCCGTAACGGTCCTGACAAAGGTTTCTCCGCACGTGGTTGCGAACTCTTCTTAAGTTTCCTGCTCTTTGCACGAGAACTGATTAACCACTACGAAATCATCGCGATGTTGCAACAAAAACTCAATGCAACAACGCCGGAAACACAAGATTCCAGTAAGGTTCAATCGGCGTAGAGTCAGTAAGAGCAATCTAGAAGGGAGGATGTTTTCCTCCCTTTTTTGTCGGAGTTCGTGGGTATAATGAGCCACACTATGACATCGAATACCTCTTCTATCAAGAAATCTGCTCAAACAGTCCTCGCCCCCATCGCCGAGGATCTCAAAGCCGTCAACGACATCCTTGCTCGGGAATTTGCCCATAGCCAAAGCCCGACAATCACGGAAATCGGCTCCTACATCACACAAGCCGGCGGCAAACGTATGCGCCCTGCGCTTTTAATGCTCATGGCAAAAGCTTTAGGGTACAGCGGCAGCGATCATCGAGAACTCGGTGCGACCATCGAAATGCTTCATACGGCTACGTTGATGCATGACGACGTCGTGGATGAAGGCATGATGAGGAGAGGACGACCGACCGCCAACGCAAAATGGGGCAATAGCGTCGCGGTATTGGTGGGTGACTTCATGTACACCCGCTCGTTTGAAATGATGATTCGCATCGGCAATTTACGGGTTATGCAAGCCCTTGCCAGTGCCGCCAACACGTTAAGTGAAGGCGAAGTTATTCAGATGAAAAACGCTCACGATCCCAGTGTCGATGAGGCTCGTTATCTCAAAGTCATTGAAAGAAAGACTTCGGTACTTTTTGCCGCTGCAGCGGAAATGGCCAGTGCTCTCGCCGGAGCTTCTAAAGAGGCTGAAGAAGCGCTCGTAAACTACACAATGGCTCTCGGCAATGCTTTCCAAATCGCCGATGATATTCTGGACTACTCCGGCAATCCTACAGAGAGCGGAAAACAAATCGGCGCTGATTTTGAAGAAGGGAAGGTTACGTTGCCAGTCATTTATGCAATGCAGGCTGCCAACGAACAGGATCGCGCTTTTATCGAAAAGGCCATTCGTGACGGCCACGGCGACTTTGAGAAAATTTCTCAAATTATTCAAGCTAGTGGGGCCATTGAGCGTTGCAAAGCACGAGCGGAAATGGAACTTGAAAAAGGAAAGTTAGCACTCGATGTTCTTCCCCCTTCCATTTTCAAAAATTCTCTGATAGAATTGCTGTCCTTCGTTGTTGAGCGCAAGGCTTAATAACGGTGATTGTCGGGGTGTAGCTCAGCCTGGTAGAGTACTACGTTCGGGACGTAGGAGTCGGAGGTTCGAATCCTCTCACCCCGACCATCTTTCAAAATTGCGATCTGTTGTCAGATCGCTTTTTTATTGTCTCGTTCTAAGAACTCCCCTATTTTCAGCTATCCATTGAAACAATATAGTTTGTCTCACGTTGTCTCGTATCTATATTCTTTGTCTCAAGCTCGTGGTTTTTGCTACCATAGACGCTCCCAATGAAATCGCCAGGGAGCAAAAAATACAAAATTTTCTGGATTTATTGGGAGCATAAACGGCACCTTGAGAGAAAAACATGCCGAAAATAGCTGAGCGCATGACAGAAAAAAAGCTCAGGACAATCACAAAAGAGACCGCTTGTTGACGGCACAATCGGAAAATATTTTGTGCTGATTGATCAAGCAACGAAACGCGTCTTCCCGCTTGGAAGATACCCGAAGCTCTCTTTGAGCGAAGTATTTAAAAAAGCTGCGGAGTAGAAGGCTCAGATAAAACAAGGCATTAACCCTGCAGAAAAAGATGCGATTCAGGCCGGTCAGGACACATTTATCAAGAGAATTCAACGGCAAATTAATGGATCGGCTCTGTTGTTAAGTGACAATCCACACTACCAACCACACAAAGTACCTCCTGAAGATCAAGAGACAATGAAATTTACTGATAAGTGTATTATCAACTACAAAGCTGAAGAACTTTAAAACAGAGGGCGCTCCGTGCCCTATTTATTTGAAACATTGATTTCGGAGTCAGAATTGGATAATCAATTTAGCGATTACATTGTCTATGTTGACGAAAGCGGTGATGCAAATTTAGACAAAATTGACCCAAATTTCCCAACATTTGTCTTATCGTTTTGCATTTTCAAAAAAAGTGACTATGTAAACCATGTTATTCCATGCATGAGCAACCTAAAATTTAACTACTTCGGGCATGACATGGTTGTTTTACATGAACGAGAACTCCGGAAAAGGGAGGGTATTTTTTCGTCTCTTAATCTCGAAAAAAGAACTTCTTTTATGGACGAACTGACAACAATAATTAAAAATGCAGAAATGACGATTATTGCTATCGTTATTAAGAAATCTTCATATGTAAATCGGTATAAGGATCCTACTGAGCCATACACATTAGCCATGCAGTTTGGGTTAGAGCGTTTAAGAAACTTCCTTGCAGATAATAGCCAAAGTGGAAAAACTTTTATTGTATGTGAATCCAGAGGTAAAACCGAGGATAAAAATCTAGAATTAGCTTTTAGAAGAATTTGCGATGGAATCAATTACCATGGAACCGAATATCCTTTTGAAATTGTATTCGCTCACAAGCAAATAAACTCCAATGGGCTCCAACTTGCTGATTTGACAGCTAGACCAATAGGACTATTTGTCACAAAACCAAACCAACAAAACAGAACCTACGAGATACTAAGAGAAAAATTTAGAAAGGGACACGGAGATTCATATTTTGGATACGGATTAAAAGTTGTCCCATAAAAAGCGAAAGGCTCCTGCACAACACAGAAGCCTGACGCCGCGTGGGAAGTCCCTCGCCATTTGCCCCAATTATATAATTTTCGACTTTGGATTTCAAACCTTAAGTTGATATAAAGCTAACAATCTCTCGCCCTCAAGCAAATGTCCTATGCTCCCAACAAAAACAGCGATTCAAATAAAGCCAATGAAATAGGGATTTACGAATCCCCTCACCAAATTGCGATCTGTTGTCAAATCACTTTTTTATTTTCTTTTCCTAGCCAAACTGAAATCAACTCAAATGCCCGTAATATCGCAGATGGGATCATATTTTCTATTGGTTGTGAATACGTATTTTGAGCAATGATGTCTCCCAAAAAACCGGAGTATTCCGCCTTTTTCTTTTCCAAACGTCGTTTTATATCTCTGGGAGCCATCGCCATAAGACGCTCGTATTGCAACTTTTTCGACTTAACAGATACATTAGGAGAAGCGTTACAAGCCCAAAGCGCATCATAGAGCTCTCTTTTCAGCCCAGTCTTGTACACTAGCTCCCCTTCCATAGCTAATCCGGGTGAGAGGAAAAAAACGCCACTTTGGTTATCTTCTGCCTTGCAATGTAAGCGTCGTTCTGTTTCGCTAAGCTGCTTTAGCACGACATGTCTCGCATCCCCATCATTGTCGCTGATCACACAAAATGGCTTTTTGAGACTCAAAGCCAACATCAAAAATGGTGCATAACTCTTCCCGTCCACTCCCATAATGCTGATACCGAACGCACTTGGGTCATCTCCGAAATAAGCTTGGAACATTCCGCGGATTAGTTGCTCTTCAGTGACTCCCTCCACAAAAATAAGCCCCCTGGCAAAAAGCGTTTCTCCGCGAAAACGCAATATCAACCGTTTAATTGCCCGGGCTTCTAACGGGTCAATATTTTGAGGCAACCATCTGACCTGAATATTTTCACCATCCCTCTGCATGCTTCTAAATTCATAAGGCTCGCAGACGGAAGCCACATAGGGAGAATGCGTTGAAACAATGAATTGATGAGAGAGCGCTTTCAGTTGCGTCATCAATGCTCGCTGCGCATTGGGGTGTAAATGAATTTCAGGCTCTTCTGCAGCAATCAACATAAATAAGGGGCGCTCCTGAAGGGCCGCTTGTTTAGCCAACAAATCCACCAACGTAACGATTGATAAAATGGCAACACTTTTTTGACTACCCTTACCTTGCAGGGCTGAAAAAGGAATGATTTCCTCAGAATCACTTTTCACAAGCGAAAAGAACTCTTCAATATTGTCTGCCGTAAGACTCACTTCTTCCGGCAACTGCGTCCCCGGCCCTTCCAGTGTCTGACACAAAGAATCCAACATTGACCTTAAATCTTCAATCGGCCTATTGGCATAATCGGGATGTTTTTTTAAAGCACTCCCCAAACCGCTTACCATACGACTGACAAAGGAGTTCTCATTTTTGAGATCCTCACGGAGATTTTCTTCAGCATCAATACTGACAAACTGTAAAGAATGGGGAACCTCTTGAAGTTCCTCGCCTAACTTTTCCCGATCCCAATGATTGATAATGAAACGCTGCTTGGTAATTGTCCCATCGGGCAATCTTTGAAACTTAGTTCTAAAAGCAAAATACTCACGTCTGTAATGATCTCTTCGGATTAATCCATCAAATTCCTTTTGCCAACCGATTTGAAAGGCAGAAAAGCGTTTGGAATCTTTATTTAACGGCACAAACCGAACATCAACCCAGAGCTCATCGCCAAACTCCGCTTTCTCGTTGAGATGAAAATCTTCCTTTTGAACGGCGATTTCATCACTGAGAGCCAACTCCAAAGCTTTCAAAACCGTACTTTTGCCACAATTGTTAGCCCCCAGTAAAACAGAACTACGCCCCAAGGGCATCTGTAAACTGCGAATACTTCTAAAACCGTTAATGCGTATGCGATCAATAATAATCATGACTATTCCTGAGTCTTTTCTTTTATTCTAGATAGCTTGTGAGCATCAGGATAGAGCTTTTAACAACCTTCGCTAAAATAGGTAATTGAAACAAATGGAGTCCAACAATGCGCGAATACACCGAAATTGAAACGATCACTCAATTGTTAGGCCTTGTTACCGAGCCAGGACACATTGATCATCATGTTTTTCAAAATATCAATTTCTCAGATCTAGCGGACTTAGCCTCCCAGTCCACATACAGCGACTGTTTATTTTTAGGTTGTGTTTTACCCGAATCCTTTTCGCAGCAACTTGATAAAACGAACCTGATTTTTCCGAAACTGGATGCCCCCTTTGACATCTATCGCAGTTATCTGTACTCGGCCAATTCGCTTTACTCCGGATTTGATCCCCGCGATGAGAGTTCCATAGAGAATACTTACGACAGACGTGTTTATAAACATTTTTTGCAAAGCGGAGTCATTTCCAAAAACATCAAGGAAACACTGTCACGGTATTTACACGATCACTCCATGAGTAACGCCATCAAGGACTTCTTGGCTAACTATCATGAACGTCAAATCGTTGGCATCATGGGCGGTCATGACCTTCTAAGAACCGATCCTTTCTACAGACAAATTGTTTTTCTAAGTAAGCGCCTGACAGAAATGGGATTCATCATGGTTAGCGGGGGTGGTGCCGGGGCTATGGAAGCTACCCATTTAGGAGCTTGGCTTGCAGAAAGATCTGATGAAGAAGTTGAAGAGGCGCTCAGTATCCTTAAGGCGGCCCCAAGTTGGCAAGATAAAGGTTGGTTAAGCAGTGCATTCAAAGTAATGCTTAAATTCCGTCAAACGCATTTCATCAGTCTAGGTATTCCCACTTGGCTCTACGGACATGAGCCGGCGACCCCCTTTGCCACTCATATTGCAAAGTTTTTTGATAACAGTATCCGCGAAGATACGATCTTAAGTATTACAAGAGGTGGACTTATCTACACTCCGGGTAGCGCCGGTACTATTCAGGAAATCTTTCAGGCTGCCGTCCCTAATCACTATAAAACGTACGGTTATTCGAGTCTGATGGTTTTCTTAGGCGTAGATTTTTGGCGAAAGGAATTACCCGTTTATCCGCTCCTAGAGCATCTTGTCAATACCGGAAAATACAGCGGTTTGCGAATCGGCATCACCGACGACATTGAAGAAGTCGCCCAAACAGTAAAAATGTTCAAACCGCAAAAAAGCGAATAAGCTACTGAGCGGGCTCCTCATCCGAATTTAAAGGGATAAAGCCCGCTTTTTCGTTGCCACAACCCGGGCACGTAAAAAAGTCCGGTAAGTCATAAAACGGTGTATCGGGAGCGATGTCAAATTCCTCACAACCTTGCTTCGGATCGTACACATACCAGCAAACCTTGCACTGCATTTTCGTTTCAGCCCCGATACGTTCCCGATTTAACCGATCCAACAGACGATCTATCGTTTCTTGAGCCATTTCCACTCCAAGACCTCTTTATAACGAACCCCTTTGAATATCTTCCTTAAGCCACTGCAAGATTTCTTCACAATGCTGAGCACCTAACTTCATTTCTTCTGCGGACTCTCCAACCTCAGGCGGCAACATCGTCACTACATAGGCATCAAAAAGCGCTTTACCTGCATTATTAAAAATCCGATTTCGCCAAATCCCTTTCATTGCAGTGCTTTGAATATGAGCGCTCGCAAAGCCCGAAATACTGATATCTATCATTCCCTTACCCAATGCGGCCTCAAGAAAAGATCCATCTTCCGGGCTAAGGGGCTGACGAGAAATTTCAACCGTATAGGGCGGCTCCACTGACAACTTCTCTAGATTTTCTGTTCGCTGAGCTTGGGAAAGTTCCTGAAGAATAGCCGAAGCAGCAAAGACACCTTGAGGAATTTCAGTTAATTGAGGCTCTAGCGGCGTTGTAGAAAGGTTTCTTAATAGATCCGAAGGAACCGTAACGACTTCAAAACGATCAACCCCGTTTTCCTGCACGCGCCACAGCCCCTCAATAGCCGTTTCTTCCAATCGAACTGATTGGCCTATCGTTGCCCTAACTTCACCACTTCCAACCGTTGCTAAAACAAAATCCAGGTGCTTAGGGTCGAATTCTCTAAAGGGAATAGTTAATAACGTCTTGTTGGTTGAAAAATCCCCCTCGGACAAAGTATCCCTAACTTTTTCGAGAAATTTCACCGTCGCAATTGCCGCTTCGTGTTCGGTTTGCCTGTCTAAATTTACATTGGCCCAACGGCTCGATGATATTTGTGCCATACCTGATCCTTTTTGAAGTTTTCTCAGCAATCACAACTGTCCTGTTTTTCAACAGGCAGGATCGCAATTGTACGAACCACAGGTTTATTTCTAATGACGATCTCAGATAGCAAAGAACAATATTCATCCCACGGTTTAAGGCCCTGAACGGCCCCCAGTAAATCCTTATTTCGAAAGATTGCTACCACGGGCATTGAACGCAAACCCCAACGAGCAGCCATGCTGCGCGATTCTTTAAAGTCAGCCCAAGCCGTCGCCGTCAAAGCACCATTGAAAGCTTTTTTTAATTCCGGAGCAATAACAGCTATGTCCAATGTTGTTTTTCTTTCATTAGGGTCATCGGCAAAAACTAACATCTTCAAACCATCTTGAGATATGAAGTTTTCTAACTCTTGCGATGTCAGCCACTGAAAACCGGCCTCGCCGAATAGACGCTTAAATACCGGATGCGAAGCCATATCTAGCTGATTGATCTGAGCGGTAACCGCATTAAAGGCTTTAGGCATAGGCTCCCCCTACATCACTTTTTTACCTACTATACGAGCCAGATGCGGAGGCAAAGCAGACGAAGCGTTGTCTAAATCGGCAAAACCGGCTTGAATCTGATTTTCATCAAACTCCCCATCCATTACTTTCTGGACGCAATCCAATGCTGACTGAATCTTCGCCGCTTCCTCTGCATCAACGACTCTCAATGCATTGCCTCTGAATACCAGCACAAAATCGCCGACCGATACCGATTCAATCAGTGAGGTGTCCACACGTTCCAACTCGCCGCCATTATCCACATCCGCGCTCGTGCCGCTTGCTGTTTTATGCAGGGCCAGGACTTTTTTGGGTATTGCCACACACATCTTTTCAAGTCACCTCTAAAAATTATTTAACCTTAATAAAGCGAAGATCTCCGTAGCGAAAGGCTTCTTGCTCGCTCGGGCGTCCTTTTTCGTATGGTTCTTTCTCTAAAATCTCTTCACTGAGTGCTCTAGGCTGATCGTTTCCAACTCTTTCTTGAGGAGCAAACCCCCAGGCGGTCATTTCCTTCATGGCTTCATTGACGGCAGGATAGACTTGTGCGTCAACCACTGAGGTTAGGCTACCACCATAATCATTTAATTCCAAAGGCTGCACCCCAATAACGGTAATGGCTTGCGGTTCGTAACCGCTCAAAGCGGCTGTCACTAAGACGTCATTCATGCCGGCTTGATGGGCCGATATTTTGGTCGATGACCAAAGTCGAATATCGTCATCGCGAAGAACTTTTAAAGTTCCTGGCTTATCTTGAAAATCGCAGCAATCAAAAATAAGTAACCTTTTGGCACTCATAACCTCATTGATTAGGTAGGCTCCCAATGTACCTCCATCAATGACTCGTACTCTTGGGTCATCGGCAAACCGTTCATGATACGACTCGACTGCTCTGACACCGAACCCCTCGTCAGCCCACAGGATATTGCCGATTCCGATCACTAAAACTTCAAACTGCTGCATACGATCTACCTTAAATCTGTTCTTTTATCTTAATCCCACATACAAAAAAAGGCCTGAGAAGCTTCAGATCGACTCCCCAAGCCTTCTATCGTCGGCAATTAATGATGCGTTTCCTTAAACATTCTCAATCCGGTTGACATAGAAGACAACGTGGTTGCCCCGCCCATGACGTCCTCTCTAAAGGACATATAGATGTGAGCAATTGAAAAGAGAATAAAAACGTACATGCAGGCATGGTGAATGGTTCGCACGGCTTGAGCGTCTCCGGCTAAGCTAAATACCCAACCGAACCAGGCCATCCACCCTGTATCCCATCCCCAGGCTTGCGCATAAAGAGCAAAACCCGTGATGATGACCACAAAGCTGCCCAATACAAACATGGCAAACATAGCCAGCTGTGCAAGCGGATTATGGCCTGCGTATTCCGGTGCCGTTTTCTTGATGAAAAGGTAGTAAAGCACTTGAGCGATAACACCCTTCCACCATTTGAGAGACCACAGCGGCGGAATAAAAATCATCCGAGCGTAGCGATTTCCAACAATAGCCCAAAAGATCCGGTATACGAAAAGGATCGTAAAGATCATACCGGCCACAAAATGAGCCAGACGGATATAGCCGAAATCGTAAGTCACCCAGGTATCGCCTACATTGGCAACGAGCGGAGCACCGATCAGAAAACCAGTCACAATCATGACAGCCATGCAAACCGCCATCGCCCAGTGCCAAATCCGCACAGGAGCTTCCCAAACGTAAATCGGATGGGTCCCTCCCGACGTATCAACTTCAAAAGTGACAGGATCAATCTTCATAAAGAGACCCTCCTAACGAACACGCACATTGCAGAGCTCGTGACCTTGCGGATCCAAAACGTGCGTTGCACAAGCCAAGCACGGATCAAAACTGTGAATCGTACGAATGATTTCAAGCGGTCGTTCCGGATCAGCAACAGGCGTGCCAATCAGTGACGTTTCAAAAGCACTTTGTTGTCCTTCAGGCGAACGCGGCGAAGCGTTCCATGTCGTCGGAACAATGGCTTGCCAATTTTCAATACGTGTATTCTTAATCACGCACCAGTGTCCCAAAGCTCCGCGAGGCGCTTCGCAGAACCCAACACCTCGGCATTCTTTAGGCCACGTCTTCGGTTCCCAGAATTCCATATTGGCCGCGACTTCATCACCGCTTTTGATATTGGCAATCAAGTCATCGACATACTGAACCATCTTGTGCGCAGTCCAATTACACTCCAGAGCACGCGCAGCATGGCGGCCCAACGTGGAGTACACGGCTTCAAGCGGCAAGTTGAGTTCCTTCAGAAGATCAAGTGCCGGTTCCTTGAAATGCTTCACATCCTTAGCAACCGACATGATCAAACGAGCAAGCGGCCCCACTTCCATCATGTGGCCTTTCCAGCGCGGGCTCTTGATCCACGAGTACTTGCCTTTTTCACCCAACCATTCAAACTTAGTCTTCGTGCCAACTGAGCCTTCGGGCAGTTCAAAGGCTTGATCCGTCACGCCTTCCCAGGGGTGAAGACCTAGTTTACCTTCGGGGTATTTGTACCAAGAGTGATCCACAAATTCCTGAATTTGGGTGAGATCTCTCAAATCCACTTCCTGTACATGAGCCAAATCCCCGTCAACAATGGCACCGGCCGGCATCTGCAGAGATTTTTCAGACCAGTCATTGGCAATTTCCGGGAAGTCCCCGTAGCAAAGCACATTTTTCTTCACCAAACCGCCGCCATACTTGAACCATTCCGGATAGAAGGAGGCGATCGCCTTGATATCAGGCAGATAAACGTTCTGCACAAATTCAACTGACTGCTTGGCGATATCGCGCATATAGTTCATGGTCACTTCATTGATCATGTTGCCAGCCGCGCCGGTATCGTGCATGTTGATCGGGCAAGCCACACCACCGACCAAGTAATTCGGATGCGGGTTCTTGCCGCCCAAAATCGTATGAATCTTGATGATTTCACGCTGGAAATCAAGTGCCTCTAGGTAGTGCGTTACCGCCAAGAGATTGACCGCCGGCGGCAACTTCATGGCAGGATGCCCCCAATAGCCGTTGGCAAAAATCCCCAATTGACCGGAAGCAACAAACTTCTTCAAGCGATTCTGCACATCACGGAAATACCCCGGAGAACTTAGCGGATGATGCGGACTGATTTTCTTTTGCAACTCCGACACCTCTCGAGGATCAGCCGACAGAGAACTAACCACATCAACCCAGTCTAGTGCAGAGAGTTGGTAAAAGTGAACAATGTGGTCGTGCGTGTAAAGCGTTGCATTCATTAAGTTGCGAATGATGTTCGCATTTTTGGGAATTTTGATGCCAATGGCATCTTCAACGCTTCTGACAGCAGCCAGGGCGTGAATACCCGTACACACCCCGCAAATACGTTCCACAAAGGCCCACGCATCGCGAGGATCCCGCCCTTTAAGAATCACCTCAAGACCACGCCACATCGTGCCTGTACTTTGGGAGTCCGTAATGACTTTTCCGCCATTACCCAACACCGCTTGAACGCGCAAATGACCCTCGATACGCGTCACCGGGTCAACAACAATACGACGATCTGCCATTATTCTTCCCTCCCGAGATCTTTATTGGTCTTTTTTGCTCGCGCTTGAGCAACAGCCGATAGCGCGGCATGGGCAATAGCTGCAGCACCAACAACGCCAACCGTCGCCAGGCCTACCTTATCGACAGTCGCTTCAATACCATCGAGTCCCGGCGGCAAAATCGTCGTTTCATGTTCATAGAACGAGCCCTTATCAAAGAAATTAGGCTCAGAGCAACCGATGCATCCGTGGCCGGACTGCACAGGCCAGCTCAACCCCTCATTCCAACGAATTGTTGAACAAGCATTGTATGTGGTCGGTCCTTTACACCCGACCTTATAGAGGCAATAGCCCAATTTGGCGCCTTGGTCATCAAATTTCTCAACAAACTGACCGGCATCGAAATGCGCCCGACGATAGCATTTATCATGAATACGCTGACCGTAGAACATCTTCGGCCGGCCCAACCGATCAAGCGGCGGAATGCGATCGTAGGTCAGAATATAAGTCACAACGGCTGTCATCACCTCAGGAATCGGCGGGCAACCCGGAACAAGCACGATAGGCTTATCCGTAATGATTTCTGTAATGGGAACAGAATGCGTCGGATTGGGTTTAGCCGCCTGCACGCATCCCCATGCGGCGCACGATCCCCAACCGATAACGGCTTTGGCTCCAGCGGCCACGTGTTTAATTTTTTGCAGGAAAGTTTCTCCTGCAGGAATGCAGTTAACCCCATCATCATTCAAAGGCACATTGCCTTCAACAGCCAAAATGTAATTGCCTTTGTACTTGGTAATGGTTTCTTCAAGTGCCGCTTCGGCCTGATGTCCGGCGGCAGCCATAATGGTGTCGTCATAGTCAAGCGAAATCATGGACAACACCAAATCCTTGGCAACCGGATGGTAAGAGCGGATAAACGACTCCGTACAACAGGTGCACTCCAGGCCGTGTAACCATACAACCGGCATCCTAGGCTTGGTTTCAATGGCTTGAGCAATCTCTTGAGCTCCCGCGCTTCCCAATCCCAAACTGGCGGCCGTCAGCGAGCAAAATTGCAAAAAACTGCGGCGACTAATACCTTGGCGTCGCAACGCTTCATATTGAGTTTCAAACATAAGGGGATTCTCCTTAGCCTTTTATTTCGCATGGAGTCCAGCCAAACGAAAATAGGCTCGCTTTATTGCACGCTCTCGCGTTCTTAATTTAGATTGTATGGTACGAAAACTCGAATACTTAGACGCAAACGACTTCTTTTATTACACCAAAGAGGTATATTTTGCTTATTTTGTTATAACTGCATTTAAAAAGCATATTTTTTTATAAAACTTTCGCAAAAATAGCCAAAACGGTACGATTTTATTCACACTTTTCAGTCTATTTAAGTGTACGCTGAACTCGTATGCTGCTAAAGGTGAGAAGTGATCAATATTAACCGCTGCCCAGCCTCTGATTTTGAAGCCGAGTTTCAGCTCATTTTCAACAATCACATGAAAGGTTTGCCCATTTGTCATAATGGACTGCAAGTGCGTGCGATCGGTTTTCAAAACTTTAAAAAACACTGGATCGGTGCCATGGTTACACCATGGTCCATTTTGGTGGTTCTTGCGCAGGGAAATAAAAGCAACTGGCCGGAGATTCAAGTCGGGAAAATACTATCGATTACTTTGCCCGCGGGAGCCTTCAGTTTTCTAGGAATGGCTAGCGACAGACTGGGGAAATTTCTGGCATGCTCTCTGATGAGTCCGGTTGATCCCTTGTTCAATCAGCGAAGTGCAGAGGCTTTTGCTGCCCGCGCTTTGATGTTGATGCTTACACCTGAAAGCGATAGTTCCCCTACAACGCACAACACTGGTAGTGCCATTCCAGAAAATTTGTCTCGACGAGATTTTTTTACCACTTTCTGCAAGGAGAAGATCGCGAATGATAAACCCTGATTTCTCCTCTGTTTCTTTGATTGTTCACGAAGAAAAAAATGGGTTGAAGGTAGAACTTCACAACCATCGCACTAGGGTCATTGCGCAAACAGCGGAAAGCCTTGGAGCCGAGAAAGCGACTGAAATTCTTCGCGCTCTTCTCGGCTTATGCCCTATTGCCCAGGTTAGTGCTTTTAAAGCTGCTCAACACGCAATTACGCACCAAAATCCCAATCAAGGGTTTTCGCCTTGCGATACAAATATTCAGAGTTTGGTTACGGCAGAAGCCATCTTAGAAACCGTCCGTGTATTAAGCATGGATTTGCAGCCGTTCACGATTCACGGCAAAGTCAGTCAGGAATGCTTAAAAACACTTGGAGAATTAAGAGCCAGGCTATGGGATCTGTCAAAAAGTGCCACCATTGACAACGCCGCCCTTGAGTCTTTCAACGAAGATTTAAAGGCTCTTATTATCTTGTGGTTTACTCGCGAAAAGAAAGCCATTGGCGCGATCAAGCACACGTTTGAACGATTCGATAATATCCAATTGGATGGTAAAGGATTACTCTTTCCCGAAGAAATTAGCAACCGCGAAATCCTCAAACTATTTCTGCGCATTCTCCAAGAGTATCCTGAATGGGCTCTATCGCCGCAACTGGTCGGTGCTCGTATACCCGGCGCGCTGGCTCGTTGCCGCAGTCAATCGGATAAAGGCAGAAGAGATCCTTTTTCAATCCGAGACCTGGTGCTCGCAAGATTGGAAGAATTAAAAAATTTTGCCTCTGGTCTTCCCTCTCCCTTTACCGTTAGAAGCATTAACCTAGGGAACAATTGGGGAGTCGGACTCGTTGAAACCGCTCGCGGCACTTTGATGCATTTTCTGCAAATTGACAATAACAAAATGCGCTTTCATATTGTGGCGCCGACAGAATGGGCATTTCAGGAAGAAAGTCCAATGGTCGATGCAATGAATCTATTTATTAAAGAAAAGTCAAATGCGGTCAAATCGGTAATCACCGGATTAAATCTGATTGCCTGCGCATTTGATCCCTGCACAAAGATAGATGTCAAGTGGCCACAAAAGGAGGGTTGATGCACGAGCTATCTATTGCTGAAGGCATCATCGAGATTGTTGAGCGCACGGCCAAATCCAATAACGTCAACCGAGTGAAAAGCGTGCGGATTGCAGTTGGTGAGCTAGCTGGTGTTGATATTGACTGTTTACGCTTTGCTTGGCAATCGGTCACTCAACAGGGGTGCGCACAAAATGCCCAACTCATCATTGAGCGACCGCCCGGCAAAGCTTGGTGTATGGACTGTGCTCAAACCGTTTCTTTGAAGCGATACGGCGACGCTTGCCCGATTTGCGGAGGCTTCCATTTAACGGCAACGGGCGGAACAGAACTTAAGGTCATCGACATTATTGCCGATGACTCTCAATAAAAGAATTTGGTAAGGAGAAATTTTATGTGTACGACTTGCGGCTGCGGAGGCAATCATACTCACACCCACACGCATGTGGATGAAAACGGCAATCTGGTCACTCACACTCACGAGGATCACGAGCATCATCATGAGCATTCCCATGGTCCCGCTCATTCACACGATTCAGCGATATCAGCAGAACGCGCCATTAGTATCGAAGAAGACATACTTGGCCGTAATAACGCCATAGCCAACGATAACAGAAAGTACTTCAGGCAAAAGCATATCTTGGCGCTCAACTTTGTCTCCAGTCCCGGTTCCGGCAAAACGGAATTGCTCTGTGCGACGATTAAAGCGGCAAAGGATGACTTTTCCGTTAGCGTAATTGAAGGCGACCAACAAACCAGCAATGACGCCGACAGAATTCGCCAAACCGGTGCTCACGCTCATCAGATCAATACGGGGAAAGGCTGTCATTTGGATGCGGAAATGATCCGACATGCATTAAGTCATATGGAGTTGACCGACCACAGTGTGCTCTTCATTGAAAATGTCGGCAACTTGGTTTGTCCGGCGGAATTTGATTTGGGAGAAGCTCATAAAGTCGTGATCTTGTCGGTAACCGAGGGTGAAGACAAGCCGTTGAAGTATCCGGACATGTTCCGCGTCTCTGATGTCATGATCATCAATAAGATTGATCTTCTGCCGTACGTAAATTTCAATATTGAAGCTTGCGAAGAATATGCCCGACGAGTCAATCCGAAAATCCAAATTTTGAGAGTTTCTGCAACTAAGGGCGAGGGACTTGATAAATGGATTATGTGGCTGAAAGCACAAAAAACATTGGCTGCCCTTTGAGATAGAGTGCTGCATGATCGCTAAATTTTTTCGTATTAACGGACTTGTTCAGGGAGTCGGATTTCGACCGACTGTTTACCGAATCGCGACTGAACTCGGACTGAAAGGTGAAGTTTTCAACGATGCTGAAGGTGTCGGGGTTATCTTGGAAGGAGAGGCGGATCAGGTTTCTCGGTTTCCGACACTTTTGCGGGAACAGAAACCCCCTTTGGCTCGAATTGATTTCATTCATCCTTCCGATGTGGATCTTAAAGGCTATACCGATTTCACAATCACTGAAAGCCAGGAAGGCAAGGTCAATACCGCTATTACCGCTGATGCCGCAACATGCAAAGCATGTCTTCAAGATATGTTTACACCCGGCAACAGGCGTTATCGTTATGCCTTTACCAATTGCACGCACTGCGGCCCTCGTTTCACAATCACAAAGCACCTTCCATACGATAGGCCGCAAACGACAATGGCTCCTTTCAAGATGTGTGAACAATGTTTGTCAGAATACAAAGACCCTCTGGACAGACGTTTTCATGCTCAACCCAATGCCTGTCCAGTTTGTGGGCCACACCTATGGTTTGAAGACATAGGAGGCCAGCCAATTGACGGAGACCCGATTGATCTTGCCGTTGATGCCATTAAGGACGGAAAAATTGTTGCCGTAAAAGGACTGGGCGGATTTCATTTGGTTTGTGACGCCAAAAATCCTCGTGCTGTTGCAGAACTTAGGCAACGCAAAGGACGTGATGAAAAAGCGCTCGCGGTTATGATGGCCAATACCATCAGTGCGAGTATTTATACCCATATCAGCCCTAAGGCTCGTGAGGTGTTGGAGAGCTCCGCCCGCCCGATCACTCTTTTACCCAGAAAGGATCAACACTCACTCAAAGGAATTGCTGACGGGTTAAGTGACATAGGCATCATGCTTCCATACACCCCTGTGCATTGGTTGCTTTTCCATTCTTTGGCCGGTAAACCGGACGGAGCACAATGGACGGACAATTTGAGTTTGGATGCCGTACTGGTCATGACATCAGCCAACCGTTCCGGTGAGCCGCTGGTCACCGATAATGATGAGGCGCGCTCCAAACTCTCAGGCATCGCGGACTTTATACTGCTGCACAATCGGGATATCCTTGTTCGGTGTGATGATTCAGTTGTTCGCTTGATCGGTGAAACCCCCATTTTTATTCGACGCTCCAGAGGTTATGCTCCCGAAGCCGTCAAGTTGGAGACTGATTTAAAACCGACATTAGCCGCAGGTGCTTATCTTAAAAATACCGCTGCGCTCTCCCGCGATAAAGATGTCTTTCTGACTCAACACATCGGTGATTTAGAAAACAGGCAAACTGATCAAGCCTACCGAGATGCAATTTCACACCTGGCCCATCTCTACGAAATTAAACCCAGAATTGTAGCTGCGGATGCTCATCCGGATTTTCCCAGCACAAGATTGGCGGCCCACGTTGCCAAGCAACATGGGGGTCTTTTCGTTCCTATCTACCATCATGCTGCCCACATCGCGGCAGCTATGGCTGAAATCAATCGAAAAGAAACGACTTTCGGATTAGCGTTAGACGGTGTGGGACTCGGACCCAATGATGAAGCTTGGGGTGGAGAGCTGTTGTTAGTAGGAGCTTCTAATTTCTACCGATTGGGCGCTCTTGAACCGCTTCCGTTACCCGGTGGCGATAAAGCCGCCCATGAACCACGAAGAATGGGCGCTTGCGTGCTGACTCTTTTAGGCAAAGAGGACCTGATTGAAAAGTATTTTCCAGAGTTGCCGAATGCTAAATATTTCGGCCAACTTGTTAAAAATTCTCAGCTTTCACCATTGACCACTTCCACCGGAAGACTTTTTGATGCCATGGCTGCATTGCTTGGCCTGTGTGACGTTCAACATGATGATGCAAGGGCTGCGATGTTGCTCGAAAGCGTTGCGAGCACGATGAAACCTCAAGCGCATAAAAAGGGATTTACCATCAAAAATCATCGGATCAGTTTCCTGCCGTTTTTTGAAGAAGTTATTCAGGCAGGAAGGAAACTATCTGCTGATAAAGTGTCACAATTAGCCGCTGATTTCCATGCGACCCTGGCATTAGGACTTACTCAGCTTGTGTATCAGGCCTGTGAGCGTCTTCAGTACAAAGGCCCCGTTATGCTGACCGGAGGTTGCATGGCCAACAGATTGTTGACCGCTGCTTTAGTCCAAGAGCTTGGGAAATTCTCTATCGAGAGCTATTTCCCGCAAAAGGTACCGGCCGGTGACGGCGGTATAGCTTTGGGACAAGTCTGGCTATCGCACCTAATGGTAGAAAGCGGTGCTGAAAAATATGAGTTCTCCGGTGACTTGTAACTTACATCGAGGTAAATATGTGTTTGGCAGTACCTGCAAAGATCACCAAACTGATAAACGATGAAACTGCTTTATGCGATTTCAATGGTATTGAAAAAGAAGTCAATGTTTCCTTGATTGACTCTCCCCGAGAGCAAGAATGGGTTATCGTCCATGTTGGTTTCGCATTAAACCGCATTGATGAAGAAGAAGCCCGAAAAACCATGGAAATATTGAATGCATTACCCTCAGAGGCTAAAGCCTAAGCTTATGCAATACATCAGTGAATATCGCGATCGTGACAAGGCAAAAGCGCTAAGCAATGAAATTGCTAAAGAGGCAATGCCCGCTCGCTCTTATCGCTTTATGGAATTTTGCGGGGGCCACACACACGTTCTGTCACGCTGGGGATTAACGGATCTTTTGCCAGACAACGTAAAAATGATTCACGGTCCGGGCTGCCCGGTCTGTGTGTTACCGGTCGGCCGTATTGAAATGGCGATTGACTTAGCATTAAGCGAAAAAGTGATTTTGTGCACATACGCTGATACGCTTCGAGTGCCGACATCAAAAGGGCAGTCGCTTTTCAATTGCCGCTCACTTGGCGGTGATGTCCGTATGGTTTACTCACCAATGGACGCGATCAACATAGCGAAAGCCAATCCAAACAAAGAAGTCGTCTTTTTTGCCATTGGATTTGAGACCACCACTCCGCCTACTGCCGTTGCTATTCAAATAGCCAAGCGTCTAGGACTTAATAATTTTTCGGTTTTCGTCAATCATGTCCTCACGCCTGCCGCGATGGAACACATCTTAAAAACCGCTCAAGAAGGAAGCCGCGCGCCACAACTTGACGGACTTGTCGGCCCCGCTCATGTTTCCACGATTATCGGCTCAAAAGCTTATGAACCTTTTTCGGCGAAATGGGGAAAACCGGTGGTCATTGCCGGCTTTGAACCGCTTGATATGCTTTTAGCGATTTTGATGATGATCCGACAAATCAACGAGGGACGACATGAAGTGGAAAATGAATTCACACGAGCGGTCTCTCGTGAGGGCAACCGACTGGCTATCGACCTAATGAATGAGATTTTTGAGTTAAGAGATTCTTTCGAATGGCGCGGCTTGGGCTATGTTCCCTTCTCAGCTCTAAAACTGCGTGAAGGATACTCGCAATTTGATGCAGAAAAACGCTTTCAAATGCCTGAACGACATAGCCCGGATAACAGAGCCTGTGCCTGCGGCGCTATTCTCAGAGGAGAAAAGGAGCCGTTCGATTGCAAACTTTTTGGCACGGTTTGTACCCCCGCTCATCCGATGGGTGCTTGCATGGTCAGTTCTGAAGGAGCCTGCGCCGCTTACTGGCGCTATGCTCCTAAACATAAAACCGTTCCAAACACTGAGGAATAAATAATGTCTTCTGTCAAACCCGATTATGTTCGTCGATTGGATCTGCGTCACGGCCGCATTGAAATGACTCATGGCGCAGGAGGACTTGCCAGTGCTCAATTAATTGAAGAAATTTTCTCCCGACATTTCACCAATCAATGGCTTGACGAAGGACATGATGGCGCCGTTTTACCCAGTCTTCGAAAACCAATCGCCGTGTCATGCGATGCTCATGTCATTTCACCTCTATTCTTTCCAGGAGGAGATATAGGACGCCTAGCCATTTGCGGAACGGTCAACGATGTCGCCATGTGCGGAGCAAAGCCCCTCTACATTGCGGCAAGTTTTATTTTGGAAGAGGGTTTTGAACTCTCGAAACTTGATCAGATCGTACAATCAATGGCTGATGCTGCGAAAGAAGCAAACGTTGCCATCGTTACCGGAGACACTAAAGTCGTCGAAAAAGGTCATGGTGACGGTATCTATATTTCTACAACCGGTATCGGTGAAAAGTTAACAGAGTTTCCCATATCAGGTCGAAATGCCCAATCGGGGGATGTGGTAATTATTTCAGGATCGATGGGTGACCACGGCACGGCTATCCTTTCCAAAAGAGAAAATATGTCGTTTTTAACAGAAATTGAAAGCGACACAGCCCCCTTGAACGGATTAATCGAATCGGTTCTCAATGTCACACCAGATGTGCACGTTCTGCGAGATCCAACCCGAGGAGGTCTAGCTGCCACTCTCAATGAAATTGCTCACCAAAGCGGTGTTGGCATTTTCCTGTATGAGGAAAAGATTCCGGTTAAGCCCGCTGTCGCCGCCGCTTGCGAATTTCTTGGGTTGGATCCCCTTTTTGTTGCTAACGAAGGAAAGGTGATTGTGATTTGCCGTAAAGAGGAAAGCCTAAAAGTTCTGCAAGCCATGAAATCGGATCCTCACGGTCAAGAGGCTTGCATTATCGGCGAAGTGACGGCAGAGAACGCCGGATGTGTTGAAATGGAGACGCTGCTAGGCGGACGACGCAGTGTTGATTGGCTCAATGGCGAACAGTTGCCGCGAATTTGTTAGCGATTTGCCCAAATCAATCCGCCACCAAAAAGAGCAAACAAGGCACCCGCTAATGCATCAATCCAACGACTAAATTTTCGGTAGAGTCTTCTCGGTTGCGAAAGCCCAAAAACCATTGCGACAAAAGCGAACCAACCGAAAGACTCTGCAACAACTAGACAAAAAAGAGAGAATTTAGCCACCTCACTTACCTCGGGAGTGATAAAGGTGGAAAAAATGCTTCCGTAGTAAATCACTGCCTTTGGATTAGCCAAATTGGTTAATAAGCCAAAAAGAAATGGAGATTTCATTTCCCGTTCTGAGTAAGCAAGCTCTTCAGTCTGACAGGTAAATTCTTTTTCAAAAAAGGAAGACTTGAGCAACCCATAACCCATCCAAAGCAAGTACAGCCCACCACCTATCGCAACAACCTCTTGAAGCCAAGAAACCGTCTCAAACAAAACTTGAAGACCTAGAATTGAGAGGCCTGCCCATATGAACATACCGCCAGTGATACCCAGTACTCCTAGAAGCGCCTTAGATCGGGACTGACTCATCGCCGTCCGAGAAACAAAGAAAAAATCAGGTCCTGGAGACATTAAAGCAACCAAATGGACAACTGCAATAGTTAAAAACAGACTCAACATTTTGAACTCTTTGGGAACTCAAATGATTATAGGCACAGACCTTAAATATTCAGGCTCCATCCGTAAGATGATCTGCCTACATTCCGTTGTTATTATTGTCCGACTTCAGGAATACAGAAACAAAGAACGTATAATTCAAGAACCTTCATTTATCATCAGGGATTTTTTAAGAATGACTTGGCTTGTCGGGCTTACGGGAGGCATCGGCTCCGGAAAAACTCAAGCAAGCAATGCTTTTGAGGCATTGGGCGTTCCGGTGATTGACACTGATTTGATTAGCCATGCGGTTACTGCTCCGAATGGACTGGCTATTCCCGCCATCAGAGAGGCTTTCGGAGATGAACTTATCGATGCCTCAGGTAAATTAGACCGAACTAAGATGCGTGAACTTGTCTTCACGAATCCTGAAGCCAGGCACAAACTGGAAGCCATTTTGCATCCGCTTATTGCTAACGTCACCATGGCTTCCGTATCGCAACATTCTGATGCTCCTTACGTCGTACTGGTCGTTCCTCTCTTGGCCGAAAGTCCGCAATGGTTAAGCCGTTGTGACAGAGTTCTGGTTATTGATTGTGAAGTTGAAACCCAAATTGAACGAGTCATGACACGCTCCCAATTGTCGCGTGAAGAAGTTATGGCCATTATTGCAACGCAAGCAACACGTGATGCTCGTAAGGCTATTGCCAATGAGGTCATTGTCAACGAATCAACACTTGAGGCACTTAACCAACAAGTGCGCAAGCTCCACGACTTCTACCTTACGATGGCAAGACAATCACCCAAAGCGGGAGTACCCGTATGATTGTGAAGTGCCCTATATGCAAAAAACCGGTGGAATGGTCTGAGAAGAATCCTTGGCGTCCGTTTTGCTCTGAACGATGCAAATTGATTGATTTAGGCGAGTGGGCAAGCGATGCTTACGTCATTCATGGCAATTCATATGCTCAAACCAATGAAAGCGAAGCTGACAAACTTGCCCAAGAACTTTTCTCCCATCTTCAAGAAGAAAAGAAAACCGATACCAAAGCTAAATAGTTTCGATCCAACCGTTCGCCCCGTGCGGTCTCAATAGTTTTTCATCGTTTATTTTGACATTAGTTAAATACAACGGAACGGGGTTATCACTCAAGAGTCGCAACCAGGCACTGGAAGCTACACGAATGGCCGGATCAACCCAAGCAAATAATGCTCCACTTTGAGCGATACCTTCCCAATTTAAACAGTCTGCCTTAACAGCAAAGCGTTCATGGATAACGCTTTCAACGTTCTGACCTTCATCCACAAAAACACCGTCTGCCTTTTTTTGTTGTTCGTCGTTTGCCGTTGCATCAACCCAAATTTCTTTAATACCCAAAGCCATTAAGCGCTTTTTCCAATCATCAAACTCTTTGATGTAATCGCCACACAAAATAGCTCCGTCAAAACCTTTTTCTTTTTGAGACTCAAGGCTTTCTAATGCGTTTCCCGACTGAATTTTTACCCAATGTTTAGGCATTAAAAGCCATTTTTGAATGGGTTCGCTCGCTTCCAATAGGGGAGTCGGCCAATCAAGCGGCGAAAAGAAACCAAAGGATTGTCCCTCCAATGACCGTGGCTCTCCTCGCCACTGCCAACTTCTGACAAAATGAAGTCGTACGCGTGCATGGGGATAGTCGTGCACCAAAGTTACCCACGGAGAAGAATTTTGAAGATCAATCCCAAGTTCTTCACGCATTTCACGCTTAGCGGCTTCCTCCACAGTTTCCATGGCCTCTAATTTTCCACCGGGAAACTCCCACCAACCGGCATACACTTTCCCCTCCGGTCGGCATCCCAGCAAACTTCGCCCTTCGTTATCGATCATCACCACGCAAGCAACCAGTGTTTCCATTCGATTCGTCATATTCATCTCTCAAAAAAAGCGCCCATTTCAGAGCGCTTTTTAAGTGGGTTTAGCAATTAGTCAATGTGACCGTGGCAGTTCTTAAACTTTTTGCCTGAACCGCAAGGACACGGATCGTTGCGAGAAACACCTCGCCAATCCACCTTATCAAGGTCTACACCGGCCGCTGAGATTCCGGTGAAGGATAATTCATGTCCTTCGTCATCGTGAACAACTTTGCTTTTAGCTTCTTGTTGGGCTTGAGCAATCGCTTGAGCACGCGCAGCGGCCTGTGCACGAGCAAGCGCCTCTTCTTGAGCTCGTTGTTGTTCAGCCATTGCTTCTTCTCGTGTTTGAATTCTGACCGTCATCAATACACGCATGACATTTTCACGCACTCGGTCAAGTAACGTTTCAAACATCGAGAAGGCTTCGCGCTTGTATTCTTGCTTAGGTTGCTTTTGAGCGTAACCGCGCAAGTAAATACCTTGACGCAAAGCATCCAAAGCGGTGATATGCGCTCTCCAAATGCTATCCAACACTTGCAGCGTCACTTGCTTGGCAAAATCATTCATCGCCTGCGGTCCGGCCAATTCAACCTTGTCGTTGTAAATTCGGTCACACTCATCAATGAGAACCTTCAACAAGTCTTCATCGGTGGTTGAATTGCTCTTTTCAAGCATTCCGGCAAAGTCGATATCAATGCCCCATTCGCTCTTGAGAATGGTCGTAAGGGTTGACAAGTCCCATTGCTCTTCAACGGTATCGGCAGGCACATAAGTTCTGAACAAGTCGGTGAAATAGCCGTGACGTAAATTGGTCACCATTTCACTCAAGTCGTTACTTTCCAGAATCTCGTTGCGCAAGCGATAAATTTCACGACGTTGATCATTTTGCACGTCATCGAATTCAAGCAGTTGCTTACGAATATCGTAGTTACGGCCTTCAACCTTACGCTGAGCGCTCTCAATCATGCGAGTGAGCATATTGGATTCAATGGCAACGCCTTCTTCTAGCTTGAGCTTATCGGCAATGGCGCGCATGCGGTCACCGCCAAAGATTCGAAGCAACGGATCTTCCATCGACAGATAAAAGCATGAAGAGCCCGGGTCACCTTGGCGACCGGCACGACCACGCAATTGGTTGTCAATACGACGTGACTCGTGGCGTTCACTGCCGATAATGCGCAAACCGCCAGCGGCAACCACCTTATCGTGTTCAATCTGCCACTCAGCCTTGATCTTTTCAATCGCCGCTTTCTTTTCTTCATCAGAAAGATCGGGGTTGGTCTTAACATCATCAATATGCTTATTAATGCCACCGCCCAAAACAATATCGGTACCACGACCGGCCATGTTAGTGGCGATTGTCACAACCCCCGGACGACCAGCTTCAAGCACAATCTGGGCTTCACGTTCGTGTTGCTTGGCGTTCAACACATTGTGCTTAATACCTTCCTTATCCAAGAGCTTGCTGAGCGCTTCAGAATTTTCAATAGAAGTCGTACCCAACAACACCGGTTGTTGGCGCTTATTGCACTCCTTGATATCTTCAATAATGGCTTGGTACTTTTCGTTGATTGTGCGGAAAACCTTATCTTGTTGATCAACACGAATCATCTTTTTGTGAGTCGGGATGACAACCGTTTCCAAACCATAAATATCCTGGAATTCATAAGCTTCCGTATCAGCTGTACCCGTCATACCGGAAAGCTTTTCATACATACGGAAGTAATTCTGGAATGTAATAGAGGCAAACGTTTGGTTTTCTTGATTAATCTTCACGCCTTCTTTAGCTTCGACAGCCTGATGAAGACCTTCGGACCAACGACGACCCGGCATTAAACGGCCCGTAAATTCGTCCACAATGACAATTTCGCCATTCTGAACAACGTAGTGCTGGTCGCGCTTAAACAAAGAGTGAGCGCGAAGAGAGGCCATTAAGTGATGCATCAAAATAATATTTTGAGCAGAGTACAGACTTTGGCCTTGAGGAATCAATCCTCTTTCCGTGAGGATTTGCTCAATATGTTCGTGCCCTTGTTCGGAGATGTAGACCTGATGGGCTTTTTCATCTACCCAATAGTCACCTTCTCCCTTTTCGGTCGCCTGGCGCGTTAAAAGCGGAGGAATTTCATTAATCTTGGCATAAAGATCGGTGTTGTCATCTGCCGGGCCGGAAATGATCAAAGGCGTACGCGCTTCATCAATCAAAATGGAGTCCACTTCGTCAACGATTGCATAATGCAAGCCGCGTTGACGACGATGATGAATGTCATACTCCATGTTGTCGCGCAGATAGTCGAAGCCGAATTCGTTATTGGTACCGTAGGTGATATCGGCCGCGTAAGCTTGAACTTTCTCGTCATTGGGTTGCTGACTGTAAATGGTACCAACCGTCATCCCTAAGAAGTTGTACACGCGTCCCATCCACTCTGCGTCACGCTTGGCAAGGTAGTCGTTCACTGTCACAACGTGAACACCTTTGGCTGGCAGGGCATTCAAGTAAACGGCCAATGTAGCTGTTAATGTTTTACCTTCACCGGTTCTCATTTCTGCGATCTTGCCGTCATTGAGCACCATACCGCCGATAAGTTGAACGTCAAAATGACGCATTCCCAATACACGCCAGCTGGCTTCTCTGACGACTGCAAACGCTTCTGGCAACAACGCTTCGAGCGTCTCACCTTTGGCTAAACGATCACGAAATTCTTGAGTCTTGGCCTTGAGCTCATCATCGCTCAAAGCTTTGATTGTCGGCTCCAGCTTATTGATCGCAGCGCACTGACGACGGTACTGTTTAATCAAGCGGTCATTGCGACTGCCAAACACTTTCGTTAAAAGCTCAGAAAACATCTTTTGATACCCTGCACGTCACTGCATTTTCAGGCAGCACGCGTTTTGTTAATTTTTGGACGACAAAATTTGTCGAGAGAATAAACTACAGCTGGCAATTATCGCATATTGCAGAAATGATTTTCCTTTGAAAATTCTTTGTTTTTTAAGAAATCCGACCTTTTTTGTAACTTTTTTCGTTTCGATTTCAATGCCTATTTGTGAGAAAATGCACGCAAAAGGAAAGCGGCATGTACGGATTGGAAAGTATTGACAAACTTTTAAACTCTTTGAACCCTGATACGCTCATTGCACGGCAAATGTTAAGCGTCAGAGTGGCTCAAGTTTTGCAACGTGCCTGCCAAAGCAAGCGTCTGCATATTGATTTTCAACGGGCTGTGCATGTTGAATGTGCCTCTCAAGGCATCATCATTAACACAACGACGCCGACAATCGCTAATCGACTCAAGCAAATTCAACCTTCGCTTGAAAAATATCTTTTTGATAGCGGTCTTAATCTTCCGATCTTAGGTATTAAGGCGGGAAAAATTCTTCCTCTGCCTGATCTGGAAAATTATCCCAAGGATCCCCCTCGGATTGCCCAACCCGGTGCCGCTGACGCCGTTCGGCAAAACGCGCAAAGAGCTAAAGACGAAGATATCAAAGAAGTTCTTGAAAAACTGGCTGATGCGCTGGAAAACAAATTCTGATTAGAAGAAACCGGCCAGAGCGAACCCCAACACCAAAAAACCGATCGCAAAGAAAACACATGCGGTTGCCCGGTTAATAATCTGTGAACCTCTAGGACCAGTAAAAAAGCGTCGGGCTCTTTCAGCCAAAATTGCGTAAACAACCAAATTGATAAAGACCATCACAGCGTAAACGGAAATCATCAATACGGCTTGAGCGACGTAGGGTTGTTGCGGATCCACAAATTGGGGTAAGACACTAATTCCAAAGATAATTGGTTGGGGATTGCAAAGCGAGATCACGATACCTTTCGTAAAGTTTGCCAACCCATCTTTAGGGACCGCGTGCCTACCTTCAGATTTTTCCTTATCGGGAGAAGTGCCAAAGTGCATGGCCGGTTTATGCCAACTTCTCCAACCCAAATAAAGAATGAAAAAAGCACCGGCGATTTTAATCGCGTTAAATAAAGTCGGGCTGTTGGCTAAAACCACCCCCATACCGGACATGGCGGCAGTAAACAATATCGATATGCCAATAGCTTGACCTAAACTGAAAAAAACGGTCTTATGCCACCCTTGCTGCAGCGATAAAACAATGGCAAATATCACACCCATTCCCGGCGACAGGATATTGGCCAATGAGGTGATGAGGAATAGGGAAAAAAGTGACATATCAGAAAGAAACAACCGATTTTCTAACCAATTGGATATTACGCTTTTTCTGTGCAGACAAACACAAAAGAAACACCCAACCGCAAATAGAAAATCGGTTACAGCGCGGCTTTAGATCGCAAAAACACGCTCAAAAGAAAAATCTCTTGGGGCTTTTTCAGACTCAAATGTTGCCCATTCCCAAGCTGAATCATCAGCCAACAACGCTCTTAAGAGCTGGTTGTTCAAACCGTGACCGGATTTATTGGCACTATAGTGAGTCAAAAGCGGGTGACCTAAAACATAAAGATCCCCCATGGCATCCAAGATCTTGTGCTTCACAAACTCGTCCTGTCCCCTGAGGCCTTCGGGATTAAGCACCCGATACTCATCCATTACAACAGCATTTTCAAGAGTTCCCCCTTGAGCTAAGCCGATAGAACGAAGCATCTCTACGTCTTGCACAAAACCAAATGTTCTGGCTCGGCTGACAGCATGAGCATAATCAACCTTAGCTAAATCAACTTCAGTAAATTGCAAAGTGCTGTCGATTGCAGGGTGGCCAAAATTAATGGAAAAAGCCAATGAAAAACCTTCATGAGGCTCCAGCTGGGCCCATTTATCGCCATCGGTTACACGAACAGTTTTTTTCACTCGAACAAAACGCTTTGGAGCGGGTTGCTCAACTATGCCGGCAGCTTGGATCAGGAAGACAAAACTTGCACCGGATCCATCCATAATCGGAATTTCCGGTGCATCAACATCAACATAGCAATTATCAATTCCCAAACCATTGAACGCACTCATCAAGTGTTCAATGGTGGAAATTTTGACCGGACCTTCGTTTAATGTTGTTGCCATGCGCGTGTCATTCACACGCGTAGCTTCTGCCGGCATAACAACGGGCGGATTTAAATCGACACGGGTATACACAATGCCGGTATCGGGGTCAGCCGGACGTAAAGTCAAATTTACTTTTCGACCGGAATGCAGACCGATACCAACCGTACGGACGACTTTTTTAAGCGTTCGTTGTTTGAGCATAACTAAATTTGTTCTTACTTATTGTCGTGACGAATAGACCACCAACCCGTTTCCCATTCATCGGCTGCCTTTTCTTCCTGTTTTTCAGGCTCTTGCGGCTGTTGGGGTTCCGATTGAGCAGGTTGTTGAGCAGCCGGAATACTTGGTTGAGGCTCGGGCTTGGCAACCGTAGGCTTAGATTCCACCTGCGGTTGAGCCACCTTCGGAGCGGCAGGCTGCTGAGCTACACTTTGACGACTGGTCCAAGGATCTGCTTGTTGCGGTTCTGCATAACTGCGGTTGTTATGTTCCCAAACGTCTCGCTTTTCATCGGGTTTTTCGAGCGGAGCAACTTCTTTGTCCTTACCACCATCCAGGCCTGTGGCAACCACTGTCACACGCATGGAGTCGCCCATACTGTCATCGTAGGCTGAACCGTAAATAACTTGAGCGCCTTTTGCCGTGAAGTTCGTGATGATATTCATAACCGTCTTGGTTTCCTTCATCTTCATCGTTTCTTCACTAGCCGTGATGTATACCAACACGCCGCGGGCTCCGTTGAGCGTTACCCCCTCAAGCAACGGACAGGCCACTGCATTTTCAGCGGCAATACGGGCGCGATCAGGACCGGAGGCAATAGCCGAACCCATCATGGCCGTTCCGCGTTCACTCATCACCGTGCGCAAGTCTTCGAAGTCCACACCGATCAGACCCGGTGTTTGAATAATTTCGGTGATGCCTGCACAAGCCTTAAACAAAACGTCATCGGCTGCGGCAAAGCATTCACTCACGGAGGCATCCTCACCCAACTCATCTTCCAATTTGTCATTCAAAATGACAATTTGGCTGTCCACGCATTGTTTGAGTTTGACTAAACCTTCTTCGGCGCGTTGCATGCGAAGAGCTCCTTCATAACTGAAGGGCTTAGTTACAACAGCAACCGTCAAAATACCCATTTCCCGAGCAATTTGAGCCACCACAGGGGCCGCACCGGTACCGGTACCACCACCCATCCCGGCAGTAATAAAAACGAGATTTGCACCTTGCAAAAGTTCACGAATCCGATCTTTGGCTTCAATTGCAGCCTGCTCGCCAACTTCCGGACGAGCACCGGCTCCAAGTCCAGTTTTACCGATTTGCAAAGTGGCATGAGCTCTAGAATGTGACAATGCCGTATAGTCGGTATTAATCGCAATAAATTCAATACCTTGAGCACCGCGCTCAATCATATGTTCTACGGCGTTACCACCGCCGCCGCCCACACCGACAACCTTAATGACGGTCTGACGGGGATCATTATCACTGAGTACTTCAAACATGGGAATAGGCCTCCAAATCCAATCTTGTAATTATGTATGAATAAGGATCGTTTTGCTTGGATTTTCAAAAACTTTTTTCAATTTTAAAAATCATAATTGCTATTTTTTAGTTCATCCAAATCAAGTGCAAATGAGGCGTGAGTTAAGGAAGAAAGCTTAGTACTGGCCTATAAAGAATTCAATCAAAAAACGCTTGGTTTTAGCCCACAAAGAGTCATCAGAGGCCGCCTTTTCCTCCTCGTCCTCATCACCTTCTTTGAATCGCAGTGCCTCGTAGGCGATTAATCCCATGGCGGCACTTTCCTTGGGAGAATTCAAACCAATGCAAGCATCACCGGTATAACGCGACCGACCTAAACGAGTACTGAATGTATAAGCCAAGGGGCCCGGCATGGCTGAAAACAGCTCTGTTATTCCTAACAACAACGAAGTACCGCCCGTGAGCACAATGCCACCCGTGAGCGTATTGCATGGCGCACCATTAACAGACTTGTACCATCCGGCCTCAAAGAGTTTTTTACCAATAGTCAGATTCAAACTGCGAATCTCGTGGTAAACCATCTTTGACAATTCGAGCTTGGAGTACTTTTTACCTCCCTCTTCCAGAGGTGCACGGTAGAGAATGACCTCTTCATCTTCCGGAGAGCAACGCAGATCCAACTTGTTCTTAATGGATTCAGCCTCTTGCATGGAACAATGCACAAAGCCACTGATTCGCTGAGTTATGCGGCGACCGCCGTAATTTAAAGTGTACGTGAAACGGGGAAGACCGGCCTGAAAGACCGCCACATCTGTTGTCCCGGCCCCGATATCAATCAACACTACACCATTTTGAATTTCATCTTCCGTAAGCACTGCATAACCACTGGCCCAGGCTTCCGGAAGGATTCGGGAAATGTCCATGCCGCTGCGACGAATCACTTTTACACGAGCTAAGGCATTAGCTGCACTGGCCACCGCCGAATGCATATGGGCGGAAATACGAGAGCTTTTCGCATCAATCGGATTTTGGCCGACATAACCCTCGTCTTGGTTATCGAGCATGTAATACAACAGCTCCGATTTAATCAAACGCTGATCTTCTTTTAATTCAACGGCATCCTGGGCCATACTCTGGACATTTTTCATGTCCGACAACGTCACCGTCCTGCCCCTAAGCGGCATTTCGGCACTGGAGTCCTTTCCTTCCACAGATTTGCCAGAAATATTGGTGCAAACATCGTTACTGGGAATTTTGCCTGCAATACCAAAAGCCTCGACTAGAGCAGACTTGACCTGAGGCTGAACCTCCTCAATACTCGTTACATTTCCGTCGAGTACTCCCTGAGACTCGGTACGCCCTTGAGCCAGAACTCGAAACGTACCGTCCTTATAGACTTCGGCGACAACTGCAAGGATTTTGCTTGAACCAATATCCAATGCGGTGACAATTTTTTTATTTTCTTTCATCGCGCGTTACTTTGCCTATTAGCCTCTGCAATGGATTCAGCCGCCTGGCGACGACCAGCCTGTGATCGATATTGCCTCAAACTTTTTTCCGGTAATGTAGCCGAAAAGGCTAATTCATACCGGGCATCAATACTGGACGGTGGTCCTTTCATCAATTTGACCACATCAGGATATTGTACGATAACAATCCCAAATCGATCCTCAAGGGTCCAATTTTCATGCTCTACCCCCAATTCAATTCGAGTGGGCGGAATGGTGTCTGAAGCTATGGCCAGTGCCCAACTATCACGATCGTTTACGCTTACTTCCGTTACACGCGCTTTAGGCATGACAACCTGAAGCATTTTATTGAAGCGTTTATAACGTCTCGTTACCTCTTCAACCATTTCGGCTCGCCCAAAGAATTCGGGTAAAGCCAAGGGGTTATCTACTTCCTCGGGATTAGCGGCAAACAACTCCCCGTTAACCGACACCAACCGCCCGTCTTCCCATAAGGCAAGCGGTTTATATTCGGTAATTTCAATATTTATTTTATTGGGCCAAACGCGCCTAACATTTGCCGATTTAACCCAAGGAGCCTTTAACGCAGCCTCTCGGATAGCATCTAAATTAACGTTAAAAAAAGTCCCCGAGGCTGTGTTGCCTAAAACTCGACGAAAATGCAAAGATGAGATGTGGTCAATTTCACCGGATAATTCCACAGAGCGAATGGTAAAAAAAGTTTCCACATAACGCGGAAAGCTGCTTACTGCCACAGCAGCAAGCAGCAATACCAACGCAAATGCAATTAAAACCGCTTTAAAAAACCGTTTCATCAACCCAAGAACAGAACTCTTTAGTGACGAGGAAAGTCTAAACGAGCTTCAGACAACATTTGAAGCACTAATTCCTGATAACTCATACCTGCATTTTTGGCAGCCAACGGAACCAATGAGTGCGCGGTCATTCCGGGAGAAGTGTTCATTTCCAAAAGGTTAAACGAACCGTCCTCGGACAAAATCAAGTCGATTCGACTCCAGCCTCGTGCCCCCAAGGCTCGATAGGCGCTCAAACAAGCTCGGGAAATATCTTCATGAAGATCATCGGACAATTTCGCCGGGCACTCATAACGAACATCATTCGTGAAATATTTGTTTTGGTAGTCGTAATCACCATTCGGAGCGATGATCTCGATAATGGGTAAGACTTTTGCGTCTTGACCGGCTCCTAAAACAGCCACCGTCAATTCACGCCCAAAAATCCGTTCCTCTACTAAAACGTGGCGATCCAAAACCAAGGCTTTTTCAATGGCCTCGTGCAACTCTTCAACAGTAGCATCCTTTAATTTCGTCAGACCGATGCTAGAGCCTTCACGTGCAGGTTTCACAACCAAATCACGTCCCAATTCCTGCATTACGAAGTGTAAGTCGCTATCAGCTGACACTAGCATTCCCTTCGGACAGGGAATCTGACGTTCACGCCAAATTTGTTTGGTCAAATTCTTATCGATGGCAATCGCACTCGTTTTAACACCGGGACCGGTATAAGGAACACCTAAATATTCCAGAACACCTTGAATCGTTCCATCTTCACCATAGCGGCCGTGCAAGGCAATAAACGCGCGGTCAAAGGCGCCCTTTTCAAGCTCAGAAATGCTCTGCTCCTTCGGGTCAAAACGCGTAACGTCCACGCCTGCCTCAACCAATGCATCGTAAACGCCCTTTCCGCTCATCAATGAGACTTCGCGTTCACTGGACATTCCACCGAGAAGCAATACAACCTTACCTAAACTTTCAGGCTTAATTTCCTTTTTCTCTTCTTGCATTTAATCGTATCCTCATTATTTCGATAAACCGGCACGAGCTTGCAGACGACCCGGTACACCGCCGACGCTGCCTGCCCCCATGGTCACAACTACGTCACCATCACGAGCCAATTTCATAATGGCGTCATCCATTTCTGCCGGCGTATCCACAAACACCAACTCCGTTTGACCAACAATTCGTATAGCACGAGCAAGTGATCGGCCATCGGCTCCGACGATGGGCTTTTCTCCCGCCGGATAAACATCGGCGAGCACAAGAGCTTCAACACTGCTCAGAACCTTAACAAAATCCTCGAAGCAATCTCTCGTTCTCGTGTAGCGATGGGGTTGGAAAGCCACCAATACACGACGCCCCGGGAAAGCCCCGCGCACAGCATCCAGTGTTGCCTTCATTTCATGCGGATGATGACCGTAATCATCGATCAGGGTAAATGATCCGCCGGCCGGCAAAGCAATTTCACCATAACGGCTAAAGCGTCTTCCAACACCGGTGAAGTTTTCCAAAGCAAATTGAATTTTGTCATCCGGCACGTCGACCATTGTGGCAATCGCGATAGCCGCTAAGCTGTTGCGAACATTATGTAAACCCGGCAAATTCAATCGAACCTCTAACGGTTCTCGCCCTTGACGTAAAACGGTGTAACACATCTGCGTGCCTTCAGCACGAATATTGATGGCTCGAACATCCGCTTCTTCACTTAAACCACAAGTTACAACTGAACGCGGCACGCGGGCGATGATAGATCGAACATTTTCATCATCCAAACACAAAACCGCCTTGCCATAAAACGGCAGTCTTGTCAGGAAATCAATAAATGCCTGTTTAAGCTTTTCAAAATTATGATCATACGTATCCATATGATCGGCATCGATATTGGTAACCGCTGAAATCACCGGAGACAAACAAAGGAAAGAGGCATCCGACTCATCGGCCTCAGCCACAATGAATTCCCCTCTACCCAATCGGGCGTTGGCTCCTGCTGAATTCAAACGGCCGCCGATAACAAAGGTCGGATCAAGACCGCCGGCCGCCAACAAACTTGCTACTAATGAGGTAGTCGTTGTTTTACCGTGAGCCCCGGCGATGGCGATGCCGCTTCTGAAGCGCATCAACTCAGCCAGCATTACCGCTCTGGGAACAACCGGAATACGAGCTTGTCTTGCTGCGACAACTTCAGGATTATCCGATTTAATAGCCGAAGAAATAACAACAACATCTGCGCCCTTTACGTTTTCGGCAACATGCTCATGAAAAATCTGAACACCCAAACCACTCAGGCGTTCAGTCGCCGCGTTGGTTGCCATGTCCGACCCTGTCACCTTGTAGCCTAAGGTCACCAAAACTTCGGCGATACCATTCATACCGGTGCCACCAATTCCCACAAAGTGGATTTTGTTTACCGCAAATCTCATTGTTTACTTGCCTTTGTTAAACCACCGAAAATTATAATTTTGCCAAACGTTCAATAGTATCGGCTACTGTTTTCGCAGCCCCTCGTTTTGCAAGGCTTCGGGCCTTGTCAGCCATTGTCAAAAGATCCTCACGGGTCAGATTTCTTAATTTTTCATAGAGTGAATCTGGGGACAAATCTTTCTGCTCAAGCAAAATTCCCGCTCCTTCGTCTTGCATATAGCGAGCATTACCCAATTGATGTTGAGTTGTCGAGACAACAAAAGGCACCAATATGGCAGGAATTCCGCACGCCGTTAATTCACTTACTGTTGTCGCGCCGGCTCTGCACACAACAACATCGGCTTTATTGTAAGCGCTTGCCATATCATCAATAAAACTGATGACTTGCGCTTCAACTCCATACTTCGCGTAGAGAGCTTTAACATCCTCAACCGCATTTTTACCACACTGATGGGTAACAATCGGACGTTCTTCTAAAGGGAATTTGGCGATAGCGGCCGGCACTGTTTCATTCAGAACTTTGGCTCCGAGAGAACCGCCGAAAACCAATAAATTGAGTTTTCCTGTACGGGCAGCGTAACGTTGTTGCGGTTCGGGCAAAGCCAAAATATCTTCGCGGACGGGATTGCCGGATACAATCGCTTTGGAACCGGCCCGATGAGCGCATTCGCCGTCAAATCCGCACATCACCGCTTGAGCCCAAGGCATCACAGCCCGCACGCTCATGAGGCTGCCAGCATCGCAATTCATCATAATGAGCGGCTTATTTTTGCTTCGGGCTCCGAAAGCAGCCGGCACGGCAATGTAGCCCCCTGTTGAAAACATTGCACTGGCTTGTCTTTTTTCCACAAGTGCTTTGGCGGCAAAACATGCTTTTACCAATTTCAATGCACCGGTAAACATGTGCTTGATGCCTTTGCCCCGCATACCGGTAAAGTCAAGAGCGTCAAATTCAATATTTCTCTGACCCACCAAACGCGATTCCATCCCAACCGGTGTTCCAATCCATGATACCGTCCAACCGCGCTTTTTCATTTCTTCAGCCACAGCCAATCCGGGCATAACATGTCCGCCCGTACCGGCAGCTGCAATAATCAAATGTTTTGTTTGCATCACCGTCTCCTCTTTCCTCTCATCAGAAGGCGATTTTCATAGTCAACTCGCAGTAAAAGAGCTAGTGCGCACAGCGTTACAACGATTGACGATCCGCCGTAGCTTACTAACGGCAAGGTTAGCCCCTTCGTCGGAAAAACGCCGATTGCTACGCCAATGTTAATCAAGGCCTGAACGCCAATCCAAAGCCCGACACCTTGGGCAACAAGACCGGAATAAACGGACTCCAAACGTACTGCTTGACGTCCGATCTCAAAAGCACGCCTGACTAACCAATAAAAGAGCAATAAAACGAATGTGAATCCCACTAGCCCAAGTTCTTCACCAATGACAGCCAAGATAAAGTCCGTGTGCGCTTCAGGCAAGTAGTGCATTTTTTCCACGCTCGCTCCTAAACCAACGCCAAAAAGTTCTCCTCTGCCAAAGGCAATAAGCGAGTGAGTTAACTGATAGGCTTTGCCCAATTGATTTTCTATATCCCAGGGATTGAGGTAAGCAAACACACGTGCCGTACGCCAAGGCGACAGTGCAATTGAAAAAACAATGACGGCAAAAATCACTATGCCGAAGGGGATAATGATGCTCCAACTCAAGCCGCCTAAAAAAACTACACCCAAAACAATCGCACTGATGACAACCGTAGCTCCCAAGTCAGGCTGCAACGACAACAGCATTGCCACAGCTCCAATGTAGAGCATGACGGGAATTAAGCCGCGAGTGTATGAATGCATATAGGCTTGCCGTGTCACCACAAAGTGTGAAATCACCAATACCGAAACAAACTTAACAACTTCCGAAACTTGAAGATTGATCGGGCCAAACCCAATCCAACGGGTTGAGCCATTTACCTCGTGTCCAAGCCCCGGCACAAACACCGAAATTAAGAGCAAAATGCCAAACAGCCCCAAAGGGTAACTAAGGGGATACCAACGAGATAACGGGACTTTAAAAACGAAAAAAGCCGCCATTAATCCAATCACAATATAAATGGCGTGACGAACGGCAAAGTAGCCCTCTGAAGTCTGGTATTTCGGCGAATCACCCAGTGAAATGGAAGCCGAATAAACCATGATGAGCCCTAAAATCAGAAGGGCCAGAATGACAGCGATGACACTGTAGTCAATTGAAGAAATGGTCGCAAAAGAACTCCGAGATGACCAGTCCTCATGTTTTTTATTACGATTTTGGAAAAAGTTTTTAATGCTGATCATTGCTGAGCATCACCGGCTAAAGCCTTAGCACTGGCAATAAAGATAGCCGAACGTTGTGCATAATCTTTAAACATATCCCAACTGGCGCAAGCAGGGGACAACAATACACAATCGTGAGGCTGCGCTAATTCAGAGGCTTTCTGAACCGCCTGCGGCATATCTTTGGCGTGGATGATAGGGTACTGTGCCCCTTGCAAGGCTTTCTCAATCAAAGGTGCATCACGACCAATCAAAACGGCACCACGAGCGTGCTTCGCCATAGAATCCGCAATCGGAGAAAAGTCTTGTCCTTTTCCATCTCCGCCTAAAATCACAACCAATTTTATTCCGTTGGCACCTAGCCCTTCCAGAGCTGCAACGGTTGCACCAACATTGGTCCCCTTACTGTCGTCGATGTAATCAACCCCATTTACGGTCATGACGTATTCAACTCGATGCGGTTCACCTCTGTATTGAGCCAGCGCCCGCAATGCATCGCTGATGGGCAAACCCGCAGCATAAATAAGTGCCAAGGCCGCCAGTGCGTTCATGCTGTTGTGACGCCCCCGGATGTGCAAAGCGTCTTCTGGCATCAAACGTTGTAAAACATGCCCTTCCAGAACTTTGCGCTTGGTCAGTTGCACAGAATCATCTTCATTGAAGGCAAGCCATACGATACCGTCTTCTTTCACCAATCCCCATTCATTGGGATGCTGCGGTTCGGTTGCTCCGAAAGTAAAAACTCTTCTATCCTGCGCAGCAAAATTCATCACCGTTGAATCGTCACGATTTAAAATTCTTGCCGTTTTTTCATGAGCAAAAATTTTTCCTTTGGCCGCGACATATTCATTCATTCCGCCGTGCCAGTCCAAATGATCTTGGGTAATGTTTAAAAGTGCAGCCGCATCCGGCGCAAGCGATGAGGTGGTCTCCAATTGAAAACTGGACAGTTCCAGCACCCAAACATCCGGCAATTCACCACTTTCCAAATAACGATCCAGTTCCGTCACCGCATTTGGACCAATATTGCCGGCCGCAACGGCTTTCAATCCGGAGGCTGCCGCCATTTTCGTTGTCAACACCGTCGTTGTCGTCTTGCCATTGGTACCGGTGACCGCAATTATTTTCGGTTCATAAGCCTTTTCACTTTTTAGTCGAGCCAGCTCTCTGGCAAAAAGTTCGATCTCTCCGACCACTTCGATTCCCAAAGATTGAGCTGACCTCACCAATGGAGTAACCGCAGAATGCCAAGGACTAATTCCCGGAGACATTACCAACAGATTGCAATCGTTTAATTGTGCTTGAGCCTCTTGCAAAGAAACAAAGCTAAAGCCTTCCGTACCGGATAGGCGAGAAAGCGCGGGCGGTTCGCTACGGGTATCTGTCGCGCGGACTTGCCACTGCCGTTTAAGCAAAAATTTCGTACAAGCTTCTCCAGAAGCTCCTAAACCGACCACCAATGCTTTCTGCTGCATAATCTTCGCCTTTTTAACGAATCTTTAACGTCGATAAGCCAATCAGTACAAGGATGAAAGTGATAATCCAAAAACGCGTAACCACCTGCGTTTCCTTCCATCCCTTCAACTCAAAGTGATGATGAATCGGCGCCATCAAGAAAATTCTCTTACCGCCCGAGAGCCTGAAATACGTTGTCTGAATCATCACGGAGAGCGTTTCAACAACGAAAATACCGCCCATAATCGCTAAAACGAATTCCTGACGAGTAATAACAGCCACCGTTCCCAATGTTCCACCTAAGGCCAAGGCTCCGACATCGCCCATGAAAACTTGGGCTGGGTGAGCGTTAAACCACAAGAAGGCCAGTCCCGCTCCTGCCAAAGCCGCACAGACGACAACCAACTCACCGGCACCGGGGATATAGGGGAACAAAAGGTAATGAGCGAAGTCCACTCGGCCTTCAACGTAAGCAAAGATTCCCAAAGCACTGCCCACCATGGCCGCTGGCAAAATGGCTAATCCATCCAAGCCGTCAGTTAAATTCACCGCGTTGCTTGTTCCGACAATCACAATGAAAGTCAGTACGATAAAGCCGAAAATACCGAGCGGATAAGCAAAGTGCTTAAAGAACGGAATGATTAAGTCAGCATGCGGCGGCATCTGCATGGGGAAACCCGATTCAACCCAACCGATAAGCATATGCACCACGTGAATATCGTTAGGTGCGCTGATCGCAAAAGCCAGATAAACAGAGGCAATAATGCCGATTAAAGACTGCCAACCGAATTTTTCTTTAGCGCTCATGCCTTTTGGATCATGGTGAACAACCTTACGGTAATCATCCACCCAACCGATCCATCCAAAACCGAGCGTCACAAAGAGGACCACCCAAACAAAGCGGTTACTTAGATCCATCCAAAGCAGCGTCGACAAACCGATCGCAATCAGAATTAAAACACCGCCCATGGTTGGCGTTCCATCTTTGACAATATGGGTCTTCGGACCGTTTGTGCGGACAGCTTGCCCCATTTTCATCGCACGTAAATAACGAATCGTGGCAGGGCCTGCCATAAAACCGATAGCCAGAGCGGTGAGTGCTGCCAATACCGCTCGTAAGCTTAAGTAGTTAAACACCTGGAAAGCTCTGATATCTTCTCCGAGCCAACGAAATAATTCCAAGAGCATTCTTTAATCCTTTTTATTCTTTGTAGCGTCTACCACTAAGGCTTTAACAACTGTTGTAAGTTTCATGCAGTTTGAACCTTTGACACTAACCGTTCGGCAGTGGTGACTTTCTTCGATGACCGCCTCCATAAACTGGTCACGATCATCCATCCATAGTGAACGCGCCTGGGGAGACAGTTCACGGAACTTTTCGACAGCGTAACGCATATGTTCACCTATGGCAAAAAATGCATCAATGTGCTTTTCGGCTGCGTAAGCGCCGATTTCCTCATGATATTCGATGCTTTTACTACCTAATTCAGCCATATCGCCAGCCACCAAAAAACGAGGGCCGGGATAACTTGTTAATAGATCAATCGCCGCTTTCATACTATCGGGGTTGGCATTATAGGCGTCGTCAATGACTGTTAAGCCTCCCACCGTATGAACCTGACCTCGACCTTTTATTGCTTCAAAAGCTTCAAGTCCCTGACGAATAATCTCAAGTGAAACATTTAGTCCCAAACAAACCGCCGTAGCAGCCAAGGCATTCTTGAAATTGTGTTCACCTCTGACCTTCATTTTGGCTTCAAAGGTTCCAATCGGCGTCTTAATTAGCGCCTTCATACCGTTGGCTTCCATTTTCACGCAACCGTTAACGTCTGCCGTAGCATCAATACCGAAAGTCATTACATTGGCATGTTGGGCCATCTCAAGCCAAATCGAACGGCACGGATCATCAGCTGAAATGACCGCGATACCGTTTGGTGGCAAAACTCGGAATACTTCGCCATTTTCTCTCGCTGTCGCTTCAACACTTTGCAAAAATTCCTGATGCTCGCGCTGAGCATTGGTAACAACGGCGATGGTCGGTTGCACCAGACCGCTTAAGTAGCGCATTTCTCCGACATGGTTCATTCCTGTCTCAATAACAGCTGTCTCGTGATAATCACGCAAACGCCAAAGCATAAGCGGCACGCCGATATCGTTATTGAGATTGCCTTCTGTTGCAAGTGCATGTTCCCCATAACGGATCTTCAATATAGTGGCGATCATTTGCGTGGTTGTTGTTTTCCCATTGCTTCCCGCTACAGCCACTAATCCCAAAGATTTTCCACGACGCCAAAAACCTGAAGTAACCCCTAAAGCCAACTTGACATCTTTGACGACAATTTGTGGCAACGGACAATAAACCTCGTGATCTACCACAACAGCGGCAGCTCCGGCTCTCATAGCCTGCATAACAAAGTTATGTCCGTCAAAACGTTCTCCCTTTAATGCAAAAAAGAGAGAACCTTCCGTGACTTGACGGGTGTCCGTACAAACATTCGTAAAAGGAACATCACTGCCATACAGGTGAGAACCCGGCAACAAGTTCGATAAGAATTTCACATTCAAAAGTGTGTCAGCGGGCGGATTTTTTAACCGTTGTGCATTTCGTGCTTCGACCACATCACTGAATGGATGTTTGACCCCATTGATCTCCTGATACAACTCGTGCCCTTTACCGGCAATGAGTACAACATCCTCCGGTTTTGCTCGCTTAATAGCTTCATAGATGGCTTCACGTCTATCGGCAATAGTCAGTTGAGGCGTTTTTAGGCCAGCAGCCATTTGTCTCAGGATACTATCTGGATTTTCTGTTCTCGGGTTATCGCTGGTAAGAATAACGTAATCGGCATTCTCTTCTGCCACTTTAGCCATAAGCGGACGTTTGCCGGCATCCCGGTCACCTCCCGCTCCAAAAACAATCCAGAGCTTGCCGCGACGAACTTTAGCCACACCCTTTAATGCTTCGAGGGCTTTTTGAACAGCATCGGGCGTATGGCTGTAATCCACAATTGCCAAAGCGGCTCCTTCATAGGGAACCTTTTGCATGCGCCCATCAGGAGCAACTAACAGGGGTAATTTTTCAACAATTTCGGCAAGAGAAAAACCATGGCACAAAGCTGCCCCGACAACTCCTAACAAATTTGAAACGTTAAAAGCTCCGAAAATAGGTAAATGCACCGTTTGACGCTCTGAACCATAGACAATATCAAACAGCATCCCTTCAGGCATCGGACGGACATTTTCGGCTGACAGTAAATGCGTTCCCGTCAAAGCGATGGCTCCCCGCATACTTGTAACAATCGTATGAATCCCGCGGTGAGCGCAGCGTTCAGCCATCCTGACACCGGCCTCATCATCGATGTTAATGACTGCATGCTGAAGGCCCGGCCAATCAAAGAGAATTGCCTTGGCTTTTTCATAAGCTTGCATGTCACGGTGGTAGTCCAAATGATCGCGGGTCAAATTGGTAAATACCGCCACATCAAAGCGCGTTCCCTGAAGCCGTCCCTGCTCAAGGCCAATGGAGCTTGCCTCCAAGGCAACCGCTCTTGCCTCGGCTTTCAAAAGCTTTCTATAAAGTCCCTGCATGGTTAGGGCGTCCGGGGTCGTCAACGGCGCACTTTCATAGGACTGCCCATCCATAAAACAGCCTATCGTTCCAATAGCCGCACATTTCTGCCCTAACAATGAAAAAAGTTGAGACATCCAATGCGAAGACGTTGTCTTACCGTTTGTGCCAGTTATACCGACTGTAAAAAGTTTGCTGCTCGGATCATGGTAAAAATCGGCGGCAAACTCACCCAAGTGTTTTCCCAACTCCGGAACGGCAATAGCCGGTACCCCAAATGTCCTGCGTTGTCCGTCATCTTCGTAGACCAACGCGCACGCTTTTGTCGCAGCATCAGCTAAAAAATCTCTACCGTCACGGTGCAGCCCCGGAACGGCAAAAAAGGCATCCCCCTCCCGCAAATTTCTTGAGTCTAGTGTCAAGTGATTTGCTTGAGGAGCTAAACGCTTTAACAATCGGACATAAGATTGGATGTTGTCGATCATAGGATTCACTATTGAGTACAGGGTCTGCCTTTATTGTTGCTTCAAAGACATCCCAATTAATGAGTTGTTCTGGCCAATAACCCGCCGCCGGCCACCATCATCGGATCATCCGGATTCACAAGCAGAGTCCGCAAGGCGGCTTCTACGACTTCTCCAAATACCGGAGCAGCCACCACGCCGCCCACGTGCCCAGAGTCCTTCGGCTCGTCAATCATGACAGCCACTACCAACCGAGGCTGTGTAGCCGGGGCCACGCCAACAAAGGAGGCGACGTAGTCTTTCACATATTCACCATTTTTTACCTTGTAGACCGTACCCGTCTTACCGGCTACCGTATACCCCGTCACTTTAAGACGAGAGGCTGTGCCGCCTCGATGCACTGTCGTCATCATCATGGCTCGCATTTGACGGGCAACCTCGGGCCGATAGACTTGCTCACCTGCGGCCGGGTGGTCTTGCTTCATCAATGTCAGCGGAATGACATCACCATTACGGGCAAAAACCGTATAGGCCTGGGCAATTTGCATAAGCGAGGTTGATAAACCGTAACCATACGAGATGGTAGCCTGCTCAACAGGACCCCACGTTTTCGCAGGACGCAAACGACCGGCTACCGCACCGGGGAAACCGACCTGCGGGGCTTGACCGAAACCTAGTCGACTGTAGGTTTCCCACAATGTTTGTGCAGGAATCTGCAAAGCGATCTTGACAGTCCCCACGTTGGAAGACTTTGCAATCACTTGTGAAACCGTCAGCAAACCAAAATTGCGAGTATCACTAATCTTGCGGTCGGCCACCATGATGCTGCCCGGCGCCGTCTCAATAAGACTATCCGGACGCACAATACCCATATCCAAAGCCTTAGCGATAGCAAAAGGCTTCATAATAGAACCCGGCTCGTATGTGTCCGTCACCACGCGGTTGCGAATCTTGTCAAACACAAATGTACTGCGGTCGTTGGGATCAAATCCTGGCCAACTGACTAAGGCCAAAATTTCACCGGTAATCGAGTCAGCCACAACCACCGCCCCGGCCTTTGCCTGGTGTTTCTCAACAGCATTACGAACGGCAGAATAAGCGATGTACTGAATACGAGAGTCAATGGAAAGATGCAGGTCTTTACCCGGAACAGGCTCCTGAGTCCACATTTCTTCGATAACGTGGCCCAATCGGTCCCGAATCACCCTACGCGAGCCGTTTTGACCCGTCAACGTTTTATCATTGGCCAACTCCACGCCTTCTTGGCCGTGATCCTCTCGATTATTGAAACCAACAATATGAGCAGAAACTTCACCACCCGGATAGTGACGCTTAACGTCAGGTGAATAGGTGAGTCCTTCCAAGTGCATTGCCTGCACACGACGGACTACATCCATATCGACTTGGCGGGCTAAGTTGACAAAGGCGTCTTTACGAGCCAAGCGTTTTTGAAGTGTACGTTCCGAGACCCCCAGCAAATCTGACAATTCACTGATTTGTTGAGGCGTTGCCGTGACTAAATTCGTTGTTGCCCAAATACTTCTAGCCGGCAAGGAAGCCGCCAATACCACTCCATTTCTATCAAAAATCTGACCACGGCCTGCGGCAATTTCAAGCGTTCTGGCGTAACGTACTTCGCCCTGCTTTTGCAGAAATTCCGTGTTAAAGCACTGTAAATAACCTGCACGTAAAAAACAGACGACAAAAATCCCCACCAAGGCGCCAAGCACCATGTGCGAACGCTTCTGGGAGATTTCCAAGGCCATCCATTCTTTATCGCGTTCTTTAGAACGTTTAGGCATACGCGGAGCCGTATCTTCGCTCCAGAATTTGTGCCACCGCCTCTTGAGCCAATTGAGCAACTGCCGCATCAGGGATTCTCTCATCATGACGGATCCCCTTCTTTTCGTGTCACAAAACGCGGCACCGGTTTAGGCTGCAAAATAACGGTATTTTCATTTCGAGCGGGCTCCAGTCCCATCTCGTTTGCGCCGGAAGCGATGTAGCCCGGAAGTGTCACTTTAGCCAATTCGATATTGATTTCCCGCTGTTCATCGAGCAAACGGCGAGAAAGCTCCTGCTCTTGCTCAATATCACTGATCAAAGCACGTACTTTGTACTGATTGTTGACAATAAGTAATGCAAGCCAAACGAGCGTGACCGTCAGCAACGCAATAATGAGAATGTTGGCGTTTTGGCGAATGCGGCGCATTAATTCCAATCGAATCATGACAGCCTCCCCGCACGAACGCGCGTGGCCAAGCGCAAAATTGCGCTTCTTGCACGAGGATTAGAATCGCATTCTTCCTGACTGGGTAAAACCCTCTTGATATCCTTTAACTCAGGCTGCGGCAATTGATCCGCTCTTAACGGCAAACGCGAATCCAACGCTTTTTCAGGATGCGCTTTTTCATCAAAAAAACGCTTTACGATTCGATCTTCAAGCGAATGGAAAGTAATAACACCGATGCGTCCTTCGTCATCGACTAATTGCATTGCCGCGTTAAGCGCCAAGGAGAGCTCATCAAGTTCACTATTAATGTGAATCCGTATGGCCTGAAAAGTTCTTGTGGCCGGATTTTGCGTGGGATCCTTTTTGTTAGCAGGCACCACTTGAGCAACCAACTGAGCCAATTGCTGAGTGGTCTCAATGGGTGTCTGGCTTCTAGTCTGAACAATAGTGTGAGCAATTCGTCTGGCAAATCGCTCTTCTCCAAGCGTGTGGATGACTCGAGCGATTTCTTCTTCGCTAGCCTTGGCAAGCCATTGAGCCGCGGTTTCTCCGCAGCTTGTGTCCATGCGCATGTCTAGCGGGCCATCCATTCGGAATGAAAAACCGCGGCTAGCGTCATCAATTTGCGGACTTGAAACACCGATGTCCATGAAGACACCATGGACAGATTGAATTCCCCTTAGAACTAACTCCTCACGCATGCGGGAAAAAGGAGCATGAATGATTGTAAAGCGATCATCTACAATTTCTTTAGCAGATTCAATGGCTTGCAGATCACGATCAAATGCGATGAGTTTTCCTTTAGGTGACAGGAGCGAAAGAATGCGGCGCGAATGTCCCCCTCGGCCGAACGTTGCATCAACGTACGTTCCGTCTGGATCCGTTACCACCAAGGGCGGCGCCACCTCTGCCATAACGGAGAGGTGAGTGAAGCGCTTATCCATTCACCCTCTCCTAAAGCACTAAATCAAACACTTCCGGCGGCAATCCTTTCTGTAATTCCGCTTGTTCAAACTGCATGTATTTCGTTTGATCCCACAATTCAAAATGGTTACCCAAGCCCACCAAAGTCACTTCACGGTTAAGACTGCAGAGGCTTCGTAAATCGCTTGGCACCAACAGTCGTCCCGAAGCATCGGCATTGACGTCAAAGGCGCTGCCCAACATGATGCGCTGCAGCGTGCGAGCCGCATAGGGAAGGGCGGCAAGCTTCGCACTTAGTTGCACCCAAACGCCACGGGGATAGATCAATACGCAGCCGTCCGGATGACGTGTTAGGGTCACTTCCCCTTGGCAAGGTACAAGAAGGCTCTCCCGATACTTCGCTGGTAACGAGAGACGACCTTTTGCATCCAGCACGAGTAAAGATGTGCCCTGAAACATCAGTCCACCCACGGCAATTTATGTAAAAACACAAAAGCAGTTTGCACCTTTTAGGCACAAACCTCCACTTTTTCCCACTTTCTTACACGGAAATTTAAAAGGATATGAATACTAAGTCAAGGAATTTCCATTATTTTTTTCAGAGAAATTTGCCTAAAGGCTATTGCATACATGATGTTGTTGTTCTGATCCTTAAAAACAACTAGTCTGATTTTTGTTTTGCACTAAAAAACGTTTTAACAGCTGTGATCTGTTTTTTCGCCAAAAAAAAGGGCGCCGAAGCGCCCCTTTCTCACACTCTCAGATTAGAGTTTTTCTAAATTGACCTTGATACGACCGTCAACGGCAATACCTTCCCCGTTCTTTTCACTAATAATCAAAGGATTGATGTCTAATTCCGTGATAGCCGGGAAATCTTTCACTAATTGAGAAATTCTCAATAGGCATTCCCGCAATTGATCCATTTGAGCCGGCGTTGTCCCGCGTGCGCCTTCAAGCAGCTTATAAGCCTTGACACCACGGATCATCTCATCGGCGTCAACATCGGTAAGCGGTGCCATGCGGAATGTAACGTCTTTCATCACTTCGATGAAAACACCTCCCAAACCAAACATAACCATATGACCGTATTGAGGGTCGGTCGCAACACCGCAAACCATTTCACGGCTACCCTTCACCATTTCTTGGATAATCACGCCTTCCAAACCCTCAAGCAGGTTCTTTTCCTTAAGTTTGGCGATCAAATCACGGTATTGAGCCCGTAATTGATCAGCGTTTTGAATGTTGACGCGAACACCGCCCACATCCGTCTTGTGAGAGGTCGTCTTGGAGGTCATCTTCATCACAACGGGGTAGCCCACTTTGTCAGCGATGGCGACGGCTTCCTCTTCATTGACCGCAAAACCTGAACGACAAACACGGATACCGTACGCATCCAACACATCGATACTTTCACGAGTCGTTAATTGCTCACGCCCCTGAGAGGCGCTTTGCATAATGATTTCGCGGGCGCGTTCACGATTCACGGTAAATTCAGGACATGTTCCCAAGGGCTTTTGAACCCAAATACGCTGTTGATTGAGTCGATTTAAACCGTCGGCTGCCTGCTCGGCATACATAAAGAACGGAACATTTACCTGCATGTCAGACAATTGCGAGAAGAACTCACTCTTTGTCATGAAGACCCCGACAATCGGCTTTTCAGGATGCTGAGCCTTAATTTCCATGACCGCTCGAGCCACATCAATATCCTTTAAGCCCAAGAACGGCAAATAGATGACGATGACCATGTCAACATTGTCATCAGCCAAAACGGTCTCAAGCGTTTGCTTGTAGTGTTCAATCGGTGCCGAAGCAATCATGTCGACAGGGTTTTTAACCGAAGCGGCAGCCGGCAGGAATGCGCGCAACTTAGCCTTCGTTTCTTCCGACAATGGCGCCATCTTCATACCGTATTCGCAAACAGCATCTGTTGCCATAATGCCGGGACCGCCGGAATTGGTAATAATGGCTACTCGATCTCCTTTGGGAATCGGGCAATTGGCAAATACCTTGGCCGTTGCAAAGAGATTTTCCAATGAGTATTCACGGATCACCCCAGACTGCGTTAAAAGTGCGTGAGCCGCCTTATCGGCTCCGGCCAAAGAACCGGTGTGAGAAGAAGCGGCACTGGCGCCAGCCGCACTGCGACCAGCTTTTAACGCCAAAATCGGTTTTTTCTTGGATACGCGGCTTGCCAGTGTTCTGAAATTGGCAGGATTTTGAATGGATTCCATATAAAGCAAAATCTGCTTCACATCGTCTTCATTTTCCCAATATTCAATAGCGGTTTCAGCGTTGACATCAGCCTGATTGCCAATGGAAATAAATTGGGCAAAACCTAAATTCAAATCTTTGAGGATATTTAAAATACCTCCGCCCAACGCACCGGATTGGGACACAAAACCAATGCCACCACGCTCAGGCAAACTTTCAGCAAAACAACCATCCATCCGAATATCCGGATGGGTATTAACCACGCCTAAGCAATTCGGGCCGACACAGCGCATGCCATAGGCACGAACTTTCTCCAACAGAACCTTTTCCAGTTCCGCCCCGTCTTTTCCTGTTTCCTTAAAACCGGCACTAATCACACATAAGCCGCCCACTCCTTTTTCGTGGCACTGGTCGATAGTGGAGAGGACAAATTTGGCGTTAACCACCACGATGGCCAAGTCCACTTCTCCCGGCACATCCAATACGGTTGGATAAGCTTGCAAACCTTCGATGACCCCACCCTTTGGATTGACGGGATAGATCTTGCCTTTAAAGCCGTACTCCTGCAGCCTTTTCATAATGTCCGAACCAATCGTGTGTGCCTTGGTCGATGCGCCAATGACCGCAATAGCGCGAGGTTTCATGATTTTGTCAAGATTTTGCATAACCAATCCTTTGTTTAAAGCATAAGCGCTAAAAATTCCTCCCTTATGATACAGGGGCCAAAACAAAAAAATAACCCCCAAAAATAGCCTTTTGACTACAGCTACACTCTGTCACCAAACGGTTCACATTTTCCTTGAATTAATTAAAAGCTTCGCTAGACTAGGCTCATAGTGACTGTTTTGAGAGTAAACAAAATGCAAGAAGTATCTATGCAACACATGATGGTCTTTGTGGGCAGCATCATTGATTTTTTAGCCCGAGAATTAACCCAAAGCGCTTTTTGGTATCAAGTGTTGGCTATTGTCGTTGCAGTCTTGTTGTCTTATTTTGTCGCACGAGTTTGCAGTCAAAAAGTGGCTACTTGGGAAGAAAACTTCTCCAAAGAAACGATCAGTCACAAACTTTGCCGATTTTCTTTAGAACTGACACGAAAACTTTTCTTCTCTATTTTTGCAGCGCTATTTCTCTCTCTTGGTGCCAGCACAATCTCTGATATGGGATTGTTAACAGATAATAACTTCAATCTCATTCATGTCGGTTACCAAATCTTTTACGCCTGGGCACTGTTGGTATTTTTAATTCAGGTATTCGGCGCTTTTATTGCGCCCGATAGCGTTTTGCTGCAAATTAAAAAACCGCTTTATATCCTCTTTTGGATTCTGGCGGTCTTGGAAATTGTCGGTGTATTGCCGAAATTTATCCAAGCCATGCGAGAAATCAATCTGCCCGTCGGCCCTGATTCTCTGACCCTTTGGGCTCTTGTTGTGGGCATTATCACTGTCATTGTGTCTGTTTTGATTGCTCAGTGGCTCTCAGGCCTATGCGATAGCGCCCTTGATTCAGCAAAAGATATCGACAACAATCTCAAAATTGTCTTATCACGCCTCATCCACATCGCTTTCATAGCCATCGCCATTTTGATATCGCTATCTTCCGTAGGCTTGGATTTAACCATTTTGAGTGTCTTCGGTGGTGCAATCGGCGTTGGCCTGGGCTTTGGGTTGCAAAAAATCGCCTCCAACTACATTTCTGGTTTCATTATTCTTTTCGACCATTCGGTCAAAATTGGCGATACAGTGGAAGTCGGTGGTTTTAATGGAAAAATCACTCAAATTAAAACTCGTTACTCAGTCCTGAGAAATTTTTCAGGAGAAGAGATGATTATTCCGAATGAAACCTTTGTCACTCAAAACGTAAAAAATTTCACGTTCACAGACAGAGCCTCTGTTGCGACCGTTGAAACAAGTATCGGTTACGAATGTGACGTTAACCGCGCATTGGCAATTTTGGTTGATATCGCCAAAAAACAAGCTCGAATTTTGGAAACGCCCCAACCGTGGGCTGTGGTTTCCGGTTTCGGCAATGACGGAATCAATCTGAAATTAAGTTTCTGGGTAAAAGATCCAGAAAACGGCACCTCTGTTTTACGTTCAACGATTATGAAGGAAATCCTTGAACGCTTTAATCAGGAAAATATTTCAATCCCCTACACAATTCGTGATGTGACTTTGAGAGGCGAATTGAAAATTAAAGCCGCCAATGATTCAGCTCATTAACGAAAAATGCCACTTGGACTTTTGATTTCAAGTGGCATTTTTATTTTTAGCCTCGTTCGAGGCGACCGAATTAGAAGTTATGAACGAGACCGACACCTACTTGAACGCTGTCTTGCTCAAAGTGTTCTTTTCCGCTTGAATTCACATAGCTTTCGTCGTACTCCTGATAGTCGTAACCGATGCCAGCATACAGACTCGTGCGTTTGCTCAATTCATAATTGTGGAATAGTGCCACACCATACCGCTTCACATTCATCTTGGAAACTTTAGGTGATTGAGTCGTCTCGTCTTGGTAGTAGCCGTAAGCTTTCCCGTCTCCATCGGCGTAGTAAACAGAAACCTGCAATTCACCGCCCCAAATAGGGAAGGCGGAGCCCACAGCCACGGCATAACCGTCAAGATCACCCACATAGCTTTCTGTTTCGTCCGTTTCAAACCCGGGAACGCCACCGATCATTTGTTCATGCTGGCCGTATTGGAAACCGATGAAAGGCTTCATGAAGCCCATGTCATAATTGGCACCAATGCTGAAAGCCATCGCATCATCAATCGCCTTGTCGTAACCGGTAACTGTCTGACGGTTTTTCATCACGGTATCCACGACAGCCACCGCCGAGAAATTTCCGGCGCTAAACGTGGCTCCCAAAGCCGCATAACGTTCCTTATCGCGTGATGGCATCATATCGTCGCCCGAGGTACCGAAAGAATATTGGGCGAAGGCAGTAATACCGGCGAACTCAGGTGATTGGAAAGAGATCATGTTGTCATAAATACCGCGATCCATCCAGTAACCAGCACCTATGTAGTCAGCATAGCCACCGTCCATGGCATCCCCGTTGACCATAAAGATGTCATAGGTTCCTTCACCGGCTGTCAGCGCTCCCATACGCCCAAGGCTCACCGTTCCAAAAGACGAAGTAACAAATAACTGAGCCTCTTTGTCAAAAAGCGTATTTTCTTCAGCAAAAGAGCCGTCATCGGAATTGAAACTGTTTTCCAACACAAAACCGACAGAAAGATCATCGGAGATATTTTCCATACCACGGATCCCGATCACACTGGCCGTATTCGTTCCACTGGCCACACCCCAGTTGTCCGCACTTTCGTGGTTTTTTTCATTATTATCTTTTGAATCCCTTGACTCATGCGTATAGAGCAGACCGGTATCAACCGTACCATATACTTCAACGGAAGCCGCTTGGGCTGAACCCACAGCCACCATCAAAGCCACAGCAAAAGAAGACTTTTTAAATGAGTTCATGCTATTTCCTTTAATGAGAATAGTTCTTATTTCGTAATTTTATTCTTATTTATCCTTCAATTCAATAACTACTTCTGCTTACATCTAAGAATAATTTCTTTATTTATCAATATAGTTATCCATTTCCTACTGTATTTTTTAATCTTTAAAAATCGTCAGCTAGGACAATAATTAATTTCATTGAAACACTATTAATAATTATTTCTATTTAATTTATCTATTTGTTTTATATAGATTTATATGATTTCTAAAGAAAAAATTTCACTCAATTCTTAGATAAAATAACCTAATTCGCTCTTGATATTGAGATTAATTCCTATTACGATTACGACTTAGATCTGGCGTCCAATCCCGGACGCAGGTGCCATGATCATGAAAAAAACTATGTCTCAAATTCATCCTCTAACCGAATCGGACCTGATGACCAATGTGACAGTTGTTCGAATGAAGCTTGATGTTTCCGAACAGGAAAAACTGTCGCAATTGGGACTGCATCAGGGCGGAACGATACGTGTTTTACAACGCGCACTAAACGAACCCCTTCTCTTGGCAATCGGTGACGCCAGAATTGGTGTCAACTACGAAACGGCCCAAAAGATCTTTGTCTATTAAAAGGAATCGGAATATGCAATTGAAAGACATGGCGATCGGAGCTAAGGGTCGTGTGAAATCCATGACCACTTCGACCCCTGAATACCGCAGACGCTTACTGATGCTAGGTGTTACACCGGGAAGCGCTCTTGAAGTCGTCCGCGTTGCTCCACTCGGCGACCCTATTGAAATCCGCATTCGCGGCTGCCTCATCACCGTTCGCAAAGACGAGGCTGAAATCCTTGATATCGACCCGATCGGTTAATGAAGGAGTTTGCAGTAATGAGTCAACATATCATCAGCCTTATCGGCAATCCCAATTGCGGCAAAACAACGTTATTTAATGCTCTCACTGGTTCTCGACAGCGTGTCGGTAACTGGCCGGGCGTCACTGTTGATAAAAAGACCGGGAATTTCTCCTTCGAAGGCCACGATATTGAAGTTGTGGACTTGCCCGGTATTTATTCAGTGACCCCGACATCCGTCTCTGGCGAAGATGAGATCGTCGCTCGCGATTATCTCTTAAGCGGTCAAGCACAAGTAGTCGTTAATATTGTCGATGCCTCTAACCTCGAACGTAACCTTTACCTCACCAGTCAGCTAATTGAAATGCATGTACCGATGATCGTTGTCGTCAACATGCTCGATATTGCTAAACAACACAAAATCAAACTGGATTTGGATGCCTTAGAAAAACAACTGGGTTGCCCGGTTATCGGTCTTGTTGCCAACCGTAACAAAGGTATCGAAGACCTTAAGAAGGCTCTGGTGAAGTTTCTTGATGCGCCTGTCACAACACGCGTTACCGTTCAATATGACGAAGTGATTGAAAAGGCCGCTGATCTCATTTCCGCTCAATTGGGACTTAAAGAAAACGGCCGCTGGTTTGCCATACAGTTTCTTGAACATGCTCCGGGTATTGAGGAGAAGTTCGAAGGCATTAACCTCGAAAAAGTGCATCAGGTTGTGCAAGAAACGGATCAGCATTTTGAAGGCAACACCGATATTGAAATCACCAATGCTCGCTACGAATTAGTTTCCCGGATTGCTGAAAAAGTAGTGGTCCGTGAAGGTGATGTCACAGGCACATTAACTGACCGTATCGACCGCATCATCTTGAACCGTTGGATGGGGTTGCCGATCTTTTTGTTGATCATGTACCTGACCTTCCTCTTTACCCAAAATTTCGGCGCTGTCTTCATCGACTTTTTCGATATTTTAGTGGGCGGCATCTTTGTGGACGGTCTGGGACAACTTCTTGCCTCTTGGGGAACGCCTGAGTGGCTCACGGTCTTTCTGTCTAACGGTATCGGCGGTGGTCTGCAAACCATTTCCACCTTCATTCCGGTGGTCTTTTTCATGTTCCTATTCTTAGCCATTTTGGAAGAATCCGGATACATGGCTCGTGCCGCATTCGTTATGGACCGCCTGATGCGTGCGCTCGGACTTCCGGGCAAAGCCTTTGTTCCGCTTTTAGTTGGCTTTGGCTGCAACGTGCCCGCCATTATGGCCACACGCACAATGGATCGCGCCAGTGACCGCATCATCACCGTCATGATGACGCCGTTTATGAGCTGTGGCGCACGCCTTCCGGTATACGTTCTCTTTGCTACAGCTTTCTGGCCGACAAACGGTCAAAACCTGGTCTTTGGTCTCTATCTCATCGGCATTGCCGCTGCCATCTTGACGGGTTATCTCTTAAAACGTACGGCTCTTCCCGGTGCAGCCAGCGCCTTTGTTATGGAAATGCCGCCGTACCACATTCCGACTCTCAAGGGCGTAATGCTTCGCACCTGGGATCGTGTCCGCACCTTTATGTTCCGTGCCGGTAAAGTGATTGTTGTCATCGTGGCATGTCTGGCATTCTTAAATTCCATGGGCACAGACGGCTCCTTCGGTAATGAAGACAGTGAAAAATCGGTTCTCTCGCAAGTCGGCAAAACCATTGTTCCGGTCTTTGAACCTATGGGCATTCAGGAAGAGAACTGGCCTGCCGCCGTCGGTGTGTTTACCGGCATTTTCGCCAAAGAAGCGGTAGTCGGTACGCTTAATTCGCTCTACGACACATTAGCCGTTGATAAGGCTCACGAAGAAGCTGCCGCAACCGGAGATGAGCCCACTGAAGAAGGAGGATTCTCTCTCTCGGATACCTTCTCTGAAGCGGTCGGCACAATCGGTGAAAACTTCGCCGGTTTAGCCGGAGCGTTATCGGATCCCTTAGGTATCCACGTTGATGATCTCTCGGATCAAGCTTCTGCCGCTGAGGAGCAAGGCGTATCCCTTGGCACAATTGACACGATCAAAACTTTGTTTGGTTCTAGTTCCGCAGTCTTTGCCTACCTCCTGATGGTCTTGCTTTACGTCCCGTGTGTAGCCGCTGTTGCTGCGATCTATCGTGAAGTGGGGACAAAATGGACAATTTTCGCTTGCGCTTGGACATTGGCGCTCGGCTACTCTGCCGCCACCATCTTTTACCGTGTGGCTAACTTTGCCGCTGCACCAGTCTATTCAATCGTCTGCATTGTGATTGCTCTTGGCATTCTCTACGGTATGTATTGCTGGATGAAGCGCATGGCTAAAAAAGATGCCGGGAAAGGTCCGAAAATTATTCCGATCATTCCTGTAGCCTAATTATTTTCTTTCTCTGAAAAAGGCGGCGATGGGCACCTTGCCGCCACTTGCCCCGGAAGGTTTCACCTTTCGGGGATTTTTTCAAAAAAACGCGGATGAAAGCATTGACCGATACCTTCATCCGCGTGCGACCTAACGAGAGATCGTTGATCATTTAGGTTTGATTGAATCAAACGTTTTTAGCGTCGATAATCCTACTCCACCCAACAACGGACGGTATAAGAACGGGAAAGATTTTTTAGCCTAAAGGCAAAAGAATGCGTTTTTGAAAAAAGACAGGAAAGACAAAGCCCACCGATAAGCCGGATTATGTTTCGAGAAAAAGCATCCTCGACCGACAATCATTCATCTAGGACAAAACTCGCGCCTTGCCTCAAGCCATCTACCCGCAACCTCCCCGAGCAGGATCAGCGGTTGCCTATTTGATGTTGCTCCCCGTAGAGATTGCCCGTTTCACCCGACCCTAACGCCGGCTCGTCTCTGTTGCTCTAATCCGTACCTTGCGGCAGGCAGCCGTTAGCTGCTACGGTGCTCTATGGAGTCCGGACTTTCCTCGTGAACCAATGGTTCCCGCGATCGTCGTGGCGGACTTTGCCAGGCGCTCATTTTAACGAATTTTCTCTTTTCGGGATCACAGATGGATTTTCCATCTGACTCGTCTTGGAAAACCAGGCAAACATGGCAGACAAAACCACGCCCACGATGGCGAGTGGCCAGCCCGTCAAATTCCCTGCAAGCCCCAAAGCGCCGCCAATAATAGCTCCGACAAGCCAGATACGTTTATTGACCGAACCCTGTTTCTTTAAGAGCAGTACCAAAAGGGGCACTGCAACCCCCGGCACAAATAGAGCGTACGCATATAAGAGCCAGCCGATGATGTCCGAGGATTGATAAGTCAGTAAAACCGCTCCAAAACCAAACAATGCGATCAAGCGGCGCAACCGTGATGATTGGTCCCCATCAAGAAGATCCTTTTCTACAATACCCGCTGCAGACAATAAAACCGTGTCAGCCGATCCCGCTAAAGCGCTTACCAGCCCCAGCGCCAGAGCCACTTTAATAAAAGAAGGCATAACAGAGGCATCGGAAAGCCACCCAGACAAGGGGTTGGATGCCGACAAATTGCTCATTGCCAAAAACGTAATAATGACGGCAAAAACCAATAAAAGTACGGATCCCGCCCATGCTCCCAATGAGGCCGAGCGGCTAGAGGATGCAGCAAATGTTCTTGAAAAAATATCAGGCCCGACCATATAAGTGACGCCCACCAAAAGAGCAAGCTTCAGCCAATCCCAAGCACCAAACGAATCATTAAACGGAATCGGATCAATTGCGCCCCAGTCGACACTGGAGCTTGTCAGGCACCAAAGGGCTGCCGAGACAAACCCACCGGTTAAAAGAGCTGTCTGCATGGCATCTGTACGAAGAACAGCTTTTTGTCCGCCAAAAGCCGTGTGTAACACGATGGCCACCGTCAGAAGTAAATAAAGCACTTCCCCTTGTGATGAGGGCAGGATATCTGTCAATAAAGTCCGAAGCGCCGTGAATTGAGCGGCAACCACCCCTACCCAACTCACCACGATAATAAAAGCACTCCACCGCTTGGCACCGTTGCCCACAAGACGCCCCAACACATCGGGTAAAGTACAGGCTCCTGTTGAACGAATCGCACGGGCGATCCACAAACCGTGCAAAAAGAGCCCAATTGCACCGACCCCCAGCCACCAAAAAGCAGCTGTTCCGATCTTTTGAGCCAAAGCACCAATACCGAGCGTGGCAGAGCCTCCGATGATGGTACTAACCAAAGATAAGGCACAGAGTATGGCGCTGGCGCTGCCACTTGCCGTTAAAAAATTTCGAGCATTTTGTTCTTTTGTTTGTTTAGAGCGATACACACTCAAAACAATTAACAAAAAGATGTACAAACAAAGTAAAGCAAGAAGCATAGGGACGATCCGGCAAACGTCAGATGGAGTTCTGATTGTATCGGAAAAGTCCTAAAGCATAGGGGTAAAAACAAAGAGGTGGAGAAAGAGAGAAAAACATGAAATAATTGAACATTTTCCAAAACTTAACAAACAAAACACAAAGGAGCACACAGTGCCCTCATTGAAAAAAATTGCATTGGCCACTTCACTCTCCCTGGCCGCTGTTGCCGCTCATGCCGGCTTTATCGACAGCTTCGTCGAAACCCTTCCCGGTGCCGTCTCCCCCTATCCGGACGCAGGCTTTGTCGGCAATCAGTTAAATGGTATGCATGACATTATCGAACACGGTCGTACTGGTCTTTTAGTCCCGGCCTATACCAATCATCCCCGCTGGGACTACGACAACCGTGATGAAGAAAACGCCTATCCGTTTGGGGCTGGTATTTCCCGAGGCATCATCGATGAACACGGTAATGAACGCTTAATGTATATGATGCTTTTCCGCGATTCCCATTATGAGTTTGAACCCATTATGGGCTACGCTTGGGTCGCCCGTTTTCCCATTGCCAAATCCGGCTTTCATTTGGGAGCGGGTTACACTGCTGGTCTAACCTTCCGTCAAGACTACAACTGGTTGCCGATTCCGGTTCCGCTTCCTCTTGTCAGTGCCGGCACTGATTGGTTTAATGTGTACGCCACGTACATTCCGGTTTCTAACGTCTTTTTCTTCTTCTCCAAGATTGAATTTGACGATCAGTCTCGACGCTTCTCCCCGTGGCCCGATAGTGTTGCATCAGCGTGGTCTAACACAACCGAACTTTACGCACAGGGCTCTTGGGTAAAAACGGACCTCTCTGACGGAGGTGGCGACGTACCGGGCGGATTCACATTAGACTCCGACTCCGGCTATAAGTTTGGTATTCGCCATTTCATGGATCGCCACTGGGCTTGGGATTTAAGCTATCAAAGAAGCGAACATGATTTAAATGCTCCGGGTAAAACGGTTAATAAATACCGCCTGACCAATACCAACTTAATGCTTCAGTACCACTTTGAAGTGTTGGATGCCATGCGCATGCATGTCGGCGCCGGTGCTGCTTATTCTGAATTGAAAGCAAAAGACGGCGGTGACTACAAAGAACACAGCATCAATCCTGTTGTTCAAACGGGCTTTACTTGGGCGGTTACGGATCATCTGCGTGTAATGGGTGATATGACCGTTAACTTCCCGCACTTCCACAATGTGGAAATTAATGAAAACGAAGCCCTTGACGGACGTTTCAAGCCCGCCAACACGAGCTTTAACTTAGGTGTGGGTTACGCCTTTTAAGGATTAAAAATGGATACGAATGATTCATTATTTGAACGCGCCCGTCAAAGCATTCCGGGCGGCGTGAATTCTCCTGTCAGAGCCTTTGGCTCAGTCGGCGGTTCTCCCCGATTTATGAAAAAAGCCCAGGGTCCCTACATGTGGGACGAGGACGGCAAACGTTACATTGATTACATCGGATCATGGGGCCCCATGATTTTGGGACACAACAACCCCGAAGTCATTAAAGCCGTACACGAAGCCGTCGATATGGGCCTGACATTCGGCTGCGCTACCCAACGAGAAATTTTAATTGCCGAAGAAATTAAAAAATTAATCCCTTCCATTGAGGAAGTGCGCTTAGTGAGTTCTGGCACTGAAGCGGGCATGAGCGCCATTCGCCTTGCACGAGGCTTTACGGGGCGCAATAAGATTATTAAATTTGAGGGCTGCTACCACGGCCACAGCGATAGCCTTTTGGTAAAAGCCGGCTCCGGTATGCTCACGTTCGGCAACCCGAGTTCTGCGGGCGTTCCCGCCGGTGTAACGGAACACACACTTGTTCTCGAATACAACAATCCCTCCCAGCTTGAAGATGCTTTTAAGCGTTACGGAGACGACATCGCCTGTGTAATCGTGGAGGCGGTAGCCGGCAATATGAATATGGTTCCGGGCAAACCGGAATTCATTCAAACCATGCGCAAGCTTTGTACTCAATACGGTGCGCTCTTGATTGTCGATGAGGTCATGACTGGCTTTAGAGTCGCATTGGGCGGAGCACAAAGTCTCTACAACGTGACTCCCGATATCACGATGTTCGGTAAAGTCATTGGTGGCGGCATGCCCGTGGCGGCCTTTGGCGGCAGACGCGATGTCATGGAAAAGATCGCCCCCTGTGGTCCCGTCTATCAGGCTGGCACACTCTCCGGGAACCCTGTTGCCGTGGCGTGCGGTCTAGCCACTTTGAAACTTATTCAACAGCCGGGTTTCTACGATCGACTCTCTGCTCAGACATCTCGTTTAATTGAAGGTTTGAAAGCGGCTGCCAACCAAGCCGGCGTAACCTTCTCGGCTCGAAGTGTCGGTGGTATGTTCGGACTTTATTTCTTGGATAAGTGCCCCGAAGGTTTTGCAGACGTAATGAAGTCTGACACCAAACGCTTCAATGTGTTCTTCCATAGCATGTTGGATCAAGGGGTTTATTTCGCACCTTCTGTTTTTGAAGCAGGTTTTGTTTCCATAACCCATAGCGATGAGGTGATTGACGAAACCATTAAAGCAGCTAAGGTGGCCTTTGAAAAAGTGGCTAGTATTTAAACTTACCTTTCCTCCTTTATTAAGCCGAAAGACTGAAATGTTTTTCGGCTTTTTTCGTCATGCAAAAACAGCTGTATCGGAGTAACCTGGTCAAAACAGCCAAGAGGACTATATGCGAAAGATTTTTCTATTTGCCTTTGTTTTTATCAGTTCATTTTTGACAGGTGTCGCCTTTGCCCACCACTATGGCTACAACCATCATAACGGTCGTTATTACGACGATAGCGGCCGTTACGAAGGACGTATCGATAACGGTCGCTTTTATGATCATAGCGGTCGATATCAAGGCAGAGTGGATGCTAATGGCCGCCGCTATGACAGCAGCGGTCGCTATCAGGGACGTATGGATTCTTCCGGACGAATTTACGACAGCTCCGGACGCTACCAGGGACGAATCGATGCCGACGGTCGCCACTATGACCACTCCGGCAGATATTTAGGTCGAGAAGACGCCAACGGTCGCTTTTATGACAACACCGGTCGTTATCAGGGGCAAATTCGTTAGACACAGGAAATTTCCCACAATTGCCACTTTTTTAAGCAATGAGTTAACTCCCTGTTCCACTTGAGTTTTCTTACAAAAATATGAAAGTTATTCACAATTTCTGTGGATAACTTTAATAAATCAAAATTCCGCCAAAAGTGGGAAAACCCTCATTGATTTTTAGCCAAAACCAATAAAACTCAAAATAATGAGGGTTATTTTTCCATGTAAGTGGGACTTTATTGCACTTTTGGAAGCGGCTTAATGTAGCCTTCTGTCCCAAAAAGCGGAATCGCAGAGAGTGAATGATGGAAACTGCCGCTTGTTTCTTTGGTGGAGTAAGCTACATATAGAAGCGTCTGAGATTCTGCATCATAGATACGGCGAATCTTCATATTTTTCAGCAACACGCTCTTTGAACGCTTAAAGATTACTTCTCCAGATTTACTTTTATCAATCGCCTCAATCATCTGGCGTGTGATAGGGCCCGTTCGGTGGCATTCAATGGAATTGTTGGACGGATCGCTCAATGACAAATTAGCCTCTATGCTAGCCACATGACAGGTCACTCCTGTCACCACAGGATCGGTAAAGCGATTAATTTTGATGTCTTTAAACGTAAAAATACCTAACGAAACATCGCCAACATCCTCTTCGCCACAACCGGTTAAACCTACCAATGCGGCGGCAAGGACCAATAAACATTTGCCTTTTGTTAATTTCATTGCCATCCCCAAAAATCTACTTTTGTCGAAAAATATTACTCGAAAAAGACACAATTACCAAAAAGGCCGCAAGCATTAATAAGGCAGTAGAAAGACTGGTGACTTCTGCGATGAATCCAATAAGTGCCGGGCCTGTCAAAAGTCCTGCGTACCCCAAAGTCGTCACAGCAGCAAGCGCCAAACTCATTGGCATTTCGTTTTGATCCGCTGTACTGGCAAAGGCAATCGGAATGACATTGGCCAATCCTAGTCCCAACGCAAAAAAGAGTACAACAACAAGCCAAACGTGGGGTAATAGGACACACCCCGTTAACATGAGAGCGCCAATCAGACAACCATATCGCACACAATTTCTGGGACCTGCATACGCAATTAATTTGTCGCCAATGAGACGCATAAGAGTCATGGCCGTAGAGAAAGCTGCAAAGGCAAAACCAGCGTTCTCAATCGCAGCCGACTTTTCTTCGACCAAGAAAACACCACCCCAGTCAAGCACGGCCCCCTCTACCATAAAAAGCAAAAAACAGATCAACCCCAACCAAAGCACGAAACCTCTTGGCCAAACAAAAGATTGGGATACACCTTGAGCTTTACCTGCGTCAGGTAGAAGGGAATTGACCGAGAATCCCCAAATAATGATACAAATCAGCAGCCAAACGCCTGCGGCATAAAGTAATCCAATCCCGACATTGAGAAGAGTTGCCATCGCTAAAGCACCAACCACGCTTCCCAGTGAATACAGAGCGTGAAACCCGGCAATCAGGCGTTTTTCGCTTCGATGATCTACTTCAACAGCGTGTACATTCATCGAAACATCAATGGCACCAAATACCATACCAAAGACAAACAAAAGTGCCGCTGTGAGCAATGCGTTTGAAGAGAAAACGACGCCATAGAGGAGAAACGGAACGATGAAAAACGCTTTGTTTAACAAAAACTTGGCACCTCGTTTAGCAACAATGCCACCACACAGTGGCATCACAACGAGCGCGCCCAGGCCCACGCAGAGCAGTACCATTCCTAAATGAGCTTCATCCAGGCCAAGACTAACTTTCACAAAGGGGACCATGGCGGCCCAAATTGCCATCAAGAATCCGGCAAGAAAAAAGGCCACTCGCGTGGCTGTATTTTCTGGCGGAATAGCGCTTAAGTACTCTCTGATCGTTTGACTTTGCTTCATGAACAATAAGGACTCTATTTGATAGAAAAAACAGACGAATTGTCGCCGATTTATAGCCGTTTTTCAAAAAAAGGCTCCGTTTCCAGAGCCTTAAAGTCAATCCAAACTACTTCAACCAAGACGGCTTTTTAAATTCTTCAGAAATGATCCCATCCGACATCGTATAACCTTGCAAGCTGCCCGCCCTGCTTTGGATACAAAGGTAACGCAAAGCGCTGTCGTCTGCAGCCTTTAAACAACGCTCACCTTTGGGATCTACTCGCAAACAGTCTCCTTCAGAAATAAGGAATTCTTCACCGTCGACGAAAAAGGATCCCTTTCCTGACAAAACAATATAAAGCTCCTCATTATTTGTGTGGGCATGCACAAAAGGGATGCTTACCCCAGCGGGCAGATTATTTATCGAGACTTCGGTTCCAGTCAACGATAAGAGTTCGTGAAGTTCTGTACGGCTAGCCGTCATATCCACATGTTGTAATTTTGCATTCTTCATTTTCTTCTCCTTTAGTTCGATATCGAACTTTTAATAAAAACAAAAGTTAGTATCAGTTAATCAATCCGTCAATCAACACATTTTTTAAGTAATCTTTCCAACGTCTTGATTTCTTCTTCAGTCAGATTCTCTGTTATGAGTTGGTTGAGCCCCTCAGAAATTTCCTCGAAAATAGGTTCTAACTCAAGGCCTTTTTTCGTCAGAGAAACTAAAATTCCGCGACTATCCTTAGGATCACACTCTTTTCGAACATATCCCGCTTTTTCTAACTTATCCACTAAAACTGTTACGGTGGATTTACTACGCTTGACACTGCGAGCCAAATCCCCCATGTTGCATGTACCTTTCGTAAAAAGTTGAACCATGACATCTCCGTGGCTAGGAACAATTCCCTTTAGTCCGGCTCTCTCCAGCGACGCAAGAATATAAGCGTTACCTTTGGCACGAAGCTTCGCAGCATCGGAAAAAATAGATAAATACGATTTCATAATTTTCCTTTAGTTCGATATCGAACTATATTAAATAAATCAATTGCTGTCAAACTCCTTTCTGCTCAAAAAGAAAGGACACCAACTTAAACGACTTTCCGTTTGCTTGGTGTCCTTTATGTTTTTACCGTTCTAAATTACTTCTTAGGGGTCGCAGTAATGGACGGTTCTTCGCCTTGTTCAAAAACAATATTGGCGCGGCCTACGATAAGGGGATCCACGGGACCGATCGCATTTTCGTTTTTGTTAGTGTAAGGCAAGAGGTGTAACACGTAACGCATCGCATTAAGACGTGCGCGTTTTTTATCATCACTCTTTACGACAATCCAGGGGCACTCCACCGTATCGGTGTTCAAGAACATCATTTCTTTAGCACGTGTGTAATCATCCCACTTTGACAATGATGCGACATCAATCGGAGACAATTTCCAGCGCTTTAACGGGTGAATTTTCCGTTCTTTGAAGCGACGGCGCTGTTCATCACGGCTCACTGAGAACCAGAACTTAATAATGTAGATGCCGTTATGAACAAGATTGCGTTCAAATTCAGGGCACTCTTTCATGAAGCGGTCATATTGCTGCTCATTACAAAAACCCATCACTCGTTCAACACCAGCGCGGTTGTACCAAGAACGGTCAAAAAGAACCATTTCCCCACGTGTCGGAAGATGTTCAACGTAGCGTTGGAAATACCACTGCCCCAACTCGCGTTCATTCGGCTTTTCCAAAGCCACAACACGAGCGCCACGAGGATTCATGTGTTCCATGAAACGCTTAATGGTACCGCCTTTACCGGCTGCATCTCGGCCTTCAAAAAGAATAACCACGCGCTGTCCGGTTTCCTTAACCCAAGCCTGCAACTTCAACAATTCCACTTGAAGGGCAAACTTTTCCTTTTCGTACGTTTTGCGATTGAGACGATTTTTATACGGATAGACTCCGGTGCGCCAATCTTTAACCAAAATATCGTCGGGATTATCCACTCGCGAACTGGTTGCCGCGTAATTTAGACGTTCTTGGCGAAGCAAAAGACGCAGCAAACGAATGCGATCTGCGGGAGCTTCGCCTTTGAGAATAGTCCCCAATGCTTCCAATTCTTTTTGATCGGCGGCTTCCGTTGTTTCATCGGTCACAATGCCTTGCACTTCATCGGTCGCACGAGCGTGAGAAACATCGCCTCTGGAAACAAGTTGGCTTCGATAAGGACCACGTTTGGACTTAACTGTGTTTTTCGAATTTTCGGTCATGATTTATGATCCAAAGAAAAAAGAGAATATCTATTTATTGTGCTCCACCAACAAAATAGTATCAATAGATAGTATCCATAATTGCAAAGTCATAAAACGTTTTGGGGCGGTTTAACCGCCCCAAATGAACAGAAGTATGTAGATAGAATTAAGGAATCATTCCGACACTAAAAACAGAGCAGATGATCGTGACAACAACGATCCCGCAAACATTAAGCCAAAAGCCTGCGCGAATCATCTCAGCAATACGAATGCGCCCAGTCCCGAAAATAATGGCATTAGGCGGAGTACCGACAGGCATCATGAACGCAAGTGATGCGCCGAACGTTGTCGCCACCAAAAGCGCTTCTGGATGCATACCAATAGAATCGGCAACGGCCGCAACCAAAGGCATCATGGTCGCAGCAAGCGCTGTATTGGAGGTAAATTCGGAAGCAAAAACTGTTAGCGTTGTAAGACCGCTGATTGCTGCAACTTCAGGTAGCGATGACAAGAACGTTGCTTGCGCTCCGATAATATCTGCCAAGCCTGTCTTTTGAATCGCTGCGGCCATAGACAAACCGCCGCCAAATAACAACAAGACATCCCAAGCAACTGTATCGCTCGCACTGGACCAATCCAAAGCGTGCACACCACGCTTATAGTCAACAGGGATAATGAACAAAATAATCCCGGCTCCCATTGCGATAACCGTATCAGACAATGGTTTAAATGGTGTCATATCTCCAATCTGAATGCCGCGAATCACGGGACCAAAACACCACAATAGAGCCGCCGTCACAAAAACCGTCAAGACAATTTTTTCACCTCGAGACATCGGTCCTAATTTGGAATACTCATGCATAACCCAGTCTTTGCCGCCGGGCAATTCGCTCACCAACTCCCTGAATAAAACTTTTGTCATTAACAGCTGAGTTGCAGCAATCATCACAACAACAATAGGGAAAGCAATAAGCATCCAATCAATAAAGCTCACGGGGACGTTATAGGTTTGTTCAACAAAGCGCGCAAAAATACCGTTGGGCGGCGTGCCAATCAATGTTAAAACACCACCTAAACTGGCTCCATAAGCGACTGCCAATAAGACACAGACGCCGAAATTGTGCTCGGCACGGTCTATAGGTAAGTCTTCTCGGGTTGAACGAACGACTTTCAGCACGGCCAGAGCAATCGGAACCATCATGGCTGCCGTTGCCGTATTACTCACCCAGGCGGAAATGAAAGACGTTGAAAGTAAAAGTCCCAGAATGATCTGCTGAGGCTTGGTTCCGACGATGCGAATCGTTAACAATGCAATACGACGGTCCAGATGCCAACGAGCAATGCCCGCTGCAATTAAAAACCCTCCTAAAAATAAGAAAATGGTGCCGTTTGCATACTCTTTGAGCGTATCTGACGAGCCCATCACGCCAAAGAGCGGGAAAAGCACTATGGGCAAAAGGGAGGTAACAGCAATCGGGACAGCTTCGGTAAACCACCAAATGGCCATCCACAACACAATAGCTGCACAAGCACGCGCCGCATGAGAAAAGGTTTCAGAGACCCCGGCTGAGGTTGTGTATTGCTCAGGAAGAATAAAGTAAAACAGCAATGCCACCAACGGACCGAGAATTAACGGAATAAGTTTGGATTTGTTGCTGATGGCGCCAATTTCAATACTGGATTCATGGTGCTTCATAAAGGAGCTCCTTTCTTGATTCGTCCAACGGGCGGATCACTGATGGTGCCAGAGATGCCAGTTTGATTTGTAGAAACAAGATCTTTTGTTAAGATCGTTATTAATTTTGATGTTAGTCAAATTTAAAAACCAGATCAAGCGAATTTGAATATTTTTTCTAATTTTTCTCAATCAAAATAAGGAATTTTTCTTAGAGGAATAAAGAAACAAATAATTGAAGATAACGACAAAAAAAGAACAAATCGGCTCTAATTAGGCGAGATACAAAATGTATTCTCATCCTAGGTTAGAATGGAATAGGTTGTGAAAGAAAGGATTTCAAATGGCAGAAAAATTAATCGTTGGCATGGCAGGATTCGGTACTGTAGGCAGCTCTGTCTACCAAGTCTTAAAACGAAACGCTGCGTTAATTCATGCGAGAGCAGGCAAACAGATTGAAATTAAACGGGTAGTTTGCAGAAAAACTGATAAGGTCATCTTGCAAACACAGGGAAACGTCATCGCCAGCAACGATTTAAATTCAATCATTGATGATCCTTCAATTTCTGTTGTCATTGAAGTAATGGGAGGCATTGAACCCGCTAAAACCTTTATTTTGAATGCCTTAAAAAACGGAAAAGATGTTATTACCGCCAATAAGGCTCTTTTAGCTACTCATGGCGATGAAATCTTTACAGAAGCTCGAAAACAAAATCGCTCCGTTTTCTTTGAAGCCTCGGTTGCCGGCGGTATTCCTGTTATCAAAGCATTACGAGAAGGACTTGCCGGTAATCAAATTTCCGAAATTAGCGGAATTCTCAACGGCACCTGCAACTATATTTTGAGCGCAATGCACAAAACGCCTCTGTCTTTTGCAGAAGCATTAAAAAATGCACAACAGTTAGGTTATGCAGAGGCTGATCCGACCTTTGATATCGAAGGATTGGACACTGGGCATAAATTGTCGATTTTGACTTCCCTGGCCTTCGGTGTTCCCTTTTACTTTGATATTACGGCTGTTGAAGGGATAAAAGGGATTTCTTCTCTTGACATTCAATTCGCTCAAAAGCTCGGTTTTGTCGTTAAACTACTGGCTACTGTAGAGAAAATCAATGATCGTCTCGCTTATCAGGTTGCGCCAACCTTAATTCCTCAAAACAGCATTCTGGCTCAAGTCAGTGATGCCATGAACGCGGTTGAAATAGTAGGCGACGCTGTTGGCAAAAACCTCTTTTACGGAGCAGGCGCCGGAGGCGAAGCTACCGCCAGTGCGGTTCTTGCCGACGTTATAGATATTGCCAAAGGACATAAAAGCATTGTCAAACCAGACTCTGCCACTGTTGTGACTTTTCTGGATAACAATGAAAAAAGAAATAAGAACTACATTCGATTTAACTCCAGCAGCTTGAATGACTTAACAAATCATGTTTTGCCCACGCTGGAAAAACATCAAATTGTCGTTGAAAAAATTGAGGAGATTAATGAGAACCTCGTTCTTTTGACTCAAGAAATTGACGAAAAAACTTTACAAAAAGCCTTGACGGAACTTTCTCAAACATATTGCAATCAGCTTTCATTTACACGTTTTCGCTTGGCAAAAAGCGTAATTTAACTTCAATTTATCTCAAAAAGAGGCGAAACTTCATGTATCGCCTCTTTTCTGTTCTCTTTTTCTTGCTAAACAAAGTCAGTGATTTTCGTCTCATTTCTATGCACGGATCCAAAAGAAAACTCATGTTTTTTGAGAGTCATTTATTGATGAGTCAACAAATTTTGTGCAGATATTGATTTGACCTTTTGTTGGAATAGTTCTATCCTATATCCGACATATGTCGAATATTACGGACGTGAAAAACCATGCCTAGACCCAGTCGATGCCGACGAATATGCTCAGAACCTGTTTTTAGAGCGTTTAATTCCGAAGGAAAAAGCGATCCTATTACTCTCTTTGTTGATGAGTATGAAGTGATTCGTTTAGTGGATTACGAAAAAAGAACACATGAACAATGTGCTCAGCAAATGCAAATTTCGAGAACTACCGTTACCGAAATTTATGAAAAGGCCCGATTCAAAGTCGCAGATGCGATCGTAAATGGCAGACCTTTATTGATTGGTGGCGGTCACTACAGAATTTGCAATGGATTAGCTGAACACACTTGCCCTGGTCGTTGCCGTTATAGACATGGGAAACAACATCAAGTCAATCAATTTCTCCAAGGAGCCAATACTATGAAAATTGCGATCCCCATCAAAAACGAAAATATTTACCAACATTTCGGTATGGCAGCTGCATTTAAGATTTACGATGTAGAAAATGGTCAAGTCGCTTCAACCAAAGTTGAACAGACTAACGGACGCGGACATGGTGCCATGCTCGACATTCTTCTTGCTGAGAATGTGAATTGCGTCATTTGCGGCGGTATTGGTGATGGTGCCATGCAAGCGCTGAAACAAGCCGACATTAAGCTTTATGCCGGTATTGACGGTGTAGCTGACGAAGCCGTCACATCCCTTTTAGCCGGAAATCTTCAAAGTAATTTGGAAGCGGCCTGCAGCAAACACCAGCATGCCCATCATGGACAATGTCAGCATGACAATTGCGGTCAACATGGCGATTGTCACTGTGACTGTGGGAAATAATCAGTTTTGAAATAGTTCTTGCTTGAATCCGATCTGATGCTCAATTTTCAGATCGGATACAAAAAAAGCACGTTAAAAACGTGCCATTCTTTTAATTGGTGCCCGGGGAGAGACTCGAACTCTCACGGCTCATCACCGGTGGATTTTGAATCCACTGCGTCTACCATTCCGCCACCCGGGCATATCAAATTGTCATCACTTACTACTGGTGCGCGATACAGGGTTCGAACCTGTGACCCCTGCCGTGTGAAGGCAGTGCTCTACCGCTGAGCTAACCGCGCGCTTGAACAAGCGAGGATTGGAATTATACCGAGCTTCTTAGGCTTGTCAAGAAAAATTACTAAAAAATTTTTCTTGATGGTGCAAAAGTCGATCAAGGCATAGCTTACCAGACTAAAGAAGTCGTTCAATGCCTTGTTCTGCAACGCTTTTCAGATAGTTTTTTGCCAACCCTTTCCCTGGAATAACAACTTCAGGAGAAATTTCACAAAGAGGAACTAAAACAAAAGCCCGCTCATGCATTCGAGGATGCGGAAGCGTTAAAAACTCGCTTTGTCTCACTTCATCCTCAAAAAGCAATAAATCCAAGTCCATTGTACGGGGAGCGTTATGAATACCTACCGGCCGCACACGTCCAAACTCTTTTTCGATTTCAAGCAATCGCTGCAAAAGTAGCTCAGCGGTCAACTCTGTTTGAATTTCAATGACCGCATTAATGTAATCGGGGCCGCTCGAATCAATCGGTGCTGTTTTATAAAACGAAGACGTTTTAATCACAGCAACTTCATCATTGATTCGATCAATAACATCTTTTAAAGCTTGCTGAGCTTGTCCAAGATTAGCGCCCAAAGCAACATAGGCCTTTGCCATCATTAATCCTCAATCTGAATTTTCTTGCGGCGAATGGCAGGACGGCGACGGCGTTTAGGACGGGCCGCTTTTGTGTTCTGCGAGAGTTCTTCGTCGTCAATAAGGTCAATCATGCCATCGCTGCCGGCTGTGCCGCTTAAATCGCGCACAAGCTGCCAACTATCGGCCTCGAGCAGCAATTGTTTTTTGATTTGGGCCTTACTGGGTCGCTTAGGTTCGCCTTTTCTCGGTTTTCGCGCCTGGGCGTTCGCAGCAGCTTGCTCGCGAATCATCTCTAGGCGCGTTGCTTCGTCAACCTCTTGGAATTTAGTCCACCAGTTCACAATCGCTGGATCAACGTATTCCAACTGACTTCTTAAGAGCATAAAGTCGTACCCGGCACGAAACTTTGGAATATTCAAAAGCCCCATTGCCGACTTTGTTCCACGGCGCAGCAATTTAATTTGTAGAACCCAAATTGTCAGAATGTCCTCTACAAAGCGCTTTTGAATAGCCAGCTTCTCACATTGCTTATCAAGAACATAGCGGCCTGCTTCAATCATGGCCTGTATTTGACTCTCACCGCGTGAAATACGCTCTTCAAAGTGACGATACGTTAGGGGCCACAACAAGGTCGCAAAGAGAAACGACGGAGAAACCTTTTTACCGATTGCAATCCGCTCGTCAGTCCGCTTCATAGCGAGCATTAAAAAGCGTTCCCCTTTTTGCTCTTTTAGTGCCACTTCTAAGAGAGGAATTACATTACGGTATAGCCCCAACTGTCGCAATTTTTCCGTACAGTCAATGGCACGGCCGCAAGTAAGCAATTTCACAGCTTCATCAAACAAACGAGCCTCTGGCACATTGGCTAAAAGCGGCGCCAGCCGACTGATTGGCTCAAGCGTCGCTTCATCAATTTTGAACTGTAATTTAGAGGCAATGCGAACCGCACGGAGCATGCGAACAGGATCTTCCCGATAGCGGTCTTCCGGATCTCCGATCATTCTCACGACGCCATCCAAGATATCACGCATGCCATTATGGTAGTCAATGAGTTCTTCCGTTGTGGGGTTGTAATAAAGCGCATTAATGGTGAAGTCGCGTCTTGCTGCATCCTCCCACATTTCCCCAAAAACATTGTCGGAAATCACGCGTCCGAATTTATCTTTTCTAACCCCGGCGCCTTCTAATGCACGAAATGTTGAACACTCGATTTTTTCCCGCCCAAACATGACGTGAACAAGCCTAAAACGCTTACCGATGATAATGGCACGCTTTTGACAACGCTTGACTTGTTCGGGCGTCGCATCGGTTACTACATCAAAATCTTTCGGAGTAACGCCAAGCAAAAGATCGCGCACAGCACCACCAACTACATAGGCTTCGTAGCCCACACGCTGCAAATTTCGCACCGTTCGAATCGCTTCCAGACTAACTAACCGCCTATCAATTCCGTGTTCATCACGGCCAATAATCCGCGGGGTTTTTACGTAGTGCTCGGGTTCTTTTTTTGTTTTTGAAGAAGAAAATAATTCCTTAGTGTAGGCAATAATGTTTTTAAACATTGTTCGTCCTTGAAAGGCGGCGACTTCCGAAATCAAGGGCTCAGGCTCGATCAAAGAGCTTTAAAACAGCCCAACCGCTTTTTTGCGCTTTTTCTTTTAATTGGGGATCCGGATTGGTCGCGACCACATGACCATGAAAAGATTCGATGAATTGTAGCAAGGGAAGGTCTGTTATGGAGTCAGTGTACACAACGCTGTCGGAAAGTTCAGTCAAAGGCATGCCAAGCTTTTGACAAAATTCTTTTAATCGATCAATTTTATGCAGGCCATAACAAAAACCGCCCTCGAACTCTCCCGTGAATTCACCTCGAGAGTCAACAACCGGCCTTGTTGCCAATAAATGTTCAATTCCAAAAAGCTGAGCGACTGTCTCGGAAACAAAGGCTTGAGTGCCGGTTGCTAATACCGGAACGTAACCCTCAAGACGCATAGCCTCAACGACATTTTTAGCGGCTGAGGTGACATTAGGTTTAACGACCTCTTCAACAAATCGTTCTCTTAACCTTTCGATATTCTGACGGGAAAAACGTGATAAAAGCGCCATATGAAAGTGCATGAAGGGTTCAACTTGAAACCTGCCGCAGCGATAGTCTTCGAGATAGCGTTTTGATAAGGCTAATTCTTCAGAGAGATCAGCTCCGCTTTTATTTGCTAAAAAATCAACCCACACCACACCGACATCAATGGGCATGAGTGTCCTGTCCATATCAAAAATTGCCAGTTTCAAAGGTTTTCTCCATGTTTGGTAAGCCAGGCTTTTAACGCCGGAATCGTTACCGTGGCTTTCTTCTTGGCCAACAGTTCCCGATCCATTTCATTGAGTAGTTGTGACAGCGTTTTAATATCCCGCGGCAAATAATTTTTCATCCAGTTTTCCGCCTCTGCCGTCACCTCTATTCCACGTTCCTTGGCTTGAGCTGCGATCGCTTTCCACATATCCCCTTCAAGAGGTTTGATATGGAAAACCGCTCCCCAAGTTAAACGTGTGCAGATATCGGGTCTCACAAATTTTTCGGCGGGCGACTTTTTACCCGTCATCACTAAAGTGGCCCCCGGATGAACTCGCACTTCGTTAATCAACGCAAAGAGGCGATCCAACCCTTCCTCTGTGAGTGTATCCACATCATCAACGGCGTAGCGCAAACGATCAGCCGAAAACGCAGGGACATCATTTTCTTTTAATCCCATGGCAACAGCCAAATGGGTTTTGCCGACTCCCGACTCACCCCAAAGGTAAATCAATTGAGGTTCACCTTTTTCCTGCATTTGCCTTAAGCACGTCAGAGCGCCGCCATTGGCTCCGACAATGAAATTGTCGAGCGTTGCGGCGGGTTCCATAACAATGTCTAACGGCAATTGTTCAAAGCGCATATTTATCTTAATGTGAAGGTTTCCTAGCCTTGCTAGAATCAACAGGTTAATTCATGCGGATACGCAAGTGTACCGCCACCTTCACCTTTTTTGGGCAAAGAACATGACACAACTTTCTTACGCTGCTGCCGGTGTGGATATTGACGCCGGTGATGAACTGGTTGAACGCATCAAACCGCTTGCTAAGCGCACGATGATTCCTGGCGTTTTAGCCAGTGTCGGCGGCTTTGGCGCAATGTTTGAAATTTCCAAAGAATATAAGAACCCCGTATTGGTCACCGGTACCGATGGCGTGGGCACGAAATTGAAACTTGCCTTCACCCTCGGCCGTCATGATACGGTGGGACAGGACTTGGTTGGCATGAGTGTCAATGACATTCTTGTGCAAGGTGCCAAGAGCCTTTTCTTCCTCGACTATTACGCCTGCGGCAAATTGGATGTGGACATTGCCGAACGCGTGGTTGCCGGTGTCGCTCATGGTTGCGAATTAGCCGGTTGTGCCTTAATTGGTGGTGAAACCGCGGAAATGCCCGGTATGTATCCGGAAGGTGAATACGATTTAGCCGGTTTTGCTGTCGGCATCGTGGAAAAAGATGAGGCTATTGACGGCAAGTCTATCAAGGCCGGCGACGTTGTTTTGGGCTTAGCCTCAAGCGGTCCCCACTCTAATGGCTTTTCACTGATCCGCAAGGTCGTGGAAGTTACCAATACCCCTTGGGACATGCCGCTTGATGGTCGCACATTGGCCGATTGCGTGATGGAACCCACGCGTATCTACGTCAAGCAGGTCTTAAATGTCATGAAGTCTGTGACAATTAAAGGCATGGCTCACATTACCGGGGGCGGCCTGATTGAAAATGTGCCCCGTGTGTTACCCGAAAACACGCAAGCTGTTATTCATGCCGACAGTTGGACGCGTCCCGCAGTCTTTGACTGGCTGCAAGAAGCTGGCAACATTGATTCCCATGAAATGCACCGAGTCTTCAATAACGGCATCGGCATGGTGGTTATCGTGGATGCGGCCGACGCTGAACGCGCTATGCAGGCGTTTAAAGCTGAAGGCGAAAAAGTGTTCCGTTTGGGCGAAATTGTTGAACGTCCGCAAGATGCCCCCGGCTGCATCGTAATCTAAATTCAATCACTATAATCAGGAGGCGATGCACTGCATCGCCTTTTTGTTTTTCTCGGAGAATGATTCATGCGTAAAGATAACCCGGCTTTTGTTCCGGACTCCCCGTTTGCACGTCCGATGACTGCAGAACATATGGATTTTTTTAGAGCTATTCCGAAAACCGAGCTGCATTGTCACCTGTTAGGCACCACTCAAAAATCCACTTTTGAAGATTTGGTGAAAGAGTCCGGCGCACCGATTACGCAAGAAGAAATTGACGGCTTCTTTACTCGCGGTGACAAACCCGTTGGTGTTCTTCGTATTTTCCGCGCTCTTGAAGAACACATTTTGATCAAGCCCGAGATGCTCAAACGCATCACATACGAATATTTAGCTGACTGCAAAAAGCATGGCATTCGCTACACAGAATTTTTCTGGAATTACACCGGTCTTGCCCGTCACTACAGCTACAAAGACGCCCAGGCTGCCATCATTGAAGGCATTCACGAAGGTGAGCGCGACTTTGGCGTCATCGGTCGCTTGATTCCCTCGATTGACCGTGAAGATACCCCGGAAGCCGCCGTGCAATTGGCTCAAGAAATGATTGCTAATCGTGCTCCCGAAACAATTGGCATCGGCATTGACTACCGCGAAAATGACCATGAACCGGAAAACTTCTGGAAGGCTTTTTATATGGCCAAGGAAGCCGGCTTTAAAGTGACCATCCACGCTGGAGAATTCGGCTGTCACTGGAGAAACATTGAAACCGCCATGAAGCTTCTTAAAGCTGATCGACTCGATCACTGCTACACCATCATTGATAATCCGGAATTAGTGGAAGAAGTGAAAAAAGCCGGCTTAATTATCACGGTCGTTCCGACCAATTCTTACTACTTGCGCACATTTAGTGATGAGGAATGGGCACTTAAACAACCCATTCGTAAGATGGTTCCGATGGGACTTCGCGTGCATCCGAATACGGACGATCCGACCATGCACCATGTCAACGCCACTCAAACATGGATGTTGATGTATAACTTCCTCAATTTCACGGTCAGTGACTTAAAGGCTTTCATGCTAAATGGTATTGATGGCGCTTGGATTGACGAAGAAACAAAACAAAAATGGAAGCGTGAATGGAGCGAGGAATTTGATCGTTTAGCGGAAAAATTCCCAGGCTAAAACAACACGTTAAAGATCACCGGGCCACCTTCAAACAGGTGGCCTTTCCTTTTTCCACCTAGGCCAAAGCCACTAGTCAATAGGAAAATAATTTCGCCTATTGTTTTGTACTCTGCTACAGTAGGAACATGTTCGAACTATCGAACGGTGTTTTAGGAGAGTCATCATGCTAGTACGCATAGACCGGTATGTAGCCAAACGAAATTATTGTCAACTTTTAGACTGCAACGTTTTGCGCTCTCACGCCACCTCCTCCTCACACTCATCATCTACCTCCACTACATCAACGGGCGCTTCCTGCTAAGGATGCCCGATTGAACAAAGGCTTTGTGATAGCCCACTCGCCCAGAGTCAAAAATCACAGTTTCCAACTTTTAACAATTTAACTTTCTCAAAAGACCAAAGTCTTTTTAGGCATTTCTGTAAGTGTCTCTAAAAGTACTTCCATTAGGGCTAAAAGTATTTAAACACTCCCCTAATCGCTGAGAAAGACACAGCAAAGACTTTTTCTCCTACGGTAAAGGGCCTTTGCAATAAAAGAAAAGGACATATCATGCAGAAGATCGCAAACTTTAAATTGCATATATTGGCCCTCATCGTCGTGGTGATAGCTGAAGCCATCGGTACGCAGAAATTCGGACTCGTTGTGATGTTGCCTTTGCTGTTTGCATTGGTTATCGGCGGCATCATCAGTTTGCCGCGTCTGCACATTTTGAATAAATCGCAAATGGACAGGGCAGCCAAATTCATGCCGATTGCCATGCTTGTTTTAATTGCCAAGATCGGTCTGGATATCGGTCCGAATCTGGAAATTTTGCTCAATTCCGGTTGGGCACTCATCATGCAGGAATTCGGCCACTTCTTCGGCACCCTTATTTTCGGTCTCCCCGTCGCCCTACTTTTGAAAATGAAGCGTGAAGCCATCGGTGCCTGCTATTCCATTGACCGAGAAGCCAATGTCGCCATCATCGGTGAAAAATTTGGATTAGACAGTGCAGAAGGTCGCGGGGTAATGGGTATGTACATCTGCGGTACCGTTTTCGGCGCATTGTGGATTTCTTTATTGGCCGGTGTTATTGCCCAATTAGACATTTTCCATCCGCACGCTTTGGCCATGGGCGCCGGTATTGGTTCGGCCAGTATGATGGCCGCAGGCGTTGGTTCGATTGTCGCCTCCTATCCGCATGAAGCGCAGCTGGTTCAAGCGTACGCCGCCGCAGCCAATCTGATGACCTCGATTCTCGGCATTTACTTCGCACTCTTTGTTTCGCTGCCGGTCACGATCAAAATCTACGAATTCTTTACCGGCGACAAGCGTGTTGAAAACAAAAATGCCCAAGCTGAAATTTAATCAGGCAACCTAACGAACGGAAAAGGAAAAGATCATGTTAGCTTATCTCGAAAAAATGAAAGACATCCTGTTTATTCTGGTTGTGACGGCTGCCTATTCTGTCATCGCACATACGGTCGGCAGCAACGGCGATTTAGCAGCCGGTTCGATCGGTGCTCTTGTCTTGGTCGTTATTACGGTTATCGGTATTGTCATCAGTTGGCTGCCGGGCTTTAAGATGCTTCCCATGGTGTTTTGGGTCTCGATTGTCGCGGTTGTTGTCTCCATGCCGCAATTTCCCCTGAGTGATTGGATTCTGGCTCAGACGAAAAATGTCGGCTTTTTATCGATTACGACGCCCATTCTTGCTTACGGCGGCCTATGCTTAGGCAAGGATTTACAAGCTTTCAAGCAACTGTCTTGGCGCATCGTTCCGGTCGCTTTGGCAGTTGCCGCCGGCAGCTTCATCTGTGCCACGGCTTTGGCTGAATTGATGCTGCATCTGGAAGGTATTTTCTAAAGAATTCTTTGACTGAAAGGAAGGTTCAAATGAATAAAGCGCAATTAAAAGAAGCGGTCTGCAAGGCCATTGATGCCCGCTTTGAAGATGTTGAAAAATTGGCAATGGACATCTTTGCTGAGCCTGAACTCGGCTTTAAGGAACAAAAGACCTCTGCCAAAGTAAAAGCTGCCTTTGATGCCCTTGGCCTAGCCCATACGGATGGCTGGGGCATCACGGGTGTGAAGGCTCGTGTCAAAGGGAAAAAGTCTCGCAAAACTGTTGCGCTTTTGGGTGAACTCGACGCCATTGTCTGCCGGGATCACCCGAACGCTGATCCTGTAACGGGCGCGGCTCACTGCTGTGGTCACAACGTACAAATCGGCAATCTTCTTGCTGTAGCCATGGCCTTTAAAGATGCCGACATCATGAAGTACCTTGACGGTGATGTCGTCTTTTTCGCAGTGCCTGCCGAAGAATACGTGGAAATTGACTATCGCAACGGTCTTCGCGAAAAAGGCCAACTGCGTTATTTAGGTGGTAAAGCAGAAATCATTGCTCAAGGCGGCTTTGATGATGTGGACATGGCCATGCAGATGCACGTTGATCCGACTGATAATCCCAATGGAGAATTCCAGGTGGGAGCAAGTTGCAATGGCTTCATCGGAAAATTAATCGAGTACCGCGGTAAGGCCGCTCACGCTGCCGGCGCTCCCGATAAAGGGGTTAACGCCTTAAATGCGGCCATGATGGGTGTGATGGGTGTCAATGCCATCCGAGAAACGTTCCGTGATGACGACTGTGTTCGTTTCCACCCGATCATTAACGCCGGGGGTGACCTGGTTAATGTCATCCCTGATCGCGTAAAGATGGAAAGCTATGTGCGCGCAGCCAAGCTTGATGCGCTCACCCGATACAACAAAGCCATCAATCGTGCGCTTAAGGCCGGGGGCGACGCCATTGGAGCCAGTTGTGAAATTCAAGATTTACCCGGCTACTTACCGTTGCGCCCTGATGAAAACTTCCGCGATGTATTGAGAGCCAACGCTCAAGAAGTATTCGGAAAGGAAAATGTGGTTGAAGGCGTTCACTCCGCAGGTTCTACCGACATGGGCGATGTGTCGCATTTGATGCCCGTCGTGCATCCCTGGGTGGGCTGCGTAAAGGGGGTCTTACATGGCGCGAGCTACAACTTCGACAATAAGGAAGCTGGATTAAAGAAAACCGCCAAAGTATTGGCAATGACTATTATTGATTTATTGGCTGATGACGCTCAGGAAGCTCAACGTATTTGCGACAACTTTAAACCTGTCTTAACGAAAGAAAGCTATTGCGAATACATGGACTCTATCTCTGCCCAATAGCCGCGGATAGCGATAGGCCGACAGACTTACGTCTGCCGGCCCTTTAGCTTTGTGAATTAGAACAAATAACTGAAGCGACCAGACATCAGCCAAGTGTCTTCCGTTTTTCCGCCTGCGACCTTTTCAACATCTAACTGCAAGCCTAAACGGTTTTTCCAAACCCAAGAGGTGCCTACACCAAATGAAGCCCAAGTGTCCGTATCGCCCCAATTCACATCTAGGCGATGACCTTGCTGGTCACTGAAAACAGCTTCCTGCCCGTCAGTAAATTGGTGATAAACATCCGCCCTAGCGTAGAAAGATCCGTTAGAACTTGAAGTCGTGATTTCGCGACCGGCTCGAAGTCCTGCTCTGCCAATCACACTTGCTTCACCATCGACATCTACTTGCATACCGCGTTGACTGTCATAGTCGTAACCATCAACGTAAGCCACCTGTACTTGCAATTGCGGTTCTATGAAAACGCCGTTAGTATCGAGCAACTGATATCCGTACTCAGCAGAAACAGCTGCATAATCTTGATCAAAGTCTCCAGAAGTACTGTAACTTTGATTACCGACGTTAAAGTCACTGGAAACGCGGCCCAAACGACCAACAAAATCGAAATAGTGCTGTCCCAACTGCAAGGTATCAAACACAGCCAACTCGTAGCGCTTCATGTCACCGTCACCGCGAACATCTAAAAACTCTGTGTCTCCTTGCGTGTAAGTAAAATACGCACCTAAACGGTTGTTACTAGTGATTTGACGATCAATACCGACGGTTGCCCCGGTGCGATCCCAACGATATTGGTTCTCTGCCCCGCTTCTGCCATGATGCACACGAACCCAAAGACCATTATCTGAATTTTCTATATCGCGAACTTGCTCAGCTAAGCGACGGTCTCGCCTATCCATTTCGATCGCAGCGTCGTAGCTCGCATAACCAGCACCCGTCATACCGATAGCGGCAGCAGATTCTTTAAGTGTCACTCTTCTGATAAACCAATTGGTACCATTCAAGAATTCATTCATATCGATTTTTCTAGCCAACTCTGCCTGGTCTGCATTCGCTGCATCAATATTGGCTGTTTTATCCCAGTAGGCATTGTCGGGATTGTCTAAATCTGCTTCCGTAATTCCTTCTTTTTTAGCTATCTCCAATTCGTAATCAACAAGCGCTTGACCATGAATATTTTGTTTATCCTTGAATTGAACAGAGCTATCTTTTTTGGCTACTAAAGCAAATGTCAGAGTATTTTCAGGTGTGATAGATTCAAGCAACTGGAGGTTATAAGGCTCAAAGTAGTGCGTACCTTCACCAGATTCAATGTAGACCATGTCACTTTGTGTTTTATCGTCACCATTGAGATCCAGGCGGAAAATACCTCCGTTACCCTTTAAATGACCGATGCGGACGTAATCATGTTTTCCTTCGACATTCATGTCGAAGGCTTCATTCTGAATCAAATCCCAAATGCCCAGCTCTTTCCAATATCGTTCGACATCAGCATCGTACAGATTAATAATCCCACCATTTAATTCAATGGAACTGATACGTTTAGGAATGTTGTAATACCCTGCCTTTTTTACTTGAATACCCAAATACGACCATTGGGCTTGATTATTAAACGTCAGAGTAAAATTATCTGCCTCGGTTGATAACCAATCATCATAATTTTGCTGAAATTTATAATCCGTATTCATATATGTTTTTTCGTCGCCAAACCAATACGCATCGGCTCCTGAAAAAACTATTTCAACGGAGTTGACTTTTGAATTAATGGCTTCGCTATCCATTAAATCAATGGTTCCCAAAAGCTGGTTTTTTGTTGATTTAAATTTGACTTTACTGCCGTTTTTAGCGCTAATTAAATCCGGACTTCTGGCAATTGTCCACATCCGTACAACCGAATCTGTTTTACCCACTTCAGCGTAAGAACCTTTATTCGCATAAAGTAAGTTTGCCCCAACTTCTTCTGGACCATCTGGTTGCTCAATTTTGGCAACAACATCACCCGAAAATTTCAAAGTTGATCCATCGAGATAAAAAAGGTGATTACCAGAACCGTTGTAATCTATAAATTTAGTCCCATAAAGACTTGCTGCGGTTTCACCATTAACATTTAATTTACAATTAACTAGATTAACAGTGAATTGACTTTGAAACATAGGAGAGTAATAGTCAATTTCGAGCCCTGAATAATTATGTACAAGGCTACTATTCAGTAAGTCATTTAGAGGCTGAATCTGGGCGGTGCTGTTATTCTCAGCAAAACCCTTCAAACTCAATACTCCTCCATCTGTTGAAATGATGGGAGCTGTATAGGAAACCGATGAAAATAATGAAAGGACGATTAAAGCAACAAGTTTCAGAGAATTAGGATTCTTTGCTTTTTCTCTAGTAATAAAGCGTCCTTGGGGGGGGGCAATTTGAATCATAATTACTCCTTTTTTTAATTAAGAGATTTTTGCGATATTTTAATTTAAGACAGTTGATCAAATAAACTTTTCAGTATTTTCACTAACTAGCAGATTTTTTGAAATCCGAGCTCTTATAAGGCATCCGTAAAAACTAATCAAAATCACTTAAGAATTAGGGTTATTGATCATTCACAGCTAATAAAGATTGAGTCAAGATAATTCACATTGGAACGTGTGTGCCACGTTTACTTCTTTTTCTCCGCTTCTCAATAGGAGTTTCACGATGACCGGTATTGTTATCGTTATTATTTCCGTTGTGGCAGCGGCATACCTCATCGTTAAGAAATACTACGCTCCGGGTGCCCTGCTGTTTGTTGGCCTCATCACACTGGCTGTGGTGGCGCTCATCTCCCCCGACCCGATTCTTACGGGTAAAAAAGCTACTCATTTAGAGGGCTTAGACGTCATCCAGATCATGACTAACCTCTTGCAAAGCCGCGCTGCCGGCCTTGGTATGAACATCATGATCATTGGCGGCTTTGCCTCCTATATGGATCGTATCGGCGCAGCCGGCGCTCTTGTCCGCTTGAGCGTTAAACCGCTGTCTTATATGCATTCGCCCTACTTGATCATGGTATTGGGTACGATGATCAGCATCGCCTTGAATGTATTTATTCCGTCTGCAGCCGGCTTGGCGCTGTTGCTCATGGTTTCGATGTACCCGATTCTTTTAGCCGGTGGCGTCTCTCGTCAATCGGCTGCTGCCAGTATCGTCATGAGCGGTTGCGTCTGCTTGGGACCGTCCGGTGCCAACAACCTCTTGGGCTCTGAATTGACCAATATGCACGTGATGGACTTCTTCTTGAATGTCCAATGGATCATCGCCTGGCCTGCATTGATCGTGCTTTTCATTTCCCACTATTTCATCCAACAATGGTTTGATAAGCGCGATCTCGCCAGTGGCAAAATCACCAAGGAAGACTTCCTCGCCACTGCTTCTAGCGCTGAAAGCAAGCAACCTGACGCTCCCGCTTTCTATGCATTCTTCCCGTTGATTCCGGTGATTATGCTCTTTGTATTCTCACCCTTGATGTACAAAGGCATTCGCATGGAAGTGGTGACCGCGCTCTTGTGCTCAACCCTTTTTGCTTTGGTTATTCACGGCATTCGCACTCGCAGCCTCAAGGAATGCTTGGCTTCGCTTAAGGCTTTTGCTCAAGGCATGGGCAAGGTGTTCACCTCAACCGTGTTCTTAATCGTGTGCGCCGAAGTGTTCGCTCAAGGCTTGACGAAATCCGGCGGTATCGACACGATCATTCAAGCGGTCTCCAGCATGGATGCGGGTGCTATCGCCCTTTACACCGCCATGGTCGTCATCGTCGCTTTGGCCTCTTTTGTGACGGGGTCGGGCAACGCCTCGTTCTTTAGCTTCGCTCCGATGATTCCGGATGCTGCTTTAACCGTTGGCGCCAACGCTGCCTTCATGATTTCGCCCCTGCAATTGATCAGCGGCATCATGCGTTCTTCAAGTCCTGTGGCTGGCGTCACCATTGCCGTCTCAGGTTTAAGTGGTTTGGATCCGTTCGTGGTGGTTCGCCGCTCCATCCCCGTCATGTTCTTGACTGGTATCGCGGTCTACTTCAGTGCCATGATTCATATTTAACGGTTAAAAACTTATGGAAACAAGCACCACCCGAAGAACAAATGACATCTCGGGTGGTGTTTTCGTTTTGAACATTGTTCATTGATAGGAAGTAGAAAATGGATAAAACAATTTTTGACGAAATGATCGCCACTCGTCGTCATTTGCATACCATTCCGGAAGAAGGCTGGACGGAATTTGAAACAACCTATTTGGTTGCTCAGCGCTTAAAAGAATTGGGTTACACCGATATCCGTTTGGGCACCCAAATTATCAATCCTGAAAACGTCTTGGGCCGCAACGAAAAGACAGTCGCTGAAGCCATTAAACGCGCCGAGGGCCATGGAGTTCCTCACGAATTCATCGAAAAAATTGAAGGCTACACCGGCTGCGTTGCCGTTTTAAACACCGGTCGTCCCGGCCCTGTCACCGCCTTCCGTTTTGACATGGACTGCAATCCTGTCGAAGAAACCGACGATCCTGATCACGCTCCTAATCGTTTGGGATTCCGCTCCACTCATCCGGGTTTCATGCACGCTTGCGGCCACGATGCTCATACCGCCCTGGGCCTTGCTGTCGCTCGCTGGCTAATGGAACACAAAGACGAACTTAAAGGCACTTTCAAACTCATCTATCAACCTGCCGAAGAAGGTGTTCGCGGAGCCGTGGCTATCGTCGGATCCGGCGTCTTGGATGATGTAGACATCATCGTAGGCTCTCACTGCGGCGGCAAGGTCAAGTTGGGAGAAGTCGGCTTAGTGCACAAGGGAGTCCTTGCCAGCACCAAATTTGATATCTACTTCAAAGGCACGCCCTCACACGCCGGCAACAATCCTCACAAAGGCCACAGTGCCCTGTTAGCGGCCAGTGCTACCGCCATGATGATTGTGGGCATTCCGCGCCATGGCGAAGGCGCCTCTCGTGTTGCTGTCGGCAGACTGGTTGCCGGTGAAGGCCGCAACGTCACACCTGTTCACGCTTATATGCAAACAGAAGTACGAGGCGAAACGGCAGAAATCAACGATTACCTTTGCCAAAAAATTGAACATATCGTCAAAGGTAATGCCGAGTCTTACGAAGTTGAAGGTCGCATTGAGAAAGTGGGCGAAGCCACAACGATTATCGAGTGCCCGGAAGTACTCAATGATCTCAAAGAAATTGCCAAGGGCATTCCTGAAGTCAGCAACGTGGTTGATCTCTGCTCGCCCGCCGGCAGTGAAGACTTCACCATGATGTTGCGCCGAGTGGTAGAACGAGGCGGCGTTGGCGGCATGTTCCGCTGGGGCTGCAACCATCACGGCCACCATCGCTCAGACTTCGATTTGCAAGACACGCAATCCATGCCGATTGGCTTTGAGGTCTTTACCCGTTACGCAAAGAAAGTTAACGGAATCTAACGCTCCTTTTCTTTGACCAGCTCCCAGAAAATGAATTTTTCTGGGAGCTTTTTAGTCGTCAGAAAAAATAAACGCCTGAAACGCGCGGATGCGAAACAGGCGTTATTAACAAAATAGACAAACTTACTTTCCTGCTGGCGTCTTCTCGTCCAAGTGGCACTTGCTTTCTACAAAGCACTTGCGTTCATAGAATTCGCCCTTTTTACCGGTATTGAAGGAAGACACCGGACGGTGATAGCCCATCACACGCGTCCAAACTTCGCAGGGTTGGCGTTCGCTGTCCTTTAATTGCACTTGTTCAGCCATAATTCTCTCCATTCGTTTCAATCTTTCGGTCAAATCAATATAACACAATAGATAGTGTCTTGTTTAATACTTTTTATCAATATGTTCGATAGTTTGTTGACATCATCGCATTTCAATTAGGAGGCGTCAGGCTATTTTCCCTTTAATTCTCCCGAGCAAATCTCTATTTTCTCGCGAATCATAATAGTGACGATATACAATTACGGTATTCACAACACCGTTCGAATTCTTCGATCGGTTATTTTCTTTTTTCCCCGCGGGTGAGACATGAAATACTTTGATTTTGAACTTCTGGGTATCAAGCGCAAGTTGCCTTTCGTTAAAGTCGCAGGCAGACTCGCTTTGGCCAGTTTTGTCGTCATTTCCGACACTGAGCTTGTAAAGGCAGCTGCTCCCGAACTTGTTAAGCGCTTGCCTGAAGTGGATCTTTTACTCACGGCGGAAGCCAAAGGCATTATTCTTGCCTACGAAATGAGCCGCATCATGGGAATGGAAAATTTTGTTGTCGCCCGCAAGAGCTACAAACCCTACATGCAAAATGCACTTTCCCATACCTTACGTTCCGTCACCACGCAAAAAGAACAAACGCTTTGGCTTGACGGACACGAAGCAGAACGTATCCGCGGCAAACGGGTCGCCATCATTGATGACGTTTTCGCAACGGGTGAATCACTTGCTGCTGTTGAAGCGCTCGCCACAGCCGCCGGTGCCAAGGTCGTTGCCCGCGCTGCCATTTTGGCTGAATTGGAATCTGTCGGCAGACCGGATTTGATTTACCTGAAAGAACACTATGTGTTCCGTGCGGAAGATGATGGCACGTTTACACCGATCAAAACACTAAAAGAAATGGAAGAGGCAAAGAACGCCAAATAAAATAAAACCGGTCCAAAATTCAATCGAATTCGGACCGGCTTTTCAATATATCGAAGACCGGGAACTCATGGTATCCGAGTGTCCCGGTTTTTTAGCACCTACAATTAGTGATCGCGAGCCTCTTTATGACGCAAGTGACGTTGCAGACCTTCGGGCGTGTGTTTAGCTTCTTCCATAGCACGTTGTTTTTCTTGACGAGTGAAGTAACTGGCCAAAATACCAGCCACCACAATCATCGCCATACCGCCGATAACCGCCATGCTTACACTGTCGCCAAAAACGAAAACACCCATTAGTGTCGAGAACAAAATAACGGTGTACTGCAGTGCGCCACTTAGGACAAGATTGCCTCGGCTAAAGGCAATCGTCAGGAAGAACTGAGCACAGGTTGAGCAAATCACAAACCCTGCGATAGCCACTGCGGCAACCCATGTCGGCATAGTAAAGCCGCCATTGATCAAGGTACCGGTGAGACCGCAAAGCGTGCCGACTAAAACAAAATAAAAGAGAATCCTTAGCTCAGGCTCTTTCATTAGACCCAAGCGTTTTACGTAAGTCGTAGCCACTGCCGTACAGAAACCGGCTGCCAAACCCACACCGGCAGCAAAGTATTCATCTGGCGTAATGGTTGGCGAGAGCATCACTACTACACCGAAAAAGCCTAATAAGAGCGTTGAAAGCAACTTCCAGTTAATTCCTTTGTGCTGCGACATCATGATGCCAATCGTAAAACAGCCGATAAACAAAGGAGAGGTGTAGTTCAACGTCATCGCCAAACCGACATTGAGGTGAGAAATGGAATAAATTCCAGCCATCACGGCACCGGCCCCCACAAAAGAGCGGATCATGTGATCAATCGGGTGGGCTGTATGCACAGTGATATGCTGCATGCGCATCATCGTGTAAAAAATGATTAAACCAAAAAAGGAACGGTAGAAAAGAACTTCAAAAGAGCCGATTCCCTCAATGCTGGCAAATTTAATACAGACCGCATAGAGGGCAAAAAACATGGCCGCAACGACCATCCACAATGACTGCATGATTAGACTTTTTCGTAAGGGTTAACGACTAGTAAAGTGTAGTCCTAAAAAAAGAGGCTCTCAAGCCTCCTTTTTTAACTAAACTCAAAAATTCTTTAGCGAATTTCCCGATCAATGACTTCCGCACTTGTCACAAACCTCACCCCCTTGGCTTTCAAGAGACTAATGCCTGCGTCATCTTCCGCTGTCAAGCCGGCTACCGCATCCGTGACCCAATAAAGCTGATGTTCATAGTGCAAAGCATCCAAAGCCGTTCTCACCAAAGAACCATCTCGCGACAAGCCGCAAAGATAAATACGATTGACGAAACGGTCTTCGCAATACGACTGTAAGCCTGTCTGCGTTTTGCGATCTGCTTCTAAGAATGCCGAATAAGTGTCAATCTGCGCATTCGTTCCTTTCAAGATAGCAATCACTCGGGACATGGGTAAACGCAGCCCTCTGGCAAAGTCGGCCCCTACGGAACCCTCCACGCAAAACTTTGGCGTCAAAATGATTTTCTGGCCATCACAGTCAATACTTTCGCCAGGTTTCATCCCCGCGTGAGAGTCAGCGAAAACAATATGGTTGTCAGGTCTGAATTCTTGAGTGGCGATAACACGATCAAAAGTGGCCGCCATCTTCGAGATCGGTTCCAATACCGCTTCAGCTCCCGCAACCGGTAAGGCCCCATCTTTCATAAAATCATTTTGTACATCTTGAACCAAAAGGGCCGTGAAAATCTTAATCGGCATGCTACTCACTCCAACAATCTTTTAAATCATTAAATAATTTCGTCACTATAGCGCAAGTCGTTCCCTTGGGAGCAGACTGCGCGGCTTGCCCTAAAGCCATTTCCAATAAATCTGGGCGATTTTGAGCAATAGCCGCAACAAAAATCGGAGCCAGTACACGCAGTTGACCAGGATAAGAACTTACGGCTAAACCCGCTTGGGACAAGGCTTCGATGATTCCGGTTGATATTAGACGCGTTGCACGCCCAGTACCGACGTCTGACAAACGAGTAGCCGCATCATCACACCAGGGAATCTGATCTTTGAGCGACTGCGGCCACGCCGATTCTTCACTTCTTAGTAAAAGAGAGCCCAATTGCGCCCCACAGGCTCCCAGCATCATCGCTGCGCAAACTTGCTGCGCGCTCATCATGGCACCAGCGGCCACAACAGGCGTGTCCCCACAAACACGGACCACGGGCGGCAAGAGTGCCATCAAGCCGATTTGAGAACCTTCCAAAGGATTTTCAAAGTACTGTCTTGGACCTCCCGCTTCAATTCCCTGAGCAATAATGACAGAGCAGCCTGCAGTTTTTAAAACCTTCGCTTCTCTAGTCGAATTGACCGCCCCCATCATGGGAATCTGTCGAGCTTCCAGAGCCTCTGCATAAATTTCACGAGGGCCGCCGAAGCTAAAACTTACGACAGGCACGTCCGCTGACAATATGGCCTCAAACTGCTCGTCAAAAGCAGGAATATCCGCCATTTGATGCGCCACACCCAACTCGTCTCTTAAGGGTTCAAGCGCATCAAAAAGATTTTTCGTGGCGCCCTTATCCTCCGATTCCCGGGGAGAGACTCGAATATTTAAAGCAAAAGGTTTTGAAGTAAGCGTTTTAATTCTTTTAACAGCGCTCACAATTTCATCGGCATTCATTAAACCGCATGGCATCACGCCAAGGCCGCCCGCCTCACTTATCCCCACCACCATTTCCGGCGTCGTTGCTCCCATCATCGGTGCTCCGATGAACGGCGCTTCAATCCCTAATAGTGAAGTGAGTCGTTGAGCTTGTTCGCTCAATTTCTTTTGCATTGACATCAGAAAATCCTAAAAAACTTCATATGCATTGCCAAAATTAACTTCGCTATTTTACAGGTTGCCATCGCAACCTATAATTGCACTCATCGCAATTCATTTTTTAGGATTTATCGGCATGGGAAAGCGTGTTGTGGTCGGTCTGTCCGGCGGCGTTGACTCTTCTGTTTCCGCTTATTTATTGAAAAAACAAGGCTACGATGTAATCGGTCTTTTCATGAAAAATTGGGAAGATGACGATGACAGTGAATATTGTTCTTCACGTCAGGATTTCATCGATGCCACAAGCGTAGCGGACGTAATCGGCATTGATATTGAAGCCGTTAACTTTGCCAAAGAATACAAAGAACGTGTGTTTGCTGATTTCCTGCGCGAATATTCAGCAGGCCGTACACCGAATCCAGATGTGCTTTGCAATGCTGAAATTAAATTCAGAGCTTTCCTTGATTATGCAATGGATATGGGGGCCGAGTGCATTGCCACCGGTCACTATGCCAGAACTCGCCTGACCGCTGATGGAAAAACACAGCTTCTGCGTGGTTTAGACGAAACCAAAGATCAAAGTTATTTTTTGCATCGGCTCACCCAAGAACAAATTTCCAAAGTGATTTTCCCTGTGGGTGAATTGCGCAAAACGGAAGTTCGCCGTATCGCAGAAGAAATCGGACTGCCTAATGCCAAAAAGAAAGACTCCACCGGCATTTGTTTTATCGGTGAGCGGCCGTTCCGGGAATTTCTAAATCGTTACTTGCCGACACACCCCGGTCCCATGAAAACAACAGATGGCCGCGTGGTCGGCGAACACATGGGTCTGGCTTTCTACACTTTGGGACAGCGCAAGGGAATTGGCGTTGGCGGCAGTCGCGAGGGCAACGGAGAGCCCTGGTTTGTCGCTAAAAAGGACATGGCAACCAATACGCTTTGGATTGCCCAGGGACATGATCATCCTTGGCTTTTGAGCCATCACTTAACCGCTGTCATGCCTAGTTGGGTTAGCGGAAATGCCCCGCTTGAAGGCAGTCAGCTCACAGTGAAAACCCGTTATCGGCAAAAAGATGGGAATTGCACTGTCAGCCAAATCTCAGAAAATGCGTTTACTCTGAACTTTGACGAACCCCAATGGGCCGTCACCCCTGGACAAAGCGCGGTCATTTATGACGGAGAGGTTTGTCTTGGCGGCGGCTTCATTGACGTAATTGATCAACACTAGGTTTTCACAATATCCATTTCCCCCACTGATTCCTTCAACTTTCAAAACTAAAAGTTGGAGGAATCGTGTTTTATACTTTTTCTGTTGAGGCTTAATTTTTTCGGACACAAAAATGCAGGCATGGTTGAGTGGATTAAATCCTGAGCAACAGAAAGCGGTTATGTCCACTGAAGGTTATGTTCGTGTGTTAGCAGGCCCCGGCACCGGTAAAACACGAGCTCTGACCGCTCGCTACTGCTACCTCACAGAAACATTAGGCGTTTCCGCTAAAAATATTTTGTGCGTCACTTTTAGCAACAAGGCCGCCAACGAAATGAAGCAACGCATTCGTCAATGGCTAGGCGACTTGGATTTGGGCTATATCTGTACGTTGCATGCTTTCTGTGTTCAATTTTTAAAAGAAGAAATTCACGTTCTGCATTATCCGAAGAATTTCATCATTTTGGATGTAGAAGATCAGCGAGTATTGCTATTAAAAATTTTTGAAGAAATGGGCCTAACGCTCAAAGAGGCCACGATTAAACAGAAAATTGACGAAGTACTGGAAGCCAGAAAACTCACGGCCGGCAGCTACATCGATGAAATCTTTACGTTGAGTAACTCCGAACTTGAAAAACGAATTCAATTGGCAACTGACGTTAACGATGGCATATTTTTGCGCTATCTCTATGAGCAAAAGAAAAACTATGCCTGTGACTTTAACGATTTAATCAACTTCACCGCCTACATTCTTAAACACTATCCCGACATTCTCCAAAAATGGCAGGACCGCATGCAGTACGTGATGGTTGATGAATTCCAAGATGTCAGCGCCAAACAATATTCCATCGCTCAAATGCTTTCAGGTAAACACCATAATCTTTTCATTGTCGGCGATCCTGATCAAACGATTTACACGTGGAGAAACGCTCACGTCAAGCTCTTTCTCGATTTCGATAAACAATATCCGGATGCCCAAACCATCGTTCTGCAAACAAATTACCGCTCAAGCCCGGAAATTTTAAAGGCTGCAGACACGCTAATTCAGAAAAATGTTATTCGCTATCCCAAGACATTGCAGGCCACTAAGCCAAATGCGCCTAAGCCTCTCTTTTTTCATGCACAAAGTGAAAAAGAAGAAGCCGATTGGATTTGCCAAGAAATAAAAAAGTTAATCAATGCCGGCAATCGATATGATCAAATTGCTGTTTTATATCGTTCTCATTTCTTGAGTCGGTCAATTGAAGAAAGCTTTGTTAAAAACAGCGTTCCTTACAAAATTTATAGCGGAATCGAATTCTATGCTCGAGCAGAAATTAAAGACTGTATCTCTTACTTGCGCATGCTAACGACTGCCGATGATATTGCCTTGCTGCGAACGATCAATACTCCAGCTAGAAAAATCGGCAAGAAAAAACTCGAATTTCTAAAGGCTGTGGCAGAGACAGAACATTGTTCTCTCTACGAGGCTTTAAAGAAGACTGTAGAGCAGGATTTATTCCGAACAACCGGCGCCAAACAATATATCTATGCCATTGAATCGGTAAAAAAAGACAGCCACACCTTATCGCTAGGTTCTGTTTTACAGAAAATTCTTGATATGAGTGGCTATGAAAACTATTTAAGACTTCAATCTGACCAAGAACGTTTGGATAACGTAGCTGAACTCAAACGAGCCATTGAAGAAGAAGGGCAGGATCCCGACGCGACACTTGAGGAGTTTCTAAATAAGGCCGCCCTACTTAGTAATTTAGATCAAAGGGAAATGCAAGAAGCCGTTAAAGTTATGACGATTCACTCCGCAAAAGGCGTGGAATTCCCTTACGTCTTTATTTGCGGACTCAATGAAGGTGTTTTCCCCTCTAGAAAAATTTCCACACCTGAGGAAATGGATGAAGAAAGACGAATTGCCTATGTTGCCATGACCCGTGCTATCAAAGGCCTGTATTTAAGCGACAGCGAGGGTTTTTCCAATGACAACGTTTTCAAACTTCCTTCTCGATTCATTTTTGATGCCGGGCGTGAAAATTTAACTTATGTCCGTGAATTGCCGGCGAGCTTTGAGGGACGGGTCAATCGAATAGCCAGCCCCAACATGATTCAACGGTTTCAAAATGGAGACCGTGTTGTGCACCCGGTATTCGGTTGTGGAACCATTATGGATGTGGATACCCAAACGCAGTCCTACAAAATTCAATTTGATCAGTTAAAAACGGAACGCAATATTCAATTCAAAGTGCCGCTAAAGCATTTCCAATGAAAAAGGCGGTTCGCCATTGAACCGCCCCACCGTAGTCGCATCTATTTTCTAGGTTCTGGTTTTGACCTTAAAACAATTTCTGTGATCTCCGAGGGATCCATGACGCGAAGCGCCATTCCGGTCCAAAGACCGGTTCCTGGAGAAACATAAAGTTGCGTTGTTTTATTGGCTTGATAGAGACCAGAGACAAAACCGTCGTTAAAGAAAGCAACAACCGGCTGCATCAGGGCATAAAGACCGCCATGCGTATGCCCGGAAAGCTGTAAATCCACGCCTTCCAAAGTCTTGGCACCCTTAGGTTGGTGAGCAAGCAAAATGGTCGCCGCATCCGGAGCTCCCTGCAGGGCTTTCTTCAAATCGGGGCCCGTAGCTCCGTAACGCACCGCCGAGCGGTCAGTGGTTCCAGCCAAAACCAATTGAGCGCTTCCACGGGTAATAACGTGGTGGCGATTTTCAAGCATCGTCACACCGCTGTCCTCGAAAAATCTCACCCATGCAGCCGCGCCATGATGCCACTCATGATTTCCCGTTACACCATAGACGCCATCTTTGGATTTAATCCTGCCGTAGGCCTGTACCTCTTGTGCCAAAGAAGCTTCAGTTCCCTCAATCATGTCGCCAACCAGAACCACTGCGTCAGCATCCAATTCGTTGGCAGTATCAATGACAGCCTCTAGCCACGGACGTTTTAAGAGTTGTCCGACATGCAAGTCGGCCATCTGCACAATTCGATAACCATCAAATTCAGGAGCGAGGCGATCCAGTGTAATTTCCACACGATGCACCGTCGGCACCGTCAGAGCATAGTGAGTACCAGATATGGCAGCTGCTACTGAAAAAATTAAAAGAAGCCAACGATTTTTTGCTTCTTTTAATGGCCAAGGCACATGAGAACCGGTTGCCTTATTGACAACGGTCACCAATACAAAAAGAAGGTCTTTGACCACTAACAATGGTACCAAGACCAGCAAAATGTTAAAAAGCGACTCCCAAACAATCAGCGTTGTCTCTGAAAGTTGGGGATTAAACATGTGCCCGCCGAAATAGTAGTAATAAGAAAATTTCTGACTGATGGCGAGGAAAAAAACCGTCAAGCCCAGCTTGACCTTCCAAGAAGCCTTAAATGGCAGCACATAACTTAGAAAAACATAAGCCACCAAAACCAATGAAATAATCATTAAAACATTAATCACGAAAAATCCTTCCGTATCATCGACTTCAGACGGCGTATTTTAGCCGCCTGAAGTCAAAAGTACCGAACTATTGCATAGACATGAACGACTCTCTTCCCAACCCCCGTTGCTGTTTAATGTCTCGATAGGGCGGCAGACCAAACTGTCGTTTGTATTCCCGATTAAATTGGCTTGGGCTTTCGTATCCCACTGCGTAGCAAGCCGTGGTGGCATCCATTTTCTGAGTCAACATCAGCCGCTTGGCTTCATGCAAACGCAGACTCTTATGAAATTGAAGCGGTGTCATGCAAGTGACTTCTTTGAAATGACGGTGAAAAGTTGAAACTCCCATATGCACGTTATCGGCCAATTCCGACACACTCAAAGGAGAGGCGTAATTTTCACGCAACCAAGCGATGGCCTTAGCAATCTGCGCGCTGGCTCCCTGCTTTGCATTAAATTCTCGAAGACTCGTACCCAGCGGACTTTGCAGAACGCGGAAATAAATTTCCCGAATAATCATTGGAGCCAACACCTTGGCTTCAACCGGTTTATCCAATAGCCGCATCAGGCGCAGCACAGCTTCCCACACATCATCGTCCACCTGCCCCACGCAAAGCGCTTCATTGACCGGCTTTTCTGGTAAACCGTGAATTTCTTCCAATTGCATAATAAGATCTGACAACACCGAACGATCAATCTCCACTGCAAGAGACAAAAACGGATGTTCGTGAGTGGCACCAATTGTGCAAAACGTTGCCGGGACATCAACCCCTACCACTAAGCAGTGATTTTTTCCATAAACGTATTCTTTATCACCAATAACGGAACGCTTTTGTCCATCAATGATAAAGGCCAAACTCGTTGAATAAATACTGGCCCCTTCACAGTTACCCTGCTCACGTCTGGACAAACTTAAGCCAGGAATAATCGTGGGAAAGGTTCCCAGTTCCGGCGTATGCTCAAGCGTGATGGCTCTGAGCTCTTCGTTCATTTTCTCTAATCTTTCACTTTGCATAATGACACCTCACTAGTGTCTATTATTGGCAAAAATCGTTTTCTCAAACAAGACAAAATTGATCACGTTTTTGCCTAATCCTCTCAAATTACATATTTTTACTTTATTTCACAATGAATTATTGACCAAAACCCTCATTGACCAATTCATTTCTAAAAAAGCTCTTTTTCAGTTTTAGGCAAAAATTCGCCCTTTTTGTAGAGGTTCAGTCAAGTCCTAATTTTTAGACTTAACGCATAACCCTCCAAACAAGGAGAATACGAATGAAAAGAAGGACTTTATTGATGAGCAGTTCCATTATTCCCGCGGCTTTTGCCGCCGACGCCCTCGCAACACCGAGTGCACAAGATAGTCAATTGTCTAAGATGGATCCAGATTTCTCAGCGATTGAAGACTACTTTCTTAAAAAAGAAATGCCGAAAGCCGGCGAAATGTCGGTTAAAAATCGCACCATGATCACTTTGGCTGCGCTGACAACCATCAGCGGCGTAACCCGTCTTCATCAGGCTACGGCGGATGCGCTCAAAGCCGGTATGTCTGTGGTAGAAATCAAAGAAACGCTTTATCAGTGCGCCCCCTACATCGGTATTACTCGGGTTGAAAGTGCTCTCGTGGAAGTCAATGACGCATTGCAAAAGCTGGGACAAAATCCAATCCCAACTTCGCAAAGCACGGTCAATGAAACTACGCGCTTTGAAAAGGGACTCGCAGTGCAAAAGGGCATTTTTGGTAACGCCATTGACAAAATGCATGCGTCAACACCCGAAAATCAAGCCTATATCAGCAAACAGGCATTGACCGCCTACTGCTTCGGTGATTTCTACACACGCACAGGTCTTGACTTGAAAGCCCGCGAACTGATCACTTTCACCGCCATTATGTGTTTGGGCGGTTGTGAGCCACAGTTAAAAGCACACACGGCCGCCAACCTTTCTGTCGGCAACTCCAAACAGGATCTGATTGATACCATTATGGTCGCCATGCCGTATATCGGTTTTCCAAGAACGCTAAACGCATTGGCTGTTGTTAACGAAATCGCCAAATAGTTTTCTTTTCGAGCTAGCGCCGGTACTCTGTGCCGGCGTTTGTGCAAATCTTTGTGTCATTTCTCAAATATTTGAAAATTTCATCTCAATTGAAATGGTTTATCCATTTGATTCCATTGAATAAATTTCAGTTAACCAGGTATTCCTTAAAAATTTTTTAACAAGTTGAGAGAAGTATTTCCTAGTAACTTGAGATACTGAAAAGCAGAAGAAATGAGGAAAATGAATCATGCCATTTCAGTTCAAAAGCGAAGAAGTCCATTGCATTATGAAAGCGTGCGAGAACCACACTTTTAGCGGTCCGAAGCCTGCTTGTTTAGCAAACTTAACTCAACGGTTGACTCTTTCGGCGAAAGAATTCCGAGACCTTGTCCGTTATCTCAAGAGCGTTGCGATGGCTGGTATTCACAATGGCACTGTTGGTTGCGGTTTGGCCTACCGCCAATACTTGATGAGTTCCTACAACGCCATGCGAGCGTTGGATATCTGCAATACGGTCAAAATGGCAAGCCTTCCTAGTCGCTAACTTTGTTATACTGCCAGGCAGCGGACGACCGCTCTTTGCACCATTGGGGACGGCCCCGGCTAAAGGAATGACTTATGGCCTGGCTGTCTTTATTTTTCGCCGGTTTAACTGAAATCGGCTGGGCAATCGCCCTTAAATACTCCCACGGTTTCACACGTCTCATCCCTTCAATCCTTGCGATTGGCGTGATGATTTTGAGTTTTTTCCTTCTTGCCCATTCCCTCAAAACGATCCCCATTGGTACGGCCTATGCGGTTTGGACAGGTATCGGTATTATGGGTACCGTCATCTTGGGAATTCTTTTATTTAACGAACCGGTGAGTTTTTGCCGGATTCTGTTCTTATCCATGATTCTGATCGGCATTGTCGGTCTTAAAGTCACTCAATAAGGAGCATATCCATGTTTCCCAACATGCGTCGCCACTTACAGCAAATCTCTCAGGAACGATCAATTGATATTTTGAGAAAAACCACCAATGCAGTGTTGGCTATTTTTGACAACATCACGGGCTATACGTACGCGGTACCTGTCAGTCCGGTCTACGACGAAGGGCACCTCTACATCCACAGTGCTCCGATGGGCCATAAAATTGCGGCTCTTAAAGCCAATCCCAAAGTATCGTTATGCGTCATTGAAAAAGATGAAATTCATCCTGAAACGCTCACAAGTTACTTTCGAAGCGTTATTGTTTTCGGCACCGCACGATTCGTTACCGATCCTAAGGAAAAACTCGCCGTTTTAGAAAAACTCGTCGATAAGTTTGCTCCGGATTATCGAAAAGAGGGAGAAGCCGAAGCCCATCAAAAACTTGCCTACGTTGCCATCATTGATATTGCCATCGAACACATAACTGGCAAAGAGGCTATTGAACTCGTAGAACATTAACTCAAAAGGTAAAAGGCCGAGAAAGGAATCTCCCCTCTCGGCCTCTTTCATTAAGCGACGTTTTCTTTAGAGCACTTTCGACAAGAATGCTTTCGTACGATTGTGCTGTGGATTACTGAAGATCTGCTCTGGCGTTCCTTCTTCCACAACGCTACCGCCATCCATGAAGATCACACGGTCACCCACTTCACGGGCAAAACCCATTTCGTGCGTAACGACCACCATGGTCATACCTTCTTTGGCCAACTGCTTCATCACATCAAGCACTTCTTTGACCATTTCCGGGTCCAAAGCAGAGGTCGGTTCATCGAACAGTAAAGCCTTCGGACGCATCGCCAATGCGCGGGCAATAGCCACACGTTGTTTCTGACCGCCGGAGAGCTGAGAGGGGTATTGATCAGCCTTATTGCGCAAGCCCACCTTATCCAAAAGGCGGAACGCGATTTCTTCGGCTTTCTCTTTACTCATCTTACGAACCTGAATCGGAGCGAGTGTCAGATTTTGCAGCACCGTCATATTTTCAAACAAATTGAAGTGCTGGAACACCATTCCGACTTCCGCGCGGATGTGGTCAATATTGGTTTTATCATCGACTTCTTCACCGGCGATAAAAATCTTGCCTGCAGTCGGCTGCTCCAAATGCGTGATGCTACGCAAAAGCGTACTCTTACCAGAACCCGACGGACCGATGATCACCACCACTTCGCGCTCTTTGATCTCCATGTTCACACAAGGCAGAACGACATGATCGCCGAAGGCCTTTTTTAAGTCTTTAATTACGATCATTTGACTTAAACCTCTTTTCCAAATAAGCGACCAAACGGGTAATCGGCATGGTCATCAGTAAGTAAATCAATGCAACGGCAGTCCAAATTTCCATGGCACCGTACGTGCTGGCAATCACCAACTGACCTTGACGAGTCAATTCTTCGAAACCAATCACGGACACCAAAGAAGAGTCCTTCAACATGGCGATAAATTCATTGCCAAGCGGCGGGATGATTCGCTTAAACGCTTGGGGAATGATGATAAAGCGCATCGTCTGAGACCAATTCAAGCCCAAAGAACGACCGGCTTCCATCTGACCCTTATCAATCGACTGAATACCGGCACGGAAGATTTCGGCAATGTAAGCGCTGCTGTTGATACTGCAAGCCACAATGGCCGCAATGAAGGGATCAATACGCGTCCCGATCAAAAGCGGCAATGCAAAGTAGATCATAAAGATCTGAACCAAGAGTGGCGTGCCGCGCAAAAAGTCCACATAGACTTTTGCAGGAACTCTGAAAAAGGCTACACGGGAAATCTGGGCGATACCGATAAAAAGACCGAAGAATAACCCCAGGCCCACGCTGATCGCCGTAATCTGAACCGTGACGCACGCCCCTTGGAATAGCAAGGGAAGCGAGTCAATGATAAGTTGAAAGTCAAACATTTTTTATTGTGTATTCTCTATGAATTAATGAGCGCCAAACCACTTGGTGTAGATCTTGTCATAGACACCGTTGGCGCGAATGCGCTTAAGACCTTCGTTGAGTTTTTCAATGAGGGCCTTGTTGCCTTTTTTAACAGCCATGCCGTAATGCTCTGCATCGAAGACCTGAGGCACAGTCGTGACTGTCTCATCACCGCGGCGGACCAAGTAATAGTCCACCACCGGCTTATCGTTAATCACAGCCGTACAGCCCTTTGTCTTTAATTCCATAAAGGCTTCCGTGATGCTGTTAAATTCGGTCACCTTGGCGTTTTTCACGCGCTTGGCCATCATGGCTCCTGTCGTACCGATCTGTGCACACAAACGTTGGCCTTCAAGGCTTTCAAAATTTGTGTACTTTTTGGCATCTTCCTTGCGCACCATGATCACAAGGCCGGACTGATAGTAGGGATCGGTGAAATCCACCCTCTTTTGGCGCTCCGGCGTAATCGTCATGGCGGCAACCGTCACATCGATGATTCTGGTTTGAAGCGACGGAATCAAGGCATCGAAACCCATGTTGTGCACACGCACTTCATCGCCCATTTCCTTGGCAACCGCTTCAATAATTTCCATGTCAAAACCAGTCAATTGCTTTGTTTGTTCATCCATGAATTCAAACGGTGCAAACGTTGCTTCAGTTCCAACACTGATTGTTGCCGCTTGAGCGCTTGTAGCTAAAGCAGCTCCGACAGCCAACGAGAGTAAAAATTTCTTCATCATTTTCTAATCCTTTCTACCATCCGGCAGGCTCTCACCCATCTTTATTTTTGGGCGCCAAACCACTTGGTATAGATCTTATCGTACTCGCCACTGGCCTTGATCTTTTCAAGACCGGCGTTTAACCAATCGGCAAGCTTCTGGTTGTTCTTTGCCACTGCGATACCATAATCTTCAGCCGACAAGGTTTCAGGCAAACGGTACACACCTTTAGTGCCGCGACGAGCCATATAGTAATCCATAACAGGCTTGTCATGCACAACGGCATCACATCCGCCCGATTGCAATTCCATGAAAGTTTCCGGAGCGTTGTTGAATTCCTTCACATTCTTGCCGGAGAATTTGCGAGCAGTGATTGCACCGGTTGTACCGATTTGAGCACACAGGGTCTTGCCCTTAACACTATCAATCGTGGTGTACTTACCTTTATCGGCTTCACGAACCATCACCGCCAAACCCGATTGATAATAGGGCGTTGAGAAAAGAACACGACGCTTACGTTGATCGGTAATGGTGATGCCGGACATGGCGATATCAATGGCTCCTGTTTGAAGAGAGGGAATAAGACCATCAAAGGGAACGTTGTGTAATTTCACCTCTGCGCCCTGAGCTTTGGCAATCGCCACAATCAATTCCATTTCAAAGCCGGCCGGCTGATTGTTTTCGTCCACGTATTCAAACGGAGCAAAAGCCATGTTTGAGCCCACGTTGTAAACTTCGGCAGCCTGTGCCTGAGCCATCACACCGGCAGCAGCCAAAATAGCCGCCATCGCAGTCATTTTTGCTTTAAAGGTCATTTTCTATCTCCTATGAGCATTTACCGGTGATTCGGTCTTACCGTTTTTGTCGCGCGCCGTCACCGCCAGTCCGTTTATTCGGTACAAAAAGAGCCACCGCTCAAGTTGTGAGGAGACAGTTTATTGATTCAATCTATTTAAACAAACCCCTTCAATTAATTCTGCCTTTTATCAATAGTCGAAAACACTCAACAAAAAGCCGACAATAAACATGATTAAAACAACATTCTTCGGCAATACCTTGAAAAAATCAGCATTCATTTTCAATTGCGATTCAAGAGCAAGGATATCGCTAAAGAAACTTGTTTCCCGTTTTTGAGAGTTATCGCTTCCAATTACTTAATTTTCCTTAAAAAATTATCGGATATTTTCTTTAAAAGAACCTTGTATAGCTTAAATATCCTTTAAATATCAGATAGTTAGTTAAATTTCAATTTTTTATCACCTACATTTTTTTGCTTTATTTTTGTCGACTAATTTTTTCTTTGAGTTAGCTCAAAGTTTCTGTTTTTCTGAAAAAAGGAACCTAGGTCAAACGAACTATGCACAGTCAAAGGAATCCGATTAGACTCTACTGTTCATTACTACAAATAAATAGCATCCCTCAATGTCAAGGAGTTTTTCCATGGCTACAAAAAGAGTTTTGGCAATTCATGATCTTTGTTCATTCGGTCGCTGCTCACTGACAGCGGCCATCCCGGTGATTTCTGCAATGGGCGCTCAAGTTTGTCCGTTTCCCACTGCCATTTTCAGCAATAACTTTACTTATGGCGACTTCACCTTCTCCGATTTCAGCTCAAAAATGAGCACTTTTATGGACAAGTGGCAAAAACTCGGCCTTACCTATGACTGTATTTACAGCGGTTTTTTAGCCGATGTTGGTCAAATTGAAATCGTCAAAGAAGCAATCGCCCGCTTCGCCCGTTTAAATTCAAAAAACGTTCTTGTCGTTGTGGATCCTGCAATGGGCGATGATGGCGCTCTTTACCCAACATTAAATTCTGAATTTGTCACGCACATGCGCGCTTTGACAAAAGAAGCCGATGTCATCACCCCCAATTACACGGAAGCCTGTTTATTGCTTGATCAACCCTACAATTCGACGGCTCCCGACCATGACACCTTGCAAAACATTTGTCGCACGCTTGCCAGTGGTCATCAAAAACAAAAAGTTGTCATCACCAGTGTTCCGGCTGAAGAAGGACAAATTAAGGTGGCGTGCTACAACGCAGAGACTGGTGCTTATCACGACTTCAGTACGCCGCGCATTCCTTTTGCGACCTGCGGAACAGGCGATTTATTCACAAGTGTTTTAACCGGAGCCATGCTTCAAGGGAAATCCTTAAACGAAGCCGTGTTACTCGCCATGAAGTTTGTGAGTCTTGCAATTGACTACACCTACAAGTCCGGCAGCGACTATCGGGAAGGCGTTCAGGTTGAACCCTGCTTGAAGCAATTGTTTGACTAAATTGGTTGGTCTTTTTAACCGTTGAAATAAATCCATTCGATCAAGCGATCAATGGGAGCATCCGTCTTGGTGGCATTTTTCCCCTGGACAACGGCGTAAAGCGCGTATCGCTTACCGCTTCTTGCCTGCACCATGCCACCGGCGGATTTCACATTATTAAGTAACCCCGTTTTGATGTAGGCATGGCCAGGAGCCACCTGACGCTTAGACATCGTGCCATCCGTTGCCGATATGGGAAATGATGAAATCCACTCCGGCATTCTGGCGCTCCTCCAACCATAGGCAATCAGTTTAGTCATCGCATGCGCCGTTACCCGACTTTTGCGAGATAGTCCCGATCCATTATCCAAAGTGATTTCACCTGGCGTCGTTTTAACGGCCAAAGTTAACCACTGCTCAACGATTTTTCGTGCATGAGAATAGCTCGCCGGCACTTGCGGACTGTCCTTAGCCGCCATTGTCAGCAAAAGATGTTTAGCAAAAACGTTATTGCTGAATTTATTGGTAAGTTTTACAAGCGTTCCTAAATCGTCCGACCAGGCATCAAATAAGAGCTGCGCCGCTTCAGGAACACCCCCTTCAATAACCTTTCCATCCCAAGCTAATCCGACTTGACGAGAGATGGTCTTCATATAAATCTGCCAATACGAATTGGCATCCGGTACGAGATAAGCCAGGATTTTTTCATCACACCCCGCGGGCAAAGCCCCTTCAAACTGGGGAGACCATGGATTTTCTATATCCAATTCCAAAGCCTGACGCCATTGCACACAGGCTTTGCGTCGAGCTAACGGAACCGATACCGGAACTTCAAGTCCATCCACTTGAGGCGAGACGGTAACAAGTGCTCGCCTTTGCTCTTTTTGAGGCGTCAGGGTCAGCGCAATAGAACGGTAGTTTAAAAGCGCAGCATCCGCCGGCGCGGTATAAGGGCGATCCCAATCCTCTTCAAATTCAGGATCTTGCTTATCTTTTTCAAAGTACGAGCGATCAATGACAACGTCTCCTGCGATATGGTTAATCCCCATGGACTTTAGACGCGATAGGTCTCTCCACAAATTTTCAACCACATATTTAGGATCTCCCCCTCCCTTAATAAAAAGGGTTCCGATTAAAACGCCGTCTGAAATCTCCCCTGTGTAATAAAACGAGGTTTTCCAACGCCAATCCGGCCCCAAAAATTCCAAAGCCGCCAACGTTGTTACCATTTTTTCTGTTGAGGCGGGTATAACCTTGACTCGATCTCGCCAATTTAAAGAAAGCCGCCCCCCGTCTAAAGCTACCACATTGGCAGCCATCTGATTCTTCTCTAGATTCTCAGACCGCAAAGCATCTGAAACTGTAGGTGGTAAAAAATTTTGCGCCCAAGCCATTTCCATTACAAAACAACAAGTTAACAATGAAATAAAACTTGAGAAAGTAAAATTTTTCATCTTTTTTAGCCTATCCCCTTGAAATCGAAAAAAGCATCCCCATATGAAGCATTAGTTTCAAGGGGGAAATGGTTCGGTTGCGCATATTGTCCCGCAATCGAAAAGAAATTTCCCAAAAATTGACCCAGAATGGGTCTTTTTAGAATCGATTTTTGAATTTAATAGTTAGGAGACATTCCAAATGCAAATTCGTCCTCTGCACGACCGTGTGATCGTCAAGCGCCTGGAAAGTGAACGTACGACCGCTGCCGGTATCGTTATTCCGGATAGCGCTGGTGAAAAGCCCGACCAAGGTGAAGTCTTGGCTGTTGGCCCCGGCAAGCGTGACGACGCCGGCAAGATCATCCCGATGGATGTGAAAGTGGGCGACCGCGTGCTCTTTGGTAAGTACGCCGGCCAAACCGTTAAGGTTGAAGGTGAAGAATTGCTCGTGATGCGTGAAGAAGACATCATGGGCGTGTTGGAATAATTTTCCGCCGGTACAGATTTATTAGTTGGAGTATTAACCCATGACTGCTAAACAAGTTCTTTTTGGTGATGACGCCCGCGTGCGCATGGTTCGCGGCATCAACATTTTGGCTAACGCCGTTAAAGTGACGTTGGGTCCGAAAGGTCGTAATGTTGTGTTGGATCGCAACTTCGGTAGCCCCTTGGTTACCAAGGACGGTGTGACAGTTGCCCGCGAAATCGAACTCAAGGATAAGTTCGAAAACATGGGCGCTCAAATGGTTCGTGAAGTGGCCTCTAAGACCAACGACAATGCCGGTGACGGTACAACGACCGCTACGGTTTTGGCTCAAGCTATCGTTGTTGAAGGTATGAAGTTTGTGGCCGCCGGCATGAATCCGATGGATTTGAAGCGCGGTATCGACAAGGCTGTTGAATGCGCCATTGCTGAATTGAAGAAGATCAGCAAACCCGTGACCACCACGAAGGAAATCGCTCAAGTCGGTTCTATTTCCGCCAACAGCGACCAAGAAATCGGTGAAATCATCGCAGAAGCCATGGAAAAGGTCGGCAAGGAAGGCGTGATCACGGTTGAAGACGGCAAGTCCTTGAAGAACGAATTGGATGTGGTCGAAGGTATGCAATTTGACCGTGGCTACCTCTCTCCGTACTTCATCACGAATCCGGACAAGCAAGTGGCTGTGCTTGAAAACCCGTACATCTTGTTGCATGATCAAAAGATCAGCAACATCCGTGATTTGCTCCCGATTCTTGAACAAGTGGCCAAGGCTGGTCGTCCGCTCTTGATCATTTGCGAAGACTTGGAAGGCGAAGCCCTCGCTACGCTCGTTGTGAACAGCTTGCGCGGCATCTTGAAGGTCTGCGCTGTTAAGGCCCCGGGCTTCGGTGATCGCCGTAAGGCCACATTGGAAGATATCGCCATCTTGACGGGCGGCACACTTGTCACGAAGGACATCGGTTTGTCTCTCGACAAGGCTACGCTTGAACATTTGGGTCAAGCCAAGCGCGTTGAGGTTAACAAGGAAAACACCACGATCATCAACGGCGCCGGTAATCCCGAAATGATCGAAGCTCGTGTCAAGAACATCCGCACGCAAATCGAAAGCGTGACGAGCGACTATGACCGCGAAAAGCTTCAAGAACGTGTGGCCAAGTTGGCCGGTGGCGTTGCCTTAATCAAGGTTGGCGCTGCCACTGAAGTTGAAATGAAGGAAAAGAAGGCTCGTGTTGATGACGCCTTGCATGCTACCCGCGCTGCCGTTGAAGAAGGTGTGGTGCCGGGAGGCGGTGTTGCTCTCGTTCGTGCTCAAAAGGCTGTTGCTCAATTGAAGGGTGACAACGAAGAACAAACGGCTGGCATCAAGATTGTCTTGCGCGCCATGGAAGAACCGATGCGTCAAATCGTCGGCAACGCTGGTCTCGAACCGAGCGTGGTCGTGAACGCCGTTGCCAACGGTGAAGGCAATTATGGCTTTAACGCCCAAACGAGCGAATACGGCGATATGGTTGCCATGGGTGTCTTGGATCCGACCAAGGTGACCCGTACGGCCTTGCAAAATGCCGCTTCTGTTGCCAGCTTGATCCTCACCACCGACTGCATGATCGGTGACATTCCTGAAGACAAGCAACCTGTGGCCCCGGCCATGGGCGGCATGGACGGTATGCCGATGATGTAATCGGTATCAACCGAATGATCTGATACTTGGCCCGAGAAGGATTATTCTTTCCCGGGCCATTTCTTGCATAAACAATGGCTGATCGTTATAACGTTCCGAACCTTGCTGCGGGCGAAATTCACAGGGCAGAAGAAACGATTCACCGTTCACGTTTCATCGTGACAATGGCTCGCGTGAGTTCTCAAGAAGAAGCCAAAGCATTTATCGACTCTGTTCGAGTCGAACACAGCCAGGCGACTCATAATTGCTGGGCGTATGTGGCCGGCGAGCCCGGCAGTACGGCTCAAATCGGCGCCAGTGATGATGGAGAACCGAAAGGAACCGCAGGCCGCCCCATGCTTACCGTGTTGCTTCATTGCGGAGTGGGAGAGATCGCAGCGGTTGTCACTCGCTATTTCGGCGGCATTTTGTTAGGAACAGGTGGTTTAGTTCGAGCCTATCAAGGATTGGTTAAATTAGGATTGGAAACTCTTCCTGTGACCGAACGCGTCCCATCTGATCTTTTGAAACTCACGCTAGAACATCCTTTTGTCAATATCGCCCTTCGAGAATTTGAGTCTCATCATGCAAAAATTCTCGAAAAAGACTTCGCAATGGATGCCACCTTTACGGTTTCAGTTCCGCAATCACAAGCAGATAACCTGATTAATACCCTCACTCAAAAAACATCAGGTGGTTTGCTTATTGAAAAAATACAGGGATAACCCGTACAATACTCGACGTGCGTCAAATTTTGGCGCCCTCTTTACAACTCTTGTGGGCTTCAGATCTCTGCCTAACTGTTTTCGAGATCGAGGTACCGCCCTTACAGAAAGGACGGATATGAAAAAACCTATTTATAAAGTTCTGTACTTCCAGGTGATCTGCGCGATCATCATCGGCGTTCTTCTCGGTTACTTTTACCCGGATCTTGGCGCATCGATGAAGCCTCTCGGAGACGGCTTCATTAAATTAATCAAAATGATTATCGCCCCTGTGATCTTCTGCACGGTTGTGACCGGTATCGCCGGCATGGAAGACATGAAGAAAGTGGGCAAAACCGGCGGCTTAGCCATTTTGTACTTTGAGGTCGTCAGTACCATTGCCTTGGTGGTTGGTCTTATTTTGGTAAACACCTTGGGGCCTGGCCGCGGCATGCACATTGATCCGGCCACGCTTGATGCTGGTTCTGTTGCCGTTTACACCTCCGGCGACAAGATGGAGTCCACGGCGCAATTCCTGATGAACATCATCCCGAATACGGTGGTGAGTGCCTTTGCCGAAGGTAACATTTTGCAAGTACTCTTTTTCTCCATCCTTTTCGGAATCGCTTTACATCAATTCGGCGGCCGCGGTACCTTGGTCTTTGACGTGATTGAGAAGAGTTCTCAAATTCTTTTCCAAATCGTCAACATGATCATGAAGGTCGCTCCGATCGGTGCTTTTGGTGCTATGGCCTTTACGATTGGCAAATACGGTGTTCAATCGCTTCTACCTTTGGCCGAGCTGATGGGCACGTTCTATCTCACCTGCCTGCTTTTTATCTTCGTTGTGTTGGGTGCAATTTGCCGCTATGCAGGTTTTTCCGTTTGGAAATACATCTGCTACATCAAGGAAGAGCTTCTCATCGTGTTGGGCACCTCTTCTTCTGAATCCGCTCTACCCAAGATTATGGATAAGCTTGAAAAAGCCGGCGTGAGCAAATCGGTCGTAGGCCTTGTTGTTCCAACCGGTTACTCCTTCAACTTGGACGGCACTGCGATTTACCTTACGATGGCGGCCGTTTTCATTGCTCAGGCTTGTGACGTAGATATGACACTTACCCAAGAACTTACCCTCTTGGCCGTGCTGCTTTTAACCAGTAAAGGCGCAGCCGGTGTCACGGGTTCAGGCTTCATTGTTCTGGCCGCTACCCTTTCAGCCGTGGGTCATGTCCCGGTGGCAGGACTTGCCTTGATTCTCGGCATCGACCGCTTCATGTCCGAAGCTCGCGCCTTGACCAATATCATTGGTAACGGTATCGCTACGATTGTGGTTGGCAAATGGTGTAAGGAACTCGATGAAGAAAAACTGCACAGTGTTTTAGGGAAATCCGATGCCAAAATCCCTGAAATGCCCGAACTACCTGAGCCTAAGGTTTTCCGGGATACGCAGGAACTAAAATACATTCCTATTGACGATTACACAAACCGTTAATATCAGAAAAAGCCCTCTATTTAAGAAAGAATAGGGGGCAATTTTTTGCCCCCACCACACAAAAATTCGGAAAAAAATGAAAACTCGATAAAAAGAATAAGAACCCTGTACGTCTTAGAGATCAGTCCTGACTTCAGTCAAGTTGACATAAAAGTAGTCGACAAGTGGCCTTAACTTATATTAGAAAGCTTCTTAGATTAGATGTCGTAAATACTACCGAATCCTCGTAGGCTCTAATTTAAAAGGCTCTTGCGCTGCTCCCCAAACATCTGACCAGTCACCTGTTAAGGCTCCTTTGGCATAATCAACCACTCTATTTTCAAAGAAATTTGTATGAGTAACCCCAAGCATGGCATCCACCCACGGCAATGGATTTTTAGTCTCTTTGAAGATAGCTTTCATCCCCATAGCCGTTAATCGACGATCAGCGATAAATCGAATATAACGTTTGACTTCTTCTTTGGTCAGTTTTTGCATTTCACTGACTCCAAATGCCAAATCAATAAAACGATCCTCAAGCTCAACCATTGTCTCCGCTATGGTATAAATCGTCCGTTTTAGTTCATCATTCCACATCCCGGGATTCTGCGAGATGTACTCCCTAAACAGTCGAATCATTGATTCGGTGTGCAGAGTCTCATCATTAATGGACCACGCGATGATTTGTCCCATTCCTCGCATCGTGCCGTTTCTTGTGAAGTTAAGAAGCATGACAAAGCTTGAGAAAAGCTGCATACCCTCGGTGAAAGCAGAAAAAGCGGCCATTTTTGCGGCCATATTCTCATTGTCATTTAACCGGATACCGTGAAAGTAATCATGCTTGGCAGCCATCTCTTCGTATTGCAAAAACTCGTTGTAAATCGTCTCTGGCATGCCGAGCGTCTCAATCAAGTGCGAGTAAGCGGCAATATGGACGGCCTCTCGAGCGGCAAAACTTGAAAGCATCATCCGTACTTCTGGCTGTGGAAAGGCCGGCAGGTAGGTATAAACGTAGGCGGAACTGACATCTATATCTCCCTGGGTGAAAAAGCGGAAAACTTTCGTTAAAAAGTCTTTTTCGTTGTCTGTTAGTCTTGTTTTCCAATCCTTGACATCTTCCACCATAGGCACTTCGGTCCAAAGCCAATGCATTTGTTCGCTTTGCATGAAAGCTTCATAAGCCCACGGATAAGCAAAAGGCTTGTAGTAATCACGCGTTTGCGTCAAAAGTATTCTTTTCTCTAACATATTTATCCCTCACAAGCCAAACAAGCACTATCAGTGAGCACTTCCTGCATATTGATCTCATCCTCTATGCGTCTGCGCTCCAAAGCTAAGCCAATACGGTCGGCTTTTCTGAGTTTGTCACTTCGACAGTAGTACAAAGATTTCAAGCCTTTTTTCCAGGCCAGGAAATGGCATGCGTGCAAATAAGCCACCGAAACGTCAGCCGGGAAAAAGAGATTCACCGACTGCCCCTGATCAATAAACGCCTGTCTGTCGGCCGCAAGCTCAATGATCCAACGCTGATCAAGTTCTTGCGCGGTCTTAAAAACATCTCTTATCGCCTTAGGGATTGCGTCAATGTGTTGAACACTTCCATCATGGGCGATGATATCCGTCCACACTTCATCCGTGTTTAAACCCAGTTGACCTAACGCTTTGACAAGATAGCGATTTTTGACAATATGAGCGCCAGATATCGTATCTTGCCTATAAACATTGGCTCGACGCGGTTCGATAGAGGGAGAGGTGTTGCCCACTATGAGACTTGATGAGGCGTTGGGCGCCACCGCCATCCAATGCGAAAATCGCCTCTGAACTCCACTCGCCTTAGCATCCGGACACGGTCCTCGTTTTTCAACCAGCACACGATCTGCCAGAGCGCAAGCCTCACGAATATGACTAAAAATTTGACGATTAACCGATTTTGCTAGAGCTGAATCAAAAGGAATATCACGGCGTTGGAAATAGGCATGCAGACCTAACGCGCCCAGACCAATGGAACGCTCCCTTTCGGCCGAGCGCCTTGCGCGAGCGATACTTGCGGGCGCATGATCAATGAAGTATTGCAGAACATTGTCCAAAAACTCCATGACATCTTGAACAAAGAGAGGATCTTCTTTCCAATCATCAAAATATTCAAGATTTAGAGAACTTAGACAACAAACAGCGGTTCGATCCGCATTGGTAGGAAGAAAGATTTCCGTACATAAATTCGAGCCATTAATTCTCAAACCTTGTTTTTTTAACCATTCAGGCAGCGCTTTATTGGCGGTATCTATAAAAACCAAATAGGGCTCCCCTGTTTGCATTCTCAGTTCCAAAATACGTTGCCAAATATCTCTGACGTTGGCGATTTCGACAACCTTACCCGAATGTGGATCTATCAAAGGCCAAGAATCATCCGCTTCACTGTCGAGCATACTGGCTTCAACTTTTTTCATAAATGCATCGGTGATATTGATTCCATGGTGCAAATTAAGAGTGCGCATGTTTTGGTCACCGGTTGGTTTGCGCATCTCAATGAACTGAATAATGTCAGGGTGATCAACAGACAAAAAAGCTGAATAGGAACCTCTACGCGTTGTTCCTTGCCGATAGGCCAGGCATGCCGCGTCATAAACCTTCAGATGCGGCATGATACCCACGCTTTTTTCGTCAGCGCTTCGAATTCCAAGATGAATCCCCACACCGCCTCCCAACATTGAAAGCCAATTCACCTCAGAAAGAGTGTTCACCAATCCTTCCGCACTATCTTCCATATAAGACAGAAAACAACTGACAGGGAGCCCTTTTTTGGTACGCCCGAAAGACAACACTGGTGTTGAAAAACTCAACCAATGCTTGGATGCGTATTCATAAATTCTCTGCGCATGAGCTTCGTCACTGCCGAAAGCTTCAGCCACAAAAGCCAAGCGCTCCTGAGGACTTTTTTCCTCTGCCCTCATGTAGCTTTCACGCAAACGAATTAAGCCTAATTCATCAAAAAGACTGTCTCGTGAATAATCGATTTTGACTGACATAACAGTACAAACAAAAAAATAGGTTTCAAAAAAATGGATTCGTGCTACTTCACGGTGTTTTTGTTACACAAAAAGGTCTGAGTTGCAGGCTACTTGCCTTTTGGGATTGGCTTTCAGACCTTTGATGAGTTTACTGAGCGGAATTTTCTAAACCGTATGGCCATTGAGAGGTACCGTACATGTTATAGACGTGACGATAACCGGTGCTGACCAAAATTCTAGCTGCACGTTCGGCACGCACGCCTGAACGACAATGGACAAGAATTTTCTGATCAAAATCGGGAGCTACCGTCAATCGCGCACCTTTTTTAAGCTGTCCGAGCGGAATATTGACACTACCTTTAATGAAACCCTCTTTCAAACGCTCAATCGGTTCACGAACGTCGATGACAACAACACCATCAGCAATCATTTCTCGAGCCACCTCCGGTACTACTTTTTGGTAGGCTGGATTTTCGAAAGTCAAAGGCACAGCAGGTTGCGGATCAACCGGTTCCAAAGCCTGAGCCAAAGGGATCGTCAAAAATAAAGATGCTGCTAAAGCAACTAGTGTTTTTCGAGAAATCATTTTCTATCCTCTTTTAAATCTGATTGGAATTAACACTCGTACCGATGACTAGGCATTTTTCGAATTAGCCTGAACAACAAAGCGGTTTTATCAAAAGGCAACGGCGACAATACAAAAACCATAATCTTTCTCCTAATTAACAACTCTTTAGGATTTTATCTTATTAGAACAACAACATTTTGTAATAAAAATGACAATCTATACTACTAATAGATTTTGAAATGCTTTTATCTAAAGTTTTATAAATACACTCAACAACAATCGCCTCAGCGCTCATGCCTGCTACGCGATAAACTGATTTCCTTGATAGTTCGAAACTATCGACAATCACTCATAAGAGAAGGAACAAAGTGAAAGGGGACCCAACTCTAAATTAAGACTTGGGCCCCCTTTTTTAACTGTAAAGCCGCCTAGGCATCAAAGCGACTTTGCCTTATTGATATGTGGTTTATAAAAAATAAAATAAAACGGAACGGCGCCAGGAGTTCGTAATAAATTTCATCATCCTTGTATTCTTTCTCCACGCTCTTAAATTAGATCATCAATTTATATTTATTTTGAAACATCTGAAGTGAAGTCAGAGTTAAATGTCCGTCCACTAGAATTTTTTCTGCTTTAAATCTGTCATAAACTTGGAAAATATCCTTGTCGCCCCGGCCCGATAAATTCACAATAACTTTTTGCTCTTTCGTAGGATCTGCCTTTGCCATTTTTAGGGCATAGGCTAAAGCGTGAGAACTTTCCAACGCCGGAATAATGCCTTCTTGCAAGCTCAGCCTCAAGCGCCTCTACATCTGTAATCCCCACATATTGAGCTCGGCCGATAGACTGTAAATAACAATGTTGTGGACCAACTGAAGGAAAATCCAATCCGGCGGCAATGGAATAGGATTCTTCGATTTGTCCTTTTTCGTTTTGCATGTTGAGAGCGTTAGCCCCAAAGAAGATACCTTCTGTCCCTGTCTGCAAAACGCACCCGTGCTTTCCGCTTGAGATACCAAAACCGGCAGGTTCTACCCCAATTAACTTCACACTTTCTTCGCCAATAAAATCATTAAAAAGACCAATTGCATTGGAGCCTCCGCCCACACAAGCGATGACCGCATCGGGTAAGCTCTGTTCTGCTGAGAGAAACTGTTTTTTTGCCTCTTCTCCAATCACCTTTTGAAATTCTCTGACAATCGTTGGGAAGGGGTGAGGTCCGGCGGCTGTTCCCAACAAATAATGGGTAGTGTCTAAATTCTCAACCCAGTCATCAAGAGCCGCCTCACAGGCTTCTTTCAAAGTAGCAGAACCTTTTGTCACCGCAACAACCTTGGCTCCCATCAACTCCATACGAAAGACATTGGGCTTTTGCCGCTCAATATCCTTAGCTCCCATATAGATCACACATTCAAAGCCCATTAACGCACAAGCCAAGGCTGTTGCCACTCCATGCTGACCGGCTCCTGTCTCCGCGATAATGCGTGTTTTCCCCATACGTTTCGCTAAAAGAGCCTGCCCCAGTACCTGATTAGTTTTATGGGCACCACCGTGCAGCAAATCCTCGCGTTTTAGGTAAATTTTTGTCTTTGTCCCCCGTGTCAAATTTCGACAGAGTGTCAACGGAGTCGGACGGCCGGCATAATCACACAACAAATAATTTAATTCCTTCCTAAAGCTCTGATCCTGCTGTGCTTTACAAAATTGCGTTTCCAATTGATTTAATGCCGGAATAAGTTCAGCGGGCACATACTGACCACCGTACTGACCAAAGAAAGCATTTAAAGTAGACATAAGTCGCTCCTAATAATTTTTAATCAGGCGGACTTATATGGATGGATTGGGATTCAAACAATAAACCCGCTCAGATTAAGGCGGGTTTTGAAAATCGTTGCAACAACCTCAGGCACCCGCTTTAGGAGTGCCAACGCCAAGTAAGGGAGGATTGATAAGCAACAGTCATTGTAAAAACTTTTCACTAAACGCTCTTGAGTCTAACACATAACAAAAGATTTCTTTTATGGTTTCTAAGCGATTTTCATTAGAAACGCCCATTTTTAGCAAATCTCTCTTGTATCAGGTCAACAGATATTAACGATAGTTGGACGCTAAATTTTTCGAGCATATTCTCCTAAACATAAGTGTTGATAGAGGAGAGTTTTAATACCAATCATGTTTTTCATTTCTATCCAAACTTTCGATTTTCTGCATATCCTCTTGCGACAACTGAAAGTCAAAAACCGCTAAATTCTCCTTAATGTGTTCTTGATTACAAGAACCCGGAACAACTACTATCTCCCTTTGCAAATGCCAACGAAGAATAATCTGTGCCACCGTTTTTCTGTAAGTGCGTGCAATGGTTAGCAAAACAGAATTATTAAAAATTTCTTTAGCGTGACCTCTTCCACCAAACGGATACCAACTCTGAACAGTAATTCCCAAAGACTGGATGTGTTTCACCACGACCTTATCTTGGTAGAAAGGATGAATTTCGTTTTGAATCAATACTGGTTGAATATCCACTTGTGGCAAAAATGCGTTCGTTTCCTGAATGTAGTAACAAGACAGACCGGCCGCTCTTACCTTTCCTTTCGCAATGGCCTGCTCAATCGCCCGGTATGCACTAACGTCATTTTTTGCAGGGTGATGCAACATCATGATGTCAATGTAATCTAAATTAAGCTTTTCTAGCGCCTCATCAATAGCCTTAGAAGCTTGGGCATACTGATCTGGATAAAGCTTCGTTTGAAGGATGACTTTTTCACGGGACAGGCCAGAACGTCGAATCGCTTGCCCAACTTCTTTCTCGTTTCCATAAAAAGAGGCTGTGTCAATTAACCTGTAACCGCATTGAAGCGCACAACAAACAGCATTAATACATTGCTCTCCTCTTAAACTCCATGTACCAAGGCCAATCCTCGGTAACTGAAAATCACTTGAAGTTTCTATTTGAGAGGTGGATGACACTTTTGAGCTCCTAGAAAAAAGGCCCCGTTTATACGATTCAGGGGCCTAGCGATCACTCTTTTATTTTTTTGAAATATCTGTACCGAAAAACTGTGTTGACAGTTTAGAAAGTTCCCCTGAAGCTCTTAAATCACTAAGAATTTTATTGAGTTCGGCCTGCAATCTTTCTGTTCCCTCTTTCTTCAGAGGAATGCCTACAGAAGTCGTTTCATCAGCAATAGCGGCAATTTTTACAGCAGCCTGTGGATGGACTTTTTTGTAGTCGTAATAGACCACCTCGGCATTTAATGTTGCATCAATTCGTCCACTCAACAGCAACTCAAAGGTTTGGTTCAAATCGTCCACCCCATCAACTTTTGCACCGTATTTTTCTGCAATTTCTGCATAGGTACTCGAAATAGTATTCGCTGTCTTTTTGCCTTTTAAATCTTGCATAGATTTAATTTCGGTATTTTGATCGGAAACTATGACGACTGTACGGTTATAAGCATACGGCTCTGTGAAGCGATAGGCCTTTTCTCTCTCCGGTGTCATGTCAACACCGTTAATCATGATGTCATAGCGACCGGCTGAAATACCTGCCAACAGTCCGTCCCATTTTCCTTCCACAAATTGTGGTTCAACTCCCAGCCTCTGAGCAATTAAACGACCGACTTCAATGTCATAACCAGTGAGTTTGCCTGACTGATCATGAAAGGTCCATGGCGACCAAGTCCCTTCCGTCGCAATCACAATTTTTCCTTTGGTACGAATTTGATCCAAAAGATCTTGACCGGATTGAGTTGCCGACGTTTGCGCATCGACTGGTTCTTCTTTAGAACAGCCGCTTATTCCAAGCACAACAGATAACAAAGCGACGGGCAAAACCAATTGAAAAGTACGACGATTCAGCATTTTCATATCCTTTGAAATTATTCTTTAGCGCTTTCTTCTTCGGTCATTTGCAAAAACGCTTTTGTACGAGAATCCTTCGGATGCTCAAAAAATTCTTTGGCGCTTCCCGATTCCACCATAACGCCCCCATCCATAAACCAAACTTTATTGGATACGTTGCGAGCAAAACTCATCTCGTGCGTAACCACGAGCATTGTCATTCCTTCATCGGCCATTTCACGCATCAGAGTCAAAATACCCTGCGTTAATTCAGGATCAAGGGCTGAGGTCGGTTCATCAAAATAAATGATTTCAGGCTCAGCCGCTAAGGCTCTGGCAATAGCAACTCGCTGTTGCTGCCCTCCGGACAATTCCGAAGGATAATAGTCTTGTCTGTCTTCAAGGCCTACCCGTTTTAATAGTGCTCGTCCTATATCTAATGCTTTTGCTTTGGGAACGCCTCGTCCGACAATAAGTCCTTCGGTAACGTTTTCCAATGCCGTTTTATTAAAAAACAGGTTGTAATTTTGAAAAACAAAAGCCGTCTTTTTGCGAATAGCCAAAATATCCTGGCGGTGCATCCGACTCATATCGTATGTTTTTTCATCAAAGGTCATCACTCCGGCATCGGCCTTTTCTAAAAAATTCATACAACGCAAAAGCGTCGTTTTTCCCGATCCGCTTGGGCCGATAATGGAGATTACGTCACCTTTATTGATTTTCAGATCCACCCCTTTAATTACTTCCAGGTCGCCGAACGATTTTCGTAAATTTTTCACTTCAATCATTTGAGCTCCCACGCATTAACGGCGACCGTACTTTTGCAAACGCTTTTCTCCACTCGTTTGCAGTTTGGTCAATACCGTGCAAAAAATTAGATAGATCAAACCTACTTCAACATAAAGCAGTAAAGGTTCGTACGTTCTGGCCACAATACGCTGTGTAGTCATAAACATTTCAGTCACCGTGATGTTTGCCGCCAAAGACGTGTCCTTCACCATGGAAATAAGGGAATTGCCCAATGTCGGAAATGCTGTGCGAAAGGCCTGGGGCAAAACAATGCGGCGAATGGTTTGCCCCCAACTCATACCGGCGCAAAGACCTGCTTCAAGCTGACCTTTAGGAACCGATTCCAATGCCGCACGCATCGTCTCTGAACAATAGGCTCCCTCATTAATTGAAAAAACAACAACGGCCGCGACAAAAGGATCAATCAAAATACCAACGTGAGGTAAGCCGTAAAAAACGATAAAGAGTTGAACCAGAAGCGGCGTGCCGCGAATAATCCAAATATAAAAACGGGCAAGTTGGGTAAGAATCGGGACATTGGCAAACTGAATCAAGGCCACAATAACCGCGATGATCAGTGCAAACGTAAACGATAGGGCTGTAAGCGGAATCGTTACCAACAGTCCCGGCAATAAAATATCCCAAAATGAATCCAGAAAAAGTTCCATCGCCGCGTTCACGAATCAACCCTCAATAAAACCAAACATTTTCTCAAAATGGGAAACAAAAGAATTCGTCGGATCAAGATTTCTTACCGACGGATCAGAAGCGTTTCTGAGTATAAAAAGCAATTCTTTGGGGCGTCAAATACTTTTTCTCTATTGGCAAAAAATTGCTTCAAGTAGGCAACTTTGCAACACTCCAGTACAATTTTCAGAATATGTTTGGTGGGAGAAATCATGACCTTTATCGAAAAACTCAAAAACCGTTGGATTGAAAGTCAATCACTTTTGTGTGTTGGATTGGATCCGGACAAAAACCGCTTCCCCGACAGCATCAAAGAAAAGAAAGATTGTTACTACGAGTTCTGTACAGCCATCGTAGATGCAACCGCCTCTTTTGCCTGTGCTTTTAAGCCTCAGATTGCTTACTTTGCCTCCTGTGGAGCCGAGGCAGAACTCAAAGCCATTATTGAATACATCCACCAACACTACCCGAGCATTCCGGTTGTTTTGGATTCTAAGCGCGGTGACATTGGCTCTACCGCCAAACACTATGCCAAAGAAGCGTTTGTGCGTTATGCAGCAGATGCCGTAACGCTCTCCCCTTACATGGGTTTTGACTCCGTTCAACCGTATCTTGAGTATGAAGACCGGGGAGCCATCTTGTTGTGCCGAACATCCAATCCAGGCGGCAACGACATTCAAATGCTGAAAGTGGACGGTAAACCGATTTACCAAAGAGTTGCGGAATTAGCCGCGGGTCCTTGGAACTTAAACGGCCAGTTAGGGTTAGTGGTCGGCGCCACCTATCCCAATGAAATTGCCGCGGTTCGTTCCATTGTTGGTGACCTTCCCCTTCTCGTACCCGGAGTCGGCGCTCAAGGCGGAGATATTCAAGCTTGTGTGAATGCCGGCGCAACGACTGATAAATGCGGCATGATGATTAATTCAAGCCGCGCGATTTTATATGCTTCTAAAAACGAAGATTTCAAAGAAGCCGCCGCACGTGTTGCTAAGGAAACTCGAGACAAAATCAATCAGGCTCGAGGCCTTTAAAAATTAAACGCTAAAACAAGTTTGCCCAAGATTTTTCTTGGGCTTTTTCATTCAAAATCCCCGAAAAACCATTTCGATCTTTCGGGGATTTGTTTTGCTTTCAGTTCACTGAATTCTTAATTGCCAATTAGAAAACGATACCGGCAAGCAAGAAACCGAACGGGATAGCGGCAACCAAACCCAAGCAACCCGGCAGGAAGAAGGGGTGGTTAATCACAAACGAGCCGCTCCATTTACCCATGTAAGAACCCGTATCGTCGCAAGAAACGGCGAAAGCGGAAGTCGGGTAAACGTTCGTCACGAAGATACCGGACACGGCAACGAAGCAAGCCAAAATCATGGGAGCGTCGCAACCGAGGCTGGCAGCCACCGGGACGAGCAATGCGGAGGTCGCACCTTGCGAGAAGAGCAAAGCAGACACGCAGAAGAAAGCCAAAGCCAAGAGACCCGGGTATTGGCCGAGCAACACCGTAGCTTGTTCCTTAATAGAGGGAACATAAATGTCAATAACGGTAGAAGCAAACCAGCAGATACCGAGAATCACAACCAAGGATTCATAACCGCCATGGAAGATCGTGGATTCCTTAATCTTCGTGAGCTTGACATCGCAGAACCAGTACATCAGCATCGAGATGAAGAGCATCGTGATAACGATGATGTCGCGAGAGCCTAATGTATGACCGATCTCTTGCTTAAAGAGCAACATCAAAACGATGAAGAGCACGCCCAAGAGGAACAAGCCCACAGAAAGCTTGGCTCCCTTCGGCAACGGCTTTTCTAGTTCTTCCTTACTTGTCATCGAAACGAGACCTTCCTTCATACGTTGTTGGAAGATCGGGTCCTTAGCGAGATCAACGCCTTGGAAGGCAGAGATCAAAGAAGCAACAGCGGCACCGAACAAACCGGCAGGCAAAATCACCATGAGGGCATCACCGAAAGATACGCCCATCTTTTCAACCACGACATACATGGCGGCCGTAGCAGCAGAGATAGGAGAAGCGGAAATAGCGATTTGGGAAGCCACCACAGCCGAAGTCAACGGTTGAGAGGGACGAACACCATTTTGCTTAGCCACTTCTTGAACGACGTTCAAAATGGCCATCGTGGTAAAGCCCGTACCGGAGAAAATCGTCAACGTAAAGGCGATTGCCGGAGCGAGGATATTGATGTACTTCGGATTACTGCGCAAAATATGCGAAGCGACACGAATCATATAGTCCATACCGCCAGCGACGTGCATCACAGAGCATGCAAAAAGCACACTCATGATGATCAAAATCACGTCAAGAGGCATCGGTCCGGGCGGGATACCGAAAATAAAAACGGCGACCGCCATACCGAGGCCGCCAGCCATACCTACACCGATTCCACCTAATTTAGCCGCGTAGATAATAATGGCAAAAAGGAAAATAAAATGTAACCAAACCATAATATGGCTCCATAAAAAACAGGAGAGTTTTTATATTTTTTGTGTTTACTCCACTTAGAACGCAAACACACAGACAATAGACAACGTCCGCTTTCTATCATCTGCAATTTCGATTCTATTACTACGTACCATTGAGCTTTGTTATTGTTATCGGTCTGCTTGATTGCTATCAACTTGATTTACAAGCTTTTACTTATTATTCTGGCTATCCCTTAAGGGAGAACACTACCTCAACCATTCTTATTTAAAACTCTTTTGTAATAACACTTCTTTAAGCGCTTTTATGTTGGGAGAGTTCTCTGCTCGTAAATATATTAAGTCAACTTGAACAAAGGCTAGGGACTTGGACTTGGGCAAGGGATGAACTGGAATCATGTCAAAACAATTAAATTGTTCCCACCAATATAAAGGTACAATCGCAAACCTCAAGCCACCAACCACAGAACCAACAATGGCTGAATATGACTGAAGTTCAATGATTCGAGCTGGCATTGTTCCCATATAGTCAAACCACTCCAAACAACGGCTGAAATATTGACCCGTGGTATGAAACACCAAAGCGGTCTGAGTCGAGAGCTCTTCTTTTAAAACAGAACGATTTTTTGGGTGATTACAACCAGTTTTTTCTCTAAAAAGCGGAATACTTGTCAACCGTTCGTCTTCCTTAGAGTGAAGGACAATACCGGCATCCAATTCTCTGCACAAAATAGCTTCTTTAATGTGCTCGCTTGGAGCGACTTTCAATGACAAATCAATTTTTGGATAGTGCTTAAGCAGCTTTGAAATCGGACGACTAAGCCGTGTCCCCACTAAGTGGTCCGTTGCTCCAAATCGCAGTACACCGTGAGGTTCTTCATTGGTGATTTTGCTTTCGGTCTCCCGAACAAGTGAAAGAATTTTTCTGGCGTCTTCCGCCAATGCCAAAGCGTGAGAAGTCGGAAACAATTGGCGTCCGTGCTTCTCAAATAAAGTTACTGATAGACGATTTTCCAAATTCTGCAATCTCATACTGACAGCAGAAGGCACCCGATGCAGTGATTGAGCGGCCTTTATGACCCCTCCCGTCTCCACAACGACCAAAACCGTCCTCAAATCATCAAGGTCAATCATTCAAGAAAATTGAACTAAATAATCAAGATAATTTCATTGCACAGAATATTAAACCGACCTATACTTTTAAAAGGTCAAACCCGATGGCATCTCCCCAATAGAATGTCATCGAATAATATAGCTCCTTCCTTAGGGAACTTTTTCAGTCCTGCCATGCGCAGGACTTTTTTTCTCCGCTTGAAACAAATAAGCAAAAATATGCTTTTACAGCGGAGGTTTTTGTGCGTTTCCGAGTCTAAGCTTTAGCTTGTCTTATGCTTTTTATCGGAGACCGATGATGACAGAAGAAAAATTCGGACCTTTTGCCCGAGGAGCCAAAAACGACGCGTTTGCTCAATACTTCACCGGGCAGAGCTACCTCAACATGCTCACAACAAGTGGTGTTGTGACGGCCAACGTCACCTTTGAACCGGGTTGCCGCAACAATTGGCATATCCACCACAAGGGCGGACAAATCTTATTAGTCACCGCTGGACGCGGCTACTACCAAGAATGGGGAAAAGAGCCTCGAGAACTTCATCCGGGGGATGTCGTAAATATCGCTCCGGAGGTTAAGCACTGGCATGGAGCCGCTCCTGACAGCTGGTTTGCTCACATCGCCATTGAAGTCCCTGCCGATGGGGGTAAAAACGAATGGTGCGAACCGGTCGGTGATGAGGAATACACCAAATTAGCCTAAATACATTAATGGCCGCAAATTTTGCGGCCATTGTCTGAATCCGACACTAGACTAGTTTTCTTGCCCCGATCCCACTTCAGACTCAGCCTTTTCTTCAATACAGGAGACCAACACTTTATCGATACGTCGGCCATCCATATCAACAACCTCAAAGCGCCAGTTATCCCACGTTACAACCTCTCCGGTCTTGGGTAAATGTCCGGTCATCCAAATAATCATGCCGGCCAATGTGTTGTAACGGCCGTCAGCTTCATTGGGCAACTGTTTAAGGTTCAACTGGTCTTTTAACTCCGGCACCGGCATCATGCCATCGACCAAAAGTGACCCATCTTCACGTTTAATTGCCCAGTCTTCCTCTCCCGGAACGTTTTTAAATTCACCAGCAATAGCTTCGAGCACATCACGAGGGCTGACAATACCCTGCACAGAACCATACTCATCAACCACAATGGCAAGCGGAACGTCATTTTCTTTAAAGTTATCCAACAGTTCCAAACCGGTTAACGATTCTGGCACATAAACAGCAGGTATCAAGTGTGTGGTGAAATCCACTTCCCCTGTATCCACAATCTGCTGCAAAAGGAAGCGGGTTGAGCAAAAACCCTTGATATCGTCGAGCGAACCATCGCAAACGGGCAATCTCGAATGTTTCGAAGTCACCAATTTTTTAATGTTTTCCTGTGACCCGTCCTGAATATCAATCCATTCCACCTCATTTCGCGGAGTCATTAATGTGCCGATCGTACGGTCATCCAATCGGAAAATATTGCGCACCATGTCGCGTTCTTGCACTTCAATGGTCCCGGCCTCACTTCCTTCGACCACCATTTGATGAATTTCTTCTTCAGTTACAGCCGCTTCCTCTACATTTTGTTTTCCGGTCAACTTCAAAAGAACATCCGTTGAAACCGACAACAATTTCACGAAGGGCGCCATTAAAACAGCTAAGAAATTAATCGGCGGAGCAATGCGGCAAGCGATACCTTCCGGATTCATTTGTCCCACTCGTTTCGGAACCAATTCGCCTAAAACAATGGAAAAATAAGTCACCAAAACGACCACCAAAAGCAATCCCACTGCGCGGGCCGTATTGATTTCTACGCCGAAGCTTTCATTTAACCAAGCAGCCACCGGCGTTGCTAATGCAGCTTCGCCGACAATACCGGACAAAATACCGATTGAGGTAATACCGACCTGAATTGCAGAGAGTGCCCGAGTAGGTTCCTCGTTGAGTTTAAGAGCAACTTTAGCTCCGGAATTTCCGTCATCAATTTTCATCTGCAAACGGGCTTTTCGGCTCGTCACCAATGCGATTTCACTCATCGCAAAAATACCGTTTAAGAAAATCAGGGCTAAAAGGCAAAGAACATTAAACCAATTGTCCATTTTTTATTCACCAACGATTCAAAAGTATTCCTATTAATTTTTCTCAATTAAATGACGAAGACCTTCAAGTGCTGTTTTTATAGTTGACTCACGTACAGAGTTGCGATCACCAGAAAACTGGCATCTTTTAACAACAGGGATTTCACCTTTTTTGCACCAAGCCAAATAAACGGTCCCAACAGGCTTACCGGGAACAGTACCCCCTGGTCCCGCAATTCCAGTTACCGCCACCGCCACTGTTGCTGTTGATCGACTTAAGGCGCCGAGAACCATTTCAGAGGCGGTCTGCTCACTGACGGCTCCGTAGCGACAAAGAGTTTCATGCTTCACACCCAGCAAATCCTCTTTTGATTGATTGCTATATGTGACAAAACCTCGATCAAACCATTCACTTGATCCGGCGATTTGAGTGATTGCGCAAGCGATGCCTCCTGCCGTACAGGACTCCGCAGTTGCCAACACGGCTTTATGCGCCAACGCGCACCGTCCTACGCGCTCAGACAGTTCAACAAAGAGTTCCATATCAGTACACCACCCATTGCACAGCAAATAAGATCAGCCAAGCGTAAACAGCCGCAATGGCATCATCAAGCATGATCCCAAAACCATTCTTCATTTTTTTGTCGAAGTAATCCGCGGGGGGCAACTTGACAATGTCAAAGAAACGAAAGGCAACAAAGGCGGCAATCTGCCATAAAAGAGTCGGCGGCATCAATGCTAAGAGCAACCAAATAGCAAAGACCTCGTCAATCACAATGGCACCGTGATCCTGAACCCCCAAGTCTTCTGAGGTCTTCTGACAAGCCCAGGCTCCAATAAAAAAAGTCGCGGCTACGATAAAAAACCAAGCCGTATAGGGAATCCAAGGATCTAATAAAACGAACACCATCCAGCCTGCCAATGTCCCCCAAGTGCCGGGGGCCGGGCGGATCACTCCACTGGCAAAAAATGAAGCAATGGCGTGCGCCGGATGACTGAATGCAAAGGCGCAAGTCATTCGGACCTTATTGACCGGATTGTTACTGCTATATTTTTCAAACATCTTCCTAAGCGAAATGATCAAATCCATAAAAAGTATTTTGAATTTCGCCACCATCTTTATTTAAAAGCTTCAAACCGCTTGAAACAACTTTTCCCACCCTAGTCAGTCGAAGCGGCCGCCCATTTTCCTGACATTTTTGAGCATAATCGTTGATGCGTTGCCTGACGCTTACCGGAGCGGTCCAGACCAATTCATAATCATCGCCCCCCGCCAATTGAGCCTGGCGGCGCTCTTCTTGTGTTCTCAAGACCAATTGCGGACTGACTGCCAGGCAATCAACGTAAACCTCGGCGCCAACATTCGATCGCACAAGAATGTTGCCAAGATCTTTTAAAAAGCCATCCGAGATATCTGCGCAAGCTGTTGCAAAATGGCTCAAAAATTGCCCCAGCGCCACTCTGGGCACAGGCGTATCCATTGCCGCAGCTAAATAGTCATCACAAGCGCCTGTCCACTGTCCCGTTCTTAGCATCAGGGCTAAGTAAGCGTCCCCTACCGTTCCGCTCACCCAAATATCGTCACCAATCCGCGCCCCTTGGCGGGTAAGCCCCCGCTCAACTTCTCCGATCGCTGTGATTGTGATACTGAATGGCGCTTGAGAATGACCAATTTTTGCAGTCTTTGTCGTATCTCCCCCAATGAGAGGACAACTAAATTCCTTTGCGCATTCGTAAAGACCACGGCTAAAGGCTTCAAGCCAAGATGAATCACTTTCAGGCAACGACAACGCCAAGAAAAAACAACGAGGATCAGCACCTGCGGCAGCCAAATCAGAAAGATTGACAGCTAAAGATTTCTTACCAATCGTGTAGGGATCGGCATTGGGCAAAAAATGCGTTCCAGAGGCAACCGTATCCGTTGTTACCGCTAAACGCTTATTTCCTACTTGAATAATCGCGCAATCATCCCCGATCCCTTGGGTTGGCCATCGACCGGGGATGTTGAAATTGAAGAAACGAGAAATTAGCTCTGTTTCACTAAGGCATGGGCCCATAAAATTACTTTTTAGCACCCACCTCTGTCGCGCGCACATCGGCGGCTACTTTATCCAACACACCGTTGACATAACGGAAGCCATCGGAACCGCCAAAGAGCTTAGCCAATTCCACAGCCTCATTAATTACCACACGGTACGGAATCTCAATATGAAATTTCAACTCGTAGGTTCCCAACAAAAGAACCGAGCGTTCAACCAGAGACAAGCGCGAAATGTCGCGATCAACGTGCTTGGAGAAAACCGCTTGCAAATCTTCTGCGTGTTCAATGACACCGGCTAATAATTCAGAGAAGTGCTTCTTGTCGCAGCGCTCAAAATCCGCGGCATCAATAGCCGCTCCGGCAATGGGTTCGCCGTCGTCACTTAAAACGCTCAAAAGTGTACGTTCAATTGTCACAGCGTCCGCGCCGCTTACCAACCATTCGTAAACGCCCAAAAGGGCAAACTCTCTGGAAAGCGAACGCGCACCGCGGCTTGGGCGATGGGGTTTAACGTCTGTCATTGATTACTCCCCGTCTTCCATGTCGTACTCAAATTCTTTACGAAGATTGGCCATCTCAACGGCAACCTGCGCAGCATCCGTGCCCTTTTGTTGTAAGCGGGCTTGAGCCTGCTCATCGTTTTCGGTGGTAAGCACGGCGTTTGCAATCGGGATATCGAAATCCAAACCAACCTGCATGATGCCGGAGGCCGACTCGTTGGAAACAATTTCAAAATGGTACGTTTCGCCACGAATTACTGCACCGATAGCGATTAAAGCGTCATACTCTTCCGTTGCTGCCAATTGTTGAAGGGCAAACGGAATTTCTAGAGCGCCCGGCACACGCATGAGCGTGATGTCTTCCTCAACCACACCCAATCGATCTAATTCTGCCAAACAAGCCTTTAACAGGCCTTCGCCGGCATACTCATTGAATCGAGATTGAACAATGCCGACTTTCAAACCGCGTCCGTCTAAGGAATTCTCAATAATGTCCATGGACATTGTGTTTCTCCGAAGAAATTCTGTTCTTTATGTAAATTGGCATATTGTACCGTGTTTGGGCGCAGACAACACGCCGAAACGGTACAAAAATTAACGAAAAATCAATTCGCTAGAGATTTTTTAACGGTGCATTCCCCGAACGTAAGAGGGTGGGAAATCCACTTTTTCTCCCAACTCCAGCGCAGCCTGCCAACCCCAATGGGGATTAAGCAACATTTGCCGACCAACGTCGACTAAATCCGCCGTTCCTTCCACGAGTACGCTTTCGGCTTGACGCGCGTCTTTAATTAAGCCGCAAGCAATTGTCGGAACCCCGGTTTGCAGACGAACAGCACGAGCAAACGGTAATTGGTAGCCATAAGAAACTTTAATCTTTTGACTGCTGTGCAAGCCCCCTGTTGAGACATCAACAAACGCGCAGCCCCTTTCTTTAAGGATTTCGACAAGCTCGAGGGTTTCTTTCAGATTCCAGCCGCCCTCAATCCAATCTGTAGCGGAAACTCTTACCCCGATTTCAACATTGGGGGCCGCCTTTTTCATCGCATCAAAAACAGCCAACGGCAAACGGCTGCGATTTTCAAAACTTCCACCCCACTCATCGGTGCGAAGATTCGAAATCGGTGAGAGGAATTGGTGCAAAAGGTAGCCGTGAGCCATGTGAATTTCAATGGCATCGACACCTGCGCGTTGAGCACGTTCGGCGGCGTTCGCAAAAGCCTGGATAGTGGCTTCTATGCCACCTGGCAGCATTTCCCGCGGAGTCGGCGCGTCCCCTCCGGCGCTAACCGCCGACGGTGCGACCGGCTCCCATCCGCCTTCTTCAGCCAAAAGATGGCCGCCTAGCCAAGGAGCGCGTTCAGAAGCTTTGCGTCCCGCGTGATTAATTTGAACAGCAACTTTCGTTGACGGATCAATCGCTTTCATCGTCTGAACGATTTCTGCGAAATAACCCGCCAATTCATCTGACCAAAGCCCTAAATCTGAACCGCTAATTCGTCCATCCGGCGTTACAGCCGTGGCTTCAATACAAACAAATCCCGCACCGGATCCAGCCAATTTGCCATAGTGAACTTTATGCCAAGTTGTAGCCTTTCCATCTATGGCTTGATACTGACACATCGGCGGCACACTGATGCGATTGCGAAGTTGCATCTGACCGATTTTGTAGGGAGAAAACAACTGCGTTTTCATGATCACCTTCCCTTTGTATCAAAAGAGCCCATCATCGTTTTTAAGGCTCATCATTCGTTCCACGTAGCGAGCAATCGTATCAATTTCAAGGTTGACCCAAGATTGAGGTTTTAAGTGCTTTAACGTAGTTACTTCTACGGTATGCGGAATCAAATTGATGGAGATACGAGTGCCAACCGGTGTGTCTTCAACATCATTAATTGTCAAAGAAACACCATTGACTGTCACCGATCCCTTATAGGCTAAATAGGCAGACAATTTCATAGGCGCGCGGACCACTAAATGCCAACTTTCAGCCTTCGGTTCCATCACTTCCACCTGTCCCACGCCGTCCACATGACCGGAAACAATATGACCGTCCAATCGATCACCAACACGGAGCGCTTTTTCCAAATTGACTTCACCCCAGGTATCCAATCCGCATGTTTTTGACAGACTTTCCGCGGAGACCTCAATTTGAAACGTATCGCCTTCGATATTAACAACAGTCATGCAAGCGCCATTGACCGCAATCGATTCGCCAATCTCCGTCCCTTTAAGCCAGCCCGCCGGTGTATCGATGGTCAAACGAACACCATCTCCCAATTTTTCAGGTTCACGGACCTTGCCAATGGCTTCAATAATGCCTGTAAACATTGTTTTATTTCCTTTTTCGTAAAATTATTCGAACATCTTCACCCACTTGGGTCGTCTGAACCGTTGTCCACGTTTCACAATCTGACAACGATTGAAGAGGCGGAAGATCAAAAGCGCTTCTACCCTGCCCTAATATTTTCGGCGCAATGTAGCACAAGAGTTCATCGACTAAACCTAGTCGAACCATTTCACCGGTTAAAGTCGCACCCGCTTCAACGTGCACTTCATTGACTTCGCGTCGCACCAGTTCCTTCAAAAGCGCTTGCAGATCAGCCCGCCCGTTTTCGCCAGAAAGGGTCAGAATTTCTGCGCCTCGTTCTCTTAATTGTTTGGATTTTTCGAGATCTTCCTTGGCACAAACAACAAGTGTCTGTCCTTCATCAAAAAAATGATTTTCAGGATTAACTCTCAAATGAGAATCGACGAGAACCTTCAATGGTTGCCTTGATTGAAGCTTTCCATCCACTCTAGCCGTCAACGACGGATTGTCAGCCAATACCGTTCCAACACCCGTGAGAATTGCTCCGGCCTCACACCGGTAGCGCCTGCCGTCTTCCCTGGCTTCAGGTCCTGTGATCCACTGACTTTCTCCGTTTGTCAGAGCCGTAAATCCATCTAAGCTCATCGCGACTTTCGCGCGCACCCAAGGGCGATTTTCTGTCATTCGTGTCATAAAGCCTGCGTTTATCTGCCAGGCCTCTTTTTGCAGCAATCCGACATCCACGGTGATTCCGGCTTGCCGAAGCATTTCAACACCACGGCCGGCCACAAGCGGATTGGGATCCAAACACGCGACAACGACTCGAGCCACTTGTTCTTTAATTAACCTTAGTGCGCAAGGAGGTGTTCTCCCATAATGAGAACAAGGCTCCAAAGTAACGTAAACAGTCGCCCCCTTCACATCATGCCCATTAGCCGCCGCATCTTTAATCGCTTGAATTTCGGCATGATCAGAGCCTACCTTTTGAGTAAAGCCTTCTCCCAAAATACTGCCGTCTCGCACAATGACACAACCAACGGAAGGATTGGGCGGACTAATCGGGCGGGCCTTAGCGGCAAGCGTTAAAGCCTCTCGCATATAGTCTCGATCTGAAGAGAACATCTCTGACTAGACCTCTCGAGCCATATCAGCAAATTTTTGAACGTCTTCAAAATTGCGATAAACGCTCGCGAAGCGAACATAGGCGACTTTATCAAGACCGCGCAGCTCTTCCATCACCAATTCGCCCAAGCGATCGCTTCGGACTTCCCGTTCTCCCAGTGCAAGCATCTTTTGCTCAATACGGTTAATCGCTTCATCCACTCGTTCGCGAGATACCGGACGCTTACGTAACGCGAGCATCATTGATGCGCGAAGCTTCTTTTGGTCATACTCGCATCGCCCACCTCCGCGCTTAATAATGGAAGGCATGGAAAGTTCCACTCTTTCATAGGTGGTGAACCGTTTTTCACACTTCAAACAGCGACGACGTCTACGAATTGTCGTGCCATCTTCACTTGTGCGAGAGTCAATCACTTGGGTTTGCTCATGTTTACAAAAAGGACAATGCATACCCCCATCTCCTTTGTATGACCACTAACGATAAAAACTTTTTAACCACAATATATGGTATTAAAGCATTTAGGTTTGATTGTACTCGTTACCACACTATCTGTGGAGATTTTTTCGATTAATATGGAGAATTTGTGTTTTTATCGAAGATATTTCAAACGAAATGCAACTGAGAGAAAAGGTTTAAAGTAACTAAATCTTGAGGGGTCATGTAAAGAACTAACTCCGATTTCATAAGCATACTGAATAAGAAGCCAACGATCGGTTTACAAAAGCTTCTACTTGAAATCAGAATTGCCACAATATTAAAAAGGGGCAATCCCAAACGTCTTTGAGATCACCCCCACTTCAATCAAGTTGGCCGGAAGGTAGTAGAAAACCGGCGTTAACTTAGATTAGAAGTCTTCGCAGATTAGAAGTTGTGAACGATACCGGCAACAACTTCAGTCGTCTTAGCTTCAACATCGAGGTCTTCACATTCACCGCTAACCTTGGTATAGCCAGCAGCCGTGTAAACGTACGTACGTTTGCTCAACGGATATTGGTAACCAACACCAAATTGGATCGCATCAACAGAGAATTTTTCGCTGTCGACATCCATTTTTTCAGTTGTTTCGTAATCGCTATAACCAACCGTCGCGTAAACAGTACCAGAAGCCAAAGGAGCGGTAGCGCCTAAAGCAACACCGTAGCCTTTAACGGAATAACCTTGCAACCAAGAGGCAACAGCCTTACCAGCTTCTTTTTCCCAACCGTCGCCGCTGCGATGAGCCCAAACATCCACGTTAAGATCATCGAAGTATTGAGCAGACAGCATAGGTTTGATAACGCCAAAGTCATAAGCAACATAGCCTGTCACAACCTTGGACATGTCTTCACGACCTTCGCCAAGTTCTTCTGCGGTCTTGTCATTTACCCAACTGCGTTCATAGTCAGTTGTGCTAAACACCAAACCGGCAGTCAAAGCATCCCAAGCACCGGTGGCACCTAAGGCGTAGTAACGACGCGTGTCGCTAGAACCTTCAGCCGTATCAATACCGCTTTCAGTCGTGGACAAAGAAGCCTGGGCCAAAACCGTCACACCGGCAAACGTCGGAGACTTATAGGTGATCATATTGTCATAACGATCGCTGGAACCCACAAAGATGGCCATGTTGGAGCCGATAGAGTCGCCCCAACCTGTACCGAAAGCCCAGCCCTTAGACACAACGTCGTAAGAACCTAAACCGGAATCCAAACCACCCATGCGGCCCATGCCGAGTTCGCCGAAATCAGTTTGTACGTACAAGCGAGATTCACGACCGAAGAGACGAGAACCTTGACCGGACTTACCATCATCAGCCGTAAAACCGCTTTCCAATTGGAAGCCAACCGTCAAACCTTCAGAGATTTTTTCTGAACCCTTGATACCCCAACGAGAACCGGAGTTATTACCAGACTTAAGACCCCAAGAGTCTTTCTTTTCATTAGCGACACCGATAGCGTCTTCGGTGGCGTCATATGTTAATGAATCAATATTAGTGTTTTGGTATTGAGGACCAAGGTCAACCTTACCGTAGAGGGTAACGTCAGCAGCAAGAGCAGAGCCGGCGAAAGCGCCAAGTACAGCGACAGCAGCTAAAGTCTTTTTCATGATAAATTTTCCTTCTTCAAAGAAAGATGTCTTTATAGGAATTTGAAAGCAAATAAGACATTCGCTTTGCTGTCTGAAATTTTCCTACCATATACCCCCCCCCGCGTCAAATTTTTATCACATTTAGGTCGCTATTTTGTTTCTTTTTTACAACAAATAAGGGATGGGACTTGATGAAAAAGTGATTGTGTTAACTTATCGCCATCTGATTGGGACCTATTGGCTACGCTAGTTGGCAGCATCCCATTAGCAACTAATCGACTTGGAGGTGGGTAGTCATTTTGAACCAGCAAATCAATGGTTTGTCTTCAGCTGTGACCTTTCACCAAAATTAAATTTTCAATATTGACATATACCGTACTTTTGTAACACTGCGCTGCAAATTCTTTCATTAACCTCGTTCTGCCAACTTCTCTTGCTCCACAAATGACAAATGGATTCCAATTCCTTTGAGCGGTTCAATAACTTTGCGGTACATAAATCCGTGCCCTATTGCATTTAATGTACAAAAAATGAAAAAACGTCTTGTCAATAAACCTAAGAACAACTTGGGGGAGCAACTCGCTCCCCCATTAGTCTATCCAGTGAGAATCGCTTAAAGCGGTTGCAACCTTGGATTCAAACTATAAATTCCTTGAATCGTGGCGCTTGCCAAAACGTGCGAAGCCATACGCTCACAAACCTCTTTCCAACGAGCAGTATCAGGCAGGTCTAGTGTTTTCACATCAAGCGCATACACCCGAAATTCGTAGCCGTGCATGCGAGCGTCGAATCCCGGAGGACAGGGGCCGTCGTAGCCGCGATGAATTTCTGTCTCCGTTGAATAATCATTGATTGCCTCAATTCCCTTCGGTTTGGCAAAACGCTTACCGCTTTTTTCATCACCGACACTAGCTTCGCCCTTTTTCACTTCGCAAACGGCGGGATCCATGTCCCACACCAACCAGTGAACAAAGTCGCGCCTTGGCTGATCAGCAGGAATTTCACCATCTTCATTTAAAGCCTTTCGATCTGTCGGGACATCCGGATCAATACAAGCTAAAACAATGGATTGTGTTCCTTGCGGCAAACCGCTCCATGAAAGTTGAGGATTTAAATTTTCAGCCAACGCGAATTTGCCGTCAACTAATTGCCCGTAGGCACACTCGCTCGGAATCCACTGCCCGTGCTCAAAGTCTTGACTGGTTATTTTCATAGACAATCCTCCCAAATTGCTAAATTGATTATTCGTTGATCCAGACGCTTTTGTCAATCTTTTAACACTTTAGCCAAATCGTCACAGGACCGTCATTGATTAAGGCGACCTGCATATTTGCGCCAAACTGCCCTGTTTCTGTTTTTAGACCGCTTTCTTTAATTTTTTCAATAAAGTGTTCATAAAGACGCTTTCCCGTTTCAGGGTCTGCAGCAGGCGTAAAACTCGGCCGAAGTCCTTTAGCTGTGTCCGCAGCAAGGGTGAATTGGGAAACGATTAATATTTCTCCACCGATATCGGACACACTTTTATTCATTTTGCCGTTTTGGTCTTCAAAAATCCGATAAGCCAACACTTTTTTGGCAAGCTTTTCACATTGCTCTGCGCTATCGCCTTTTTCTGCACAAACTAAAACCAAAAGACCTTGTTTCACGGCGCCAATTACTTGCTCATTGACTGTCACGGAGGCGTTTTTAACTCTTTGCAGTAATCCGATCATTGTCCCTCCCTTTGATAAAAAACCGCGGCAAAACTTCGTTCGTCGCGGCTTTTGTTTCTCCCAAAATGGTCTTAGTGAACCGTCACCTTAGCCCATTTACGCTTACCAACTTGAATGGTATATGTGCCAACCTTAAGCTTTAATCCGCGGTCGGTTACGCGGTCTCCATTGACGCGAACACCACCTTGGTCAACGTTACGGTTTGCTTCGCCGACGCTGGGCACCATGCCGGCTTCCTTAATGAGCTTACCGATGCCGATCTCGCCATCCACAGCGGCTACATTGACTTCCGGGATTTCCGATGGCATTTCGCCAGCGCGGAATCGGTTATTAAATTCTACCTCTGCGGCATCTGCGTCAGCGCTCGTGTGGAAACGCTCAACAATTTCTTTAGCTAAAAGGACCTTGGCTTCGCGAGGGTTGCGACCATTGGCACACTCATTTTTAAGCGTTTCAATTTCGCTGTTGCTCTTTAAGCTCAAAAGGTCATACCAATTCCACATCAAGTCGTCCGAAATACTCATCACCTTGCCAAACATATCATTCGGCGTATCGGTGATACCGATGTAGTTGTGCTTGGACTTACTCATCTTGTTAACGCCATCCAGACCGACAAGCAAGGGCATGGTCAAAATGCACTGGGGCTCTTGATCATATTGGCGTTGTAATTCGCGACCGACAAGAAGATTGAAGCGTTGATCCGAACCACCTAATTCCATATCAGCTTTCAAAGCCACGCTGTCGTAACCTTGCATGAGCGGATACAAAAGTTCATGCATGGCAATCGGAGCCTGCTCGGCATAGCGCTTGGCAAAATCATCGCGCTCAAGCAAGCGGGCCAACGTATAACGAGAGGCCAGCTTGATCATATCGGTAGCCGTCATCTTGTCGCTCCATTCGGAGTTGTAACGGATTTCCGTCTTTTCGCGATCCAAAATAAGACTTGCCTGATCCAAGTAAGTCTTAGCGTTGACTTCAATTTGTTCGCGGGAAAGGGGCGGACGGGTCACGTTGCGGCCTGAAGGGTCACCGATAGCGGCCGTGAAGTCTCCGATCAAGAAAATAACGGTGTGGCCCAAATCTTGCAATTGACGCAATTTATTCAACACAACCGTGTGACCGATATGAATATCCGGAGCTGTGGGGTCCAAACCGAGCTTGCAACGCAAAGGCGTTCCCGTCGCCTGCGAGCGAGCCAGCTTTTGCTCAAGATCCGATTCAATCAAAAGCGTGTCAACGCCGCGCTTAATGGTTGCCATGGCTTCCTTGACCTGCTCGGTCACAGGATATTTTTGTTCAGTTTCGCTCATAGATTTTTTACAAAAAAATTACATAAAAAACAGAATATTCAATCGGTCTCATGGAGTAATTCGGGTAAAATTAGTGCCGTTTTCCGATTGCGTATCGGCTTATTGTAACCAATCAATCCTCTAATGTCTGCGCCCAGTATCCTTGCTAAGAATTTACGTACCGTTGGCCAAGGCTTATGCCTTGTTGCCCGCGGCTGCGCTCGCTCGTGGGATCGGGTTGCTAAAAGCCCATACAGACGCTTGGTTCTAGGTATCACTTTCGGTATTTTGCCCGCTTCTGTCGCTATCGCTACCTATTCGGCCTATCCGTCCGACGATGAGCAAATGGCCAGAAGCCTGCAAACGGAAATTGTCGCTCCGCTTCCCATTCCCTCAATCGCGGACCAAATCACCGTTGTAACCACGCATAGTGCTGTAACAACACATACGACAATGGTCCGAGTCAACGATACGCTCGGAGCTATTTTCTCTAGATTAAATATTGAAGATGCGGCACTGCAGCGCTTCATTCGCGGCCAGACATTAGCTCAGCCGCTTTCGACACCGCGTGAGGGTGTTTATGTACAGGCAAAGGTGACAGCCGACAAGAAAGCTCAGACTCTGAAGATTTTCTTAGAAAGCCGTTCTGCCAATCAAAAGAATTCTGTCGTCACAATCTCTCGCAGAGGCGAGCGTTTTGTTATCAATTCAGCTCCCTTCGTTTATGAAACGCAACAAGCGATGAGTGCCGGACTCGTTGATAAGTCACTTATTGAATCTGCCAAAGCTGTCGGTGTCCCTAGTGAAATTGCAGAAAAAATGCCCCTGGCGTTTGAGCGTGCAATCAACAACGGCCTGGATATTTCAAAAGGCGATGACTTCCGCGTTATCTATGAGCGGCAGTTCCTTGAAGGAGACTTTGTCAGAAACGGGAAAATTTTGGCTGTTTCTGTGACCCATCAAGGCAAAACATACGAAAGTTTCTGGGCCGATGATGGTACAAGAAACGGCGGGTTCTATAGCCTAGACGGAACCTCCAACCGTACAACCTTTATCCGCGTTCCCGTTGAAGGCGCGCGGGTGACTTCAAGCTTTATGCCAATGAGACGTCACCCCGTGACGGGAGTGCTTCGTCCTCACCAAGGGACTGACTTCGGCGCTCCCCGAGGTAATAAGATTTTTGCCGCTGCCGACGGTGTTATTTCCAGACGCTCCTTTGATAAGCGTGGTTTCGGCAACTACCTCATGATCAAACATGATGATTCACGCACAACGCTGTATGGCCATATGTCCCGAATTGCCGATGGCATGAAGGTCGGCGTTCCCGTTAAACGCGGACAGGTTATCGGCTATGTCGGAGCCACAGGTTTAGCGACCGGTCCTCACCTTCACTATGAATTGCGTGTTAATAACCGTCAAGTCAATCCGTTGAAAACAAGTATTCCGGATAAGGAACATCTGACGAACGAAGAAAAACATAAACTTCTAGCCTCCGCCCGTCCTCTGACGGCTCGACTGGCTATGCTTAACCGTATTCAATCCGTTAAACCGCTGACACCGAGGGAAGCGGTTGCTAAAGAAGAAAGCACCCCGGAACAACCCAGGTCATAAGATGAGCAGGCGATCGGACATTTTTATTGGTTTGATGTCTGGAACGAGCCTTGACGGCACCGATGCGGTGGCTTGTCAATTCAAGGCTGACCGCGTTCAATTTCTCGGACACGAACATTTGTCTTACAACCTCTCACTGCGAAAAGCCCTTTTATCGCTTATAACATCCGGGCCAGATGAAATCAATCGGTGTGGTCAAACGGCTATTCAATTAGCTCACTTTTACGCACAGGTTGTTAAGCGTTTATTGGCTAAACTCAATCTCACCTCTCAGGATATTGCCGCCATAGGGGTTCATGGACAAACCATCCGCCATTGCCCGCAACTAGGCTTCACGGTGCAACTGAATAATCCAGCCTTGTTAGCAGAACTCACCAACATTGATGTCATTGCTGACTTCAGAAGTCGGGATATGGCCGCAGGAGGTGAGGGCGCTCCACTTGTCCCCGCCTTTCACGCCTGTATTTTCTCCGGTGACTCGCCTCGAGCTATTGTCAATATCGGCGGTATTGCCAATGTGACTTTATTAAAAAGAAAGACAGTCTTAGGCTTTGACTGCGGCCCGGGTAACACATTGATGGATGTGTGGGTACAAAAGCATTGCGGGCTACTTTTCGATGAAAACGGACGTTGGGCTTCTAAGGGCAAGATTGTTGGCGCGTTACTTGAAGCGTGTTTGACAGATCCTTACTTCAAACGAAAACCGCCCAAGAGCACCGGTCGAGAATATTTCAACGAGAATTGGCTTCTGGAACGCTTCCCACTGCTTTCATCACTTAATCCTGAAGATGTTCAACGCACCCTGGTTGCCCTAACTGCTCAAGGCATTCTCTCTGCCATCGCTCAAACGCAGCCAGATACGAAAGAACTTTTTATCTGCGGAGGCGGAGCTCTGAATCCTTTGCTGATGCAGGAGTTGCAAAAAGGACCTTATGCCGTCTTCAGCACCTCTGTTTTAGGCGTTGATCCCATGTATGTTGAATCCATGGCTTTCGCCTGGCTTGCCTATCGTTTTGCCAATAAAAAAGCCGGGAATCTCCCGGCTGTAACGCGCGCTCGAGGCGAGCGCATTTTAGGCGCGCTCTACCCAGCGCACTAAACAGAAAAAGATGAACCACAGCCGCAGGTGGTCACGGCATTAGGATTGCGGATAACAAATTGCGCTCCCGTCAAATCTTCCTTGAAATCAATTTCTGCGCCAACGAGGTATTGATAACTCAAGGAGTCAATTAAGAGCGTTACACCATCCTTAACCATTTTAGCGTCATCTTCGTTTTCTTTTTCATCGAATTGAAAACCATACTGAAAACCCGCGCAACCGCCACCTTGCACAAATACACGCAGTTTCAGATTGTCGTTACCTTCTTCTTCAATCAAACTTTTAACCTTTGCCACTGCGGCGTCGGTAAAGTGGATGGGATCCGGAGCCAAATTTGTTTGTGTGTTGTCTTGCATAGTGATTTCGTCCATCAGAAAACCTGTTGATTATACGTTTTTTGACGAAGCATTTTTGTTGCGAAACGTTACCCTTCTAGTCCAACCAGTATCACCCCTAATGTCATCCCGATCACCCCGGCCAAACGCATTGCCGACAAGCGTTCACGTAAAAGCAAACCACCTAAAACAACCCCAATCATCATGCCGACTTCTCGGCTCGGGGCAACGTAGGCAAGCGGAGCAATTGTCATGGCATAAAGCACCAGAAGATAGGCTAAGGGCGAACCCACGGTGACCACTGCTAAAGCCTTTTGTAAACGCGGCGTTGTGAGGATTTCCTTAGATTCCGCCTTCCAATTGGCGTGCATAATAATAAAAGGAGCAAAGACAATCGCTCGCACTGCAATGGAAGGGAAATAAAAACTCATTGGTGTAAGTCCCGTTTCTTGCTGCACGGCCCAAGCATCACAAAATGAATACCCGGCAATAAAGCACCCCGTTAAGAACCCCCAAAATATCCCCGCGCGAATACGAAGATCCTGCGTTTGTTTGTCTTGCTTGTGCGGCATCGCTAAAAGCACAATGGAGGCCAAAATCAAAACAATGCCAATCCAGCCCCAGAAAGAAGGTCTGTCACCCAAAATCAACACCGCGCATAAAACGGTAATCAACGGGCCGGTTCCTCGCGCTGTTGGGTAAACAATGGAGTAGTCCGACTTTTTGTAGCCTATCTGCAAAACCTGTCCGTAAATAACGTGAATCGGCGCAGAAAGTGCGATGACCAGCCACCCGATCGGGGTGATATTAGAGAGCGCTTGGGGATCGTAAATAAAAAGCGTCGGGACGGTAATGACCGCCGTGATGATATAAACCAGCCACCAAAAGGGTCTCGTGGCATTGGCTTTTTTAAGAAAATAGTTCCAAGTTGCGTGCACCAGTGCTGCTGTCAGCACAAGTACCAGAGCCGTTAAAGACATTTTTTAGACAAATAAAAAGCAATCTCGCTATTGTACGCCTACGAAAAAGGCTCTCCAATTTTGGAGAGCCTCTCTGTTGCCAATCCCGCTTGAGGCGGGATTGAAGCAATTTGCAATCGTAAAACGATTAGCGCTTGGAGAATTGCTTACGGCGACGGGCCTTGCGAAGACCGACCTTCTTACGTTCGACTTCGCGAGCGTCACGGGTCACGAAGCCCGCGGCGGACAACTGGGCCTTCAAGCCTTCGTCGTAGTCAATCAAAGCGCGGGTAATGCCGTGACGCACAGCGCCGGCTTGACCCGTTTCACCACCGCCACGCACGTTGACCATCACGTCAAACGTTTCAACGTTTTCGGTGAGTTCCAACGGTTGCATCACGACCATACGGCCGGTTTCACGGTGGAAGTATTCATTCAAAGGACGACCGTTGATCACGATCTTGCCGGAACCACGCTTAATAAAGACGCGGGCCACGGAGCTCTTGCGACGGCCGGTGCCGTAATTGTAATTGCCGATCATGCCGAATCCTTATTAGATGTCGAGGTTCTTAGGTTGTTGAGCCGTATGCGGATGTTCTTCACCAGCATAGATCTTCAACTTCTTAATCATGGCGTAGCCCAAGGGTCCCTTCGGGAGCATGCCCTTAACAGCGATTTCAAGGGCGCGGCCCGGGTGGCGTTGTTGCATCTTTTCGAAAGTCGTTTCGATGATACCGCCAGGATAACCCGTGTGGCGATAGTAACGCTTGTTCTTAGCCTTATCGCCACTCATCTTCATCTTGGAAGCGTTGATCACAACGATGAAATCGCCCGTATCAACGTGCGGCGTGTATTCAGGCTTGTGCTTGCCACGCAAACGGGCAGCAATTTCAGCAGCGAGGTGACCGACGATCTTATCGGTAGCGTCAACCACGTACCATTCGCGAGTCACTTCGAGCGGCTTAGCCGAGAAGGTCTTCATTATTCATTCACCTATCAATGAAAACGCACGACATTTTCATTCAAGTCGCGCGCAAACGGATTGTCGCTTAAGGCCGCAAGCACCAGCGACAGAGTCCAAAAATTCGTTTCCCGTTAATTCAAAAAGGCGACAGAGAAACACCTATTGAAATAACAAGGGTTGGGATTTTACCTAAAAAATTGAAGAAAAACAAACCTGTTAGACGTCCACGAGCCAAAATCTTTGAACACCCAAAAGACCACAGATAAGCCCCTTAAACGAAGCCTACAAAATCAATTTGTAGACTTCGTGGACGGACTTTGTTATTTGGCAGTCTCGCGGTAATTAAGAGCGGCCTTCACAAACGCTTCAAAAAGCGGATGCCCGAAACGCGGCGTTGAAGTGAATTCCGGATGAAACTGCACACCAAAAAAGAACGGATGGTCGGGCAGCTCCATCATTTCCGGTAAATGCTCCCCTGGCGTGCAGGCGGAAATCACCATTCCCGAGGCCTCAAACTGGGAAACGTAAGCATTGTTGACTTCATAACGATGCCGATGACGCTCTCCCACCACATCTCCGTAGATTTCGTAAGCGAGCGTTCCCTTTTTTACCGGGACTTCCTGCTTACCCAAACGCATCGTTCCACCTAAATTGCTTTCCTCACTGCGTTTTTGCACGGCGCCTTCCCGATCTGTCCACTCTGTAATCAAGGAAACAACCGGATGCGGCGTATCGGGGTTCAGTTCTGTTGAGTTGGCTTGATTCAATCCGCAAACATGCCGGGCAAATTCAATCACGGCCAATTGCATTCCAAGACAAATACCCAGATAGGGAATCTTATTCACACGCGCATATTCAATAGCTCGAATCATACCTTCAGTGCCACGCTTTCCAAATCCGCCTGGCACCAAAATAGCGTCCATGCCTTTGAGCTTATCTGTGCCTTTTTCTTCAATTTCCGTTGCATCCACAAAAATGCGATTCACCCGTGTGTGAGTATGGATTCCTGCATGCAAAAGCGCTTCGTTCAAACTCTTGTAGCTATCGGCATAGTCAACATATTTTCCTACCAGCGCGATATTGACTTCGTGTTGAGGATTTTGTAATTCTTCGCAAATTTTCACCCAAGCAGAAAGGTCTGCTGATTTGGATTGATCTAATCCGAGCCGTTTGCAAATAATCTCATCGAGATGCTGCTCATGCAACATCAGCGGCACTTCATAAATTGTTTTAGCATCCCAAACGCTGATAACGTGATCAACCGGCAAATTGGCAAAGAGGGCAATTTTGGCTCTTTCATTCTCGGGAATAGGGCGATCCGCGCGACACAAAAGGACATCGGGATAAACGCCCTCTTCCCGAAGCTTTTGCACTGAATGCTGGGGCGGTTTGGTCTTTAGCTCACCTGCGGCCGCAATCCAGGGGCAAAGCGTTAAATGAACAAAGCAGCTGTTTTCACGCCCTACCTGTAAACTAAGCTGTCGAACCGCTTCAACAAAGGGGAGCGATTCAATATCTCCGACCGTTCCGCCGATTTCGACAACAGCAATATCGGCACTGCCCGCTCCTCGCTTCACAAATTCCTGGATTTCGTTAGTTACATGCGGGATAACTTGCACGGTCTTACCCAAATATTCCCCGCGGCGTTCTTTGCGCAAAACGCTCTCATAGATCTGACCGCTCGTGAAATTATTGGCCTTGTGCATTTTGGCTGAAATAAAGCGCTCATAATGCCCCAAATCCAAATCGGTTTCCGCTCCGTCCTCGGTTACAAACACCTCTCCGTGCTGAAAGGGACTCATGGTGCCCGGATCTACATTTAAGTAAGGATCCATTTTGATCATGGTGACGCGATAACCGCGCGATTCCAAAATGGCAGCTAGAGATGCGGCGGCCACACCTTTGCCTAAAGAAGACACAACGCCGCCTGTGACAAATACGTATTTGGTCATTTGTCAATCCTTTCGGAAAAGTATCAAACCAACCGTCGATTTTAGTAACCGAAAAAAGTAAAACGCCACATCGCCACTGACTATTTTTGAGTTCCCTAACTATTTTGTTTTAAGCACTTCATCCCATTTAAAACAACCGTGTTATGCAATAAGAAAATCGGTTATCTCAACTATCAAATACTCTCAAGCAATCCTTCTTTTTTCACAGATTTGTAATCCTTCTGACATCTTTTTCAAACAGTTCTGTCATTTTGTAAGCGCATACTGCCGCCAACTGCACTTGTGTGTTCACTCTTATTTTGTTCAGATAACGACGTTTTTATCATGGAATACTACTTTCTCGCTCTACTAGCCTTTCTCGGTCTGGTAGCCGTTTTTGATATTTTTGTTGGGGTCAGCAATGACGCCGTCAATTTTTTAAATTCGGCATTGGGCTGCCGAATTGCCTCCTTTAAAACCATCATGCTCGTGGCGAGCATTGGTGTCATGTTGGGCGCAACATTTTCGTCGGGCATGATGGAAATTGCCCGCTCTGGTGTTTTTAATCCGCAGATGTTTACCTTTTCTGAAATCATGGTGATTTTCTTTGCGGTAATGGTCACGGACATTATTTTGTTGGACCTTTTTAATTCGCTCGGCCTGCCGACTTCAACCACGGTATCCATTGTTTTTGAATTATTGGGAAGTGCGCTGGCTGCGGCAGCGTATACGCTTTTAATGGATGGCGCGTCGCTTGCGAATGTTATTGATTACATCAATAGCTCCAAATCCCTGACGATTGTCTCTGGCATTTTGATTTCCGTTGCTGTGGCTTTCGTAACAGGCGCTGTTGTTCAATACATCACCCGTCTGATTTTTACTTTCAATTTTGAAAAGATGTATCGCCGCGTTGGCGGCGTTTTCGCCGGCATCGCTTTGACGGCCATTTTCTATTTTCTCGTGATGAAAGGAGCCAAGGGGGCAAGCTTCATGCAGCCCGAATGGATCCAGTTCATGAATGAAAATACTTGGCCAATTGTCGGAACCTTATTTGTGGTCCTTTCCGTTGTTTTCCACCTTCTCATCATTGTCTGCAACGTCAATATCTTCAAAATTGTGATTTTGGCAGGCACATTCTCTTTGGCTTTCGCATTTGCCGGCAATGACCTCGTGAACTTTGTCGGTGTTCCGCTTGCGGCTTGGGACTCCTATCAGGAATGGGTAGCATCAGGCGCTGCCGCCGAAGCCTTTACCATGGAGGGACTTTTAAAACCGACTGTGGCTGCCACCGGCTTTCTGCTTTTCTCAGGCCTTGTCATGGTGCTCACGCTTTGGTTCTCGAAGAAAGCTCAAATCGTCATTCAAACATCCATTAACCTTTCTTCCAGCAATTCCGGTGAACAGGAACAATTCGGAAGTTCCTTGCCGGGCCGCATGATTGTTCGTGCCAGTATGGGACTGGGGCAAGTAATTCACCAGATCATTCCGATTTCCATTCAAAAAGGAATCGACCGCCGCTTTGAGCCCAAGAAACTTCAACGCGGTGAAACACCTCTGCCTTTTGACTACGTTCGCGCCTCGATTAATCTTGTCGTCAGCGCGGCATTGATCGCCTCGGCCACGAGCCTTCAGTTGCCTCTATCGACCACGTACGTCACCTTCATGGTTGCCATGGGCTCGTCCTTTGCAGATGGCGCCTGGGATCGTGAAACGGCGGTTTACCGTATTTCCGGTGTGCTGACGGTGATCAGCGGTTGGTTCCTGACGGCCTTGAGCGCCTCAACCATGGCCGCCATAGTTTGCGGTTTTACGCTCTGGGGCGGACCGATTGCGGCATTGATTTTGGCCGTTGGATCAACTGTTCTCTTAATCCGATCCAACCTTCGTGCAAAACTTGACACCGTCAATATGCGAGCCGATCTTGACACGCGTTATGACGCGAAAAAGGTTCAAGAATTGGTCGATCAAAAGGCTGACGCAAGTTTTGAAAAGACGCTTACCGTTTTCAATCAATTGGTCCATGAATTTCTCAATGACAATGAGAGCGCCTTGCGTCGAGTAAAAACCAGTAGTTCCGATTTGTTCGATGAAATGAGCGCTGATCGGGGACTGTATTACCGTATGGCTAACTCAAGCTTTAAGCCTACCAAGGATGACTTCGACGCCCGCTATTGCTACTACCGAATTTTCACCAATATTCGAGAAATCGGCCGTTCGCTGCAATCTTTGAGCAAGCAGGCCACCGATCACGTAGCCAATCGCCATCGTATTTTCCAAGGCGACTTAAAAAATGACCTTTTAAGTCTCGTGGGTTATCTCGACAAAATCGCGACGGGTTCTGACAAAAAGTTGGATATCCACGCCGTTCTTACCCACTCTAATGAAGCCATTGAGCTGATTGATCATATGCAGGCTGAACTTTTGCGCAAGATCCCCAATGCCGGCTTATCCGTTCGTGGCAGTGAGCTTTATTTAAATTTCCTGGTTTTCGCCCGTGAACTCGTTAATCGCTGTGCGATTGCGGCCGCGCTTGAAAACCGACTGGCAACAATTGTTGCCCAACCGTCCTCGAAGTAAGAGCTCGTGTGTTCTTGCTTCTTTCTCCACGTCGGGCAACTGACGTGGAGTTTTTTTCTTTTGTTAGGCCTCTCTATAATTCAATACCTTTTTAACTGAAGTTTGATTTTTATGTCGGATCATCGTTTAGGGATTGTTGTTGAGGGAGGTGGCATCCGTGGAATTTATGCTGCCGGTGTTTTAGATGTCCTGTCAGACCTAAATCTCCCCGTCAAAGGCGTTATTGGCGTATCGGCGGGCGCCGTTCACGGCTGTTCATTTGTCTCCGGCCAAAAAGGCAGAAGTCTTCGTTTCTACAAACGCTTTTGTGGCGATGACCGTTTTTTCAGCTTTAAAACGTTAATCAAAACCGGCAATATCGTAGACACCCAGTTTTGCTATCACGATATCCCCTACCTCTACGATCCGTTCGATAACGATACCTTTAAAAATTCCGGCATTGCCTACTATGTCACCTGTACCAATGTAGAAACCGGAGAGCCGGAATATTTGCATTTAACGGATATGGAAAAAGAAATTGACGGTTTGAGAGCTTCGGCCTCTCTGCCCTACGTTTCTCAAATCGTGGAATTTCGAGGTAAAAAGCTGCTCGATGGCGGCTGTTCTGACCGTATTCCTTTAAAAGCATTCGAAAAATTAGGATTTGACCGCAATATCGTCATTTCCACTCAACCGCGAGAGCACAAGGTCAAAGACCGGGATGCGTACCTGGCGAAACTTTTTTACAGAAAGTACCCCCAGTTCTGTGAAACGTTTGCCCATTCCCCTCAGGCCTATGAACAAACACAAAAAGACATTGACGAAGCGTCTCAAAAAGGCAATGCATTTGTCATTCGGCCGCAGACGTCTTTGGGTATTAAACGTCTGACTCATGATCCTCAAGATGTGCAGCGCGGCTACGATGCGGGACAACGAGATGCTCTGGCCTTAATCCCAGCTCTAAAAAACTGGATTCAACAGGCTCTTTAATGGTTTAACCAACGGCAAAATATTTTGCTGCTCGAGCCAACGCTGAGCTTTATTTTGCGTACATCAGCCTTTCGGGGCTTCAGGAAAAATTCCTTCAAAAGACCGTTTCTGAATACGTGCAAGGAGAAGGTTTTTGCCTGGCGGTAGCGGTTAAGAAGTTTCTCTAAATTACTTTTAGTGACGCGAATGGAATCAATGGCAAGGAGTTCGTCTCCCACACAAAGGCCTGCGAGTTCTGCCGCTCCCGCTTCATCGAGCTGACTGACTTTAAGTACGTTTGTTCCGGATAATGTTGCCTGCAAAACTTCCCTTTCAACGGGAAGTTTCTCTTCGGTCAAGTCAATTCCCATCGTTTTGAGTACGCGCTTATAATCCGGCTCCTCGCAACCGTAAACCCAACGGTCAATTTTCTCGCTCACGTCAATTCCTGTCGCCTCGAAGATGAGCTCAGGCATCATCTCCTCATCTATGCCGGCATAGTCTTTGCCCACCTCTTTAAATTGCTGCCATGCATAACGCAAAACGTCATCCAAACTGTGCTTGCCTGCACTTTCTTTCTGAATGAAAGCATCCAAGGCCATGGCGACCAGCGCCCCTTTGTCGTAGTAACTCGTGACCGAGCGGCTTCGGTTGGTTCTGACTTTATAGTATTTGATCCAGGCATCAAAAGAAGATTCGGCCAAACTTTGTCGATTTTTCGCACTGCCCAAATAATGGCGATTTAAGGTTTCGGACAAGGATTTCAGATAACTTTCTGTATCCGTCGCACCACTTCGCGCGGTCAACAGCGCATCGTAATAGCTTGTGAAACCTTCAAAGACCCACAACAGGTTTGTGTATGTTTCCTGCGTTAAGTCATAGGGAATAAAAACGGAAGGCTTGACCCGCTTAACCCACCAAGCGTGAAAGTACTCGTGGGTAAAAAGCTCTAAAAGCTTAGCGTAACCGGCACTGATGGTTTTGTCACCCACGATGGGTAAATCAAAAAAGGAAGCCGCCAGTGCAGTGCTTGCGCGGTGCTCGAGTCCTCCGTATAAATTCTCACTTAAATTTAAGAAGAAACAGTAAGATGCAAAAGGAGCTTTGCGTGTCTTTGGCTCAAAAAACGAAATAACCGTTTCCACACAACGCTTAACATCGCTTTTGAGTCTTTGCCGGTCAAACGGCGGCACCTTCCCACTTAAAATGATTCGGTGGCAAACGCCATAAGCTTTGAATTCAATAGCTTGCCAGGGCCCGATTTCCATCGGCGAATCAATCAATTCATCATAGTTTTCGGCCTGATAGCTTCCGAAGCCATTTTCTTTGATTTCAAGAGGTGAAAGCTCTGTTGCCACTTGCCAGCTGCCTACCCCTTTGGGTTCACAAATCTCTACTTCTATCGCCTCTTTTTCGCTTCCGATCGGGTACAGGCACAAACTTGAGAAGGTTAAAAAACCTCTGTCACTGTCTAAATAGGCTCTGCGAACAGACGAATCCTGAGCAAAGACTTCGTAGCGAACGGTCACTTTCCGCTCTTTTTCTCCCAACTGTACGCGCCAGGTGCTTTTATCGACTTTGCGGCCATCAAGAGATTGACCGCCGCATAAAATAGCTAACGACTGAATTTCCGCTGCCATATCCCGAATCATGTAGCTGCCGGGAAGCCAGGTAGGCAGACGCAACAATAATTCATCACGAGCGCTCAGTACCAATTCAATGAGAAACGTTCCTGAGTTGGGAACGGGAGTAATCGTATAACGCAATGTCATTTCCACACACTCCTTGGTTGAGCGCTTTTTATTATTACTCGGCTTTCTCGCTCTCTACAGGCAAATCAAACCATTCTTCATCCTCATCGGTCGTCTGAAATTCAGCCACCGGTTGAACCTGGGGAACCGCGGATTCTTCGGGCAATTCCTTTGTCTCTTCAACCGGTGTATTTTCAATTTCACGGGTTGCTTGGCGAATGGCTTCTTCACCCATGATGCCGGCCAAGGCAATCAAATGACGCAAAGCGGCATTGACCGCCTCGCTGGTTGCAAAAACGCGAGCCACATCCGCATCAAGCGTAATGAGCGCATTGCGGCTGGGAGCCGCTTGGCGACGGGCAACCGTACCGCGCCCGGCCATGGCGGCACGAGCCCGGGGACCGGATCGGACTCCGTAGAGGTTATCGGTGAAATCATCGCGGCGCTTAGAAAAACCACCCCTACGGTCATCTCTGCGTTTGTCACGGCGAGCAAAATTATCGTCACGACGGCCAAAACCATCTTCCCGACGATCAAATCGGTGATCGGAACGGCGTTTGAAACCATCACGGTCGTCAAATCGGCGGTCTGAGCGACGCGGGCGGTCCTCAAAACCAAAATCATCACGGTGGCTACCCGCTTCTTCCCAAGGTTTACGCATTTTTTGTTTTCCTTTTATAAACGCGCTTTGTAATCAATCAGTTGCGCAAATGGTTTATGTAAGATGGGCGCGATCTTAGCAGAAAACAGAACTGTTCATTGAAAATTATGAATTAACATTTTCTTTCTTCTTTGCGCGATCTTTTGCTTAAAAGCACACTTTGCTCGGAATAACTTCAGTACACTATGAAGTAGGAAGGGAAGAGAGCCATCTTCCCACTCTTTCTAATAACAAAACAAAAAGAGGGATATATATGGCACAAGCATTACAAGTAACATTCCATGGTATCAGTCGTTCCGAAGCGGTAGAACAAGCTGTACAAAAAGAATTGAACGATTTGAGCAAATTTGACCGTAACCTGGGCCCCTGCCACGCCACCATCACTCAAGAAGGCCATCAGACGATGGGCGCCTATACCGTGCGTGTCACAATCGTTGCCTCTGGCAGCGACTTGGTGGTCTCCCGCACCAACAATGACGTGATGCTTGCCATCAGAGAAGCCTTTGATACGTTGCGCCGTTCAGTGAAAGACGCCGCAGAAAAACTGCGCGGTCATTAATCATTACTGATTAAGTCGAGGGGATCTCTAAAAAAGATCCCCTTTTTTCTGCGCTACACTTAGCAAATCACACCTTTTCTTACAAAGGAAATAAAGATGCCTTCCATCGCTCGTATTGAAGAGTTGGCTCAAGAATTCACCCGCATTCGCCGTGAATTCCATGCCCACCCGGAATTAAGCAACCAAGAATTTGAAACGTCTAAAAAAATCGCCCAATACCTGACTCAATGGGGTATTGAAGTTCACACCGGAATCGGCGGAACGGGCGTTGTCGGGGTCCTGAAAAACGGAAACGGCACCAAACGCATTGCTTTGCGCGCGGATATGGATGCGCTGCCCGTTACTGAAGCTAATCATTTCGAGCATGCCTCAAAAAATACCGGCGTCATGCACGCCTGCGGCCACGATGGTCATATCACGGGACTTTTGCTGGCTGCCCGTTATCTTTCTGAAACAAAAAACTTCAACGGTACGGTCATTTTTGTCTTCCAACCCGGTGAAGAAGGTGGATTCGGTGCTCAACACATGATTGCCGACGGACTCATGGAGAAGTTTCCGGTTGACTTCTACCTCGGCTGCCACAACTGGCCCGAAACACCAGCCATGAAAATTGGCATCAACAAAAAGGCAATGATGGCAAGCGGCAACGTCTTCAAAATTGATGTTGATGGCCGTGGCTCTCACGGTGCCATGCCCAATTTATCCATTGATCCTGTGTTCACGGCCATTCAAATCTGCGAATCTATCCAGGGCATTATCACCCGTATGAAACGCCCGATTGATCCGGCTGTTTTAAGTATTTGCAAGATTGAAGCCGGTACGGCTTATAACGTGGTGCCTGATCATGCCACCATTTTGGGCACCGTCAGAACGTTTGACGACAAGGTCACTGACATGATCGAGGAAAAACTTGATCAAATCAGCCGCAACATCGCACAAGCTTTCGGTGCAAAAGCCCATCTTACTTTCACGCGTCAATATGCTCCGGTCATCAATACGCCGGAATGCGTTGACCGAGTTCAAAACGCTGTAAAAGAACTGTATGGTGAAGACCGTTTGCATGAACAAGAACCGGTCATGCCCTCGGAAGACTTCGCGGACTACCTGCAAACCACGCCCGGCGCCTTCTTCTTCGTGGGTTCCGGTGACGGTTCGCATCGCTTAGAAGGACACGGAGACGGCCCGTGCTTACTGCATAACTCGTCTTACGATTACAACGACGCCTGCTTACCGATTGCGGCAAGCGTTTTTGCCCGCGTGACAGAAGACTACTTGCGTTAATTCTCTGATTTATTCTTCCCCTTGCTGAAGTTTTTCAACAAGGGGATTTTTTTATCCTTTCGAATAGCTGATATTTGATTAATCCCAGCACTCAGGCTCGCTAAAATCATTCCCATTGGAGTGATCAATATGGCGCTAAATACAAACTTTAAAACCCTTGATATTCGTGAAGTGCTCGATGCAACTCACATGAAAGGGAAAAACATCACTTTCATTGATGACTTTTCCTGTGAAGAGATTCTGAGTTTATTTCAAGCGGCGAAAATGTTTGAGCCCTTTATGCGAACGGGGCTAAACCTTTTAAACGGGAAAGTGCTCTACACTTTGTTTTTCCAACCCTCTACCCGCACACGCTGCTCGCATGAAAACGCCATGCTCCGTTTGGGCGGCTCCGTTATCACGGAAACCGATCCCTTGCATAGTGCCTCCTTTGCCAAAAATGAATCCTTAGCCGACAGCCTGCGAGTGACCTCTGAATACGCGGATGTGATCGTTATGCGCCATCCCGATGACAAGGAGGCGCTGCAAGCATTAAATGCCATTAAAGGTCACAACGCTCCGGTTATTTCCGGAGGCTACGGCCATGTAACCCATCCCACTCAAGGCCTTTTGGATGCCTATACCTGTTGGCGGGCGTTCGGAGATCTATCCAAAGTCACCGTCGCTATTGCGACACCGGACTTATCACGGGCCCGCTCCGGCCACTCTTTTGCTCTAACGCTTGCCGCCATGGGCGCCAAAATTATCTACAGCGGTATAAGTGCCTTGCCAATGCCTGAAGTTGTTCGCCGTAAATTGACGGCGATGGGCGCTCATTTTGAGGAGCATTTTGATCTGACAAAGAAAGAAAATGAAATGCTCTACATGGATAAAAAAGTTGACTTAATTTATCTGCCCGGTTGCTCGGTTAAAAAAGATGATCCCAACCGAGCGGACTTTGAAAGAAAAATGGCTAATTTCTACATCTCTTTGGAAATGCTGAAAACCATTAAAGAAAAAAACGGTAAAACGGTCGGCCTTCATCATTCTTTACCCCGCAACCCGGGGGAATTCGATTTCAACATCGACAATACCGAACATCAACTCTACTTTAGAGCCATCGGCTTTTCTGTTGCGTTGCGTATGGCACTATTGGCAGCAGTTGTAGGCATTCGTTAGTTTTTAGGAATTTAAAGCATGCGCATCGTGATCGCTCTCGGAGGAAATGCTCTTTTAAAACGAGGAGAGCCAATGCACTACGAAGTGCAGCAAGCCAATGTGCGCATGGCGTGTCAGCAAATTGCGAAAGTTTTGCCGGGCAATGAACTAATCATCACCCACGGAAACGGTCCTCAAGTCGGACTCATTGCGCTGCAACAAAATACTTACCCAGATGTGCCTATGTATCCGCTTGATGCAATTGGCGCAGAATCTGTCGGCATGATCGGTTACATGATTGCTCGGGAGCTCACGAATGTCGTTCCCCGATCCATCACTGTCACCAATGTTTTAACGCAAACAGAAATCGATCCGAATGATCCGGCATTTAAACACCCGACTAAACCAATTGGTCCCATCTACACAAAAGAAGAAGCTGAAAGACTTAGACAAACAAACGGCTGGACAATGGCGTCAGACAACGACAAATTCCGCCGAGTCGTCGCCAGCCCCGATCCTCAAAGGATATTGGGATTGTCAGCACTTAAGACTCTGATTGAAAACGGGCATCTTGTCGTTTGCTGTGGCGGAGGTGGTGTGCCTGTCTATTTTGACAAAGAAGGGCAACTGATCGGCGCCGAAGCGGTTATCGATAAAGATCTCGCTTCTTCACTTTTGGCTATCTCGGTCAATGCAGATCTGTTTGTCATTGCAACAGATGTTGAAGGTGTCTACACAGACTGGAGAAAGCCCTCTCAATCACTTATCCGGCAAATAGATGCCACTTCTCTTCGAAAGTTGACTTTTGCTCAAGGTTCCATGGCCCCTAAAATTGAAGCTGCTTGTCGTTTTGTGGGAAAAACAGGGAAAACTGCAATCATTGGGGCACTGGATCAAATTGAAAAGGTTATTGATGGAAAGAGTGGGACACTAGTACATCCCTAAACAAGTTTTAACTTACTTCTGAATGATGAAGACTGCTCCCACAACATCAATTCATCAAAATGTATAAAAAATGATGCATCGGCGCATCAAAATATATAAACATTGATGCATAGATGCATCAAATTATAAAAATACATACCAAATTAGTAATTTCCACCATGATACAGGGGAGAACGTTCTGTATCTCCCCTGCACACTTATTCAGGAGTCACATCTTAAATTAGAAGTGATATTTCACCCCAACTCTAGCGTTGAATTCACTGGTATAGTGAGAACCTTCTTCACGCTCAATGTAACCATAGACTTTGACGCTATCGGATGCGTACCAATCGACACCCAAACCATAGTAACCTCGGCTTCCAAGTGAATCGTCAGTAAAGCGTTCTTTATTAACATAAATATTCGCATCACCTAAAAATTCGTGATTGAAACCGGCTCTTGCTGAAAATTGAACACCCTCTCCACTATCATCCAAAAGGGTTCGACCTACCACAACACCCAAACGTCCAGTCAAACTATCTGCGTTTTCCTGTTCAACGCTCATCCCGTTATTTAGCCGGAAATCCTTGCCATGAACTTGGAAATAAGACAATTGCGCTTGCGGTTCAATAAACCATGTTTCATCAGCACCCAAAGTAAACCGTTTCCCAACTTCGGTTGAAACACCAAATCCGTAGCTACTGTAATTACCTTTTACCTTCTGACCATCGAGCATGTGCGTACTGATATCTTGATCAAATCGATTGATACCAATCACAAAGTCGGCGTAACAGCCAATACCGTTAAACCAGGTTGCATAGGCTTTAATACTTTGTGTAGAGTCCTCACCTTCGGCTTTGTAACCTCCACCTTTAACAGTTTGATCTCCTTCAATTGCTTCGAACGAGAGACCTAGCATCCAGTTGTTATTTACCTTTTTGTCGTAGCCAAGACTTAAAGCGGCATACTCATTTTTAAATGAAGTTGAAGCAAAACCTGCAATCCTATCTTTACCACCTCGCAAGCTCGCATACAGCCCTTCCGATACACCATGACGAACATCACCCATTCGTTTTCTCAGATCCGACAAGCTGTATAAGAATTGCGTCGTTTGCGATCCACTTCCTGCTAATGCCAATACTGCGTTTGCAGAAGGAGATAGTTGTTCGACATCTGGATTTACGGAATCCGTAGCCAAATACCACTGCGTTGATCCATCAGATCCGGTGCGGCTATTTAAACTGTAAACATAGTTTCCTAAGTCGATGACACCATTAGCATTAGCCAGTGAAAATGTGGCATCTCCCTCATTTTGAGTAACAAGGGCTCGATCGGTTGCTGCCTTTGTTGGATTTGTGCCGGAACTACTCAGCATAAGTTTGTGTTGACCTGTAGCTTTTTTAATGGAAACACTATCGCCGTATGCCTCTTCAAGGGAAGTTCTCATGAAAAATAAGCCATTGTTGCCTGCCAATTCGGATAATTTGAGATTAATTGCATTATCTCGAGTAAGGGTACTATCTTCACCACTACTATTCTGATTCAAGTACAAATTGGAATTTTCGAGTGTCAAAACTACTGCTTGAGAATTACTTTCTGTCACCCGCCAGTAGGCTCCATTTTTGAAGGATAAATTCATCTCTCCAGCCGTAGCGCCAGGTTGTACATCAACATAATTCTTTGTAGTTCCAATGAAATGAGAATTAGCATTAGTGAAATTGGCATTGATTGCACCACCATCGGTGACAATCATGTCATTCTCTATTTGAACAATTGTCTGATCACTTTCTGATAAATTAATATTGATCCTTCCATTCGCAAAAGCCCCTAATGCATAGGCTTCAGCATTCTGTCCAGATGCTCCAGAAGCAAAACTACTTACCGGATCCCCAGATAATGAACTATCAACCTGTGCGGAGATATTGTAGATTCTTACGTCACCAAGAAAATTCAGTATTCCTTCTTGAACCTCCGCACCAATTGCGTAGGCGTAGTTATCTACATCGTCACTTTTAGTAAACGCATGAACATCATGAATGTTGGCTGAGGCATAAATATTAGTTGTGTTCTCAGGAGACTGAATGAGAATTCCATAAGAACTAGCCGATCCTTGAGCTGTTCCAGCATTCATGTCGTGAATTTCGAGTGTATTGTCTGAATTTGTACCAAAATTCCATATATGATCTTTTTTTGAATTAACTGAGGCCTGCAAAAGACCGACAAAAGACATGCCATACTGTGCATTTTCCCAATTTGCTCTGCTGATCGAAATATTGGTATTCCCCTTAACAGTGATGTCTGAAGATTCTGACAAAATTGCAGAATAAGGAAATTCAGACAAGTCCGGGGATCGTGTTACTTCGTAGTCTATAACTAAATCTCGATCGATCATTAATGCTCCGCCCCAACTCATGGTGATCACGCCATTTGAGGCATAAGGAATACCGTCATCAAAATCAATATTCAAAGAGCCATTTTGGATTACAAGATTAATGGCGGTGTCTTGGACAGAAAGAATGGCATTTTCAGACCAATTAGACTGACTAATATTGACCGTTCCAGGAGAATTTACAAACGTAATATTTAGAGAATTTGAAGAGTCAAAATAGATTGAGGGCTGATTCGAAAATCCGGTTCCAATATTTAGTTCTGTATCTGTAACAGAATAATTTATGTCTGTACCATTAATATGAAACCCTTGAACATTTCCAGCGAATGCGCAGTGTGAAGAAGTGTAAATTAGGGCCAATGAAAGGGAGACTTTAGTCAGGTGGGATAATAAACTTAAATAGTTTTGTGACAGGGGGGGCAAACAACATATCTTTCTCCTTCTGAAATTATTTTTATTTTAAAGAAATCATCTGAGCGGCGAAACTAGAGAGTTTTTTAACTTGAGAATTTTTTTCGAAGAAATACCTGACGTGAAGCCAGCTGAAATACGCTAACTAAGTTCTGATTCTCTACTGTTATGAACAATACCTATTGCTTACTTGGTCAGGTTTTACATTGGGGGAAAGCACATTCGCTCTCCCCTTACAAGCGTCACCCCGAAATTACTTCGGATACCCAACCGTAAAGAGCACGATCGGTTCAAGGTGCTCGGCCAAGTTCATGGCTTTGCGAAGTTCTTCGTGATCAAATGAAGCTCGAATGCAGCCGGCTAATCCCATGGCTGCGGCCGCCAAATAACAACTCTGCCCCATTGTGCCTGCATCGACATAAACACCCGTCGGGCGAGCTGTCTTTGAGCGTTCTTTATCGGCCACAAAAACAATTGTTACCGGAGCTGTCTTAACATAGTCAAATTGATAAGCAGTGGAGACTTCACGCACATCCTTATCTGTCGTTTGTTCCAGGCAATTTTTTACCGCGTCATAACGCCACGCGCCATCGGCGCGCAACACGTAAGGCGTTACCGCACGCAAATCCAACGTCGAAGGAACCGTGCGACGGCCGTCTTCATCGGTAATCCCCGCACAAGCCCAAAGAAGTGTTGACAAAACCTCTTCGTTTAATTGTTCGGTTTGGCAATCACGATTAGAGCGACGTTTTTGAAGGGCCTGCCCCAATGTCATGTCCAATTGAAGATGCGGTTTCAATTCAATGGTTTTCATTTTCACACTCCTTTATTTAGATAGAAATTTTTCATGCAACAGGCTCTTTGGTCTTACCTTCAGCCACACTAGCCATCGCGATATCCCAGCGTCTGACCAAAATATCCGAAGCTTTTTGCAATACCTTCACCAATGCGTTGATGCGATCGGATTCACTGGCGCCGCACGTACTGACAAAAGCAGCGCTACCCGGAGCCACCAGGGCTGAGGTATAGAAGCGGCTAGCCGTATCCGTTGCCACCCGAACCGGAGAATCCTCGTAAAAGTCACTGTCCAAATCAAAAAGTTTGGCGGCATCCTCCAGGGATAACGCACACATGGCATTGTCCCATGCCCCCAGCGCACGAACCGCCACATGCACCTTGTCCCTCTTCATGGCGCTATCACTTCTGACTAAAGCAAAAACCGGAAGATCATAGGTGACGAACTTTTTATCCGCTTTCTGAGTAAACGCTTGGAGATCTTCACAAACATCTATAAGAACCCAAACACAGGCCTTTCCAAAAGTCACCATGCGGCTGAAACGAACAACACCATCGTTTTCAAAATTTTTAATTTGAAGATTTGGGATTTCTTCAGCCAATGCGGTTAAATCCTTGACTCTGTCCTCCGTCGCTTCCTTTTTTACGTCAAAGCCTTCTGATAAAAGCGCCTTCATGACGAGGACTCGGTCCGAGTCTTCCAAAGCTTTTCGATCAACCCTAGCAACAATGGCCAACTGCGGTTTCATTTGTTCCATCTTGGCTCCTTGTCTGTCAAGTGAAAACACAACACCTTTCCAACGCGCAATTAGCGCTTGAAAAAGCGTTCCAAAACAAATCTTCATTAACCTTTTTGATAATAGTCCTCAAGTTTCTCTCTGTGTACAAAATTTCTTTGACACACTCTCTTTTATGACTTGCTGCAAGCATTTCAACCATCTTTGCTGATTATTTAAATTGTTTTTTTCTATTGAGCCATGAGGAAAAAACCATTGGATAGAATCAGTGGCGGACCATTAAAATCTGATGGCGTTATCGATGTGCAATTTTTGATACGGATAATTTCTTTTTCTGGACTGAGCAATGGATAAGAACATTAAGATTTTCGGTGCTAAGCAGAACAATCTGAAAAACCTCAATGTTGAATTTGAAACCGGGAAAATCACGGTCGTCACGGGTGTGTCGGGTTCGGGCAAAAGCTCTTTGGTTTTTGACACGCTCTACGCCGAGGGACAGCGCCGATACGTTGAAACATTCAGCCCCTATGCTCGGCAATTTTTAGACCGCATGGATAGACCACAGGTCGACCGTATCGAAGGGGTGCCGCCTGCCATTGCCATTGACCAAACCAATCCTGTCAGAACGTCTCGCTCAACCGTGGGCACCATGACGGAAATTAATGATCACCTGAAACTCTTTTTTGCCAGAGAGGCCAAACTTTACTGTTCTCAATGCGGCAAACTCGTTCAGGCTGACACACCGCTCTCCGTTTACAAGGCTCTGACTTTATGGACAACAGAGCTTGACGATCCGCGTCTTTACATCCTTTTTGATGTTCCGGTTCCGGCAACAATGACTATCGAAGAGGTTACTGCCGGTCTAGCCGCTCAGGGATTTACCAAGATTTATGGAGAAAAAGAGCATAACGGCACGCAAATTTTAGAGGTTGTCGCCGATCGATTCCGATTCAGTAAAGCCGATAAACCGCGAGTAATCGAAGCACTGGAAAATGCGTTTAAGTTTGGAAAAGGCGAATTAACCGTCGTTGCTCAAATGGGAAACGATGAGGAAGTGCGGCGTCGCTTTTCTAACCGACTGTCTTGTGCCGACTGTGGCATTGAGTATCAAAAGCCCACCGATGCGACTTTCAGTTTCAACTCACCTCTTGGCGCCTGCGAAACCTGCCGAGGTTTCGGACGAGTCATCGGCGTGGATTACTCCCTGGTCATTCCGGATGAATCGCTCACGCTTGAAGGCGGCGCAATCAAACCGTGGAACACCAAAACAAACGCCGAATGTCTCAAAGACATGAAGCGTTACGCCAAGCGTGACGGCATTCGTTTGGATGTTCCGTACCGTGAGCTCACACAAAAAGAAAAAGACTGGGTCATTAACGGAGAACCCGGTTGGAGCGGCAAGTGGACTCGACAATGGTACGGTGTCAAGCACTTTTTTGAGTGGCTTGAATCCAAAGCTTATAAGATGCACGTTCGGGTACTGCTTTCGCGCTATCGAAACTATCAGGAGTGTCCGCACTGCCACGGTGCACGTCTAAAACCAGAAGCTCTTTTATGGCGCGTTGGGTCAGAAAAGGCGGCCGAGCGGGCTTGCCAAGGATTAAATTTCAAACGTCACCGCCCGGCGGGCAGTACCTACTCTGAAGAAATTCTTAACCGTCTTCCGGGTCTTAATCTTTATGATTTGATGCGGCTGCCGCTATCGAGATTGATGGAATTCTTTGAAGTTATTCAAGACGAAGCGCAAACGGATGAAGCAGGCAGCATGGTTGTTGACGAGATTCTCTCGCGTCTTCGCTACCTCGTTGATGTGGGTGTAGGTTATCTCACGCTTGAGCGGCAAAGCCGGACACTATCGGGCGGCGAAGTGCAACGCGTCAATCTCACCACTGCTTTGGGAACTTCTCTCGTTAATACCCTTTTCGTGCTTGACGAACCCTCAATCGGCCTACACCCGCGCGACATGGACCGAATCAACCGTGTCATGCAACGACTCAAAAAATCCGGCAACACGCTAGTTGTGGTTGAACACGATCCCCAAGTTATGCTCGCCGCCGACACCATTTATGACATGGGCCCCGGCCCCGGAGAAAAAGGTGGCTCGATTATTTTCAAGGGAACGCCGAAAGACATTATTCAAGCTGATACCTTAACTGCCCGTTATCTAAGCGGACGAGAACGCATCAGCGCCACGGCAACTCACAGAAAAATAAACGCCAAAACGCCCAGTTTAATTTTGAAAGGCGCCCGACAGCATAACTTAAAAGACATCTCTCCTCGCTTTCCGATTGGTGTTCTGACCGTTGTGACCGGCGTTTCAGGTTCAGGCAAGTCCACTCTTATTGAAAACATCTTAGTGCCGGCTCTTTATAAAGCCAAAGGCATGCCAACGGAATCCCCCGGTCAATTTAAGGAATTGATCGGAGCCGATTTGATTGAAAATATTCACTACGTGGACCAATCACCCATCGGTAAAACCACGAGGTCTAATCCGGCTAGCTACGTTGGCGCCTTTGATGCCATCCGTAATCTCTTTGCACAAACCGACACGGCCAAAGCAAGAGACTACAAAGCCGGAACGTTTAGCTTCAATTCGGGCGATGGCCGCTGTCCGGTGTGCGGCGGCAACGGCTTTGAGCATATCGAGATGCAATTCCTCTCTGATGTTTACCTGCGCTGTTCGGCCTGTAACGGCACCCGCTACCGTCCGGAAATACTGGAAGTCACGATTGAACGGGAAGGAAAGTCATTAAATATCGCCGACGTTCTCGATTTATCTGTCTCTCAGGCCTGTGAATATTTCAAGAATGACACGGCCATTGTCTCGAAATTGGAACCGCTCCGTAAGGTCGGTCTGGATTACATCAAACTGGGGCAGCCGGTTCCAACCTTGTCCGGCGGTGAGGCTCAGCGCTTAAAGATTGCCGGCTTTTTGGCTCAGAAAAATTCCCAAGCCAGTAAAAATGATTTGTTCATCTTTGACGAACCGACAACCGGACTTCATTTCGATGATATCGACAAACTTATGCGCTCTCTTCAGGAGCTCATCGACCGAGGCAACACCGCCATTGTCATCGAGCACAATCTCGACGTCATCAACTGTGCCGACTGGGTCATTGACCTGGGGCCCGAAGGCGGAAATGCGGGCGGCGAAATCGTTGTTCAAGGCACCTTGGATGACTTAATCGCTGAAAAGAAGTCCTACACAGGTCAAGCGCTTCAAACATACAGAAAAACACTTGCTCAAGAAAACACTTCGGCATATTTCATTGAAGAAAGTACTAAAAATGCCGCTTTGACGACTGCGACCGTAGCTTCGGACGTTATTGCGATAAAAGGCGCCAAAGAACACAATTTAAAGAATATTTCTGTCGACATTCCTCACAATCGTTTTACGGTGGTGACGGGAGCATCGGGTTCGGGCAAATCGACACTGGCTTTTGACATTGTGTTTAAAGAAGGTCAGCGCCGCTACCTGGAATCACTCAACGCCTATGCTCGCTCCATTGTGCAGCCTGCCAGCAAACCCGATGTGGATTCCATCACCGGCATCGCGCCGACCGTTGCCATTGAGCAGCGGACATCACGCGGGGGACGCAAATCCACCGTTGCCACCATGACCGAGCTCTACCACTTTATGCGACTGCTTTTTGTAAAGCTCGGGCACCAATACTGTCCTGACTGTGGAGTCGAAGTCGAGCCCAAATCATTCCCGGCCATTGTTTCAACCGTGATGAGTCGCTATAAAAATGAAACAATTCACATCATGGCTCCACTAGTCAGTAAGCGCAAAGGCATTTACACCGATTTGGCTAAATGGGCGCAGAAAAAGGGCTATCCGCAACTTTATGTTGACGGTAAATTTGTGAGTACGGAAAAGTTTCCGAAACTAGCCCGCTATAAGGATCACACGATTGAATTGCCGGTCGCAGAAGTGACCGTGAAGGCTGAAGATGAAAAGACTCTCAAACGTGCCCTTCAGGAAGCAATCACCATCGGCAAAGGTGTTTTAACAGTCCTCGATGAAAAAGGCTCGGAAACGATTTTCTCCACCCATCGAGCATGCCCTATCTGCGGCAGAAGTTTTCCGGAATTGGATCCGAGACTATTTTCTTATAACTCATCGATGGGGTGGTGCCCGACCTGTTTTGGCACCGGTCTTTTGATTGAAGGCTTCGATGAAAACGCGACCGGAGAAGAAAGAATCTGGGCCGATGCCCAAGCCAAACCCTGTCCCAGCTGCCACGGCGAGCGCCTCAACGAAGTGGCTCGTGCGGTGAAATTTGCGGGCTTAAACATTTCGCAAATGGCACACATGACCGTAAGCGATGCTTCAAATTTCTTTAAAAAACTTAAGCTCTCAGGACGTGAGGCCAATATCGCTGAAGATGCGTTAAAAGAAATCGTATTAAGACTGCAATTTTTGGAAAAAGTGGGACTGGGCTATCTGACGCTTGACCGATCTTCGCCCAGTTTGTCCGGCGGAGAAGCGCAGCGCATTCGTTTGGCTTCGCAGCTTGGCAGCAATCTTCAAGGGGTGTGTTACATCCTTGATGAACCGACGATTGGCTTACATCCGCGCGACAATCGTCTGTTGCTTGATTCTCTTAAGGCGCTTGTCGATAAAGGCAACACGCTCTTAGTGGTCGAGCACGATGAAGATACGATCCGCGAAGCGGACTATGTCATTGACGTTGGGCCAGGGGCCGGTGTGCGGGGAGGTGAAATCATCGCCACGGGCACGGTCGCCGATATTGTGAAAAATAAGCGCTCTTTGACGGGCCGCTATCTGCGCAAGCCGATTGAGCATACATTTATCCCGCAAAGACCAGTTGACAGCAACACACAATGGCTCACGATTAAAGAGCCACGGCTCAATAATCTTAAAGCTAACGAGGTTCGAATCCCTCTTGGCAGGCTCACTGTTCTTACCGGCGTATCGGGTTCTGGTAAAAGCAGTTTTGCCCGAGGTGTGCTCCTGCCCGTTTTAACGGAAACACTATCGGAAAAGAAACCCTACGAGGGTGAACTTTGCAAGTGCATTGAAGGCTTTGAACAGGTCGATCGTGTTTTAGAGGTGGATCAAACGCCGATTGGTAAAACACCTCGTTCGTGTCCTGCCACCTACATTGGCTTTTTGGACGCCATCCGACGTGTTTTCGCAGGCACCAATGAGGCTCAGGCCAGAGGCTACGGCATATCGCGCTTTTCTTTCAATATGAAAGGCGGACGCTGCGAGCTTTGCGAAGGGCAAGGCGTTCGAACCATTGAAATGAATTTCCTGCCGGACGTGAAGATTCCGTGCGAAGCATGCGGCGGACTTCGTTATAACGCTCAAACACTTGAGGTTCTTTGGAAGGGAAAATCCATCGGACAAATCCTCGCCATGGACGTTGATGAAGCGGTTGACTTTTTCAGCACACAGTCGTCCATCGCTCATGCGCTCAAACTGATGCAGGATGTCGGGTTAGGGTACTTGAGCTTGGGGCAACCCTCACCTACCTTGTCAGGAGGCGAAGCTCAGCGCATAAAACTGGTCACTGAACTCATTAAGGCCCGCGATGACATTAAGCGACGCGGCTACAAGGCTCCCAGAACGGTCTACGTGTTGGACGAGCCAACAGTTGGTCTTCACATGGCCGATGTTGAAAAATTGATTGCCGTGCTACATCGATTAGTCGATGCAGGCAACACTGTTATTGTGATTGAACACAATCTCGATATCATGGCTCAAGCGGACTGGATCATCGATATGGGACCGGAAGGCGGTGTAGACGGCGGCAATGTAGTTGCTTGCGGAATACCCGCTGAAGTTATGAATACGCGGTCACACACAGCCCATGCACTGATTGACTTTAAGCGAGCGCACGACAAAATTAAGAGGCCATAACAAAAATCCTATAGTCCACTATGGAATTTTTCTGTAGTGGACCATCGATTTTTTTATTCCCTAGTTTCAGGGGAATTACCCCTGAACGTGATTAGATTTCGTTGCTAAAATGCAGGTTTGAGCATAGTCCTTGGGCATTTTCCGTTTATGCGCCGCGCATGGGTCTGAGCTCTTTCAAAGGACTGCGCCTTGCTCTGAAAATAAAACACCACTTACTTCGAGGAAATCGATATGTCAAAGAAACTCTCTGCACTTTTGGCGGGGCTTGTTGTGTTGACCGCTTCGGCTAACGCTGCTGAACTCAACGCCTATACCATCATGCCTGAGAAGTACGCCTCCCAAATCTTTGCGCAATTCACAAAGGATACGGGCATTAAGGTGAACTTCCTTCGCTTCTCAACGGGAGAAGCGTTGGCAAGATTAACAGCAGAAAAAGGCAATCCTCAAGTTGACGTTTTGTTAGGCGGCCCGGCTGACATGTATGCCGCCGGTGTCACGGAAGGTATTTTGGAAGCCTACCGTCCTGCCAACTCCGACGCGATTTCTTCGGCCTATCGTGATCCCAATAACTACTGGACCGGCATCGGCTTGATTCCGCTTTGCTTCCTCACCAACACCAAGTTCTTGGAAAAGAACAAGATGCAAGCCCCGACCAAGTGGGCTGATTTGCTTGATCCGCGCTATAAGAACAATCTGCAAATGGCCGATGCCCGCACGTCCGGCACGGCTACCGAACGTATTTATTCGCTCGTGAAGGTGATGGGCGAAGATGAAGCGTTCAAGTTCCAAAAAGCCATGAACGCCAATGTTCAGATGTACACCAAGAGCGGTGCGGGCGGCGCCATGCCGATCGCCACGGGTCAGTGCGCATCCGGCATTTTCTACATTGTGGACGCCCTCGATATCCAACAACAAGGCTATCCGGTCACGATTACCTATCCTGAAGACGGCGTGAGCTTCGGTATTGAAGCGACGGGTGTTGTCAAGGGTGGCAAGAACAACGCCGAAGCCAAGAAGTTCGTTGACTGGGCAACCTCGAAGAAGTTCGCTGAATTCATCGTGGCTAACAAGATCAACTATGTGCCGACACGCAATGACGTGAAGACCAGTAATCCGATCTTGGACCTCACGAAGATCAAGACGATTTCTGTTGATGTAACGTGGAAGGGTGAAAAGCGTAAAGAATTCACGCAACGCTGGATCAATGAAGTGATCAAGTAAGTTGCTCTGCGTTTGCGCTTAAACTCACCAGAGACAGGGTCGGCCGTGGCTAGATCCTGTTTCTGGCGTTCGTTTTTCATTGCTGATTAATTTCTCCATGAGTTCGTCTGCATCATCTGCTAATAGAGACACGGCTACCAAGCTAACGGTCGTTATGCTTTGGCTCCTGTTGGGTGTCTTTGTTCTTTATCCGCTGTGCCGTTTGTTTGCCATGACCTTTTGGGTTGATGGCAACTTCACCTTTGAAAACCTCCGCCCCTTCTTGGATAACTGGTATGACAGACGCTCTGCTGTCAACAGTATTTTGCTGGGCTGCTCTGTTGGTGTGGCCGGTACGGCATTAGGTTTCGTTTTCGCCTTTGTAACAACGCGCTTGAATCTGCCCACCTGGCTCAAGTTCGCGTTAAGCGCCATTACTATTCTGCCCCTTATTTCTCCTCCGTTTACAAGCAGTATCGCCTTGACTCTTTTGCTTGGTCCCAACGGCATGGTGCTACAGTTTTTTGGGCTGGATAACTTTAATTTCTATGGCTTCTGGGGAACATTCATTTCAGAAACGCTCACTTTCTTCCCCGTTGCCTTTATGACGATCTCCACGATTTTGGCTCGCATCGATCCGAATCTTGAAGACGCCGCTTATTCGTTGGGCGCCTCTAGCTCCGAAGTCTTCAGAACGGTGACGCTGCCGCTTGCCGCTCCCGGTATTGCCAACGCATTCTTGTTGGTTTTCTCCTGCTCGCTCGCGGACTTCGCTACACCTCAGGTTTTGGGCGGTCACTCTTTCCCTGTTCTGCCGACGCAAGCTTATTTGCAAATCACCGGCATGTACGACTTTAAGGGTGGCGCGGCTTTATCCTTCATGCTCTTAATCCCGGCCTTGGTTGTCTATGCGTTGCAGCACTACTGGGTCAGCAAAAAGAGTTACGTCACCGTAAGCGGTAAAGCGGGCGGCAAGAGTAGCATCAAGGGACCAGGCATTGCGCTTACCTCTTTGATGGCTTCAATTGTCGCGGTTGTCGTGACTTTCATCATTGCCATTTACGCCGTCATTTTGGTTGGTTCGCTCGTTAAGGTTTGGGGCGTCAACAATACCATCACGTTTGATAACTACAACTACGTGTTCACACACGGCATGAAGGCGATCAAAGACACGCTCATCATCGCCTGTATCGGCACACCGTTGGGCGGCCTTTTGGCGGTTCTTGTCGGCTACGTGACGACTCGTCTGAAGATTCGCGGACACAAGACGCTTGAGACGGTTTCGCTATTGAACTACACGCTGCCGGGTACGGTTGTCGGTATCGCCTACATCATTGCCTTTAACGATAAGCCGATTGTGCTCACCGGTACGGTTTATATTTTGATTGCCGCTTACCTCTTCCGATACTCTTCAGCCGGTATCCGTAATGTGATCGCCGCGTTAACGCAGATTGATCCTTCCATTGAAGAGGCTAGCCGCAGTCTTGGTGCCGGATCGACTCGCACCTTCATATCGATTACGATCCCGCTTGTGCTGCCGGCAATCCTTGCTGGTATGAAGTACCTTTTCATTCACTCCATGACGGCAATCAGCGCAACGATTTTCCTCGTTTCCGTAAATTGGACGCTGATCACAACGCGTATTTTGGAATGCATGACCGAACTTCAGTTCGCACAAGCCTGCGCCTTCTCTGTCATCTTGATTTTGCTCGTCTTCGCGGCTTCCGCCACAATGACGCTGCTTGCTAAAGTACTCTGCCGTACCGGCGACCATATTGGAGCCTGATAAATCATGTCCGTATCACTTACTTTGAAAAATATTTCTCGCCGCTACGTCAAAGACAATGAAGAGTTCATGGCGGTCAATAACGTTAACCTCGAAGTTAAGCCCGGTGAGTTTTTAACGTTTCTTGGACCGTCCGGATGCGGTAAAACGACGACCCTTCGCATGATCGCCGGCTTTGAAACGCCGACAAGCGGTCAAATTTTGATGGATGGCGTTGACATCACCCATGTTCCGGCCAATGAACGCGGCTTGGGCTTTGTGTTTCAAAACTATGCCCTTTTCCCGCACATGAAGATTTTCGACAACGTCGCCTACGGTTTGAAAATTCGTGGAGAAACCGGAGAGGCGGCCGCTAAGAAAGTGCGTGAAGCGCTTGCCATGGTGGGGTTGACCAAAGAAGAAAAACGTTACCCGAATCAACTCTCGGGCGGCCAGCAGCAACGCGTTGCCTTGGCCCGTGTGTTGGTTCTGCGTCCCAAGCTTTTGCTCATGGATGAACCGCTTTCAAACCTTGACGCCAAGCTTCGTCTTCACATGAGAAGTGAAATTCGCCGAATTCAGCAAGAATTGAAAATCACTTGCCTATATGTGACGCATGACCAAAAAGAAGCCCTGACAATGTCAGACCGCATTATGGTGATGAACCGCGGACACATTGACCAGTTGGGTACACCTATGAATCTCTACGAAGATCCGGCAACGCCTTTCGTGGCAGACTTTATCGGTCAAGCTAACCTCCTGCAAGGGAAACTGGCGAGCGTTGATGAAAACGGTTGGGGACACTTCGCTGTGGCTGGCAAAGAATTGCTCGCCCGCATGGGAAAGCAAAATCCGCCCGCTATCGGTGAAAACGCCTTGCTTGTTGTCCGCCCGGAAAATCTGACGATGAATGAATCCGACAACGCTATTGCGATGCGCATTGTCAATCGTCTTTTCGAAGGCGACCGCATTGATTATCACGTCGTCATTGAAGGCTCCGGACAAGAAAAACCCTTTAGCATGTCCGTTCCTTTCCTGCCCGGCACTCAAATCATTGACGAGGGCTCTACCGTCAATGTTTCCTTTAATCCACAAGCCGGCGTGATTATCAAGGGTTAATGCTTTTGCTGTGAAGCGACAAGATTTCCAACGTCTTGTCGCTTCTTGTTATCTTTTTCGCACTCTCAAGTTATCTTTCTATCCTTCTTATTGAGTTCTCATTGACTCAATCATCAACCCACATGAATTGACCCAACCGTTAGCGACAACAATGGTCATTTAATGGCTCTAACTATTGCGTACAGCGTTGATTTCGTTAAAATCAATCCGTTTTTGTAATACCGCTGACTGTCGCAGTCATCGAATCTTTCTTTTTTCTTGATCAAAAATTTGCCATGCAAAATTGCACTCGCAGCAAAATTGCCGGCGCTATCGCCGGCATGGTGTTGGGCGACGCACTGGGCGTGCCCGGAGAACTCTGGCCTCGTGAAAAAGTACGTGAACGTTTCGGCTGGATTGATACGTTCTTAGATGGCCCTGAAGACAACATCGTTGCATGCTACTTCAAAGCCGCTCACTACACGGATGATTCTGCTCAAGCCTTTGTTGTCTTGAAAGCTCTTTTGGAATACAAGGCCGTACCGCCTGTTAAGGAATTAGCCAAGCGCTTAATCGACTGGGTCATCTCGATGAACGGCTTTGAAATTAATCTCTTGGGACCCAGCTCCAAAGCTAGTCTTTTGGCTCACAGCGAGGGACGCGATCCGAGTCAAGATCTCAAAACGGCGCTCACCAATGGAGCGGCCATGCGTATTGCGCCTGTCGGCTGCTTAATTGATGCAGATAAACCTGAATTGCTGGCAAAAACGGTCGCCGATATCTCTAAAGTCACCCATGGAACTGATGTGGCCATCGCCGGTGCTGCCATGGTTGCTCAAGCCGTTGCAAGCGGCGTTGCCGGACGCTCTTGGGATGAGGCTGCCGATGATGTTTTAGCGATTTTTGATATCGCTAAAACTTATGGCGAACCTACTTGGGCAGCTTCGGTTAAACGTCGTTTTGAATTAGCGTTGGACGCCGCCTGCAATATTCATGATCCTGAAGAATATTCACGCTGGATTTATGAGGTCCTCGGAACGGGGACGATGACAAGCGAGTCTGTATCGGCTGCGCTCGCTGTGGCTTGGTTCTGCAGAGACGCCAAAAAAGCCGCCATCATGTGCGCCAACATGGGTGGAGACACCGATACGATGGGGGCGATGGCCGTAGCGATATGCGGAGCCATGAATGGCATTGAGAGTATTCCTGCTGATTGGTTAAAGACACTCGAGGAGACCAATAACCTTAATTTCTTAGAGTTGGCCGATCAAATCATCGAAACGCGCCCTGCGTTTAACAAGGATTGACTATGCGAGCCGTAAAAGAGTTGGTTAATGCCCTTAACCCTCAGAAAAAAGTCTTCATTTTGGGCTCAGCCTTTGTGGACATGATTTTAAGTGTCCACGAAATGCCGCATGCGGGCGCCGATATCGAAGGAAAATTCAAGAAAACGGTCGTGGGCGGTTGCTCCTTTAATGTGGCCGACGTGCTCTGGAAATTAGGCCTTCCTTTTGACTCCTATATGCCTGTAGGTGAAGGACAATTTGCCGATCTCGTTGAGCAGACACTCACTCGGCGCAACCTTCCCGTCTATCGTGAGCAAGGAGCTGGCGACAACGGTTGGTGCCTCTCGATTGCAGACCACACGGGAGAGAGGACCTTCATTTCGATGTTTGGCCTGGAACGGCAAATGAAGGCCCAATGGTTTGACCGATTCAACCTTCCCCAATACGACTATATCTACGTCTCGGGTTACCAAGCCGAAGGGAAAAACGGTGAGGTGCTGCTCTCCGTTCTTAACCGAAAAGCCGATAACGCTTTAATCGTTTTTGATCCGGGTCCTCGTGTTACGGAAATGGGACAGGAACGACTTAAAGCTTTCGAAGACTTAGGCTGTCTTTATACCGTTAACTGCAGTGAAGCGATGTGGATGACCAATACGCACAATGCGACCGATGCCGCTATCGCCCTTTCGGTTCGCTCGGGCAATCCGTCTGTTGTCACTGATGGCAGGAACGGCGCGGTCTATACAGAGAAAAAACCGTCAGGATGGACGGCTAAACGCGTTCCCGGCTTCAAAGTTAATCTCGTTGACACAATCGGCTCAGGAGATGCTCACACGGGCGGCCTTTTGGCTGGCCTCATGTGCGGTTTAACAATGGCCGAAGCCACGCTTATCGCCAACGCCGTTGCGGCTCATGTCACGGCAAGCGAAGGCGCTGCAACCGCTCCCACTCGCTCAGAGCTTGAACATTATTCTCTTTAATCTCTTCATTTATCATGGCTAACGACAATAACATTTCACAAATCGAAACCAACGGCGTTAATCCCGTGCCGGACAGCGAGCGCTACGGCAAACCGGCCGATCTGTTCCCGATATGGTTTTCTTGGAATATTTCTATTTTCGGCATCACCTGCGGGATGTACGTTTTCGGCTTGGGACTTTCTGTCGCCCAAGCAATGGCAGCAGGCGTTATCGGTTATTTCTTATCTTGTTCATTGGTGGGAATTTTAGCGGTCGGCAGTGTCCGTACCGGGCTTCCGACATTAGTGCAATCGCGCTTGGCTTTTGGCTACCACGGCAACAAAGTCCCCACCTTCTTCGGTTATGTCGCGAACATGGGCTGGAAAGTGACGATGCTTTCCATGGCTTCGACCACTTTTGCCGACTTAGTGGCTAAATTGATTCCTGTAATGGCAACGCCGCAAGGAACGGCCACAACGACGTGTTTACTCGTGAGTTTTGCATTTGTGCTCTTCTTTACGATGATCGGCGCCGTTTACGGTCATGCTTTCATTATGAAGATTGAGAAGATCATCGCTTGGATCACGGGTCTGATGACTTTGGTTTATCTCTTTTTCTTCATCCCGCAAATCAATTTTGCAACCTTAGGCGATGCACCTTCCGGCTCTTTTGCCACGTTCTTGGGTGGAATCGTGCTCGCCATGACCATGGTTGGCTTAGGATTCTTAAATTACGGCGGTGACTACTCTCGATATCTGCCTAGACACACGCCTGGCCGCGGAGTTATTTTCTGGACCACCGTCGGTATTGCCCTGCCTGTTTCCGTTCTTTTGATTTTGGGGGTCATGTTAAGTGCCGGCAATCCGGAACTTTTGGCTCGTGCTTCTCGTGAGCCGCTTGCGGCCTTAACAGGAATTTTGCCTTTCTGGTTCTTTGTGCCGTTCTCTATTGTGATCGTGACCTCATTAATGTCTGCCGGCATGACAGGGGTTTATAGTTCAGGGCTTGCCTTAATGGCTATGGGTGTGCCCATGAGCCGCGCCGCCACAACAATAATGAATGCTGTCATTATTGCCTTGGGAGCGTTCTACTTAACCTTTATTTCCGACTCGTTCTTATCCACATTCACGTCGTTCTTAGCGGCCATTTCCGTCATTATGGGATCTTGGGGCGCGATCGAAATTGTGGATCTTTTGCGCCAAAAGCGCTTGTCTTGGAATGTTAACTTGGCTTTGCCACCTTCTCAGGGTGGAAAAAATTTACGTTGGAGTGCCTGTCTGTCACTGCTGATCGCAACGCTTGTCGGATTAGGAACGATCACATCAAGTGACCCCTACATTGGCAAGATTACAAGCTTCTTATTAAGTGAAGAGGCAAAAGCAAGCGTTTTTGCTCAAGCCAATATCGGCGTGGTTGCTGCGATGATTATCGGCGCGGTGCTTTATGCAATCCTCACCTATGTTCTTAAAGCCGAGCGTTAAAGGACGCTCTTGGATGCAAACGGTTGGCAGATAATTCTTTGCACCTGTCAACCGCCTGCGACTTGATCAATAGGAGCCCCTCTCGGGGCTCTTTTTATTGAGAAGTTAGAAGTTATAGCGGACACCGAAATTCACGCGCCACGGCTCTTCAATTTCTCCGCCAGTGGTGTGTTCTACATCCGCGTACACATACGTGTTGTCAGACACACTGACGTTGGCACCGATACCAAATTCACCCCAGGTGCCGCCAAAGTCATTGCTGACCGTGCGAGACATATGGGCGTTGCTGACCTTAACGTCTGTTTCGCCTAAGAAGTCATGCACCACGGAAGCTCTAACATAGACATTGCCCTTGTTATCCGGACATTGGATGCCTGCCATGAAACCAGCGCGAGCAATGAAAGAATCCGTTGATTGCAGCTCGTACTTACGATCGCCATAACGGAAGCTATCCGAATCAATGTAGCTGTAAGTAGCTTCGACTTGCGGCTCAATGAAGAGGTTATAAGGCAGAGCAAAGCGCCAACCAGCTTCTGCTGACAAAGACATACCTGTGTTATCCATCTTGCCATCATAAGCTTTACCTTGTCCGGTCAAGCTTCTGGCATTGGCGTCATTTTTAATAGAGGCCACGCGGCCAATCACATCGACGTATTGCCCCTTGTCGCCCAGCCAAGTACCATACAACGCTAAGCTGTAAGTATCCAAATCAGCGCTGCCGCCATCGAAATCAGCATCGCCCTTTGTGTAGCTGAAAGCGGTACCAAAGCGGATATTGTTTTCGGTGGGCATCGTATCGATACCGACTTGGATCATATGGAAATCGTTTTCCAAATCACCATCGGACCACTTGAATTTACCGCCGTTATAACGCACCCATGCGCCGCTCTTATAAGGCGTTGCGCGAAGATCTCCCATACGCTTGTAGAGGTCATTTAATTCGGCACGCCAGGCAACAATAGGAAGATTAGCAATAGCGGTTAGCGTACGGTTTGTTTCATTAACTTCTTCTGTCTGGCTGACCTTATTACCTTCGGCATCGTAGACCGCTTCAACGCGACCGGTCATGTCATTGGCACCGATCACAACCTTCATGCCTTCAGTACTATCTTCACCCAATACTGTCGTTCCTGCCAAATCCGCGACGCCCTGATCTACACTAGTCATTTTGTTGCCGTAAGAGGAATCCAAACTAGTGACTGTTAAATTACTGCTTGCGTTAGTTGTAATAGAAATCTGATTAGCCTTTGTATCGGCAACCTGGATCACATTATTTGTTCCAGACATCTCTCCAATTGAAATTTGGCCGTCTGCACCGTTTTGAATCGTCGCATTCGTACCATTCAATTTGGCAAATGAAAGGTTCTGGTAAGTCTGTTTATCTGGATTTCCCAAGTTTGTGTTGGCAATGATTCCACCGTCTGAGACTTTTGCATCTGTAACTTTAACCGATGCGTCTGAATTCCCGGTTGAATTAACAAACTGTGCAGTCGCACCATTGGCCACATTTAGACTTGAAACATCAATTTGAACATCATTGTCAGTCGTAGAATACCCTTCCAATCGACTGATTCCATTCATATTGAGAGTGCCGATGCTGATATCTTGATAAGCTTGGAAAAAGTCATAAGCACTACCAGTCTTACTGTTCATTGTGACAGTCTTTAATTGGAGACCTTCAGAACCATCTCCCGCTATCAAAGAGGCACCATTGTTAAGAATAATTTCTCCAATATCAGATGTATTTGATAAAAGACGAACTCGACCATTTTCAACCGTCACGTTGTCAGCATCCAAAGTCCCCTCTACCGTCATCGTATTAGCACTTGGTTTTGCCGTGTTTAACCCAACAAATGACAAGCTACCAGTGCTCATCGTTGCACTTTTTGCAACGGTTAATTTATTGGTCTCAACGCCTCCATTAAGCTGAAGAGTGCCATTTTTTGCGAAAACTTCTCCGATTTTTGCGATGCCTGAATTGTTCATAGTGATCGAGAAGTCATCGTTAGCCGTTATCTTTCCTATGCTCAATGATGATGTGCTTAACGAAGTAGCAGAATCTCCTTCTGTATTAATAACTGAACTAAGGTCGCAGAAGCGGAATTTTGAATCGATTCTTTACAATACAATTTA